>Ga0209802_1001045_pt1 | contig 21084 bp, 18 predicted proteins | sample GraSoiAngelo_129_FD_185886 | JGI IMG/M metagenome (GOLD analysis project Ga0209802, IMG submission 185886) | Grasslands soil microbial communities from the Angelo Coastal Reserve, California, USA - 14_0927_12_40cm (SPAdes) (version 2) | ecosystem: Environmental > Terrestrial > Soil > Grasslands ... | reverse complement strand
CGCACGCTGACGGTGCGAGAGAACCTGGAAATGGGAGCGTACATCCTGAACTACGGGCCGTCGGGTGCCATCGGCGCCGGAAGCGCCGTCGTCGGGGATCGGATCGCGCGGGCGCTGAGACTGATGAGGTCGCGCATTCGAGCGCTGGTCGGCCGTCCGCCCAGACCGACTCGAGTCGGTCCTCGCCGTCCGCGCTACTATTCCGCAAAGCGGCTCGATCCGGGCGCCATCGAATCGAGGATTGAGGAAATCCTCCGCCTGTTCCCGGACCTGCGCACACGGCTCCGGGAACGCACCGGAAACCTGAGCGGGGGGCAGCAGCAGATGGTCGCGATTGCGCGGGCCTTGATCTTGAAACCGAAGATCCTGCTCATTGATGAGCCGTCGGCCGGCCTCGCGCCCAAGCTGGTCGACGCGCTCTTCCTGCAAATCGCGGCCGTAAACAAGGCGGGGACCGCCATCGTGCTCGTCGAGCAGAACGCCCGGAAGGCGCTGCAGATGGCCGACCGTGGGTACGTACTCGAGGCCGGACGGAACCGGCTCACGGACCGCTCGGATCGGATCCTTGCCAACCCCGAGATTGGGCAAATGTTCCTGGGCGGAGCTCGCGCTACAACTAGTGACTCGCCCGAGCGTCCCGGCTAGCGCGATGCCGCTACGAACTCCGTAGGCCGCCACGTTGCCGTTGGAATGTATGCCGTGCCGGCTCCCGGCGTGAACAGGGTCTGCAGGATCGAGTTCGCGTCGACCTGAGTCGGGTCTACCGGGAACGCGACGATCCGAAGGACCGTGCCCCCGCGGGCCCGGAAGTCCGCCGCGAAGACGCTCGACAGCCCCCGCCCGTACGCGTTGTCCACATACAGGATCGACATCGTCCGCCAGCCCCGGTGCGTGAACGCATACCAGCTGGCAGCCTTCCCTTGGAGAGCGTCCGAAGGGGCCGTTCGCCAGAACTGATCCGTCGTATCGGAGGTCGTGAACACCGGAGAGGTCGAGGAACTCGAAATCTCGATGATCCCGGCCGGTGCGATCACGGCAAACGCAGCGAGCGAAGCGCCCGAGGAGGTGGCTCCGATGAGCGCCTTGACACTATCGAGGGTCACGAGCTTCGTCGCCGCGGAACCGGCTGTCGTCGGGTTCGTTCCGTCGTCCTCGTGGAACAGCTGGAGGTTGTAGTTCGTCCCGGCAACGGTGATTCCACCGGCCGAGTTCACGTCGGCGGCCGCGAGGATCGTTCCGTTCTGCTGGTCGGGTCCGAAGTCTTTCAGGGCGCCCGTCAGGTCGAACAACGTGCCAATCGGGAGGTTCGTCGCCGCGGCGGCGGGCCCGCTGGGGACCGCGCTCGCGTGGATGGTTGCCGAATGGACACTGGAGGTCGTCCACGTTCCCTCGGGGATGAACAACTTCTGGTTGATCCCGGCGCTCGCGTTCACGCTCCAAGCCTCGTAGTCGCTGCCGACTTCGCCGTACTGGTCGAAGTTGATGGCACCCGAGGCACCCTGGTAGTCGACGTCGTTCCCGGCCGTAATGTTGGCGAGCGCCTTTGCCCACTCGCCAGGACGAATCGCCACACCGGGCGGATTCGAAACCGCCCGCAGCGCCGCCTTGAACGCCGACGAGTTCGTGTCGGTGGTCTGGGCCTTCTGGAACGCCATCGCGAGGACGAACATCGCGTCGTAGGAGTTCGGCCCGTACAGCTTCGGCGCCCGGCCGAACATGGCCTGGTATTCCGCATTAAAGAGGCCCGATGACGTGTTGTAATCCGACGACATCGGCGGGACTGGAGCGGTGCCTTCGATTGTCGTGACATCGACTCCCGCGGTCTTCAGTCGACCGATGAAGCTCGTGTCGAGCAGCCCTTCCGAATAGAGCCACGCGGCCGGCCACTGGGCTCGATTGTTCCACCACGTCGGGATGAGCTTGTCTCCCTCGCCGGGGTATCCGACGAAGAAGATCGCCTGCGGCTTTGCGCCGGCGAAGAGGCCACCCAACAGGGCCGCCGCCACCACGATGACGACTACGACGATGACCGCAATCGCAATCCACAACGCTCTCCGCTTCGGGGCGGCTTTTGCCATCTCCGCCGCGGGTGGTTTCTGCTCCTCCATAAATGACCCCGCGCGGGCATATTTTGACACGGTCTTAAACGTTCTGGCGTTCGGGGACGAGCCGGAAGTTAGCGCAACATTCGAACAACAGCGGGGCGAGCGGTGTGGGTTCCGGAGGCCCGGGGAACCGGAGGTTGCGGAACCGGAAGACGATCAGAGAGGACGCTCGCGCCCGTAGATCATGTACCCGACGAGACCGAAGATGGGGACCAGAAACACAATCGCGAGCCAGAGCAGACCGTTCATGCCGCGGATCCTCGCGTCCTGGTACACCCAGAGCGCGATGAGAAGGAAGGCGAGGTACAGTCCGATGAGGAACAACGTGAACGTGGTGAGCGATGTCGCCGCGGACGCCTGGAATGGGATCGCGATGACTGACAAGTCGACCGTCGCGCTGCTCACCCCACGCCCCTTCCGATGAAATCCGAGGTCCGGATGCTCCGAGGCATATTTATAGGATGTCGCGCGACGGGGGCCATCCCGGCGGGGAACGTTTTATTCGGTCACGCGACGCTCATGTTTTGGAGAGGGCGCGTTGGCGGAACTCACGACGGGAGCGCTCATCCTCGTGGTCGGCGCCGTGTTCACCCTCCTTGGGCTCCTCGTCTTCCCGTTCCTCTGCATCGGCGTCCCGCTCCTGGTTGTCGGGCTGATCTTGGTCGTGGTCGAGGGTGGTGAGACGAGGAAGCCGCCCGTCTACGGCTATCCGGCGTACTATCCCTATCCGACGCTTCCGCCGGGTACGCCCATCCCGCCGCCGGGGCAAGCGCCCGCCGCCGGGCCAGCGACTCCGGGACAGCCGCCGATCCCCGCGGGTGCGAAATTCTGCACGAACTGTGGAGCCGCTCTCGCGCTCGGGCTCTCGTTTTGTCCAAACTGCGGAGCGCGTATCGCGATGTAGCGTGCGACCCCCACAATGCCTTTATTCCAGGGAACTCCTCACCGGCGCGGGACCTTGGTCAAGAGCTCCGACGTATCCGGATTTTACAAGAAGAGCCCGGAGGATCGATGGCAGATCATCCGGTCGTTCGGCGATCTGACGGACGCAGAAATCGAAACGATCCGGAACACGGGCGCCTTGAAGTTCGACCAAGTGGACCGAATGATCGAGAACGTCGTGGGCGCGATGCCGATTCCTCTCGGCATCGCCGTGAACTTCCGGATCAACGGGCGTGACTACCTCGTCCCGATGGCCATCGAGGAACCAAGCGTCGTCGCAGCGGCCTCGAACGCGGCGCGGATGGCCCGGGAGCGAGGGGGCTTCACGACGAGCGCGTCGGGCCCCATCATGATCGGCCAGATTCAGCTCGTCGGCGTGCCGGACCCGCACGGCGCGCGCATGACGATCCTCGCGCACCGCGACGAAATCCTCTCGATCGCGAACGAGAAAGACCCCATGCTCGTCAAAGTCGGCGGCGGCGCGAAAGACGTCGAGGTCCGGGTCGTGGACTCGAAACGGGGCCACATGGTCGTGACCCACCTGATCGTGGATTGCCGCGACGCGATGGGGGCGAACGCCGTGAACACGATGGCGGAAGCCGTGGCGCCACGTATCGAAGAGTGGACGGGAGGCCGCGTCTACCTGCGGATCATCTCGAACCTCGCGGTGCGGCGCCTGGTCCGGGCGCGGGCCGTGTTCGCCAAAGACGCGATCCGCACCGACGAGATTCCCGGCGACGAGGTCGTCGAGGGCATCTTGGAAGCGTACGCGTTCGCAGACGCGGATGCGTTCCGGTGCGCGACCCACAACAAGGGCATCATGAATGGAATCGATGCGGTGGTCGTGGCAACGGGAAATGATTGGCGCGCAATCGAGGCGGGGGCCCACGCATATGCGTCGTGGAAATCCGGCGGGTACCGCTCGCTCACGACTTGGGAGAAGGACGCGAACGGCGACCTCGTCGGGACGATCGAACTTCCGATGGCCGTAGGACTCGTCGGCGGTGCGACCGCGGTGCACCCGACCGCGAAAGCAAACGTCAAGCTCCTCGGTGTGAAGTCGGCCCAGGAGCTGGCGGAAGTCATCGCCGCGGTGGGCCTCGCGCAGAACTTTGCCGCCTTGCGCGCTCTAGCGACCGAGGGAATCCAAAAGGGACACATGGCGCTCCATGCGCGGAACGTCGCCGCGACGGTGGGAGCGATCGGCGACGAAATCGACCGCGTCGCAGAGATTCTCGTGAAGGAGCGCAAGGTGAGGATGGACCGCGCGAAGGACGTCCTTGCCGAAATTCGCACCCGAAAGTCAAAGTGAGAAATATTCTGCGCCGGGATTATTCGTCCACTCGAGCGAAGCACTCAGCGATAATATGTGAGGTAGCCTCGGGATTAGCGATAATTTCCTCACGTTCAACATGTTTCGTGGCCGTGGCCGGTGGGTTGCGAAGGCCGCTGATCGCCGCCGTAAATATCCGTACAAGCGAATAGAAATTTGCATCACCACGGTTTGGGTCTCTGCATCTTTCGAATCCCTTTTTTGCGCAACACTTTTGTCAGACTTTCGTCCGACCGGCAGTCTTTTTTAGTTTGACGTTGCTCTGGCGCCCCGGGATGGGTGCCGACGGTCCGCGTCGCGATTTATACTAGAGTATCGACCGAGGACCAAGCCAAACAGGGCTTTTCTCTGGAGGCGCAGCGGGAGCGGTTGGAGGCCTACTGCCTCGCCCGCGACTGGTCCGTCGCCGCGAAGTACATCGACGACGGGCACTCCGGCCGCAATGTGCGCCGGCCTGCGTATCAAAGGATGATGGCCGAACGCGACCAGTGGGACGCACTCCTCGTCATCAAGATGGACCGGATCCACCGGAACTCTCGGAACTTCATGGAGATGATGGAGAACCTCCGGGAATGGGGGAAGGACTTCGTCTCTGCCTCGGAGTCCCTCGACACGTCGACCGCGATGGGCCGGTTCGTGATGGACATCATTCAACGGATCGCGCAGCTCGAGTCCGAACAGATCGGCGAGCGGGTGTACATGGGGATGTCTCAGAAGGCGAAGGTCGGTCCCGGCATCCTCGGGTTCCATCCTCCCCTGGGCTACGAGCTGACCGGTGGCCGACTCGTCCCGAACGCCGCGGAAGCGGAGGTCGTCCGAGAGATGTTCATGCTCTGCCTCGATGGCCGGACCCTCGAGGAAATTGCATCGGACCTCAACGCCGAAGGGCGGCGAACGAAACGGGATACCTCATGGACGCCCGTCAAGATCCACCGGATCGTCCACAATCCCGTTTACGCCGGATACCTGCGATGGGACGAGTTCCTCCGGAAGTCGGACCACAAGCCGCTCGTGTCGGTCGAGGTGTTCAACGAGGCCCAGGAGCGGCTCCGCTCGCGGGCGTTGCTTTCGACCGCCCGTTCGCCTCCGGTCCACTTGGAGGCGTGAGCGTGGACGGCCGGTGCCTGCGCTGCTGGGCTCCCAAGAATCTCGTGAGCCACGAGGTTGATGCGAACCCTCGCGCCGATCCGACGGTACGTCGGGAGAAGGTCGTCCTGTGCAAACACTGCGCAGACGGAGCCCCCTTAGACGCTCTGTTGTTCTGGGAAGTGTACATGCGGTTCGGGTCGACCCGCGAAATGCTCCAGCACTACGTCGCCGAGACGGAGGAGGAAGCGTTGCAGAAACTGTGCACGGAGCGCCACCTGAATGAGCGCGAAGTCCTCCGCCGCGCGCGCGGGTTGCAGAATGTCGAGGCGCTCAACAACGCGGTGAAGAAAGCGAACGCGTTCCTGACCTATGCGAGTCCTTATGGCTACGACTATGTAGAGGGCGTCCTCCAGGTCAAGGTCGAGGAAGCTCGGGTCGTGTCCCTGATTTTCCGCCGATACCTCGAGGGCAAGGGGATCGCGAAGATCTGCCAGGAGCTCAACCGGGACGGATTCCGGACGAAGACCGGGCGCGCGTGGGCCAGTCAAACGATTGCGAACATCCTGAGCAACCCGGTGTATTGTGGCCTCGCCCGACTGAACGGCGGAATCAAACGGGGGAAGCACGACCCGCTCATTGAAATCGACACCTTCAACCGCGTCCAACAGGAGATGCAACGTCGCATCCGCCGGCCCGATCAGCGAAAGGCGGATCCGCCGCAACTCCGACTCGAAGACTACGTCGCGTGAGCAGACGGGCCACGAGCTAGAGAAGGTCTTGGTGGCAGGGATAGTTTCGCGTACCTCCCCGGCGAGATGTAATCGGCATCTCTTCGCCTGGAGTATCCCCATGCCCTCGACACAGGCCGAAAGATCGAAACGGTGGCGTAAGGCGCATCCGGACACGGTGCGCGCGTACGGTCGCCGCGATCGCAGAAATCGTCGAATCCGAGCTTTGAAGCTTCTCTCGGGCGGCGAACCCCATTGCGCGTGTTGCGGGTGGAGCCAGATTGATGGGCCGAATCGGCTCGAGTTTGATCACATCAACGGCGGAGGCACCCATTTGACCCGCAAGAGTCACTCCGCGGATGTGTCAATGAAAATCCTTCGAGGCGAAGGCGGTTTTCGCGCCCTTTGCCGTGCCTGTAACGCCATCATGGAGCCTGGCGCCGCAAACTGCATCCTCCATCGAACTCGAACTTACTATGCTAGGCACCTACATTTCCATTCTTCCTCGGTCTACCGAACATGAATGGGACGGAACTGACTCGCCGGTTGACAACCAATAGTCCTATGTCCACACATAACACTATACGGAGTGGGGTCACCATGACAGAGAATGTCAAGGACATCACGACGATTCAACTCACCGCGGCGACGCGCGATCGTCTCTACCGCCTAAAGTTCCGGAAGACGTACGACGAGTTTCTGCGTGAACTTTGTGACTTGTACGAGAGCTCGGTCCTCGATGGACGAAAGTGAGCCCCAAAAAGCCTGTATAGCTGTCGCATATACTTTCACACGCGGTCTTGTAACAGCTATACGAATATAATGTCGAACCTATTCCATGCGATTTCGTCACCCCGTTGATAAGGTTATCACGGTCACGAGCCTTTCCTCGCGGTGTCGATGACCAGCTGGGCGGAGAAGTATCGACCGAAGACGCTCGACGAGGTCGTCGGGAATCCCACGGCGATCGCGGAGTTGCGGAAGTGGGCAGCCGCGTGGGACAAGGGCCGGCCCGACAAGCGTGCCGTCGTCCTCCAAGGGGATCCAGGAATCGGCAAGACGAGCGCGGCGCTCGCTCTCGCGAACGAGATGGGGTGGAGCGTGGTGGAGATGAACGCCTCGGAAAGCCGCAACGCCGAGGCAATTCACAAAGTCGCGACGCGCGGAGCCGTCCTGCAGACGTTCACGGACACTGGCGAGTTCGTCCGCGCGGACGAGGGCGGCCGCAAGCTGATCGTGCTCGACGAGGCCGACAACGTCTTCGGCCGAGAGGACCGGGGCGGGATCGCGGCGATCGTCGAGATGATCCAGACGACGCAACAACCCGTCGCGCTGATCGCGAACGACTACTACGCGTTGACGCGTCGTTCTTCGTCCCTCAAGCGGCTATGCAAGACCGTGAAATTTCAACGTGTTCACGAGGACGCAATGAAAAACATACTCCGGACCATTTCTGCCAAGGAAGGGCGTGAGGTAGCCGACGAAGTGCTCGAGGTGATCGTCGAGCGGTCGAGCGGGGATCTCCGCTCTGCGATCAACGACCTCGAGTCTCTCGCGGTGGGAAGGGAGGCGATCCGTGCGGAAGCGACGGGATCGCTGGGCTACCGGGATCGCGAGGTGACGATCTTCCCGGCCGTCGAGGAGATCCTGCGATCCGGCGACGCGCGCCGGGCGCGGGATGCCGCGCGCGAACTCGGCGAATCCCCGGAGGACCTCATCCTGTGGGTGGACCAGAACCTCGCTCACGAATTTTCCCGTCCCGACGACTTGGCACGCGGCTATGATGCGCTGAGCCGTTCCGACATCTTCCTGGGGCGCACCCGTCGGCGGCAGAAGTACGGCCTATGGTCGTACGCAACCGAGTTGATGTCGAGCGGCGTCGCGGTGGCCCGGAAAGGCCGAGCCCGCGGCGGCCAGCTCGAATTCCCATCTTACCTGATTCAGATGGCACGATCCCGCGCGCAGCGAGGCGCCCGCAACTCGGCGGCGAAGAAACTGGCGCGAGCCCTCCATGTATCCCAGAACCTCGTCCTCACCGAGCTCCTCGCGTCGATTCGGGCGCTCTTCGCAAACGACGAAGAGCTCCGGATCCACATGACCGCGGAGCTTGGATTCGACGAGCGAGAGGCCGCCTTCCTGCTGGACGAGCCCGAGGCGAGCCACGCGGTGAAGCACTTGTTGGAGAAAGCCGCGATGGTCCCGCGTCCACGCGCGCGCCCGAGCCGAGAAGGCAGGCTTCATTCGTTCGACGAGGAGGAGGACGACGGGGCCTGAGGAGGGAGTTCGACAGCGCGGCCTCGTCGACCGCTACATCATCTTCGGTGACACCGAACGAGCGGCTCGCTACGTGTTTCCGTTCGTCGATCGGCGATGGCGGGTTCCGTTCGTGGTCGTGGACCTCCTTGGTTTCCCCCCGCGAATCCTGGAGGGTCCGTTCCGTCTCGACAACTATCGGTACCGAACCACGGCGCGCCTGAGCGAACTCCGGCCGATCGAGTCCGTCCCGCTCGAAGAGTTCGGCGCCCTCCTGCACTTCGATCCGTGGTGGGTGTTCCGAGGGGTTTTGGGAGTGCAGCGCGAATGGGTCGAGGCCGCCTTCGCGACGAATGTCGCGCATCCATTCCGGCACCAGGGGCGGACATTTAAGATCCAGGACCTCGTCTTTTCGAGCCGCCTCGATCGTCTCCTCGAAATCGACGCGAAAAGCGGCTTGTACCGCTCTGCGGCCTTTCATCCCGGCGACATCGATCTGATCGCCCTGCATCCGCCGCCGCAAGCGACCCCCGCCGCCCCGATCGCGCGCCGCGCGAAAGCCCTTTAGCCCCGCGGGGCATGCGGGCGGCCGTGGATTCCGAGAAACGGGAAGTGCTCGAGCGCCAAGGGTACCGAATCGTCGGGGAACACAGCGGTGTGAAGCTCTGTCATTGGACGAAGGCGAGCCTGACCAAGGGCGTCGGTTGCTACAAGCAGACGTTCTACGGGATCGAGAGCCACCGATGCCTCCAGATGACGCCCGCGGTCGACGCCTGCAACCTCGCCTGTCAATTTTGCTGGCGCACCCAGGAATGGGGATCCGATTCGCTTCGCGTGGCGGACGACCCCTCGTTCATCGTCGATGATTCGATCCGGGGGCAACGTGAATTGCTGAGCGGCTTCAAGGGCAACCCGAACGTCAGCCCGGAGCGGTTCCTCGAGGCGTGGCACCCCACGAACGTCGCAATCAGCCTCACCGGAGAGCCGACGTTGTACAAGCGGCTCGGCGAAATGATTGACGAGTTCAAACGTCGGAAGATGTCGACGTTCCTCGTAACGAACGGGACGACACCGTCGGTCCTCCGCCGGATGCACGCGGAAGGTCGCTTGCCGACCCAGCTGTATGTGACGGTCGCCGCGCCCAACGAGGGGATTTATCGCAAGCTCGTCGCGGCGAAGTCGGACCACGAATGGAAGAAACTGAAGGAGACGCTCGCTCTCTTGCCAACCTTGGCGACGCGCACGGTGATCCGCCACACCCTCGTCGAGGGATGGAACCTTGGTTGGGAGGACGAGTACGCCGAACTCGACCGGATCGGACGCCCGATGTTCATCGAGTGCAAGGGCTACAGCTTCGTCGGCGAGAGCCGGTTGCGGCTCGAAGCGAACAACGTGCCCAGCCACGCCTCGATCCGACGTTTCGCGGAGGGCTTGGCGGACCGCATCGGATACCAAGTCGCGGCGGAGCGCGAAGACAGCCGGGTCGTCCTCCTGACGACGGATGGCCAGCTCCACCCTATTTTGCACTGAACGAACTCACGACGGCGCCTTTTATTACCCACACCGGATACGACGACGAGGACCCGTGGTCGACCTCATCCAGGTCCTGAACGACGCGTACAACACGCCGTGGCTCTACATGCTCCTGGCGTTCGTCTACGCCGTATTGGTCGCGCTCATCCTGCCGATTCCAATCGAGATTGCGCTCCTCCTGCCGCTGATCGATGGCCGGTGGGGCTACCTGACCGGCATCGCCCTCGCGATCGCGGCGGGCAAGACGGTCGGCGCGTGGCTCATCTTCCTCCTCGGCCTGAACCTCGAGGGATCCGTCCGGAAGTGGTCCGACCGTTGGCGCGTGGCACGATGGTTCGTCGCCAAGGCGGAGAAGTTCGTCGGTCGGACCGGATATACGGGCCTCTACTTGCTCCTCAGCGTCCCGATGATGAGCGACACGATTCCAATCTACGTTTACTCGGTCTTCAACGAAGAGGGCAAGGCGCTTGAACGGAACATGTTCCTGATCGCGAACTTCCTCGCCGCTGTGAACCGAGTCGCGATCCTCGCGATGGCTTTCGTGATCGGAGCGAACCTGATCCACGTCTGAGGACCACATCCTTTATCTCGCGTCCGCGTTGGGACCGGACGTGTTCGAGCTCCCCTCGATCCTCACCGCCCAGTCGCTCTTGGACAAGGCGTTCGGCCGGGCCGCGAAGGCGACGGCGAAAGGGCCGGACCGGGCGACGCGGGCACGGAACCTCGGGGTGGCGCGCGTTCGGGTGGCCGGCGAAGCCATCACGCAGACCTTGCGCGGCTACGTCGCCGGTTTCCCGAGCTTGGACCGACTGCCGCCCTTCTACCGGGAGCTGGTCGACGTCCTCGTGGACCGTGGCAAGCTCAAGAAGCATCTCGCGGCCGCGGGATGGGCCGCGGACCGGGCCCGCGAGATCACCCGCGAATACCGCCGTCGGATCGGCCGGGCCTCCGGCCCCGCGATTGGGGGCCTGCGCCGAGAGGCGTACGGCCGTCTCTCCTCGCTCGTGACGCAGGTCTCGTCAGACCTGGACGCCCTCATCGAGGCCCGTCGCGCGTTCCGGCGCGTCCCGGAGATCGATCCGGCCGTGCCGACGATCGTCGTGGCCGGCTATCCGAACGTCGGCAAGAGTTCCTTCGTCCGCGCGGTTTCCACCGGTCGTCCCAAGATCGCGGCGTATCCGTTCACGACGCAGGGCGTGTCGCTCGGGCACATTGAACGGGGGGCCATGCGTTACCAGATCCTCGACACCCCCGGGATCCTCGACCGGCCGATGGCGGAGCGGAACAAGATGGAGCGACAGGCGATTGCGGCCCTGACGCATGTCGCGGACGGGGTCGTATTTCTCCTGGATCCGAGCGAATCATGCGGCTATCCGCTCGATGCCCAACGGCGCCTCCTTGACGAGGTCCAGGCGCTCTTCTCGTCCGTCCCGATCGCAGTCGTCGAGGCGAAAGCGGATCTCGTTGCCACGCCGTCGAAGTACCCGCGAGTGTCCGTCCTGACCGGAGAGGGTGTGCCGGAGGTCCTCGAACTTCTTCTGGCGAAGGTCACCAGCCGCGGTCCTGAAGGCGCGCCTCGACCGGTAGCGCCTTAGCGTCGAGGCCTTTCATCGGGAGACCGATGCCTTTCGAGACCTCCGCCACCGTGGCGGGATCATCGAAGTGCGCGACCGCATCGACCACGGCGCGGCCGCGGCTCTCCGGGTTTTCCGACTTGAAGATTCCGGAACCGACGAAGACGCCGTCGCAGCCCATGAGCATCATCAGAGCCGCGTCAGCCGGGGTCGCAACGCCCCCCGCGGCGAAGTTCACGACAGGAAGCCGCTGAATCTTCTTGATTTCCGAAAGGATCTGGAACAGGCCTTCCGTGATCGTATCGAGGTTCGTGTCCGCGAAGACGATGTCCGCCTCGGAGACAGTCGCCTCCTCGCCGTGCGCCGCCCGGATCTCCTTGAGCAGCGTGGTGTAGCTGCCCGAGAACTTCGTGGCGATGACGTAGAGCTGTTCCTTGTTCTTGCTCTTCAGTTCGGCGATCGCGCTGTTCACGAGGCGCACATGTCGGACCGCTTCGATGATGTCGCCTGTGCCGGCCTCGCCTTTCGTGCGGATCATCGCGGCCCCTTCCCAGATTCGTCGAACGGCTTCGCCGAGGTTTCGGCAGCCGCAGACGAACGGCACGCTGAATGCCCTCTTGTTCACATGGAAGAACGGGTCCGCGGGCGTCAGGACCTCGGATTCATCGATCATGTCGACGCCGAGGGATTCGAGGGCGCGCGCTTCCGCTTCGTGGCCGATTCGGCACTTCGCCATCACGGGCACCGTGACGGAGTCCATGATCTCCTGGATCTTCGTGGGGTCGGCCATCCGGGCCACGCCGCCCGCCGCGCGGATATCCGCGGGGACTCGCTCAAGCGCCATAACGGCAACGGCGCCGGCCTCCTCGGCGATCGCGGCCTGCTCCGCGTTCGTGACGTCCATCACGACGCCCCCCTTCTGCATCTTCGCGAACCCGCGCTTCAGCAATTCCGTCCCGAATCGGAGCTGTTTCAGGTCGAGGTCCAGGGGCATCGTCGGCCTCCCGCTCGACCTACGGGCCGTGGGTATTTCTATTTTGCTCTCGGGATTTCACGACGCGCGCCCGGGGTCGGATCGGGTTTGGTCAATCACTCTCGATTCCTCAGTGGAATGGGACGGCCTGCAACGTTTTCGAATCCGCTCAGGAAACGCTTAAGTGAATCGTCCCTTTCATCGCGGCGCGTGAAGGTCGTTTGTGTGACCGGCATGCCGGGATGCGGGAAGGACGAGCTCCTGGGCGTCGCGAGGGACCTCGGCTTCTCGATCGTCCGAATGGGGGACGTCGTCCGAGAGGAGGCCACGAGGCGGGGCCTGCCAATCACCGACGAAGCGGTGGGGGGAATGGCCCATGCGGAACGGCAAGCACACGGGTTCGGCATCTGGGCCGAGCGGACCCTCCCTCGCATCCGAGGCGAGCACGTCCTCGTCGATGGCCTCCGCGGTCGCGCGGAGCTCGATGTCTTCCGGAAGGCGTTCGGCGAGGGCCTTGTCGTGCTCGCCGTCCATGCGTCTCCAAAGACCCGGTACGAGCGCATGATGCGCCGTCGCCGCCCCGACGACGCGATGAGCGTCGAGGCCTTCCGAGTGCGGGACGTGCGGGAGCTCAGCTGGGGGCTCGGGGATGTCATCGCGATCGCCGACCTGGTCCTCGTGAACGAAGGGAGCCTCGAGGATTTCCGACGGCAGGCCCGGGCAGCCTTGGGGCGGCTCCATGGTTAGCCTGCCCATCCGACGAATCGAGGCCCGCACGTTTTGCCACGCGACGGAGGAGGAAGCGCGGGTCGCAACCGCCCTCGCATTCGCGTGCCCGGAGGGAGACACCTCCCGCGAATCGCTCGAGGGCTACTTCGGGAACCCGCTCGTCCGGTTGACGCGTCGGGTCGAGAAAGCCGCCGCGATCCGGACCGTTTGGGAGCGGTGGACCGCGGCGGGTCTGCCCGCCTGGATCGTGAAGGACGTCGAAGCACGACTCGACGAAGATGGGTTCCTGCACTTTCGGCTCGACAAACAGGCGGCGTACCGGGAAACGTTCGAGGTGGCCGGCGATTCCGACACAATCGACATTCGCGTGAAGCTCATCGCGTACCCCGCGAAGCCCGACGAAATCCGACGCGTCGCGCAATCGGTCCTCCAGGGGGCGACCTGAGTGCGCCTCACGCAGGCCCACCGCCGGCTTCTCGAGGCGGGGACGAATGCGCAACGCACGTCCCTCCGAATTCTCGAGACGGTCGCGCGGATTTCCGAAGCAGAGCGCCTCGTGCCGATTGCCTCCGCCCACGTGTCCGGGGCGTCCTACAAGCTGATTGGGGATGCCGGCTTGGACTTCCTCGAGGATTTCGCGCGCGACGCAAAGGTCGCGGTGCCCACGACCGTCAATCCACTCGGGACGGATCTCGCCCAATGGCGGGACCTAGGCGTCCCCCCCGAGTTCGCGGAAAAGCAAGGTCGCATCGCCCGCGCCTACGTCGCGATGGGTGTCCAACCCATTTTCTCGTGCACGCCATATCTGCTCGGAGTCCGACCGAAATTCGGCGATCACCTCGCGTGGGCCGAATCGAATGCGGTCTGTTTCGCGAACTCCGTCCTCGGCGCCCGTTCGAACCGCGAGAGCGGGCCCTCCGCGCTCGCCGCAGCGGTCGTCGGAGCGACGCCGGATTACGGGCTGCACACGGATCGGGCTCGGCTTCCGACGGTCGTCGTGACCGCGGACACGAAGCCTCGGGGGATCGACTACTCCTTGATCGGCCTCGTCGCGGGCGAACAGGTGGGAGACGGCCTCCCGTTCTTCCGCGGCTTCCGCGGGAACGAAACGGATCTGAAGTGGTTGGGGGCCGCCCTCGCCTCATCCGGGAGTTGTGCGATGTTTCATCTCGAGGGAGTCACTCCAGAGACTCGAAAGGTCCGGGTCAGAGGGCTGAAGTCCCTCCGGATCACCCGCGCTGACCTGACGGCCGCGAAGCGGGCCCACACGGACGGAACGGAAGCGGAGATGATCGGCCTCGGCTCCCCGCAGCTTTCCGCGGAAGAGTTGAAGGAAGTCGCGCGCAAGGTCGAACGGCGGCCCCCTCGGATTCCGGTCTGGGTGTTCACGAGCCGAATCGTTCGGGATGCGAACCCCGAGGCGGTCGCCGCACTCGAACGGAACGGCGGCCGGGTCCTCGCCGACACCTGCTTGGAGGTCACCCTCCTGGAGCATCGGTTCGGGACGGTCGCGACGCCGTCGGGCAAGGGAGCGTACTACTTGCCAAGTCTGTGCAAACAGAAGGTCATCTTCGACGACCTCGATAGGCTGCTGGAGCGGTACGCGTGAAAATCCGCGGGCGGGGGATCGTGCCGGGGCATGCCGCGGGAACGGCGATTGTGAGTCACGCGCCGTTCTCGTTCGTCGGGGGCGTCGACCCACGGACGGGCGAAGTCCTCGACCAAGCGACCGAGACCATGCGCCCCCGCCTCCAGGGGCGCATCTTCGCCTTTCCCAGCGGCAAGGGGAGCACGGTCGGGTCGTACCTGATCTACGGCCTCGCCAAAGCGGGCAACGGTCCGGCCGGAATCGTGAACGCTCGGACCGAGGCGATCGTCGCGGTCGGCGCGACCCTCGCGGGCATCCCGCTCGTGGACCGCGTCGATGTCGGAGGCCTCCGCACCGGGGATCGGATGACGGTCGACGGCGATCGCGGGACCGTCGAGCTGCCCGACGTCCAGGCGACGCCCGTGGTCTCGGTAATCCTCCGAAACCGAGCGCGCATCCTCATCGTGCGTCGGAGCGAAGACGTCGGAAGCTTCCGAGGTCGCTGGTCCGCGGTCTCCGGCTACCTGGAAGGGAGAGAAGATCCGAAGCACCGCGCAACACAAGAAGTTCGGGAGGAGACGGGACTGAGAGGCCTGACATTCCGTGCCACAGGTGCTCCCATTCTTGCCCGGGATAATGCGCGAATGTACGTCGTCCACCCGTTCCTCTTCGATGCGCCGAACCGGCAGGTGCGGCTCGACTGGGAGAACGTCGAGCACCGCTGGATCCGGCCGGAGGAACTGGACCGCTTCGACACGGTCCCCCGCCTCTCGGAGGTCGTCGCCACTGTCCTCGGACGGGCATCTGACGCCGCCGGCTAGCCCGATCCCGTGGACGGCGGGCCTGCCGACGCGTCCACGACCCGGTCGACCTCGCGTTCGAGCAGCGTCATCTGGTGGGCGTCCAACGTGGACGGGTTCACGGACAGGAGGAGGACGCCGTTGTTGACGGCGGCTTGATCCCGCACGGCCTGCACGAGCCTCAGGACCGTGAGGAAGTTGTTGTTCGTGACGAGGTATTCGACGGCATCCAGGAGGATCACGCCCTTCTCGCGGACGAGGAACTGCTCCGCGGACAGGGAGAGCTTCTCGAGGTCTTTCGGCCGGACCGAGTCCTCCTTGCCGACGTTGCTCAGCCAGACGATCGGAAGGTCCGACAGGCCGAACCGCTCCCGGACCTTCGCCGGGAAGAGCCGCGTGATCACCATCCCTTTCTTGCCCGCCCGCTGGGCGATCAAGAACAAGCGGTACGCCTCTTCGGGCGTCGATTCCTTCACCAGGTACGACGACGAATCCTTCAGAAGGGGCAGCGTCTCGTCTTCATCCGACCGGGCCCGTTCCATGGGACGTACCTGGGGGGCCCCGCAGGACGGACAATCGACGGAGCCCGCGGGAATCAGCTCCCCGCACGCGATGCATGCGACCCGAGACGGGGCGCTGCGGGGGCCCGAGGCCGCGAGTGCGTAACCGCAGACTGGGCATTTGTCCGCGCCGGGCGGAATCGAACCCTGGCACCGTGGACAGGTGGACGATTGGGTCGCGATCGGTTCGCCGCACCGTGGACACCGGCGGGCCGTCGAGGGAACCGAGGCCCCGCACGTTGGGCACTCGACGGGTGTGTCCTGCTTCGCCGCGAGCGCGGCCAGGATCCGGTTCACGTCCTCGGCATCCAGGCCCTCCACCTGTGCAAGCTCCTGCTTGGTCGCTCCGCGGAGCGCTGCGACGCTCTTGTAGCCTGCATCGAAGAGGGTCGTCGCCTTCGCGCGGGAGATGCCAGGAATCCGCGTGAACTCGCGATGCGCCTCGGACATATGGAGGGGCGTCAGACCAATCGTCACGGCGTGACCGTCCACATCCTGCCACTCCTTCGTGTACTCCGACTCGAAGGGCTTGTCAGCGAACGTGAGGGTGCGGGAGTGCGTTTCCCGTGCGATGAGCGGGGCCTGTCGTTCCAACATCGCCGCGAACTCTTTCTTTGTCTTGACCACCGTCACGATGTAGTCGTCGACCTCGAGGTCGACCTCCTTTCGCATCTGTTGCACCCGACGGATGATCTCCCGCGCATAGGCCTCGGCCTGCAGCTCGGGCGTCACTCGTAGGTCGAGGAACATCTGCCCATGGGGCGTGTCGACTCGGACGACATCCGCCGGCATCGTCGACTCGAGACGGACCATCGATGGGTCGATCGTCACGACCTGACCGTCCACGTCGACCGTGTAGTGGCCTTTCGCCAGCGCTTTGCGGATCTCCTCCGCAGGCCGCGCCTCGAGCGCTTTCACGATCTTCCGCTGCAACGCCTTGTACGCCTTCCCGATTGCCGCGGGGTCCGGCTTCGCGCGGACGACGACGCCGGGGAACTCTCCTCGCGGCCCGAGGACGATGAGCTCTTTCGCATTCGCTTGCTCGAGGAAAATGTCCCGGAGTTCCGCGAGGGCCGACGCCGCCTCGGGCGTCGCGTCCTTGATCGCAATCTGCTTCATCGGCCATCGGAGTTTTCGACCGCCCCGCTGTCGCTCCTTAGAGACCGTCTCCACGAGCTCTTGGACGACGGCCATCGACCGTTCGAGCTTCGGCTGGATCCGTTCGCTGCGGGGCGCGGGCCAGTCGAGCATGTGGACGCTCAGCTTGCGGCCGTCCAGTCGTTGATACATCGCCTCGGCGATGTGGGGCGTTGCGGGGGCGAGCAGGATCGCGAGCGTCTCGAGGACCTCATGGAGGACCCGATACGCGGCGACCTTTCCTCGGTCCTCCGCTTCGATCCATGTGCGCTCCCGGACGAGCTTGACGTACCACCGCGAGAGGTCGTCGAGGATGAACGATTCGACGGCGCGATACGCCCGATGGAGGTCGTAGGTCCCCATCTCGGTCTCGATGGTTCCCTTGAGTCCCTCGAGCCGCGAGAGGAGCCACCGGTCCTCCGGCCTCAGGTGGCGTTCGAGGGAGGCGAGGTCCGCCGCCGCGGGATCGAACCGGTCCAAGACCATGTACGTCGTCGCGAATCGCAGAACGTTCCACAGGATGTTCAGGGTCCGCTGCGCGGTCCGGATGCCGTCCTCTTGGAACGTGACGTCGTCCCACGGTGCGTTCACGGAGACCAAGTAGAACCGCAGCGGGTCGACGCCGAACTTGTTGACCACCGTCTCTGGCTCGACGAAGTTCCCGAGGGACTTGTGCATCTGACGTCCATCGGCCCCGGTGACCCAGCCGTGCAGGAGCACGCGGTCATACGGGGCCCGGTCGAACGCGACGACGCCCGCCGCAAGTTGCGAGTTGAACCAGCCGCGCGTCTGGTCGGGGCCCTCGACGATCCAGTCCTGCGGCCACCAGCGTTTGAATTCGTCATCGCGCCCCGGATAGCCGAGGCTCGCCCAGCTCGAGACCCCGCTATCGAACCACACATCGACGACGTCGGGAACGCGATGCATTTCACCGTCGCACTTTTCGCACGGCAATATGACGCGGTCAATCCCGGGCCGGTGGAGGTCCATGCCGTCTTTGTAACCTCGGCCGTTTCTCAGTTCCGCGGAGGACCCGATCACGGTCCAGTGACGGCACTTCGCACACCGCCAGATCGGGAGGGGTGTGCCCCAGTACCGCTGTCGGGACAGGCACCAATCGCGGAGGTTCTCCGTCCAGTCGAGCTGCCTCGCGGAGCCCGCCCAGTCCGGGAACCACGTCACCCGACGGACCTCTTCGATCATCTTCGGTTTGATGTCTCTCACATTCAGGAACCACTGGACCGTCGCGCGGAACAAGATCGGGGTCCGGCAGCGCCAGCAGTGGCCGTATGAGTGGACGAGCGTTTCCTCGGCGAAGAGCGCGTGAGCGGCGCGGAGGTCTTGGATGATCAGAGGGTTTGCTTCTCTCACTGACTTGTCGGCGTACGTCCCCGCGTCGTTGGTGAAATGGCCCCGTTCGTCCACGGGCGAGAACGGCGGCAGCCCGAGCCGCTGACCGAGCTCGAAATCTTCGGGGCCGTGGCCGGGGGCAGAGTGCACGAGCCCTGTGTATTCTGCCGCGACGATGTCCGAGGGCACCACCTTGTGGACCCACGGGCCCGCGACGGTGCGCTGGTATGGGAGCTTCGGACCCAGCGGGTGTGTGTACTCGAGTCCGACCAGGTCGCTTCCCTTCTTGGTCTCGACAATCGTGTACTCGGCGACGCCTCCGCGTGGCAGGACAGTGGAGACCGCGGATTCCAGGAGCCAGATGTACTCCGTCTTGCCGTCGCGGCTCACCTTGACCTTGGCGTAGGCGAATTCGGGGTTCGCCGCGATCGCGAGGTTCGCGGGGAGCGTCCACGGTGTTGTGGTCCAAACGAGGAGGGACTCGTCGGGCCGCTTCAGGAGAGGGAACTTGACGTAGATCGAAGGGTCCGTCTCGTCGGCGTACTCGACCTCGGCATCCGCGAGAGCCGTCTCATCTCGCGTGCACCACTGCGTGGAACGCAGCGCCTCGTAGATCCAGCCGCGCTCGTGGGCCCGCTTGAGCGTCCACCATGCGCCCTCGATCCAGTCGTTCCGGATCGTCATGTACGGGCGCTCCCAATCCAGCCAGATCCCGAGGGACTGGAACTGCGCCGTCATCTTGTTCAGGAGGTCGAGGGCGAAGGTCCGGCACGTGTTCACGAACTTCTCAATCCCGAGGTCCTCGATCTCCTTCTTGTTCGTGATGCCCAGGGTCTTCTCGACCTGGACCTCGATCGGAAGGCCGTGCATGTCGTAGCCCGGCTGGTCCCGGACGTGATGTCCGCGCATCCGCTGGTAGCGGACCACGAGATCCTTGATCGTCTTGTTCAAGACGTTCCCGAGGTGAATCGTCCCCGACGTGAACGGAGGTCCGTCACCGAAGTAGAAGTCTTCGTCTTTCTCCCGGGCGGCCACCGTTTTCGAGTAGACCTTCGCCCGCTTCCAGAATTCCTGGACTTGCCTCTCCACCTCGCGTGGAGCGTACGTCTTCTCCGCCTGCTTGATCATCGCAGCCCCGCTCCCCGGGGACGACGGGCGACCGCGGGGCTTCTTCATCGCCCCTCGGAAGCGAGTCACTCATTCGACTGGGTCTATAAAAACGTGCGGTGGCATATGCCGACCCGGCGAAGGTCGCCGCGGCCCACCGGAGCGGCAATGAGGGCCGGGAGCGAGATTTGAACTCGCGTCAAGGGATCCACAGCCCCCTAGCATAACCAGGCTAGCCCATCCCGGCCGCAGGACGGCGGAAGAATCGCGGAGAATATAGGGTTTTGGTCCAGCCACGTCGATGTGTCCGGCCCACGCTCACCAAGGCGGACGGAGGCCGAGGAAACCGGGGTCTGCGTCCCCGCCCAAGCACGCGTCGACGCAGTCGATGCACAACCATTTTGTATCGCGCGGAGGATGGTCTGCGGCGATGGCGGGGAAGCGGGACCTCGTTTCGATGCTCGATGTCCGCGAGGATCTAGTTGGCATCCTCGAGCTTGCCGGCAAAATCAAGAATCGGACGAAAGCGGGCGAACCGTACGAACCGTTGCGGGGCAAGAGCCTCGCCATGTTGTTTGAAAAGGCATCCACGCGCACCCGCGTTTCCTTCGAGGTCGGCATGACACAGCTCGGCGGCCACGCGCTGTTCCTGAGCCCGAACGATCTCCAGATTGGCCGAGGCGAAACGATCGCGGATACGGCCCGCGTCTTGAGTCGATACGTGGATGGCATCATGTACCGGGCATTCAGGCGGGACAACGTGCGAGAACTCGCGGCGAACGCGACTGTCCCGGTCATCAACGGCCTCGACGACAAAGAGCACCCATGCCAGGTCGTCGCGGACCTCTTCACGATCCACGAGAGAAAACGCGGACTCAAGGGTCTCCGGCTCGCGTATGTCGGGGACGGAAACAACGTTTGTAATTCGTTGCTCCTCGGGACGGCCATCGTGGGCATGCACATGGCCGTCGCGTGTCCGAACGGCTACGAACCCGACCCGGAACTCCTCGCGAACGCGCGGCGCCTCTCCAAAGAGACCGGCTCCTCGCTCGAAGTGATGCGCGATCCCGCGGCGGCGGCGAAACGGGCGGACGTCCTGTACACCGACGTCTGGGTGTCGATGGGCCAGGAGAAGGAGAAGGACGAGCGGGAGAAGCTGTTCCGGCCGTACCAACTCAACGAGAAGCTGCTGAGCCTTGCAAGCGAGGATGCCATCGTGATGCACTGCTTGCCGGCCCATCGCGGCCTCGAAATCACGGACGAAGTGATCGACGGGCCGCGAT
>Ga0209802_1001042_pt1 | contig 21096 bp, 25 predicted proteins | sample GraSoiAngelo_129_FD_185886 | JGI IMG/M metagenome (GOLD analysis project Ga0209802, IMG submission 185886) | Grasslands soil microbial communities from the Angelo Coastal Reserve, California, USA - 14_0927_12_40cm (SPAdes) (version 2) | ecosystem: Environmental > Terrestrial > Soil > Grasslands ... | reverse complement strand
CGCGCCCTGGCGCGACACGCCATTAGCGGCAATCGTGATGCTCGCTCTGAGCTGGACGGTGGCGCGAGCCTGCGTCAGCGCCCTGGTCATGCAGCGTGGTGTGTTCCTCCGGACGCCTAAGGTGCGTACCCCATCACGATTGGGCACGGCAGTGTTGGGCACTCTGCCGGAATCCTTGGTTGCGGCCGCGTGCGGCGCCATGGCTGTGGCTGTAGGACTGTTCGGGCCTCGCCCGTTGGGCTTGACAGTGGCGACGTTGCTCGTGTGGCAGGCCATGGCGTGGGGCAGCGCACCCGTAGCCAGCGTGCTCGCACAGGGAATACCGCTCACACCAGCCCGAATGGTCTTCAAGCGTTCGCCGCAGACCACAGGTGCCAGGCCGTCCCCGCTGACATATGGCCACCGACGCCTGCTGGTGGCGGCCATCGTCGTGGTCGCAGCCATCCTCTTGACGCCCGCGATCGTAACCTCACCAGGAGCGGATTCGAGTCTGCAGCAGGCGATCAACGCCGCTCTTCCGCCTGTGATCGCAAAACTGGACAGCCCATCACCGTCGGGAAGCACAGCCTTGGCTGGTACAAGCCCGACCAAATCGCCGGTGATTGCAAGCCCGAAGGCGGCGACGTCTCCGAGTTCGCCCGCTTCGCCGTCACCGAGCGCAAGCCCCTCCCCGAGCACGCACCCGACCGGGCCGCCGCCCTCGCCGAGCCCCTCTCACCCGGTCCCGTCGCCGACCCCACGCCCGACTCGATGAGCCTTGCAAAATTCAGAGGCGACGTACCAGCGAGCTGATCTGCCCATTCCTCGAGTCAGAGGTTGATTCGCTGAATCGGGTCGCCGACGAGGAGCTCGCGAGAAGTAGGTGAGGTCGTAAACGGAACGATCGCCGCCCGCTATCAGTGGCGGGGATGGATGGGAATCGAACCCACCCAGGACGCCTCAACAGCGCCCCGCAAACAGTTTTGAAGACTGCGGGAGGCACCAGCCCCCGAACATCCCCAGCACCGGGAATGCTATTCGGTCAGAGGGATGCCGACGCCTTCGACCCCAAGGTGTTCCGCGTGGCGGGTCAGGAGGCCGACGAGGAAGCCCAGCACCCTATCGACCTGAGAGCTCCCGGCGATGGTGGCGACGAGGGAGGGCTCGGGGGAGCGAAACGCGCCCAGCTTGCCCTCTTTGGCCACCCGGGCGAACGTGCGACTTCCGGAAGGGATGAAGGTGACCCGGACTCCGGCATAGCGGTCACCGGAGTGGACCAACGTCAGGGGGCTCTTCCGGCGGACCTCCCAGGCCCTGATCTCCTGGCGTCCGATCCGGCGCTCCAGCGTGCTCAGAAACCGCTTACCACCCGGGTCCTTTCCGGTGTAGATCGCGACCTGCACGCGAGAACAATAGCCAGCTTTCCCCCGGCTGGGCGAACTTAGGCCGGGCTGATCAGCGCTTCGAGCTTGGCTTTGAGGTCGCCCTTCATGTTCGGGCGGTACCCGACGGTGCGATCGGCTGGCTTGCCGTCCTTGAAGATGATCACGGTCGGGATCGAGGCGATGCCCAGAGAGATGGGCGTCGCCGGGTTCTCATCGATGTCCATCTTCATGACGGTCACGCGGTCGCCGAGCTCCCCGTGGAGCTGCTCGACGATGGGGGCGATCATCCGGCACGGGCCGCACCACGCGGCCCAGAAATCGACCAGCACCGGCCGGTCGGCCTTGAGAACGATCGACTCGAACTCCGCGTCGGTGACCGCCTGTATCTCTGCGCTTGTCTCTGCCATCTAGGAAGCCTTCTTCTCCGTTTTGGAATCTGACTTGGCTGACTTGGACTCTGACTTCTTCTCCGGCTTCGACTCTGACTTGGTCTCTGCCTTGCTTTCCGAGCTCGACGAGCTGTCGGATGAAGCGGCCACGCCGTCACTGGAAGCCCCGGCATCCTTGCCAGACGACTTGTAGTCGGTGGTGTAGAAGCCGCTGCCTTTGAAGCTGATTCCGACTGGGTAGAGGATTTTCGTCAGCTTGCCCTGGCATTTGGGACAGGCCGTGAGCGGCTTGTCTGCCATCTTTTGCTGGATCTCGAACTCGTGGCCGCAGTTGCTACAGCGATAACCGTATGTGGGCATTCTTCAGTTCTTGCTTCGGGTTCCTAACTATAGCCGCCGGTCTGGATCGAGACGGAGAAATACCATCCCGGACGGAGGCTTGGGGTAAAAGTAGGTGCTCTTCTGCGGAAGTGTCTTTCCCGCCTTAGCCAGCCGCAAAACCTGCTTCAGGTCGGGTGCGTCCAGGAAGAATGCGCCAACGCCCACCCCCTCGTCGACCCAGCGCACCGCCTCGGTGGCGTCACGGGTGTATAGAAGGAACTCTTCCGGGTTCCGCTTGCCGAGGATGTTGTCGATCACCTGCTCGTGTAACTCCACCAGGGCCACATCTCCTTCCAAAGGCAGGACCTGGAAGCGATGGTCGTGGTAGGAACCGGCCGCCACGCGGCCGTGGAGGCCGGCCAGGGTCGCCTCCAACGAGGGAGCCTCGTCGCCGCCGCTGACGGTGACGCCGGCCTTGAGCACGCGATGGGTGGGCAGTACCTGCAGGCCGGGGTCGTCGATGTCGGTGAACAGCGCCAGGGTGAAGCGAGAGCTGGCGTCCTCAGGTCCGCCGGCCTCTTCGGCATACGCCAGGGCGGTCTCATAACGATGATGCCCGTCCGCGATCAGCACGGGCAGGTCTTCAAAAGCCGCATGCACCGCCGCCTGGATCACGCGGTCGGTGACCGTCCACAACCGGTGCTCGGTCCCGTCCGGGCCCAGGAACGCGACCGCCGGCGAGCGCTGGCTGACGACGTCCGTTACCCCTTTCACGCCGCTGGCGCGTCCTTCGTAGACGAACCACAGCGGCTCGAGGCTCATGTGAGTTGCACGCATCAGGGCGAGCCGGTCCTCCTTGGGACCGCGGTGCGTGCGCTCATGCGGCAGCACCACTCGGTCGGCGTAGGGCTGCAGGCGCAGGGCGGCGATCAGGTCACGCCGCCGCCGGCCGTCGAACGTGACCTCGTGGACATACATCGACGGCTCGTCTGCCTGGACGATGCCCTTTTCCTCCCACTCAACGAAGGTCCTTGCCGCAGCCGCATAGTCGGTGCCCGGCCGCGTGACGTGGACGACGTTGAAGGGCGAGAGCCGCTGGTATTTCGCGAGCTCGGAGTCGGGGATGACGTCATACGGAGGCGCGACCAGCGTGCTGGGATTGCCGGCGCTTGCGAGTCGGTATCGGATTCCGGGCAGGGCTCGTACGTCAGCTATCGGATGAGCCCCCGAGCTCGACGTAGCGAAGGTCGGACATGCCCGCCACCTCGCGAAGCCGGGCGAGCACATCGTCGCCAACCGGGTCGTCTACCGCGAGGATCATCATCGCGTTGCCGCGCGGTGCATCGCGCCCCACCTGCATGCTCGCGATATTGACGTCGTGCTTGCCTAAAATCATGCCAAAGCTGCCGACCACCCCCGGCCTGTCCTCGTGGTGGCTGACAAGGAAGCGTCCTTCGGGCACCAGATCGACGCGAAAAGAGTCGATCCGGGTCGCACGCGGCTCTCCTATGAGCACAGTCCCGGCCAGCTCGTGGCCGTGCATACGTAGTGTGACGAGGCTGGCGTAACTTCCATGCGCCGGGCTCCTGCGCTCGATCAGCCTTACGCCTCGGCTCGAGGCGATCAAACGCGCGTTGACGGAGTTGATGCGGTCTTCGGTGAAAGGCTGCAGCACGCCCCGAATCGCGGCCGCGACCAGCAGGTTGACGTCGTGCTCCGCAAGCTCGCCCTCGAATTCGAGCTCGATCGCACTGACCCGACCCTCGAACAGCTGTCGATGTAGAGCGGCGAGGCGCTCGGTCAGCAGAGCAAACGGCCGCAGGTAGGCGAGCTCCTCGGGCGGCAAAGCGGGTGCGTTGACGGCATACCGGGGCAGGTCGCCCGCCAGCACTGCCGCCACCTCTTCGGCCACGTCGAACGCGACCGACGCCTGAGCCTCGACCGTCGACGCGGCGATGTGAGGCGTGGCGATGAAGTTGGGCAGGCGGAACAGTGGGCTCTCCCCGGCCGGCTCGTGCTCGAACACGTCCGCCGCCGCGGCCGCCAACCGCCCTGATTCGAGCGCCTGGCAGAGAGCGTTTTCATCGACGATGCCGCCGCGGGCGGTGTTGATGAGCCGCGCGGTCGGCTTGAGCATGGCCAGCTCGGGCGCGCCGATCAGGTGCCGATTGGCGTCGACGAGGGGCACATGCACTGTGACGAAATCTGCCCGCTCGAGCAGCTCGTTCAGAGGAACCAGCTGCACGTTGAAGAGCTCGGCGCGCTCGACTGAGACGACCGGGTCGTACGCGATCACCTCCATCTCGAGACCATGCGCCCGCTTGGCCACCTCTGAACCGACATTGCCCAGGCCGATGACGCCCAGAGTCTTGCCGCGGATTTCGGTGCCGATGAACTTCGAACGATTCCACTCCCCCCGCTTGACCGAGGCGTCGGCTTGCGGCACCGAGCGCGCCAGCGCGAAGAGCAGCGCGATGGTGTGCTCCGCGGCGGCGACGATGTTTCCACGGGGCGCGTTGACGACGAGGATTCCCTTGCGGGTCGCGGCGGGAACGTCGATGTTGTCCACCCCGACGCCGGCGCGACCCACCACGCGCAGGCGCTTTCCGGCTTCGAGCACAGACGCTGTCACCTTCGTCTCGCTGCGGACCACGAGCGCGTCGAAGTCGGGGATCCGCTGGATCAGGTCCGCCTCGGCGAGTTTGCTGACGACGGTCACGTCACCGGCGCGGCGCAGGCGTTCGAGGCCATCCTCGGCGAGCGGGTCGGCAACGAGGATCCGGGGCACGGTGGACCTGAGTCTAGGTCGTCAGCAGTCGATGACTACGCGGGGACGCCCTGCAGCGATGCGGTCGCGGCGGCGACGCCGCGGCCCTCGGCGGGCGCCACATCGAGCTCTTCGAGCGCCTGCTCGATCGCCCACAGCACCTGCACCACGTCGCCCTCGGCAACCGCGCCCAGGTGTCCGACCCTGACCATCTTGCCGCTCATCTTGCCCTGGCCGCCCGCGATCACGACGCCGTACTTCCCATCAAGCAGCTTGCGCAGTGCAGCGACATCCACGCCGGGCGGGGGCACCGCTGAGGTCACAGTGTTGGAGCGGTAGCCCTCCTGAGCAAACAGCTGGAAGCCCATCGCCTGAAGGCCGGACTGGGTTGCGCGCGCGAGCCGCGCGTGGCGCTCGTAAACGTGCTCCAGGCCTTCTTCCTCCAGCATTCGCAGCCCTTCTTGGAGCGCGAATGCGACGCCCACCGCCGGCGTGAATGGCGTCATGCCCTTCTCGGCCCAGGCCTTCGCCTCCTTCCAGTCGAAATAGAAACGCGGTGAACGCGCCTTGGCTTGCTGCGCCCACGCGCGCTCGCTCACGCTGACCAGCGCGAATCCCGGTGGCGCCATCCAGCCCTTCTGCGAGCCGCTGACCGCAACGTCGATTCCCCATGCGTCGGTCTCGATGTCGATCGAGCTGATGGAGCTCACGCCGTCGACCACGACGATGCGGCCGGCGTCACGCCCCACGCGAGCGAGCTCGCGCAGCGGGTTGGTCAATCCGGTCGACGTCTCGTTGTGGGTGAGAAGCAGAACCTTTGCCTGAGGATGGCGCGCGACGACCTTGGCGAGGTCGTCCGGGTCCACCGGCTGGCCCCACTCGAACTCCAGCCGCACCACGTCCGCTCCGTAGGCCGTGGCCAAAGCGGCGAAGCGTTCGCCGAAATTGCCGCTCAGCGCGACAAGCACCTCGTCACCCGGCGAGACGAGGTTGGCGACTGCGGATTCGAGGCCGCCGGTGCCCGACGACGTGAGCAGCAGCAGGTCGTTGGACGTCTTGAAGACGCGCTTCGCGCCGGCTGTGATCTCGGCGAGGATCGCGGCAAACTCCGGCCCGCGGTGGTCGATCATAGGCCGGTTCATGCTGCGGACGACCCTCTCGGGAAGAGGCGTTGGGCCGGGGATGCGAAGCTGGGTCTGGAAGGTCATGGGCGCGCTCCGATACTGGGCTTTGGCGGCCCGCTGATTTTATCCGCCTTTCAGTGCTGCTCGGTCGTGTAAGGAAGTAGCGCGATCGCCCTTGCGCGCTCCAGCGCCGTTGTGAGCGGGCGCTGATGGCGGGCGCAGGTGCCCGTCACGCGGCGGGGCAGGATCTTGCCGCGGTCGCTGACGAACCGGCGGAGCCGCGAGATCTCCTTGTAGTCGATGTACTGGACCTTCTCGACGCAAAAGCTGCACACCTTGCGGTGCTGGCGCTTCGGACCTCTCGGCCCCCCGCCGCTGCTCGAGTCGCGTTGTGGACGGTTGACTGCCATGGGTAACTCCTAGAAAGGTATGTCGTCCGGGTCGACGTCGCGAGGCGCGTCGTCCGGAGCGGGAATGTCGTCATGAGTCGCCGCAGCGCTGCGCGCTGGCGCCCCGGCGCCGGCGGTCGCGCCACGGGGTTCGAGAAACTGGACGTCGTTGGCGATGATCTCGGTCACACGTCTTTTCTGCCCATCCTGGCCTTCCCACGAACGTGTCTGGATGCGGCCTTCGACGAAGACGAGCGCGCCCTTGCGCGTGTACTGGGCCACCGTCTCGGCCAGGTTTCGCTTGCCGATGGGATAGGCCACGATGTTGTGGTAGTCGGTGAACTCCTTCCGCTCGCCGTCGGGCCCGGTGGACCACCGGTTGGTGGCGATGCTGAAGTTCGTTACCGCGGTGCCGCTGGGCGTGTAACGCATCTCGGGATCTTTGGTGAGCCGGCCAATGAGCAACGCCTTGTTGAGGTTCGACATATCTAAGACTCCTCCTCCTCACGATCACCCATCGATTTGACCGCCACCGGCTCCGGTTCGACAGCGATTGGCTCGAGGACGACCTCCGCCGGCGGCGGCGGCACGACGGGGGCCGGCGCGGCTTTCTCCGGCTTGCGCACGATCAGGTGCCGGAGAACCTCCTCCGTGATCTTGAGCGCAGCCTCGAGCTCGGGGATGCGCCCCTGATCGATCTGGAAATCCTGGAGGACATACGAGCCCTCCTTTTGATGCTTGACCTCATAGGCGAGCTTCCGCTTGCCCCAGAGGTTGGTGCGCTCGGCGACTCCGCCGGACCGCTCGATCAGCGTGTTGACCCGCTTGACCACGTCCTGGACCTTGTCGTCGTCAAGGTCGGCGCGAACTATGTACAGAACTTCGTATTCCCGCAACGGGAGAGACCTCCTTCCTATGGGTTCAGGCCGCGGTCAGAACGGGAGGCGAATGCCTGCCGGCCGAGGCCAGAAAGGGTAGGCCGGTATTCTATCAAGGCATGGCCTCATCGACGCGTACCAAGGCGCCCCAGCGGGGGACGAAAGGAAAGACCGGGCGGCGGCTGCCGCCTAAGGTCAAGACCGGTCCGGAGATCCCCATGCTCCCGGTCGCCGTGGGCGCGATCCTCGTCGCTTTCGCGATCGGCCTCATCGTCTACAACTTCGTGAACAACCGGCCGACCGCCACGCCGAAGGTGGCCGGCGTCACATGCGACCACCTCGAACAAACGCAGACCCACTATCACGCCGCGCTCCAGATCATTCACGAGGGAAACCTCGTTCGCCTTCCCGGAGGGATCGGCATCCGGGGTGGGGAGTCGACGCCGAGCTGCTACTACTGGCTCCACGTCCACACCGCGTACCCGGACATCATCCACATCGAATCTCCCTTGAACGACACGTTCACCCTGGGCCAGTTCTTCCAGGTTTGGGATCAGTGGTCGAAAGACAGCGGCAAGGGGGCAGTGCCGTTCGATGCGACGCACGTTTCTTCTTTCACTCTTACGCCAGACGAGAAGATCTATGTCTACGTCGACGCCAACGACGGCAAAGGTCCCGTGCTGTTCGACGGCGACCCGAAGTCGATCGTCTTGAAGACGCATGAGGTGATCAGCATCGAGATCACTACGGGCAAGCCGACCACGCCGCCCGCGTTCGACTGGAACTCGGCCACCAATAAAGGGCTCTAAAGCCTCCACATGTAAAGAGGATCGCGAGGGCCGTCCGGTAGCCTTCGCGGGTGGCACAACCACCTGGCCAGGTTCAGGGCCCGACCACCTTCTCGCCTGATGGATACTGGTGGTGGGACGGCGCCGGCTGGAAGCCGGCAACGTCGCCGGATGGGGGGTGGCGGTGGACGGGCCAGGCCTGGATCCCCGCCGGCGCAGCACAACCGGCACGCCGTGGCCTGTCCACCGGCGCGCTCGTCGGGCTGGTCGCCGGTGTCAGCGCGGTGGTCCTGGTGGTCGTCGCCGCGCTGGGCTATGTGGCTGTGTCTCGCTTCTCCAGCGAGACACCTGCGGTCATCCAGACTCCGGCCGGCGGCCAGGGCGCGGTCAACTCGATTCCATGTGACCAGCTCGAACACACGCAGGTCCACTACCACGCGGCGCTCCAGATCCTCTACCAGGGGCGGTCGGTCAGCATCCCGACCGACGTCGGCCGTACTGGCCTCTGCTACTACTGGCTCCACATGCATAGCGGCGAGCCGGGGATCATCCATGTCGAGGCGCCTGCCGACCGCACCTTCACGCTCGGCGACTTCTTCGCCGTGTGGGGCGCCTGGGGACGCAAGTCGCAGCCGCTCGACTCCGGCCACGTCTCGTCGTTCGTGCTCGCACCCGACCAGAGCCTGGTCGTCTACGTAGATCGCGGGAGCGGCGAAGGACCACAGCCTTTCACCGGCGACCCCAAGACCATCGTTCTCGACGACCACGAAGTGATCACCCTCGAGATCAGCCCGCCGACAATCGTCCCGCCTCCGGCATTCACGTGGCCGCCCGGTTTCTGACCTCCTACCTCGCCGACGCCTCCAGCAGCACGCGCGCGGCGCGGTAATGCTCGAGCGCGTCGTAGCCCCTGGCCGCGCGCATCGCCCTGTCCGCGAGCCTCAGGTGCGCCCGAATCGCCGCCTCAGGGTCACCGCGACCGACCGAGAACGCCTGACCGCGTTCCACCGCGCGCAAACGTTCGAGGCGATGAGCGTCGCCTCGCGCGGCGATCACCTTCCGCTCCGCTGACACGACCTCATCGGCTTCCGCCGACCGTCCGAGCGCACGCAGTACCTCCGCCTGGCACAGGCGCGCGTCCGTGCTCATGGGCCAGTCGGCGGCACCCATGGCATCATCGAGCGCCGCCAGAGCGCGGCGCGCCTGGCCGCGCGCGAGCAGCACGCGAGCCCGCTCGAGCGCAAGCTCGCGGTCGAGACTCGGCAGCCTGCCCTCGAGGAGGTAGTCGACCTCGGTGCCCAGCCGGCCCGCGATCACTCGCAGCACCCTCGTCGAGGGTTGGCTCCTGCCGAGCTCGACCTGGTTGAGGAAAGCGCGGCTGAAGTCGCCGCCGCTGACCTTGGCAAGGCTCATGCCCCGCTGCTGTCGGATGCGGCGAATGCGCTGGCCGAGAGTCTCCTGCCGAGGCACTCGCGAAGCGTACGGTATGTATAGCCGGGGTTTACAGCTCCTGGCTTTGGCGGCGAGCCGGCGTGAGCGCCCGGCGCAGCCTGCGGTCCTGGTACGCGATGTGGTCTGCGAGACGGAGAAAGGCGTCGCGAAGCGGGCCGGCCTGCGCCTCCGCGCTGCTCAGCTGCCAGCTCACGACCTCCAGCTCCTGCCACGGCGACCCGGCACGATCGCTGAACGCCATCTGGACGCGGTCGCCCTCGGCCCAGGCTTCGATCGCCGCCGAGCAGCGGTCGGTGCGGCCGGTGCCGTCGCTCCAGTCGCCGACCGCGATCGAGAGCACGACGCGTGGTTGCGGCTCACGATGGAAGTGATCGAAGATGTCGGCGCGATAGATCGCGATCGGGTCGTCGTCTTCATACATCACCCCGATCACGCTGTCGAACGGAGCGCCGCAATGCGTGCATATGCCTGACGAGAGCTGGTCGTCATGCTCGAGCCTCAAGTCCCCCACTACAGGTAATCCTTGGGGTCCAGGCTGCGCGTGAGGGTCGTGAAGTTGTGGAACCCGTTCGCCGTCACCATCCCCGTGTCCTCGACGCGAACACCGCCGAGGCCAAGCTTGTACAGCCCCGGCTCCACGGTCACGACGTCACCTTCCTCGAGCATTCCGGTGGACGACTCCCGTAGAGACGGCTCCTCGTGCACATCGAGACCAACGCCGTGGCCCGTGCTGTGGTTCATCCTGGGCACGCCGTCGGGACCCTCGTAGCCGGTCGACGTGGTGCCGAAGCCACGATCGACGAGGACCTGGCACACAGCGAGGTGGACGTCGTGGCCAGGCACGCCGGCCCGGATCATCTCGATGCCTGCATCGAGCGCTTGCAAGGTAGCCGCGTGCATTCGATGGAACTCTTCCGGAATCTCGCCGACGACCACGGTGCGGGTGAGGTCACCGTGGTAGTGGCTGGCGCGGCCGACCGGAAAGATGTCGATGATCACGGGCGCGTTCGCGCGGATCTGGCCCTCGCCGCGATAGTGGGGCAGGGCGCATTCGGGCGAGCCGGCGATGATCATGTCGGGGCACGTGTGGCCCAACTCGCCCAGGAGCAGCTGCGCGCGCGCATACAGGAGCTCCGAGGTCAACGGGCGTTCGTCGGCCCACAGGAATCCGTCTTTGATCTCCGCCGCGGCCAGCTGACGCACCACCTCGACGACTGCCGCTTCGGCAGCACTCTGGCTGGCCTGGATCGCATGCGCCTCGGGCGGAGACTTGTGCCTGCGTTCGACACGAAAGAGGTCGCGATCGACCTGGGCCGCAAGGCCGCCGGCGCGCAATTCCTCCAGGTGCACTGCGTGCAGCCGAGGGGAGACGCGCGCTGAGTCGATGCCTCGTTCGCGCAGCATTTTGGCAGCCAGGCCGGCCCATGACGCGTGAACGTACGCTTGCCGGTCCTCCAGCACCTCTTTGGCTTTGCTCTGCGCCCGGGCGCGGTCGATCTCGAGAGGACTGGCGACCAGAACGTCGTCGCCATCTGCATACCGGATGTAGAGGCCAGTCTCGACCGCAAACCCCGTGGCGTAGATGAAGTCGGCGTCGGTCTCACCCGTCGGGATCAGGACGATCGGCATGGACTTCGTCGCCTTCGCCCTGGCCCGGCCGGATTTCGGACGATCGCGAGCAGCTCCGTCACCGCCCAGCCCGGCACTGCCAACCGCTTGCGCCACCGCCTGGAGGAGCTCCAGCTGCTGCTCGTAGGCGCGCTTGGGCGCACGCGCTTGGGCGCGGCCCTCCAGGTTCAGCTTCTCCTGGACCTCATAGCCGCTCGTATACGCGACCTCATAGCCGAGCTCGCGAAGCTGACTCAGATCACGCCGGAGCTGCCGCTCGGAGACACCGGCACGCTCAGCGAGCTCCAGCGGGTTCAGGCCTGGCTCGGCAATGATCGCGGCAAGGATGTTGAGTAGACGGGCAAGCCGGCGGGCGCGATTCACGCCGCCCGGATCATGAGCGGCTGGTTAGCCGATCTCTTCCCAGGAGGTGGTGTTGCCCTCAAACGGATCGGGCTCAGCCTCTTCCTGGTTCCCCACCTTCTGGTGGAACCTGCTGGCGATCATCTGGTAGGCCATGGCTTTGGGGATGCCCAGCTTGGTGAGCGACTTGACCTCGTCGGCCATCACCTTGTCGCGGGCAGTCTCGATCGCGGCCAGCACCTCTTCGACAGACGCGGTCTTCTTGACCATGTGAAGTCAGATCATACCCAAGCCAACCGTCCCTTAATCGCCCCTTAGACTTAGGCATCGAACGTAGGGCTTAACAGGGGGTTGGATGGCAGCGGATTACCCGACCGAAAAGATCCGGAACGTGGTCCTGCTGGGCCACTCGCACGATGGCAAGACGTCCCTCGCCGAGGCGATGCTGTTCAGCTCCGGAGCTGTACCCCGCCTCGGCTCGCCCGATCAGCAGACGGCGACCATGGACTTCGAGCCCGAAGAACAGCGGCGCAAGATCTCGATCAACCTCGGCGTGGGGTTCGCCGAGCACGGCGGCTTCAAGATCAACATCCTCGACGCTCCAGGCTTCTTCGATTTCACTGGTCAGGCGCTCAGCGGCCTCCGGGCGGCGGAAGGGGCGGTCGTGGTGGTAGGTCCGAACCCCAACCTGGCCGTGGGCACTGAGGTCGCCTGGGAGCTGTGCAACCGCACGAGCAAGCCACGGGTGGTGGTGGTGAACAAGCTCGACAAGGAGCATTCCGACTTCTACGGCGCCGTGAGCGCGATGCGGGAGCACCTTTCGCCGCGGCCGTTCCCGCTTCACCTCCCGATCGGCGCCGAGCAGGATTTCCGCGGCATCGTCGACCTGCTTCATCTCAAGGCGTTCGTGACTGCGGCCGACGGCAAGGGCACCGAGGCACCGATTCCCGACGACATGCAAAAGCTCGTCGAGCAGTACCGCGGCCAGCTCATCGAAGCCGCGGCCGAGAGCGACGACTCGCTGCTCGAGAAGTACCTCGACGCGGGCACGCTCAACGAAGAGGAGATCCAGCGAGGCCTGCGCGAAGGGATCCTCGCGGGCAAGGTGGCCCCGGTCGTGTGCTCGTCGGCCACGAAGCTTCTTGGAGTGCGGACCCTGATGTCGACGATCGCGGAGCTGCTGCCGCCCGCCGAGGGCGAGCCCGACCAATCGACGAAGGCCTTCGTGTTCAGCACAGGCGGCGACCAGTTCGGGAGGGTCAGCTACTTCAAGGTCGTGTCCGGCTCGATCAAAGCCGACCAGCACCTGACCAACCTCAACCGGGGTGGTGACGAGCGCCTCGCGCAGATCTTCTACCCACGCGGCAAAGAGCACGTGGCAGCGACAGAAATCCACGCCGGCGACATCGGCGCCGTGACCAAGCTCACCCACACGCTGACCGGCGATACCATGGCGGCGGCCAAGGACGGAGGCCCACTCGCGCCCCTGGACCTGCCGGGCCCGGCCTACAGCCTCGCCATCACCCCCAAGGCCCGCGGGGACGAGGAGAAGATCTCGAGCGGCCTCGCGCGGCTCGCCGAAGAGGATCCGACGCTTCACGTCGAGCGGATGGAGGAGACCAAACAGCTCGTTATCGCCGGGCTGGGCGACGTTCACCTCGACGTCATCCTCGAGAAGCTGAAGCGAAAGTACGGAGTCGAGGCGACGACCCAGACGCCTCGAGTGGCCTACCGCGAGACCGTGTCCGGCCACAGCCGGACCGAAGGCCGGCACGTCAAGCAATCCGGGGGCCACGGTCAGTACGGCATCTGCGTCATCGAGGTCGCACCGACCAAGCGCGGGGAGGGCTTCGTCTGGGAGGACAAGATCTTTGGGGGCGCCATCCCGCAGAACTTCCGCATGTCGGTGCAGAAGGGAATCGTTGACAACATGGCCAAGGGCGTCGTCGCCGGCTATCCGATGGTGGACGTCAAAGTCACGCTCGTCGATGGCAAGTTCCACCAGGTCGACTCCAATGACATGGCCTTCCAGATCGCGGGATCGCTCGCCATCCGCAAGGGTGCGCTGGATGCCGGCCCAGTCCTTCTGGAACCGATCGTCGAAGCCACGATCAAAGTGCCCGAGAAAAATCTCGGCGACATCATGTCCGACATCAACGGACGCCGAGGCAAGATCATGGGCACTGAGCCCGACGACGGCTACCAGCTGGTGCGCGTCAACGTACCGGAGTCGGAAATGCTCCGTTTCGCTCTGGATTTGCGCTCGATCACTCAGGGTCGGGGCAGCTACACGAAGCAGTTCTCGCACTACGACGAGATGCCCGCGCACCTCGCGAAAACGATCATCGAAGAGTTCCAGAAGCAGCACGAAGCGGCGAGCTAAGTAAGCTTCGGCCAGTGAGCTTCACTTGAGCGCGCCGTCCGCGCACGACGTGTGCGTCATCGGCGGAGGCGTGACCGGGGCGGGAATCGCGCGTGACCTCTCGCTGCGCGGGCTGTCGGTGCTGCTGGTCGAAAAGGGCGATTGGGGCGGCGGCACGACGGGCAGCTCGAGCTGGATGATCCACGGGGGGCCTCGCTACCTCGAGTTCGACTGGGACACGACGCGCCTCTCGACGCAAGACGCGGGCTACATCGTGTCCAACGCTCGAAACATGGTCTATCGGGTCGTTTTCATCATCCCGGTCCTGCCGTACGACAGGAACAACATCGAACGCATGGAGACCGCGATGGAGGTTTACGACCGCTTTCAGCCGCTCAAGCATGCCCATCCGCATGTTCGGCTGACGGCGGAAGAGGCGCGCCAGGTGGAGCCGGGCCTGGCGGCCGACGTCATCGGCGCCGTGACGATGGAGGAGTGGGGCGTCGACCCGCATCGGCTCGTCTTCGCCAACGTCCAGGACGCCATCGCGCACGGAGCCCGTGCACTCAACCACACGCGTGTGACAGATTTGCTCCGCGACGGCGGTAAGGTGATCGGTGTTCGGTATCGTGGGCCGGACGGCGCCATGTCTGAGGCTCGGGCGAAGGTCGTCGTCAACGCCGCGGGACCTTGGGTCCCAGAGATCAGCCGCATGGCAGGGGCCACCGTGCACCTGCGACCAGCCAAGGGTATTCACATCGTCTACCCGCACCGGATCTCCAACTTTTCGATCAGCGCCGAGTCGATCGACGGCCGCGACCTGCTCATGGTTTCACACGCCGGTTTCACGCTGCTCGGCACCACCGACGACGACTTCTACGGCGACCTCGATTCTGTTGACGTCCTCGAAGACGAGGTCGACTACCTCCTGCAGGCGTTCGAGAGAGTCTTTCCATCGATTCGCTCGTACCGCCCCGTGCGGACAACCACGGGCGTGCGCCCGACGCTTTTCAAATGGAGGCGCTACGAAGACGAGCTGTCGCGGCGATACGAGGTGATCGACCACTCACCCGACGGCGCTGATGGATTTGTGACCATCGCGGGCGGAAAGCTTTCGATGTATCGGTTGATGGCTGAGGAAACGTCGGATCTGGTGTGCCGAAAGCTCGGCCACCAAGCGCCATGCGCCACGGCGACTCGCCCACTGCCTGGCAACGAATCCGATGTCGAGCCTGCTCCGGAGCTCGGACGCCGCTGCGGTATCACAGCCCTTGCGGCCATGAAGCTGCAGTCAAGGCACGGGTCGAATGCAGCCGCTGTTCTGGAGGATGCGCGATCCGGACGGATGGTGTGTCGGTGCGAACCGATCACCGAGGCCGAGTTGGCGCACGCAGCCCGTCAAGAGCAGGTACGCACGCTGGCTGACGCCTTTCGTCGGGTCGGCCTCGCAGCCGGACCATGCGCGGGAGGGGCGTGTGTGCTGCGGGCGGCAGCGGTCATCGGCAACGAGCTTGGCTGGAGCGCGTCGCAACGATTTGATGCCGCGCGCGAATTCCTTCGAGGCGCATGGTTGGGGCGAGCGCCCGTACTCGGTCATATGGGTTGGGCGCAAGAAGAGATGGCCATCGGCACACATCGCGGTCTAAAAAACTGATGGCCCGAGCGGATTCGCTGGCCAAGCTGGCGTTCGCTTACGGCGTGCACATGACGCGCAGGCGATTGACACGCCCGCGCTCGCAGGTCGCAAAGCTTCTCGAAACATACGCGGCCGACGGCATACGTCCTCTGCTGCCGGAGGAACGCGAACGTCACCCCCAGCTCATCGGGTGCATCAACTGCGGGCTGTGCGCACTCGCCGCCGCCCGGATCGGCAACGTTCGCCTGCCCGACCTTGCAACGTCCTATATGCGGATTTACGCGAGGCTGGGCGACGCAGGCTCAGATTTGTCGGGCGATTCGCCCGAGCTCGAGGCTGCATCGGCAGCCTGCCCGGTCGGGGTCCCCCTCGGCGAGGTGGCTGCGATCGTGCGGCGGCTCGCGGCGGGCTGAGGCCCTCGACCAACCCGCCAGGCGGCCACACCGATCCTGATCACCGGTGGCGCGCCTTCACGGTGACCCGCCAGCTCCACCCCTGACGCCCCTGGCGCCCGCAGCCTGAGCGCCGTTTGGGCGCATCTGCCGGCCGCCTCCGCCGGACGGCCGCCGGGCATCTGTGGTTGCGAGTCATCCACATTTTGTATACAGTCTGTGGAAATAACACAACATCTAGCGCCAATGGTCAATAGGCTGCTACGTCCACTTCGCCGCTGGCCTGTCCTCGAGGCAGCGCTTTCCCGCCTCGCGGGCCGCTTTACGACTTGGCCTTCGGACGATTTCGGACGATTCGTGGGCGCGCGCATGACGGGTGCCTCCGCAGGAGGCCGGGCCGTGCTCCCACCCACGTCCGAGCCCATGCGGTCGCCGCCGCCCGTTTCGATCGCGCCGGCAACCTTCGAGATGCGGTTCATGAAGCTGCAGGCGCAGGGGCGATTCGACGAGATGTGGGAGATGCTCGCGGAGGACGCTCAGCGCGCGTGGGGCGGACGTGATGCGTTCATCAAGGGCATGCCGCGATTGAACGACGACATGGAGCTGCTGGACATGCAGGTCGTCAGCGTCAACGTGCTCGAAGGCTGGACCGATCGGGTCCATCAACGCACATACCGGAACGTCGCCCAGATGGTCATGCGCTATCGCGTGAGGCAACAATGGAGGGAGTGGACTTTCGACCGCGAGGTTCACCTCATCCCAGCCGCGGGCGGCTGGCGAACGTTGTGCTATCCCGCCGCAACTAAAGCAGTCAGCAGCGCGGGGAGCCGCTGATATAGTGGGTTGCAAGCCATGCTCGAGCAGACCATCGAGGAGCAGGAGCGATATGTGCGCTGGCATCGCAGGCGGAGGCGCGCGATGACGCCTAGGCGTCTGCTGCAGGAATCCGATGAGCTTCTCTTCTGGGTCGAAGAGTGTCTCGTCAAAGAATTGCGCATCGTGCCTGGGTGGTTGGTGGCGCGGCTGATGGTCGTGCTCCGTCAGGCACACGCCGATCTCCCAGGCCGACTCGGTCGCGAGCGCAGACCCGAGCAGGTGATGGAGATCATCTACGACGCGCAGGCGGCGTTGATGGAGCAAGCATGCCGGAGCCGCGGCCCCGCCGAGGTGATTCCGCTGTTTGCAAAGGCGCGCGAGCGCCAGCTTGCTGAAGCCCTCACGGTCTAAGCGGCCTCTGGCTTCGTTGCGTTGCGGGTAGACCTTCACCTTCATTCGCGCTACTCGCATGACAGCAGGACATCGCTCGAGGCATTGATCGAGCGCAGCCGCGTTTGTGGCCTCGATCGCATCGCGCTCACTGATCACAACACTGTCGTGGGAGCGCTCGCCCTCGCGCGGCTCGCCCCTGAGCTCGCCATCGTCGGCGAGGAGGCGAAGACGCTGGAGGGTGAGGTCATCGGCCTGTTCATCACGGGACCCTTGCCGCCATTTCAGCGTGCTGAGCGTGTGATGGACCTGATTCACGAGATGGGAGGCCTCACCTACGTGCCACATCCACTCGACGGCAACCGCTCACATTTCAGCGCCGAAAGAATCGTCGAGCTGGCCGATCGTATCGACATCATCGAGACGCACAACCCTTGGTGCGAACCGTCTGCGAACGCTGCTGCAGCCCGTTTGGCGGCCGACCTCGACAAGGTCACGGCGACGGGCTCGGACGCGCACTCTACGCATGAGATGGGACGAACGTGGATGGAGATGGAGGAGTACGCGAACGCGGCTGACTTCCTGGCCAAGCTTGGACACGCGCGCCACGTCGTGACCTCCGAAAGCGGGACCGGGCGAAGGGCGTGAGCACCAGCGCCCTCGAGCTTCTCGTGGCCGGCTCGGTGGCGCTTGATACGCGAGACGGCCCTTTCGGCTCCGTCGCCGAGGAGCTCGGCGGCTCGGCCGTGTATTTCGCGCTGGCCGCAAGCCTTGTGCTACCGGTGAAGGTCGTCGCTCCGGTCGGACGCGACGGATCCGAGCGCGTCGCGCACGCCTTCGAGGGACGGCCGATCGATACCACTCGTCTGCAGGTCCTCGACGCCCCGACGTATCGATGGAAGGCTCATCAGGAGCATGGCCGCAACGTCGACCTCGGCAGCACCGACACCATCTACGATGTGTGGGAGCCACAGGTTCCACCCGACTTTTCCGGTTGGGCCTTCATCGGGTCGATGCGCCCAGATCGTCAGGCCCAGGTCGCCAAGCTGCTGGCCCCCAGCCGGCTGCTGGCCGCCGACGCAATGCTCTCGTACGTTCACGAGCAGACGCCTGAGGCGAAAGACGTCTTGAAAAGAGCGGCCTGGTATTTCTGCAACCAGGAGGAGTTCGCCGCCCTCGGCGGGCAAGACGCCGAACAGTTTCGGAGGCAGTGGTGGCTGGACGGCCTGGTTCTCAAAGCCGGCGCGGGCGGCGTCACCGCGTTCACCGCCGACGGCAAAGTGCATGTGCCGGCGCTAACGAACCATGTCGCCCTTGACACCACGGGAGCAGGTGACGCGGTTGCCGGCGGAATGCTCGCGCGCTGGATCAGCACTGGCGCCGAGCGGGGCGGGCTCCTCGACGCTCTGGCATGCGGCGTCGCGTGCGCCTCGTTGACCATCGAATCAATCGGTGTTCGAGGGATAGCGACCGCGACCCAAGGTCTTCTCGAAGAACGAATGGCCGAGGTGATGGAATGCCTGCAGCGCGGATCGTGATCATCGCCGGCGACCTGGTCGAGCAGCAGGTCGATGCGATCGTCAACGCGGCCAACACAGACCTGCTGCTTGGCGGAGGAGTCGCGGGCGCTATTCGCCGGCGGGGCGGCCCAACCATCCAGCGCGAATGCGACGCGCATGGACGTGTGAAAGTTGGTGAAGCGGCGATCACCGGCGGTGGCGAGCTGGCCGCGCGTCACGTGATTCATGCGGCGAGCATGCAACTGGGCGGGAGCACCACCGCGGACTCGCTGCATTCATCCATGGACCACGCATTTCGGCTCGCGCGCGAGCATGCGGTTCGCACGATTGCAGTGCCCGCGGTCGGGACAGGCATCGCAGGTTTTCCAATGGATGAGTGCGCGCGCGTGATGGCCGATTGCGTAGACCGCGCCCTTGCAAGCGGCTGGCAGCCGGAGGAGATTCGTTTCGTCCTCTTCGGCGACGGGGCCCGAAGGGTGTTTGAAGAAACGTTCCACGACCGCAAGAAGTAGGTGAAATCGGGCCAGTTTTGCCCCGATTTGTTGCGCTTCGCGCGCGATCAGCCTGAATTCGGTTTGAATTGGGGTTGAATCGGGGTAAGACCCGCCCCTAGAATGGGCGAGTCCCGCCCCCGAAACTGGATTTCTACCGAGGATGGTGAATAGTTGGAAGGCTACTGTTTGAAGGACAAGCGGAAGGTCGAAATGCGAGACCCTCAGCCGATCACGATGAAGAATGGCAAGCCGGCGACAGTTGGAACATGCCCGAACTGCGGCACGAAGATCTACAAAATCGGAAAGGCGGTGGCGTAATGGAAGGTTATTGCTTGAAGGACAAGCGGAAGGTCGAGATGAAGGACCCACAGCCCATCACGATGAAGAACGGCAAGCCGGCCACGGTTGGCACATGCCCGATCTGCGGCACCAAGATTTACAGGATCGGCAAATCGTCGTAGTCAGACGTCGACAGAGGACCGCTTAACGGGAGCGGTCCTTTCTATTTCGGATCAGGTCGTGATCGGGGGCTCGAGCGCTCCCAACAACACCTCGGTCGCAGATACCGCCTCGTCAACGCCCAGCGCCTTGAAGATTTCGACGTTGGACGGGTTGTTGACGCGAGCCACTGTCTTCTTGACCTTGAAGTGACGCTTCGCAACCTGCAGGGCGACGAGGTTGTCCTCATCGTCCGCCGTGACCGCGACGATAGCGTCGGCGCGCTCGATGCCGGTCTGCGACAAGAACTTCACCTCGCACCCATCGCCGCGCATGACGATGCTCCCGAGCTGTGTTTCCAGCCAGTCCGCGCGCCGGCCATCTCTCTCGATCAGGGTGACCTCGTGTCCGCGCTCCAACAGGTCACGTGACATGTAGTAGCCGACCGTGCCTCCCCCGACGACTATCACGTACAACGGTTTCTAGCGCTCCCCCAGCGTCTTCTCGATGTGCTTGGCACCTTCGAGCGTTGGACAGATTGTGTGAATGCCGAGCTTCTCGTATGCATCGGCGCGGTCTGGGTCGTAGATGCGACACACGACACGAGGCACCTTGAAGATGTGCTTGGCGATCTGGGCGGCCATGATGTTGCGGTTGTCGCCCTCGGTCACGGCAACAAAGCCGTCCGCGTCCTCGACTCCGGCTCGTCGCAGGACGTCGGCGTCGGTTCCGTTGCCGACGACCTGGTTGCCTTTGAAGTCGTTGGTCAGCACCCCGCGAACTGCCGCTCGGGAGAACTGATTAGGGTCTCGGTCGATTATCACAACATCATGGCCCGCCTTGTCCATGTCGGCCGCCACTTGCGAGCCGACGCGACCGCAGCCCACGATCAGGATCTTCAAAGCCCGTTGATTATAGGGAGGCCCCGAGGCGCCCCCGCATGGCTCTTGTTAGGATTGGGGCCCGTGCGCTTCCCCTTCACTTTCATGGGTGTGATGGCGCTGGGAATCGGCGTCTGGGTGGCGTTTTACCTGGTTGGACATCGGGGCATGGACCCCGTGGCTGAGGGCATCGCCGCGTTCACCGCGTTGGTCTCCTTTGCCTTCGGGGCTTATGTGTTGATCAGGCGGGTTCGCCGAGGACCGCAGCACTGATGGCCGACCATTCGCACCCGCCGACATCGAAGAAGGTGCTGGTGGCTGTTGGAGGTCAGGGCATCGACGCTGAGACGGTGCGGCTGGCGTGCCGGATGACGGATCCGTCCGGCGGCCGGCTGTATGGGGTGCATATCATCGAGGTCAACCGCGCGCTGCCGCTGGGCGCGGTGCTGGATGAGGTGGTCGAGCGAGGCGAGAAGATACTCGACGAGGTCGAGCAGCTTGCGTCGGAGTCGGGGCTGCCGGTGGAGACTGAGCTGGTCCAGGCGCGGGACACCGGTCCCGCCCTGGTCGATGAGGCGGTGGAGTGGGGAGCGGACCTCATCGTCATGGGGCTGCCGTACAAGCGACGTTTCGGTGAGTTCAACCTCGGGAAGACCGTCCCTTACGTCTTGAAGAACGCCACCTGCCGCGTGATGCTCTTCCGCGAGCACCGCGAACACTCGAG
>Ga0209802_1001037_pt1 | contig 21136 bp, 22 predicted proteins | sample GraSoiAngelo_129_FD_185886 | JGI IMG/M metagenome (GOLD analysis project Ga0209802, IMG submission 185886) | Grasslands soil microbial communities from the Angelo Coastal Reserve, California, USA - 14_0927_12_40cm (SPAdes) (version 2) | ecosystem: Environmental > Terrestrial > Soil > Grasslands ... | reverse complement strand
TCAAGCACTGCCCCGCCTCGCTTCCTTCCTACTTGTTCCGCTGGTAGAACATCTCCAGGGCGTCGCGATAGCCCGCGACCTGCCCGTCTTCCCACGCGTTCTCCAGGCGGCGCTTCAGCTTGTCCACTTCGTGCTCCCGCTTCCGGTCGGCTGCTCCCTGGTTGAGCAAATTGAACAACGCCACGTGAATGATCTTGCTGCGCCGGACGATCATGTCCTCGTCGATCCAGCCGGTGAAGGCTTCGCGGGCGTGCTCTTCCACGATCTTTGGCTTGAACGCGTCGTACCCGATCTTCGACTTCGTGATCTTGCGGATGACTTCGATCTCTTCCCGAAGCTTGGGAATGTTCCGCAGTAGGTGCCCCTGGATTTCTTCATGCCCGCCTTCGTAAAGCTTTTCCATCGCCTGGCTGACGAAGATCTCCGTGTTGACCGGCCTTGCCTTGACCCCGTATGTCGGATGGGCGCCGAAACGGAGCCGGTCGTACTCCTCCTTCGCTTGCGTGTCCCCTAGGACGCCATAGGCCTCGCTGACTTCTTTGAAACGGGCCTCCGCTTTCTTGTCGCCGGGATGGAGGTCGGGGTGGTGCTCTTTCGCCAGCTTCCGGTAGATACGCTTGATCGTCTCCGACGTGGCGTCCTGCTCTACGCCCAACACCTTGTAATAGTCCCTCATCGTGAAGCGCGACTATAGCATTTCTCACGTTGCGAAATCAGCGGCTAAACAGGTACGATGCAGGCATGAGCGACACACCGGAAGCGCCGAAGCACACGAACCGCCTCATCCACGAGACGAGCCCCTATCTCCGGCAGCACGCCCACAACCCGGTGGACTGGTACTCCTGGGGCGAGGAGGCCCTGGCCCGCGCCAAGGCTGAGGACAAGCCTATTCTGCTCTCGATCGGCTACTCGGCTTGCCACTGGTGCCACGTGATGGAGCGGGAGTCCTTCGAGAACCCGGACATCGCCCAGATCATGAACGAGCACTTCATCAACATCAAAGTGGACCGGGAGGAACGCCCCGACCTCGACGACATTTACCAGAAGTCCGCGCAGGCCTTCATGCGGCGGGGCGGCGGCTGGCCGCTGACCGTCTTTCTGACGCCCGATCAAGAGCCGTTCTGGGGAGGGACCTACTTTCCCCCGACGCCGCGGTACGGCATGCCGGGATTTCCCGAGGTGCTCCTGGGCGTGGCCGAGGCCTACAAGAAGGAGCACGAGCAGGTCCAGCAGAACGTCCACAAGGTGAGGGCCGGCCTGCGACACATCAGCTCCCCGCAGCCGTCCAACGAGCCGCTCACCGAAGAACTCCTCGACGGCGCCGTCAAGGACCTCAGCGCGTTCTATGAGCCGGTCAACGGCGGGTTCGGCGACGCGCCCAAGTTCCCCACGCCCCCGCCCTTCCACATGCTGTTGCGCCAGTTCGCCCGCACGAAGGATCAAAAATGCCTCGACATGACGCTCCACTCGTTGTGGAAGATGGCAGCAGGCGGGATCTATGACCACCTCGGCGGCGGCTTCCACCGCTACTCGACGGACGGGCAGTGGCTGGTGCCGCATTTCGAGAAGATGCTTTACGACAATGCGCAGCTCGTCCGGCTGTACCTCGACGGCTGGCGGCTCAGCCGCGAGCCCCGCTTCAAGCAAGTCGTCGAGGAGACGCTGGCCTACATCCGCCGCGAGATGGTCCATCCGGACGGCGGCTTCTACACAGCGCAGGACGCCGACAGCGAAGGGCACGAGGGTAAATACTTCATCTGGGAGCCGGCGGAGATCAAGTCTGTGCTGGGTGCTGACCTCGGCGAGGTTTTCTGCCGGGTCTATGACATCACGGATGGCGGCAACTTCGAGGGCAAGAACATCCCCAACCTTATCCACGCCAACGGCCGGATCGAGGTCAAAGACCTACCGGACGCGGAGAAGGTCATCGCCGAGGCACGCCGCAAGCTGCTCGAAGTCCGGGAGCGGCGAGTCAAGCCCCTGCGCGACGAGAAGATCCTCACGGGCTGGAACGGCCTGATGATCTCCGGTGTCCTGGACGCCTATCAAGCGCTCGGCGATCCGACATATCTCGAGATGGCCGAGAAAGCCATGCGGTTCCTGCTAGCGCGTGCGTACAAGCATGGGCGTTTGTTCAGGACCGTCACGGGCGGCATCGGCAAGCTCAACGCGTATCTGGACGACTACGCCTTCCTAGCGGCGGCACTGATCGACGCCTTCGAGGCCACTGCCAAGCCTGCCTACCTGGATAAGGCGCGTGAGCTCACTGCCGTCCTGATCGAGCAGTTCTGGGACCCGCAGACCGGCGGCTGCTTTTTCACAGGAAGAGACCACGAACAGATCCTCCAGCGCATGAAGACCGGCGAAGACTCCGCCATTCCCTCCGGCAACGCCGTGGCGACGATGAACTTCCTGCGCCTGTTCTTCTACACCGGCGAGCAGCCCTACCTCGATAAGGCCGAGCAGGCCCTGCGGTTATTCCGCACCCACATGGACCAAAATCCCTTCGGCATGGCATCCACGCTCTGCGCGCTGGACTTCTACCTCAGCAGGCCGAAGGAGATCGTGCTGGTGGGGAAGCAGGACACACCGGAGATGAGAGACCTGTTAGCGAAGATCGCCGGCCGCTACGTGCCGAACAAGACGCTGGTGCTGGTGGACAGCGACGGCAAGGGTACCGGCTACGTGCCGGCCGCGGCCAAGGGGAAGACGGCGATCAACGGCAAGCCCACCGCCTACGTCTGCCACAACTTCACCTGCTCCCAGCCCGTCACCGCCTGGGACGCTCTCGAGAAGCTGCTGTAACCCTAAAAGAAGCTGGCTCCCCGGCCAGGACTCGAACCTGTGATCAGCTAAAAACGCTAGGCCACCCCTCTGGACCTGTCAAGCGGGACGTAAGTCAGCCTAGCTTCGGAAGTATCGCCACACCAGAACGAGCAGGAGCACTCCTAAAATGGTGAGGCCCGGGCCTGAGGAGGAGAATTGCGTGATTTGATCGAGCCAAGAGGGCGAGGGCGGAGGCTGCTCACCGGGCGCCGGCGGTGAAGGTGGCGGAGTAGGTACGACCGTCACGGGCGCTTTGCCCGAATCGATGACCTTCGCCTTGCTTCGGAACTTCTCCGGGATGAGGTCCCGCCGGTCCGTGTAATGCGTCATGCCCTTCTCGTCCTCATACTTGTAAATGACACCGGCCGAACTAGCCGGCCCCACAAAGACCAAGCAGGCCACGACCCAGACGAGACAGCAGATGAATGTCTGATTGGCCATCAAAGCAAGGGCTAGGACGCTGGCGTGCGCTCCGCGTCCGGATATTGCCGCCGGATGGCAAGCACCTTGTCCATGGAGTCGATGAAGAGCTTCAGCAGTTGCGGATCGAAATGCCGGGCGCGGCCCAGGCGCATGACGTCTGCCGCCTGCTCTACCGGAATGGCTTGCTTATAGACGCGCTTGGTCGTCATCGAGTCGAAGGCATCGGCAATCGCGGCGATCCTCCCCTCCAGAGGGATAGCCTCGCCCACCAGTCCACGCGGGTAGCCGCTCCCATCGAACTGCTCATGATGGGTCCAGGCAATGGTGGAAGCGACCATGAGCAACTCAGCGGACCCGGTGAGGATGCGCCTGCCGATCTCGGTGTGTTGCTGCATGAGACGGGATTCGTCCGGCGTAAACCCGCCCGGCTTGAAGAGGATCTCATCCGGCGTGCCGATCTTCCCGATATCGTGCATCGTGCTGGCCAGCCGGGTCAGCTCGCAGCGATCGTTGGCCCACCCCAGCCGAGCCGCGATGAGCGCGCAGTACCGGCTCATCCGCTGGATGTGCCCGGGTGCCCCCTTCTCCCGCAATTCCTCGGCCATAACAAGTCTTTGGATCACATCTTCCTGGGTCTGGCGTAACGTGCGCTCCGTCTGTTCCAGCCGGACGATCGTCTCCCGAAGCTCGGAGGTCCGAGCGAGAACCGCCTGTTCAAGCTTCTCACGGTTAGCCCGGTTCTCCTGCTCCAACTTGCGTCGCCGCAAGGCGTTGGCGATGTTGATCAGGATCTCATTGGGCTCGAACGGCTTGATGACATAGCCGTATGTCCCTTGCTCCAAGGCGACGTTGGCGATCCCCGTGTCATCCATGGCGCTGACCATGATCGTCGCAGTGTCCGGGTGTTTGGCGAGGATATGCCGGACAAGGCTGAGACCGGACTCGCCGGGCATGTTGACATCGCACAAGGCGAGCTCAAACGCCTGCTGCTGGAGCAGCTCGCGCGCTTCTGCTGCGCTTGCTGCCGGCGCGCAGATGTACCCATTCATCTCCAGCAAGCTGCGGAGGAACACGCGCGCCTCCTCGGTGTCGTCCACGATCAGGAGCCGGAACTTTTTCGCCTCCGGCACAGCTTCTCCTTCTTACTTCAATCCGAGCACGTCCTGCATGTCGTACAGACCAGGGCCCTGCGCGACGACCCACTGAGCGGCCCGCAGGGCGCCGCGCGCGAAGGTGTCGCGGCTCTGTACGCGATGCGTCACCTCGATTCGCTCGCCCAGCCCACCGAAGAGGACGGCATGGTCGCCGATGATGTCCCCTGCCCGGATGACCTGCATGCCGATCTCGCCCCGCTTGCGCTCGCCGATCATCCCCTTGCGCCCGTATGCGGCCACCGCGTCCAGGGCCTTCCCCATGGCATCGGCAAGCACCTGCGCCAACTTCAGTGCGGTCCCGCTGGGCGCGTCCTTTTTCAGGCGGTGATGGGCTTCCAGCACCTCGATGTCGTAGTCCTCGCCCAGTGTGCGGGCGATCTGGGGAAGCATCTTCAGGAGAACATTGATCCCTACGCTCATGTTCGGAGCGAAGACGCACGGAATCGGTTTGGCGAGCTCGCGGAGCTCCGCCAGTTGCGGGGCCGAGAACCCGGTCGTCCCGATGACCATGGCTTTCCTGGAGGCGGCCATGATCGCCAGATGCTTGAGCGTGGCGTCCGGAGAGGTGAACTCGATCAGGACCTCGGCGCGGTCGGCCAGCGCGGTCAGATCATCGGTCACCCTCACACCCAGACGGCCGCACCCCACGGTTTCTCCAGCGTCGGCCCCGACCGCCGGATGCCCTTTCCCCTCCACCGCCCCCACCAGCTCGAGGTTCGGCGACTCCTTGATCAGAGTGACGAGCCGCGTGCCCATGCGCCCGCCGGCCCCAGTCACCACGACCTTGATCTTCCCCTTCCCTTTCACCATCCATCCCTCCGAAAGACCACGCCACCGCTTCGGATCAATTCCAACCCCCCGCACTCATCACTCCTCACGACGATTTAGACAGTCCGGTGTTGGAAATCTGTTTGGCGGGTGGCGCCGAGCGGGCGCCCGGGCGGAGCGCAGCGACTTGCTTGCCCTTGGCGGAGCGAGCACGTCTGGGCTGCTCGGCGACAGGACCCGCCTCTACGTTACTAACTCAATTTCTAAATCAGCTTCAAATCCTTCATGACCCGAGTCAGCTTGTCGAGGTTCTCTTGCGACATCGGGCAGAGGGGCAGCCGCAGCTCTGCCGTGGCCTTGCCCATGAGCGCGACGGCATGCTTGATAGGGATCGGATTCGTTTCCAGGAACAAGGCCTGGAAGAGAGGGTAGATCTGGTAATGGATGGCGCGGGCCTTGGCCGCATCCCCGGCCGCCCAGGCATCCACAAGCGCCGACATCTCGGCCGGTGCCACGTTGGCGGTCACCGTGACGACGCCCTTCGCACCGACCGCCAGCATCGGCAAGGTCAGCGCATCATCGCCGGAGAGGACCGTGAGCCGGTCGCCGCAGAGCTGGACGATCTCGCTCACCTGCTGGAGCGACCCCGCTCCTTCCTTGATGCCTATGATGTTCCGGATCTGGGCCAGCCGCGCCACCGTCTGCGGCGTCATGTTCACGGCGGTGCGCCCGGGAATGTTGTAGAGGATCTGCGGGAGATCCACCGCCTCGGCCACGGCCTTATGGTGCCGGTAGAGGCCCTCCTGGGTCGGCTTGTTGTAGTACGGCGAGATCAACAGGGCCGCGTCCGCCCCGACGGATTTGGCATGGCGGGTGAACTCGATGGCCTCGTCCGTCGAGTTGGACCCCGTGCCGGCAATGACCGGCACGCGACGCCTGACAACCTGCACGGTGAACTCGACGACCCGCTTGTGCTCCTCATGGGTAAGCGTGGCGGACTCGCCCGTCGTCCCGCACGGCACGATCCCATCGGTTCCGTTCGCGATCTGCCACTCGATCAGATCGCCGAGGGCTTTCTCGTCTACTTTGCCGTTGCGAAACGGCGTGATGATGGCGACCAGCGATCCGGTGAAGCTCATCGCAGCTTGTACTCCCAGGCATCAGGATACATCTCGCCTTCGTACACTGCCCGTGCCTCGCCGGTCAGGGAGACGTCGGCAAACCGATTCCCGTCCTTCCGGAATGACACGGTCATGGGTCTGCGGCTCAAGGGTACGACTGACACCGGCGATTCCACTTTGTGGATCACGGCGGCGACCAGGGCCGAGGCAATGGCCCCGCTGCCACACGCCAGCGTTTCATCCTCCACGCCGCGCTCGTACGTGCGGATGCGAATCGTGCCTCGGTCCACCACCTCGACGAAATCCACGTTGGTGCCAGCCGGCTTGAAGGCCTCGTGATCGCGGATCTGGTGACCGATTCCGATTACCTCGGCCGTGGATATGTCATGGACGAAATAGACGAAGTGTGGGACTCCGGTATCGACGGCATGGCCTTCAAAGGTCATCACGATGGAGCTCCGTTGAGACGGCGCCGTCAAGTCCGTCTTGCGCCGCCGGTGCGGCGGGATGTCCAGGCGGATGCTCAACCGGAGGTCGGTCGGATCGGGCACACTGACGGTCACGCTTTCACCGTCCACCACGGCTTCGACCACACCGGCCGCGCCCTCGAACCGCATCTTCTTCGGGGCGATCCCCTTGAGATAGGCAAACCGCGCGACGCAGCGGGCGCCGTTCCCGCAGAAGTCGGCCTCGCCCCCATCGTTGTTGTAGAATCGCCAGCGAAAATGGGCCTTGGGGGCTTTTTCGATGAAGATGAGCCCGTCCGCCCCGACCGAGAGGTGCTGCGTGCACACGCTGGCCACGAACGCCGACATCTTCCCGGGGTCCACCACGCGCTTCCGGTTGTCCACCACGATGAAATCGTTGCCGGCGCCGGAGAACTTCATGAACTGGATCTTCTTCGGGACCTTCGTCATCGCCGCCTTATTTGAGAAATGCCGGAATCATTTCGCCGCGCACCAGGTCGGCGTACTCTTCCCGCGCCCGGATGACGTGGAACTCGCTCCCTTTCACCAGCACCTCGGCCACGCGGGGCCTCGAGTTATAGTTTGAAGCCATGCTGAACCCGTAGGCGCCGGCGCTCATCACAGCGAGCAGCTCGCCAGGGTCCACCAGCGGCATCATCCGGTCCTTGGCAAGGAAGTCGCCCGACTCGCAGACCGGGCCGACCACGTCCGCCAGCACCTGCCTCTTGAGCTTGTCACGGATCTCGTGCACCGGCTTGATCTCGTGATAGGCCCCGTAGAGCGACGGCCGGATCAGGTCGTTCATGGCGGCATCCACGATGACAAACGCCTTCTCTGGGTTCGCCTTGTGGTAGAGCACCCTGGTAAGCAGCACGCCAGCGTTGCCCACGATGGAGCGGCCCGGCTCGAAGATCAGCAGGCACTTGAGGTCCTTGACCAGCGGCGCGATGGCCTGCGCCAGGTCCTGGGGCTGCAGCGGCGTCTCGTCCTGATAGGTGATCCCGAGCCCGCCCCCGACGTTGAGGTAGCGGAGATGGATTCCAATGCCGGCCAGCTGCTCAATGAGGTTGAGAATCCTCTTGAGCGCGTCCACGTAGGGGCTGACCTGCGTGAGTTGCGACCCGATGTGCTTGTGCACCCCGACGATCTCGATGTGCGGTAAGGTCGTGGCCAGCTTGTACTCGTCGAGCGCCCGCTCGGCGCTGATCCCGAACTTGCTCTTCTTGAGGCCCGTCGCGATATACGGATGGGTCTTGGGATCGATGTCCGGGTTGATGCGCAGGGCCACCCGCGCCTTGGTGTGCATCTCGCCCGCCACCCGGTCGATGGCCCGCAGCTCGTCCGACGACTCGACGTTGAACATCAAGATGTTCGATCGCAGGGCGTAACGGACCTCGTCGTCCGACTTGCCGACCCCCGCGAAGACGATCCGCTGGGGCTCGATCCCCGCCTGCAACGCCCGGTAAAGCTCGCCCCCCGAGACGATGTCCGCGCCTGCTCCTTCGTTGGTCAGCAGCCGCAGCAAGGCCAGATTGGAGTTCGCCTTGATCGCGTAGGCGATCAAGTGCGGGACCTCACTGAAGGCCGAGTCGAAGGACCGGAGCTGGCGCACCAGCGTCGCGTGGCTGTAGACGTAGCACGGGGTGCCGACGGCCTCGGCGATCTTGCGGAGCGGCACCGACTCGCAATAGAACTCCCCGTCCTGGTACCGGAAATCAGGCATCCTGCAAGTCCTCTTCCAGCAGGTCCAGCCCGTGGAAGCTCACGTGCACGAGGGCGGAGTCGAACGCCGCCCGGAGCTTGCGGAAACGGACCCGCACGGAGGGCGCGGCCTGCTTGAAGAACTCGCCGTCCAGCAGCGTCTGGAGCGCCTGCGGCGTCACGTGCCGCAGGTGCTCGAAGTTCACAATGATGTCCAGCTTCGCCTGACTGGCGGCGTCCGCCAGCTTCTTCTTCAGCTCCGCCGCGTTGAAACGGTCCAGCGCCCCCTCCAGCTCGACAAGCAACGCCGTCAGCTTTTCGTGCTTGCGCGCCTTGACGCTGAGGAACTGGTCCACTTGGCCGGACACCTTCTTCAGAGCCAACAGCGCGTTGGGGATCGGATTCTCCATCTCCACCGACGGGATCTTCGCCTGCAAGGCCTTGATGACGCCGGCGACCGGTGAGAGCCGGCCCTTCGGACAGGCCCGGTTAATGACCCGGCGAAACTGCCTGTTCATCTCCAGGCGCGGAACGAAGCGCTGGCTGGTATGGGAGATCCGACGCCAGATGTTCGGGAGCGAATAGAACGTGTGCTGCGCCCAGTAGTAGCCTTCCTGCAGTTGCTCGGACGTCATGCGGGTCGGGTAGAACGTCACGTACTTGCCATCGTAGTGGGCCCAGTTCCGGTCGAAGATACGCCCCGCGGCCTCGTAGCGAGTATACAGCGGCGTACCCGGCAGCGGCGTGAGTATGTTGAAGTACGCCAGCTCGCAACGGTTCTTGATCAGAAACTCGACCGTGCGCTCGAAGACTGACTCGTCGTCGTTGTCGAAGCCGAAGACGATCCCGGGGTTCACCATGATCCCGTGATCATGGAACATCTTGATCTCCTCCTCGAACTTCTTCACCCGGTTGAATGGCTTGTGCGTCTCGCCGAGGCTCTCCTCAAAGATGGATTCCATCCCCACGAAGACCGACACGCAGCCGCTCTCGGCCGCCAGCTTGACCATCTCCTCGTCGTCGCCCAGGAAGAGCGTGGACTGGCAGCCCCACTTGATGTTCAGAGGCTTCAGCGCGGCCCACAGCTCCCGGCAGTAGGCCCGGTTGCTATTGTGGAGGTCGTCCACGAACGCAAAGATAGACCCGTCCTCCATGCTCAGTCGGATCTTCGTCAGGATCTTAAGCGCATCCCGCAAAGACCCCTTGCCCATGCGCGCCACCAGCTCGCCGGCAACCCATTGTTTCACGCGCGTGATCTCGGAGATGACCTCCGGCACTGGCCGCCGCCGTGTGCTCTTGCCGTTGAACGGCGACACGCTGCAGAACTCGCAGTCGAAGTGGCAGCCGCGGGTCGTGAATGTGCACATGCGCGTCATGTAAGCGTCGTCGCTGAGCAGCTCGACACGCGGTGGCTTGTAGTTCTCCAAGGGCGGGAACTTCTCCATCTTGTAATGCCGCTGCATGCGGCCCGCTTCGAAGTCGGCCACCAGCCGCGGCCAGGAGTCTTCCGCCTCGCCCGTCACGATGGCATCGCAGCGTTGCAGGGCCTCGTCCGGACAGTAGGTGGGATGGACTCCGCCCAGGACGACCGGCACGCCGCGCTTACGGAACTCGTCCGCGAGCTGGTACGCCCGCGGGGCGTAACAGGTCATTACCGAGATCCCCACCAGATCCGCCGGGTGCTCGAGATCGATCTCCCGGACCGCCTCGTCCTGGATCTCGACATCCCAATGCTCCGGCGTGTAGGCCGCGATGGCCGGCAGACTGAGCTTGGGAAACCAGATCGCCTTTCGCTCGCTAGGCCCGAGATGGTAGGGGTTCTCCCGCGGATAGGGGTCCACCAGCAACAGCTTCCTCCGCTTCGGAGCCGTCTGTGTCAGTCGTACGATCTGCATCACGTCACCTCATCTCTCTGAAAACATGCACTGCGCTTGAACGTGGAACTTGAACGTTCGTCTGTCTTTTTACTGTTTCGATCGCTCCTGCTTCGACGGCAGGACGTCCTCTGGCGGCACCGGCGCTGTCTTCTTCCCGCAGGCTGCCATGGCCGTGATGAATGTCACGATGATGAAAACGGCCAGCCCAGTCTTCATCCCTCGGCACGCAACTCCTTCTGAAGAACCTTGAGCCGGCTCTCCACGCGCTTGCGCGCCGTGCCGCCGATTTGCAACTTTCGTTCCAAGGCGCCTTCCACCGACAGCACATCCAGCGCGTCTTTTTCGAAGGCCGGCGAAAAGCTCCGCAATTCATCCAACGTGATATCCGCCAGGTCTTTCCCACAATCCAGCCGGTCGCGAACGATCCGTCCGACGGTGGCATGCGCCGTACGAAATGGGACACCTTTGAGGACCAAATAGTCGGCGAGCTCCGTGGCCAGCAGAAACCCGGACGCCGCCGCGCGGGCCATCGCCTCCCCCCGGACCGTGAGGCCGCCGACCAGGGACGCCAGCATCCCGAGCGAGTCCTGCACTGTTTCGACAGCGTCAAAAAGCGGGCCCTTATCCTCCTGCAAGTCGCGGTTGTAACTCAAGGGGAGCCCCTTCAGCACGGTCAGCAGACTCATAAGATGCCCGTACACCCGTCCCGTCTTGCCCCGGATCAACTCCGGCACGTCCGGGTTCTTCTTCTGCGGCATCATGCTGCTGCCGGTGCAGAACGCGTCCGGCAGCTCCACGAACCCAAATTCCTGGGACGACCAGAGCACCAGCTCTTCGGCAAACCTGGAGGCATGCGCCATCACCAGTGCCAGGGCCGCCAGAGTTTCCACCACGAAGTCCCGGTCGGACACCGCATCCAGGCTGTTCTGGCTGACCACCGGGAAGCCGAGCAAGCGGGCCGTATATTCACGATCCAGCGGGAAGTTCGTGCCTGCCAGCGCGCCCGAGCCGAGCGGCATGACATTGATCCGGCGGAGCGCGTCGCGCAAGCGGCCCTTATCCCGCTCCGCCATCTCCACGTACGCCAGGAGGTGGTGGGCGAACAGGACCGGCTGCGCCCGCTGCATATGGGTATAGCCCGGCATGACCACGCTGAGCTCCCGCCGCGCCAGGGCCACGAGGCTCTCCTGGAACCGCCGCAGGCCGGCGAGGAGGTCTTTCACCGCATCGCGCAGATAGAGCCGCAGATCCAGCGCCACCTGGTCGTTGCGGCTCCGTCCGGTGTGGAGCTTGCCGCCCACTTCGCCAACGAGTTCGGTCAGCCGCGCCTCGATCGCCATGTGAACGTCCTCGTGCGCCGGCATGAACCGGAACCGCCCGCCGGCGATCTCCTTCTCCACCTGCTTGAGCCCAGCGACCAGTTTGTCCGCCTCGCGGCGGGTGAGCACGCCGGCCCGCTCGAGCGTCCGGCAGTGCGCGATGCTCCCGGCGATGTCGTGCCGGTAGAGCCGGCGGTCGATTGCGAGCGACGACGTGAACGTCTCGACCTGCGGATCCGTCTTGCCACGGAACCGGCCAGCCCAGAGCTTACTCTGCGCGGGTTTTCTTTTCACACTCATCCGCGACGCGACCTCGTGGGTCTGGGAGGGGCGCCCTTAGGCGGGGCCCCCTCCCGTTTGATGGTCTTCCTGCGCGAGGCCCGGATGGCCAGCCGCAGCGCGTTCAGCCGGATGAAGCCTTCCGCGTCTTTCTGCCGGTAGACGTCGTCCTCCTCGAAGGTCGCCATGTCCAGGCGGTAGAGGGACCGCGCCGACCGCCGCCCGGCAGTACAACACGAACCCTTATAGAGTTTGACGCGGGCGGTGCCCGTGACGTCCTTCTGCGCTTCGTCCACGGCGGCCTGGAGCATATCCCGCTCCGGCGTGTGCCAGTACCCGTAGTACACCATTTCCGCATAGCGGGGAACCAAGGCGTCCTGCAGGTGCAGCACCTCGCGATCGAGCGTGAGCGACTCGACGGCGCGATGCGCGACGTGCAGGATCGTCCCGCCGGGCGTTTCATACACGCCGCGCGACTTCATGCCGACGTAGCGGTTCTCCACGAGGTCCACGCGGCCGACCCCATGCGCACCGCCGAGGCCATTGAGGTGCGTAAGCAGCGCAGCCGGCGAGAGGCGCTTGCCGTTCACCGCGACAGGGTTGCCCTCTTCGTAGTCGATCTCGACGTACGCCGGCTTGGCCGGCGCCTTCTCCGGCGAGACGGTCATCTGGAAGATTTCTTCCGGCGCCTCTTCCCACGGATCCTCCAGAATGCCTCCCTCGTAGCTGACGTGGAACAGGTTCCGGTCGGTGCTGAACGGCTTGGCCTTCGTCGCGGTCACGGGGATGCCGTGCCGCTGTGCGTACTCGATCAGCTCCCGGCGGGACCGAAACTCCCACTCCCGCCACGGCGCGATGATCTTGACCGACGGGTTCAAGGCCATATAGGTCACTTCGAAGCGCACCTGATCGTTGCCCTTGCCGGTCGCGCCGTGGGCCACCGCGTCAGTGCCTTCCCGTTCGGCGATCTCGATCTGCCGCTTCGCAATCAGAGGACGGGCGATGGAGGTGCCGAGCAGGTAGCTCCCCTCGTACACGGCGTTCGCGCGCAGCATGGGGAAGATGTAGTCCTGGACGAAGGTTTCCCGGAGATCCTCGATGTACACCTTGCTCGCGCCCACCTGTAGGGCCTTCGCCTTGACCGCCTTCAGATCCTCTTCCTGGCCCAGGTCTGCGCAGAAGGCCACGACCTCGCAGCCGTAGGTCTCCTTCAGCCATTTGAGGATGACCGACGTGTCGAGGCCGCCCGAGTAGGCCAGCACGACTTTCTTGATCATATGTCGGCTGCGCATTACGGTCACCGATCCCGCAGCAGGCGGATGAGGATGGCCTTCTGCACATGAAGCCGGTTCTCGGCCTGGTCCAGCACGACCGACTGCGGGCCATCCAGCACGTCGGCCGTGATCTCCTGCCCCCGATGGGCGGGCAGGCAGTGCATCACGATCGCGTCGGGATGCGCGGCAGCCACCAACTTCCCATTGAGCTGGTAGGAGGTAAGGACCTGCACCCGGCGCGCCTGTTCCTTCTCTTGGCCCATGCTGGTCCACACGTCGGTGTAGAGGACGTCGGCACCCTTCACCGCGACGTACGGGTCCCGGAGGATCTCGATGGACGCCTTCGTCCGTTCCGCTTTTGCGCGGGCCCACTCCACGATGGACGCATCCGGCTCATAGCCGGAGGGACAGGCGACGCTGATCGTCATGCCCATGATGGCCGCGCCTTCGATCAGGGAGTTGGCTACATTGTTGCCGTCGCCGACGTAGGCGATCTTGATCCCTTTCCAGCGCCGCTTCTTCTCGCGGATCGTGAACAGGTCCGACAGCACCTGGCAGGGATGGTGCAAGTCCGTCAGCCCGTTGATCACGGGGATGGTGGCGTTGCACGCCCACTCTTCGACGGCGGGATGCTCGTAGGCTCGGATCACCAGCCCGTCCAGGTAGCGGGACAGGACCCGGGCGGTGTCGGCCACGGTCTCCCCGCGCCGCATCTGGATGTCGGCGACCGAGAGGAAGATAGACTGCCCGCCGAGCTGGTTCATCCCGGTCTCGAACGAGACGCGGGTGCGCGTGGACGGCTTCTCGAAGAAGAGCCCGAGAGTCTTGCCGCTCAGCCGCTGCGTGGGCAGGGCCCGCCGGCGCATGGCCTTCAAGGCCGCGGCCTCCCGGAAGATCGAGAGGATCTCGTCGCGGGTCAGGTCGTGGACCGCCAGCAAGTGGGTCGACGCGGCGGTCATCGGCGGGCCTCGATCACGTCGCCGAGCGTGGTGACGACCCGGTCGATCTCGGCATGCGTCACGATCAACGGCGGGACAAACCGCAGCTTGCGCTCGCTCGTGGCATTGATGAGGATGCCGCGCTTGCGGAGATCGTGAACGAGCTCACGGGCGTCCATCGTCACTTCGACGCCGATCATCAGGCCCAGCCCCTGGATATCGGTGATCGCCGGGCATCGCCCCTGGAGATCCTTCAAGCCTTTCATGAAATACTCGCCCATTTGAGTGCAGTGCCCCAGGATGTCCTTGTCCTCGAGGACGACCTCCAGCACCGCCAAGGCGGCGGCACAGGCCAGCGGGTTGCCACCCAAAGTCGAACCATGGCTGCCCGGCGTGAAGACCATGGCCACCTCGTCAGTCGCCAGGCAGGCTCCAATCGGCATGCCGCAGCCCAGCCCTTTCGCCAGCGTCATGATGTCAGGGGCGACCCCGAAGTGCTCGTAGGCAAACAAGCGCCCGGTGCGGCCGATGCCGGTCTGGACCTCATCGAAGATCAACAGCGCGCCCCGCTCTCTGGTGATGTCCCTGCAGGCCTTGAGAAACGCCGGGGTGGCGACACGCACCCCTCCTTCGCCCTGCACCGGCTCGACCAGCACCGCAGCGGTCTTGGCCGACACCGCCGAAGCCAACGCGTCACCATCGTTGAACGGCACGTGGCGGAAGCCTTCGGGCAGGGGCTCGAAGCCCTTCTGCACCTTCTCCTGACCAGTGGCCGTCAGCGTGGCAAGCGTGCGCCCATGAAACGAGTTCAGCATCGAGACGATTTCGAAGCGGCCCGCGCCGTCTTTTGCATGCGCCCAACGCCGCGCCAGCTTGATCGCCGCTTCGTTCGCCTCCGCCCCGCTGTTGCAGAAGAAGACCTTGTCGGCGAACGAATGGTCCACGAGGGTCCGCGCCAGTTTGACCTGGGGTTCGGTGTAGAACAGATTCGAGGTATGGACCAGCCGCAGGGCCTGCTGTTGCAGCGCCTGCGTGACCTTTTGATGGCAGTGGCCCAGGACGTTCACGGCAACGCCAGCCAGAAAGTCCAGGTACTCGCGCCCCTCGACGTCGTACACACGTGTCCCCTTACCCCTGGCAAGTGCCAACGGGTACCGGGCGTACGTGTCCATCAGGTACTTTTGAGCACCCTGCATCAACTCTTCGGTGAGCATCTTGAGTCCTGGAATACCAAATGGGTGACGCTATCACAAAGCGCCAGGTTGATGCAATCAAAATATTGAGAAAACAAGGGCTTTCGCGATTTTCGAATGTTTGGGACGGCAGTCAAGACGAGGGCCCACAACCTGCAGGTCATGGGCTCTTGGTACAGTGAAATGTTTAGCTGTTCTTGAAAGTTTCTTTCAATAGGGGCTCGAGCTCCCCCTTCTTTTCCATCGGCTCCAAAATATCGGTGTCCCCGTAGAACTGCCCGTTGATGAAGACCTTGGGCAGCGTCGGCCAGTTGGTCATCTTCGTCAGGGCCTCCCGCTTGGCCGGATTGGGCAGGACGTCGATGACCTCGTAGGGATACCCGTACTGGTCGAAGAACTGCATCGTCTCGCGGGTAAACCCGCACATCGGCAACGCTTTGGTGCCCTTGCCGTAGATCAGAATTTTATGTTTCTTGATCTCCTGTTGGATCTCTGCTTCGAGTGGATCAGCCATACTGCCTCCTCCCCTATCCTCCATCCGTGGTTTCGGCTTTGATTTCGAGCGCGTGGATGCGTCCATCCTTCATCGGCTCATCCAAGGCGTTGTAGATGAGCCGGTGCCGATCCAGGAGGTTCTTTCCTTTGAACAGATCCGAGACAACCCGGATGCTGAAATGGTCCATCGTGCCCGTTCGATCCGTGACGGACACCTTCGCATCTGGAAGCGCCTTGCGAACGTAGTCGGTTAGCGAGTCCGTGGTGATCATGACCCACACTGAGGATTTATCCGCTCGCCAAGCACCATCGTATGGCTCGCGGCCCAACAAGTTCGGGGTGGTGGAGGGTAGGGGATTTGAACCCCCGACCCCGACGTTGCGAACGTCGTGCTCTCCCAGCTGAGCTAACCCCCCGCCCTTCTCCCCTATGTGCGCCGGATTATACACAATCGACACTAGCGGCCGCTAGCGGATGCGCACGCGCCGCCCTTCGACCGAGAGACGCCCCTCGGCGAAGAGCTGAATGGCTTCAGGATAGATGCGATGTTCCTCCGCCAGGATGCGGGCTTCCAGAGTCTCCACCGTGTCGTTTTCTTGGACCGGCACGGCCGCTTGCCGGATGATCGGCCCGATGTCCACCCCTTCAGTCACGAAGTGGACCGTGCATCCCGACACTTTGACCCCCCAGTCGAGCGCCTGCTGCTGGGCCTTCAGCCCCGGGAACGACGGCAGGAGCGCTGGATGGATGTTCATGATCCGGTTGGAATACGCGTCGATGAGCACCCGCGTGACGATCTTCATGTACCCTGCCAGCGCCACCAGCTCGACGTTGTGCTTCCGCAGAACATCCAGGACCGCACGGTCGTACGCTTCGCGGCTATCTGGCCGGTCTTTATACGGCGCAGGGTCCAGGAACACGTCCGCCACTCCATGGCGGCGCGCGCGCTCGAGGGCCTGTGCGTCCTTCTTGTTGCTGATGACCACGGCGATCCGGGCCGCCAGTTTGCCTGCCTCGATCGCATCGATGATCGCCTGCAGATTGGAGCCACGCCCAGAGGCCAGAACGCCCACGCGAAGTTTCGCCTCAGGCATACCGTACTCCGCGTTCGCCCTTTTCAATCATGCCGATCCGGAACGCCTTGTCCCCTTGCGCCTCCGCCGAGCGCAAGACAGTGTCGGCCCGATCCGGAGGTACCACCAACACCAAGCCTGCTCCCATATTGAACACCCGAAACATCTCGTCATCGCCTACGTGACCGCGCGATTGGATCAGGCCGAAAATAGGCGGCGGCGTCCACGCCTTGCGCGTGATGACCGCCTGGCACCCCTCGGGCAACACTCGGGGCAGGTTCTCGGTGAGCCCGCCACCCGTGATATGGGCGATCGCGCGGATTTCCCCGGCTTCCACCAGGACCCGGATGGTTCGCACGTAGATCCGGGTGGGCCGGAGTAGGATTTCACCCAGCGTTTCACTCTGCCCTGGCACTTGCTCCTTCAGCGTCATCTTGGCCTGCTCCAGCAGTACTCGGCGCGCCAACGAATAGCCGTTGCTGTGCAGCCCGGTGGACGCCAATCCGATGACGACATCGCCCGGACGGACACGGCTCCCGTCAATGAGCCGTTCCCGCTCGATCACCCCGACCGCAAAGCCGGCCAGATCGTACTCGCCGTCCGGATAGAATCCCGGCATCTCGGCGGTCTCTCCCCCGATCAGCGCGCAGCCGGCCTGGCGGCAGCCCTCGACGATCCCGGCGATGATCGTTTCGGCCTGCCCAACCGCCAGCTTCCCGACCGCCAGGTAATCCAGGAAGAAGAGCGGCTCGGCTCCGCAGACTGCCACGTCGTTGACGCACATCGCGACCAGATCGATGCCGACCGTGTCGTGGCGTCCCAACAAGGAGGCGATCTTCAGCTTGGTCCCCACCCCATCCGTGCCCGAGACCAGGACAGGGTCCTTATATTTCTTCGGATCGAAGCGAAACAGACCGCCGAATCCTCCGATGTCCGTCAGGACTTCAGGGCGAAACGTCGAGCGGACGAGGGCGCGGATGCGCCGGACGAACTCGTTGCCGGCGTCGATGTCAACCCCTGCCTTTTTGTAATCCAAGGGGAAGCTGGCTCCTGTCTTACCGGGGGACCGGCATCTTACCGGAACGGTCAGGAGTGGTCAACGCGACGCAGACTACGTTATCCCAGTGCAAACACTGTATGGAGTTCCATACAGAATAGGCTTCCTCTTTCATGGTTTGGCACAATTTTGTTCACTAGTGAATCCCCTCTTTTTGCTATCCCATTGACAATGCGTGGGTCTCGTCCTGGTCACCCACTGGCATCGTCATTGCTCAATCTTGGAGCAGAGAGGAAATTGGACGAGGGAGAAACCGCCGCTGAAGTAGCCCAGGGAAACAAAGCAGCAAGAGGAGGCCATTATGTTGATGGAAAAGCAAAAGAAACAGACGACGAATACCCTCATGACCGTCAAGGACGTGGCGACGTACCTGGCCGTCACGGAACGGACGGTCTACCGGCTGGTGAAGGACCACAAGCTACCGGCCTACAAGGTGGGTGGGCAGTGGCGCTTCAAAGCCGACATGATCGAGGGATGGATGCAGAAGGACGGCGCCCTCGAGTCCCTGGCCGAGTCGTCTTCGGAGCAGGAATCGGACACATCCCGCTACGCATGGAAAGCGAGCTGACGCGACACGCCTTACGCCGCCTGCGTCAGCTCGACGAGCGTCTCGATGTGCATGGTCTGGGGAAACATGTCGAACCCCTGCACGCGCATCATGCAGTACCCTGCTTCCCGCATCGCCCGCAGGTCACGGGCCAGCGTCGGTGGATCGCAGGAGAGGTACACAAGCCGATGTGGCCTCAGGCGGAGGAGCCCGGCGAGGGCCTCCTTACTGAGGCCGGTCCGCGGGGGATCCATGAGCACGAGGTCGTACTCGTCCGGCATGCTGGTATCCAGAATCGCTTCAGCCGGGCCTTGCCGGAACCGGCACCGGCCGACGTGATTCACCCGCGCGTTGTTGCGGGCGTCCGCCAGCGCCGCCGGGTTCGCCTCTACCAACGTCACCAACGCCCCGCCGCGCGCAAGCGGCAACCCAAAGTTCCCGATTCCCGCATAGAGTTCCAGCACACGTAGCGGCGCGCGATCCTGTCCAGTCAGAGTCCAGTCGATCACGGTTTCGACCAGCGTTTCGTTCAGCCGCCAGTTCGCCTGCACGAACGACCGATCGCTGCACCGCAGGCGCAGCCCCGCCACCTGCTCGGTCAGAGCGGTCTCCCCGTCCATCCACCGGCGCTGCTGGAGGCCGCGCCCGGCGATCAGCACTTGCCCCTTCAACCCGGCCAAGCCGGTCCGCACCCGTTCAAACCAGCCTTCGGCCTGCCGTCGCGTGCAGCGCTCGGCCTCGTACTGGATCATCAACTCGCCGGTGGTCACTGAGAGAGCGAGCCGCACTTCCTGCAGGACAGTCGCCAGCACCCCTGATCCAGCGAGCGCGCGATTGAGATGCGCGATGGCCTCATTGAGGCGAGGAGCCAGCAAGGGACACGCGGCGATCGGCACGAGCCGGTGGCTGCCTTCCTCGTGGTAGGCCAGGCTCGCCGTCTTGCCTTTGGGAGTGACCACCGCCAGTCGCGCGCGATGGCGGTAGCCATAGACCTCGGGGGAAGCCATGAGTGGCGGGACGTCCACATCGGTCAGCCCGCCGAGCCGGACCAGCGTTTCCGTCAGGATGCTTCTTTTGAGTTCGAGCTGCGCCGTTGGCGACGCATGCTGGAGCTGGCACCCGCCGCATTGCCCGTAGACCGGGCACGGCGCCGCCGTCCGGTGCGGTGACGACGTCACGACTTCGAGGAGACGGCCCTCCGCATATCCTTTTTTGACGCGCTCAAGCTGGATGCGGACTGACTCGCCCGGCAGCACGCCCTCGACGAAGATCGCCAGCGATCCATCATGCGCCAGCCCCTTGCCGCCATGGACCAGCTTGTCGATCTGAACGAGGATGGTCTTGTCTGACTGAGTGACGTCGGTGGGCATATGATCTACAACGTCCCCTCGCGGAGCTGGTAGAGCTGGCCGTCCTCGACTCGATACAGCAGCGGAGCCACCAGCAGCTTTGGATACCGCAAGCGAAGCCGCTTGGCCTCGCTCAACACGAAGTCCACTTCGTTGCCGATTTCGAACATCGGGGCAAAATGCATGAAGTGGGCTTCCGCCCACTCCCGATCCCATCCCGCTTTGTCCACGAGGCCGGCAATGAACCGCTCGCGCTTGCTCGACAGATTGACCATGCCGCAGTTGGTGTGCGCCAGCAGCGCGATCGTGGAGACGCCGCCGATCGCGATCGCGTAGGAGACCTTGAACTCGCTGTAGCGCAGGTTGCCGCCGCCCGCCCGGATGATGTAGGCGAAGTTCTCCGGGATCCGCAGATGCTTGCGGTTGTCCATGCACATGCCGATCAGCAGCTCGGCCTTGTCGTGAACGCTATGCGGCCGATTCAGGTTCTGGTAGGCGAGCAAGGTCTCGATCGGCGTTTTCCAGTACAACGGCAGGATATCGGACTCGGTCATGACCGCGATCAAGCGCTCCATGGCTCGCTCCCCGCTATTTCTTCAGCTTCTCGGCGAACAGCTTGCGGAACTTGGCCACCTTCGGATTGACCACGGCCACGCAGTAGCCCTGCGTCGGGTTCCGGTCGAAGTACTCCTGGTGATAGTCCTCGGCGACGTAGAAGGTCGCGGCGGGGACGACCTCGGTGACGATGGGATTATCGAAGACCTTCTCCTTCGTGAAGGCGGCGATCACGTCCTCGGCGACCGCTTTCTGGTCCGGCGAGTGGTAGAAGATCGCCGACCGGTACTGGGTGCCGACGTCGTGGCCCTGGCAGTTGAGCGTGGTCGGGTCGTGGATCGCGAAGAAGACTTCGAGCAGCTCGCGGTAGGAGACGACGTTGGGGTCGAACGTGATCTGCACCGCCTCGGCGTGGCCGGTGCGGCCCGTGCAGACCGCTTCGTAGGTCGGATTCGGGTGCTTCCCGCCGATGTAGCCGGACTCGACCGACTCGACGCCCTTCATCCGGTCATAGACCGCCTCCAGACACCAGAAGCACCCACCGGCCAGTGTGGCAATCTCCTTACTAGCGGGAACGTTCGCGCGCGCGTCGGTCATCATGGTCTCCTGAGGCAGTCGGAATCAGAACGAAGGGATTGCCAGACTCACGTTGGGATGGCTGAGTCAGCGCGAATCGGTGATGGGCAACGCTTCGGCTTCCAGCTTTGACAGATCCACGAT
>Ga0209802_1001035_pt1 | contig 21187 bp, 19 predicted proteins | sample GraSoiAngelo_129_FD_185886 | JGI IMG/M metagenome (GOLD analysis project Ga0209802, IMG submission 185886) | Grasslands soil microbial communities from the Angelo Coastal Reserve, California, USA - 14_0927_12_40cm (SPAdes) (version 2) | ecosystem: Environmental > Terrestrial > Soil > Grasslands ... | reverse complement strand
TAGGTGAGCATGACGCGGGTCGGCGAGAGATACTCGAAGCCTTTTTGCACGCCGCGTTTTTCCTCGCAGAGTTGCAGGATGGCGCCGACGGAATCGTCGGCGGTGATGATCATGCCCGTGATTACCGGCTCTTCGATTTTGGCGATTTGGCTCGGCGAAGGGAACTTCGTGGGATTATCGACTTCGAGCACTTCGCCGCTTGTGGTGGTAATCCGGTAACGCACGCTCGGAGCCGTGGTAATGAGGTCGATGCCGAACTCGCGTTCCAGGCGCTCCTGCACGATATCCATGTGCAGCAGGCCGAGAAAGCCGCAGCGGAAGCCGAAACCCAGCGCCACAGAGTTCTCCGGCTCGTAGAAAAAAGCGGCGTCATTGAGTTGCAGCTTGCCGAGAGCGTCGCGCAGCGCTTCATAATGGTGCGCTTGTACGGGATAAAGCCCGGCAAAAACCATCGGCTTGATGGCCTCGAAGCCGGGAAGAGGTGGCGCGGGGCGATCGGCTTCGATGATGGTGTCGCCGACGCGCGCCTCGGCCACGCGCTTGATATTGGCGATGACGAAGCCAACTTCGCCCGCGCCCAGCGCTTCCAGGACCACGGGCTTCGGCGTGAGCACGCCAAGGCTCTCGACTTCGTAGACTTGGTTATTAAAGCAGAGGCGGATTTGCTGATGAGGACGCAAGCAGCCGTCGACGACGCGCACGAGCACTACTGCGCCGCGATAAGCATCGAACCAGGAATCAAAGATGAGCGCGCGAAGCGGCGCCTCCGCCGAGCCCACCGGCGCCGGCACGCGGCTTACCACCGCCTCGAGCACTTTCTCCACGCCCAGGCCGCTTTTTGCGCTGATGGCCAGCGCGTCCGCGGCCGGAATGGCCAGCACGTTTTCCATCTGTGCCTTCACCTCATCGGGCTGCGCGTTGGGCAGATCGATTTTGTTGATCAGGGGAATGATGGTCAGATTGTGCTGTGCGGCGAGAAACGCATTCGCCACCGTCTGCGCTTCCACACCCTGGCTGGCGTCCACCACCAGCAGCGCTCCTTCGCAGGCAGACAGCGCGCGCGAAACCTCATAAGAAAAATCGACGTGGCCGGGCGTATCGATGAGGTTGAGCTGATATTCCTGTCCGTCAGCGGCGTGGTAATGCAGGCGAATGCTCTTGGCTTTGATGGTGATGCCGCGCTCTTTCTCCAGATCCATGGAATCGAGCACCTGCGCGGTCATTTCGCGCTGGCTGAGCGCGCCGGTCAGCTCCAGCAGGCGATCGGCAAGCGTCGACTTGCCATGGTCGATATGCGCGATGATGCAGAAGTTGCGGATGAAGCGGGAATCCATGAGGATGCGTTTATCCCTGGGCGAGGCAATCGTGCCGCTCGCCACAGCGAGGCGGCAAAGCTCGCTGGGAATACCTCAGTTTGCCACAATTGCACGCGAGCGGCCAGGAAAGCGCTGCGGATCGCCCGCAAGAGGCCGGGTTTTTCCGGTGGATCAGTTGATAGTGCGGCACCCGCGGTGTGCCTGAACGTTTTCCGCTGAATCTAGGACGGTATATATTGTCTGTGGCCCTGGCCCGCGAACGGCTGGAAGCCGATCCGGGCAGCTTCCGAAGATAGCGCATGAGTGTTGACGTCAGCAAACATCTGGACCGCGCCAAGCGGCATCTCGAGAAGAACAAACTCGAAGACGCCGCGGAGGCCTACGAGTCAGTTCTGAGCGAAATGCCCGGGCATCCCGAGGCCTTGCAGGCGCTGGGCGATTTGTACACGCGGCTTAGTCAAACCGATCGCGCCATCAAGTATAACAACATGCTCTTCGACCACTTCTTCGAGACCCACGAGGAGAACAAAGCCCTGGCCGTCTTTACGCGGGCGCTGAAGGGCATCCAACAGCCTCCGGAACGCCTGGCCCGATATGCTTTGCTGCTGCAGAAGCAAAACCGGCCGAACGAAGCCATCGAGCAGTATTCGTTCGCCTCGGAGTTATTTCTGGCACATAGAAATGAGGAAGCCGCGCTCGACTGCCTGGAACGAGTGGCGCAGCTCGACCCGGATAATTCCGCGCGCCAGATAGCGATCGCGGAATTAGCCGAACGGTTGGGCAAGAGCACCATTGCCGCGCGCGGATTGCTGCGCGCAGGACAACTCGCAGAGGCCTCCGGCGATCAGGAAGCAGGCCTCAATATGATGATGCGGGCCCACAAGCTCGCCCCTAAGGAGCGCGGCCCGGCGTTGCTGTGCGCGCAGGCGCTGCTGCGCCGCAAAGACCCAACCGCGGCGCTGCGCATGCTGGAACCGTTTGCTCGAGGCGAGAAGGATCAGGCATTCCTGCGTACTCTTGGCGAAGCGCTGACCTTCACCGGAGCTTTAGATCGCGCGCGCGATATCCTCGAACGGCTCCCCGCCGACCAGCCCGAAACGATCAACCGGGTTTTCGATCTGGCGGACCGCTATCTGGCCGCGCACCAGGATGCCGAAGCCGTGGCCGTGCTGCAAAAGCTTCTGAAAAAAACGGGCGCGGCCCAGCGGGAGAGCGATTTTGCTGCGAAACTTGAGCTTCTCGTGGATTCTCACGTGCGCTCCCTTGCGCTCGCCGAATTCTGTGCCGCCGCCTACGCTCAATTGAACCGCGAAACCAAATATTTCGACGCCCTGGTGCGGTTGTTCGATGTTTACATCGCCGCTGGCGATATGCAGCACGCCTCGGAGACGTTTGAGATGCTGGTCGATATCGATCCCTACGACGCGCGCAATCAGAAGCGGCTCAGCCAGATCGAAGCCCATACCGATCCTGCTTTCCTCGCACGTATGCGCAGCCGGCTCGGCCAAACGGCCACGCAGGCCGCGGAAACACCACCGGAAGGCGCGCCGGGCGGTTCGCTTCCCGCCCCCGAAGAACAGGCGGCCCCGACGCTCGAGGATTTGATTGTGCAAGCAGAGATTTTTCTTCAGTACTCTTTGCAGACCAAGGCAGTGGAGCGGCTGCAAAGAATTACTGAGTTCTTCCCTGGAGAAGGAAAGCAGAATCAGCGGCTGCGCAATCTTTATCAGCTCGCGAACTGGTGGCCGGAGGGCGCCGCAGAGCAGCAGGCGCCTTCTGCGGAACGCGCCGCGAAACCCGCACTTTCTGCGGCGGATTCAGACACCATGCGCGACCTGGCCAAGATTTCTGAGATTGGCCGATCGTTGTTTCGGCTGCCGACCGCGCGGGCCATCCTTTCGTCCGGAATCAATGAGATCGGAACTCATTTGCGGGTGACGCGATGTATCGCCGTGATCGGCCCTACGGGAAAGCCGCCTGAGTTGGCTTCGGAATTTTGCGCGCCAAATGTCGAGCCGGCCAACGGAGCTATGCTGGTGAAGCTCTTTAGCCAATTGGATCGCGCGGCTCCGGATGCGCTCGGCGGGCTTCCTCTGGATGCGGCGGCAGCGCCGGTTCTGCGGGAATTAGGGCTACAAACGGTGTTGGGTGTGGGGTTGATGGATCGTGAAAGGCAGAGGCAGGCAGGCATGGTGGTGGCGGGTTATGCTTTTCCGCACCAGTGGCGGCCGCACGAGACTTACTTCCTGCAGGCGGTCGGGGACCAAATTCTTCTCGGTGTAAACCACACGCGCCTGCGCACGCTGGCGCGCACGGTGGGAGTCGCGGATGAAAAAACCGGCCTGCTGGCGCGAAGCTCCTATCAGGAATGTCTCATGGCCGAGGCGCATCGCGCCAAGTCCAATGGCATTGCATTGGCGCTGGCATTGGTCCAGATTGATGGCGGGCCGGAAGTGTTGCGGCAGCAGGGCGAGATCCAGCTCGAGCGTTACGTGGAGCAACTGGCGCGGGCGTTCCAGGCGCTCATCCGGCAGACCGATCTGGCCATCAAGTACACAGCCTGGACGATCGCCTTCATTCTGCCTGACACCGGGTTGGCCGGCGCGCAAATTCTGGCGGAAAAATTGCGCAAAGCTGCCACGCAGATCGCGCCACCCTGGAACGGCAGCGTGCTCAGTTTCAGCGCCAGCGTGGCAGAAGCCGTCGCGCGGCCCGATTATGACAGCGAGGACATTGTCACAGAGCTGATCAACCGCGCTGAAGCGGGCTTAACGGAAGCGCACGGGCGCGGAGGAGACGTGGTGATTGCCTCCCGGCTCCGGGGACGTTGACAAAATGGCCATTGAAAAAATCGGCGTGGTGGGTTGCGGCCTGATGGGTTCGGGCATTGCGCAGGCGGCCGCGCAGGCGGGCCTGCAGGTGGCCGTAAGGGAAGTGTCGGCGGAATTGATCGACAAGGGCTTCGCCAATATCGACAAAAGTCTCGCGCGCCTGGTGCAGCGTGGGACGCTAACTGCCGCGCAACGTGATGCCGCGCGTAACCGGCTGCGGGGAACGACAAAACTCGACGAGCTTGCGGGCTGCGACTTGATCATCGAAGCCATCACCGAGCAACTTGCCCCGAAAAAGGAACTCTTTCGAGCCTTGGATGCAGTTTGCCCGGCGCAAACGATCTACGCCAGCAACACCTCTTCGCTCTCGATCACCGAAATGGCCGTAGCCACGCGTCGCCCGGAACGTTTCGTGGGTCTGCACTTTTTCAATCCCGTGCCCATTATGAAGCTCGCGGAGGTCATCCGAACCATTGCCACAGACCCAAAGGTTTACGAGGAGGTCGCCGCATTTACCGGCCGGCTGGGGAAAACGGCGGTGCGCACGAGCGATCGAACCGGCTTCGTAGTGAACCGCCTCCTGGTTCCCTATTTGTTGGACGCCGTGCGTGCGCTGGAGGAAGGAGTGGCCAGCATCCCGGATATCGACCAGGCCATGAAATTGGGTTGCGGCCATCCCATGGGGCCGCTCACGCTGCTCGATTTTGTGGGGCTCGATACCACGTATTACATCGCCAACATCATGTTCGATGAGTTTAAAGAACGCCGCTTCGCGCCGCCTCCGTTGCTGAAGCGCATGGTCATGGCAGGCTGGAACGGGCGCAAATCCGGGCGCGGCTTTTACGAATACAGCGATCCGGAAAATCCCAAGCCGATGGCGCTCCTCTGAGATGCCGATTGGGAAGACCCATCTGAACTCCAGGAGCGCCTGAGCTCATGGCATATCAAAATCTGATCTTCGAAAAGAAAGATCACGTTGGCACGGTCACATTCAACCGGCCGAAGCTCTTGAACGCGCTGAATCGGCAGACCATGGACGAACTGGATGCGTTGCTCACAGAAGCTCACAACGATAAGGACCTTCACGTGCTGATTTTCACGGGAGCGGGCGATAAGGCTTTCATCGCCGGAGCGGACATCAACGAGCTCGCACGGCTAACGCCGGTGACCGGCCCCGAGACGTCTTTGCACGGCCAAGCCGTGCTGCATAAGCTCGAAACGCTGGGCAAGCCGTCGATTGCCGCGATCAATGGTTTCGCGCTCGGTGGCGGCTGCGAACTGGCGCTGGCCTGCTCGATTCGGCTGGCGAGCCGGACGGCGAAATTCGGGCAGCCGGAAGTGAAATTGGGCATCATTCCTGGATATGGCGGAACCCAGCGGCTGGCGCGGCTTTGCGGAAAAGGTGTGGCGCACGAGTTATGCCTGAGCGGGGAGATGATTTCGGCCGAAGAGGCACAACGCATCGGGCTGGTAAATCACATTTATGAGCCGGAAGAGCTTTTGGCGGCGGCGCAGTCCCTGGCCAAGAAGATCGCAGCAAACGCTCCGGTAGCCGTGCAGCTCACCATGCAAGCAATCGAGAGCGGGCTGGAGATGCCGCAGGAGCAGGGCCTGTTTCTAGAGGCGGCGCTCTTCGGGATGAGCTGCGCGACCGAGGACATGCGCGAAGGCACGCGGGCATTTTTGGAAAAGCGCGCCGCGCAATTTCAGGGCAAATGAGCACAGCCGCGAGACAGGTGCAGAGAGCCAATGAGTGACGATTTTCAGCCCAATGAGATTCGCGGCTCCTACGATGCATCGGGGTTGCGTTTCGGCTTAGTGGTCAGCCGGTTCAATAGCTTCATCACCGAGCGGCTGCTGGCCGGCGCCATGGACGCTCTGGAAAAGGGCGGTGCATCCGCGGCGCAGACCGACCTCGTGCGCGTGCCGGGCTCATTTGAAATTCCGCTGGCGGCCAAGAAGATGGCGCTGGCGCGGCGGTACGACGCGATCATAGCCATTGGCTGTGTGCTGCGCGGAGAGACCGCGCATTTCGATTACATCGCCACGGAGGTGGCGCGCGGCGTACAACTGGCGCAAATGGACACGGGCGTGCCGATCATTTTTTGTGTGCTGACGTGCGATACGCTCGAGCAGGCCATCGATCGAGCCGGGCTGAAGAGCGGGAACAAGGGTTATGAGGCGGGGCTAGCGGCGCTGGAGATGGCACGATTATCAAGCCAGCTTCGGGCGGCCGCTCCTATTTCTGCCGTGCTCACGAGAAAGCGCCGCTGAGATGCCGCAGCGGCACAAGGCCCGGCAGTATGCGTTGCAGATGCTTTTTCAGTGGGAAATCGGCCGGCAGGAGCCGCGCCGCATTGAGGACGGCTTCTGGCGTATCGCTCGCGCGGAGAAAACCACTCGCGCTTTTGCCAATGATCTCTTCGAGGGCGTTGTGAAAAACGCTCCGGAACTCGACACGCTGGTTTCGGCGCACACGGACAACTGGCGCCTGGAACGACTCGCGCTTATCGATCGCGCCATCCTCCGCCTGGGGGTGCACGAACTGCGCTCCGGGAAGACGCCGCGCAAGGTGGTGGTAAATGAAGCCGTGGAACTGGCCAAGACATTTTCCTCCGAAGAGGCAGCCGGCTTCGTGAATGGGGTTCTCGATTCCGTCCTGCACGCCCTGCCGGAAAAAAGGAAACAAGAGAGCGGGTCTTAAAGAAAAAGCGCCGCGAGTTGCGCGGGCCCGTTAGTACCTCCGTACCAGAAACAGTCTGCATACACAGCGAAACTTTTCAAAAGCGCCGGTGTTTCTTCTAGTGCAAGCTGGTTCCAGTCATTTCAAAGGAGGAAATTGTGAAGCTCACTACAGCAAGAATGGGGCTTAGTGTATTCGCGATCGCCGGGCTACTGGCGGCGGGCGCGTGGGCGCAGAATTCAAGCACGGAGCCGGGCGATGTGCGGAGCGACACTCACGATATCCGCCAGGACCGGCGGGATGTTCGGCAGGACGTGGGCGATCGCAACGCAGATAACCGCGATATTCGGCAGGATCGTCGCGATGTGCGCTCCGATCGCAGCCAGCTCCAGCAAGACAAATCGAAGTACGGCGCCAATAGTTCCCAGGTGAGAGCGGATCGAAGAGATATTCGCGCCGACAAGCGCGATATTCATCACGACGTAAAGGATCGAAACCACGACACGCGCGATATTCACCACGATCGCAAAGATCTGCGGCAGGATCGTCGCGACCGTCGCAGAGACGTGGCCAAGAAGGTGCGTTAGTCGAGTTCTCTAACGCGAAGTACGGCGGGCCGGTCTTCGGACCGGCCCGTTTGCGTGAATCAGGACTCCAGTAGACCTTCCATAATCCTGACAGCAGTGCCGCTCACGCGCGGCACCAGCTTTCCGTGCTGCGCCAGCACCTCCACGCGGATGCGGCTGGGACGCTGCATTTCGATGCCTTGGTGAATCTCCAGCGGAGTGGCCAGTTTGAGGCGGCCTTGATGCACCAGATAGGCGCCGAGCGAACCGGCTGCCGATCCGGTCGCAGGATCTTCCCCAATTTCCCAAGGAAGCATGCCGCGAGCGAAGACGGTGTTTCTGTTCTCGACTGCGAAGCAATAGGCCATCGTTCCCGAATCGCGAAGTACGCGCCGCAAGGCGGGCGGATTCGGCTCCATCGTTTGCAGGACGGAGCGCCGCCGGAGCGGAACGAGAAGATTGAAGATGCCCGTAGAGACATACTCGATCGGCAAGGATGGCTCGAGACCGCGCGGGCTGATGGCCAGTGCGCGAGCGAGTGCGCCGCGATCGACCCGCGCGGCGCGGAATTCAGCGTGCTTCTGGGTCATGGCAACGCGAACCGGACGGCCTTCGTGGAACGTGATCTCGACAGGTAGAACGCCCGCGCCTGTTTGCTGCAGGACGTGAACACTGCCCTCTTGCGCCGGCACGACGCCGAGCTGCGCCAGAAGAAACCAGGTGCCGATCACCGGATGGCCGGCCAGGGGCAATTCGCGTTTGGTGGTGAAAATGCGCAGGCGCGCCAGCGCGCGATTGCCGGTGGGCTTCTGCACGAATACCGTCTCGGAAAGATTCATCTCTCGCGCAATGGCCTGCATCTGCCGCGGGGAGAGGCCATCGCCATCCGTGATTACAGCCAGCGGATTTCCCGCGAGCGGCTTATCCGTGAAGACATCGAGTTGGTAAAAATGGCGCCTCATCCTGCTCACAAGGCCTGCACCAACTCGCTTACTTCATTTAGCAGACGTTGCGTGTTCTCCGCGCGCGTCGTCTCCGAGTAGACGCGCAGCATAGGTTCGGTGCCGGAACCGCGCACCATCACCCAGCCGATTTCTCCGACGTATAACTTGATGCCGTCGAGATCTTCGCGGCGAACCACCGGCCAGTCACCCAGACGGGCGACATGGGAATCAGCGAAATATTCCATGGCGCGTTCTTTTTGACCGGGGCGCAACTCCAGATCCACGCGGCCGTAGTGGTGCTCGCCATACTCGGAATGCAGATGCGCCACGAGTGCGGCGAGCGACCTGCCGTGGCAGGCCATGACTTCGGCGAGCAGAAGTGCACTTACCGTAGCGTCGCGCTCGGGCAGATAGAGCTTGGTTCCAATGCCGCCGGATTCTTCGCCTCCGATCAGAATATTGCCCTCGAGCATCAACTCGCAGATGTATTTGAAGCCGACGGGCACTTCGTAGACGCGGCGGCCGAAACTGGATGCGATTTTATCGAGCAGCTTTGTGGTGGAAAAAGTCTTGGCCAGATCGCCGCTGACCTTCCGCGTGCCGGCGAGGTGCCAGAATAAAATCGAAAAGATTTGATGCGGAGTGATGAAGGTTCCGTCGGAGTGAATGGCCCCGATGCGATCGCCATCTCCATCGGCGGCAAAGCCCGCATCGTAGCCGCCGCGGCGAATGGCTTCGCGCAACGCCGCAACATGGGGTTCGATTGGTTCCGGATGGACGCCGCCGAAGAGAGGGTCGCGGGTGCCGCGAATCTCCTCACAGGCAACGCCATGGCGCCGCATCAAGGAAATCAGCAGCCCGCGGGCGGCGCCGTGCATCGGATCGACGACGAAGCGCAGCCGCGCGGCTTGCAGCTTTTCCCAATCGACCAGCTTATCGATGGTATCCAGATAAGGCGCAAGGAGGTCGAGGGGTTGAATTTGAGCCGGCCGGGGCGGCAGTTTCGGAAGGCCCTGGACCTGCACAATCGCGAGCTCCTGTTCGATCTGCTCCACGATGGCCGGCAATGCCGAGCTGCCGTAGCTGGCCTTGAACTTGACTCCATTCCAGCGATAAGGATTGTGACTGGCCGTGATCATTACGCCTCCCGCCGCTCCGCGCTGCCGCACCAGCAACGAAACTGCCGGAGAGGGGCAAGGAGACGTTGAGAGCCACACCGGCACACCGGCCATGGCCATCGTTTCGGCAACAGCCTGCGCGAAGCGTTCCGACCCGAAGCGGTTATCGTATCCAACGATGACGCCTTGCTCGAGTTTTTCGGCGCGCACAACGTAGCGAGCGATAGCAAAGGCGACCTTGCGGACATTTTCAAACGTAAAGTCGTCGGCAATAACTCCGCGCCAACCGTCGGTGCCAAAGCGGATCGTATTCACGGGCACAGTATATGCGAAGGAGCGGACGGGCGCGAAGCGCAGGGAAGCTAGTTTCGTTCCAACTATTTTGACCAAATGGTTGCAGGTGCGATGACCTACGCCTATGTTTTGTTAAGCAACCAGCTTATTGCCGGCCCTGGCGATGAATCTACTAGGAAGGAGGTTTGAGCACTGACGACACTCGCCGATGAGAACGTTACTTGAAATCGGGACCAGGGGGCGCTATCTCAAACAGCGCCTCGCTTCTTAGCTGGCACCGAACCGACCTGGTTCGGCGCTGGCTGAAACTCGTAGCAACAAGTTGGAACGGCACTAGAGCAGTTTTTGCAGGCGATGCCGCTCGAGCCATTTCACCACGCGTCCCACATCTTGCGCTCGCTCCCGGGGACAGACGAGGAGCGCATCGGAAGTCTCCACCACAACCAGATCGGAAACTCCTACCGCGGCGACGAACTTAGAGGGGCTCCAGATGAGATTCCCTGTGGCATCGAGAGCAAGCACGCGGCCGGTCGAAACGTTCGCGCCGGGGCGTTTGGCTAAGAGCTCGTAAACAGCAGCCCAAGAGCCGATATCGCTCCACCCAACCTCAGCGGGGATGACAAAGACGCGGGTGTGATTGGGATCGCGCGAGGCGGGCTCGAGGATGGCGTAGTCAACGGAGATATTTTTGAGCCGGGAATATTCGCGTTCCAGCACTGTCGCATAGCGCGTCGTGCCAATTGTTTCGGCGAGGCGCATCAGGGCGGCATGCGTTTTGGGCAGATGGCGCTCAAGGTTTTCAAGAAATGTGGATACGCGCCAGAAAAACATTCCGGCATTCCACAGATAACGTCCCGATGCGACGTAGTTGCGAGCCAGCTTGAGAGAAGGCTTCTCCGTGAATCGGCGAACCACATAGGGACGCGACTTGCCGCGAGGAGCTCGTTCGATATAGCCATATCCGGTTTCCGGGCGCGAAGGCGGAATTCCAAGCACGACGAGAGCTCCCGGCTGCGCCGCAACTTTCAAAGTGGCGCGAACGATCTGCCGGTAACCCGCGGGTTTGCGAATAAAGTGATCCGCGGGCAATACGGCCATGAGCGCATCCCCGCCGCTCTCTTCCTGTAACAAATGCACCGCCGCCAAGCCAATGGCCGCGGCGGTATTGCGGCCGAAGGGCTCGATCAGCGCGTGTCGCGAAGGCACCTGCCGCAACTGGCGGCGCACGGCACCAGCTTGCTCGTGATTGGTGACCACCCAAATATGGGAACGGGGAAATAGCGGGGCGAGGCGCTCGTAAGTTTGCTCGAGCAAGGTCTTCTGCCCGACGATGTTGAGCAGCTGTTTTGGCAAGCGCGTGCGGCTGCGCGGCCAAAAACGGGTTCCTCGCCCGCCGGCAAGAATGATGGCGTGAGCGGCTGGCGCGGCCGAACTCATTGGCGAAGAATTGCGGAGCGCTGAGACTCGCTGAGCTGGTTCTCGGCGAGTTCGTGCGAGAGTTGCTCCAAGTCGGGGACATAGGTGCGCAGCAGCTTCGTGGCGGATTGGGCGAGGAGATGATATTGGCCCAGCGCGGCCGGGACCATCCAGGCTTCACCGGTCGTATAAGGCATCGATTCTGAACGCCACTGGATCCTGCCGTGCCCCGCGAGTGGAACCAGCAATTCAAAGCGATCTGGGCACGTTTTGACGTCAATGGCGCCGGCAAATTCCAAGATCTCCGTGGCGAAATACGGGCAGGCCGCCAAGTAGGTCTTCTTTACCAACTCTTGTTGGACTGGAACCCCCTGCACTCTTCCGCACCGCTGGGTGCCAAATTGCAATACGTCGAGAGCCTGCCGAATGTGCAGAGGCCTGCTCGAGCCATCAGCCTGTCGCCGGTCGTAGTCGAAGACGCGATAGGTGATATCGGAATGCTGTTGCACCTCGCACAGCAGCACTCCGGGTCCAATGGTGTGGGCGCTTCCTGCCGGAACAAAGAAGGCGTCTCCGGTCTGCACAGAGAGGCGCGTCAAACACCGCTCCACGTCGGTATCCGCCAGTGCTTGACGGAAAATTTCCGGCGTGACGCCCGGCTCTAGACCCAGACGGAGTTCCGCGCCGGGCCGAGCGGCAACCGCATACCACATTTCCGTCTTACCGATCCCCCCGGCCGCCGCTTCATGCAAACGGGCATATTCGTCATCGGGATGAACCTGCACGGAAAGCTTTTCCCCTGGGAAGATGAACTTTACAAGCAGGGGAATGCGCGCGCTAGCTTGCAGCCGGCGCCCTTTCCAGTCGGCCGAAAGCCCGCGCCACGATTCGCCGAGAGAGCGCCCCGTGAGGGGGCCGGAGGCAAAAGTGCACAGATCTCCCGTGAGCCAGACCTCCCCAATCGGTTCGGCAGCCGCCGGCGCGCCGTCAAATAAGGGAGCCAGGGTCCGAGAACCCCAAATGCGAGGAACAAAGACGGGCGCCAGGCGGGAAGGCGAAATCGTCACGGAGCGACGGCCGCGGACGCGAAGAAACGCTCGAGCCTGCGCAATCCTTCCTCGATGCGGTTGATGGACGTGGCATAGGAAAAACGCAGATAGCCAGGCGCTCCGAAGGCGTCGCCCGGCACCACGGCCACGTGTTCGCGTTCGAGCAGGTGCCGCGCCAGCGCCGTGGAATCTCCCGAGCCATCGACCAGATGCGCCGAGACATCGGGGAAGGCATAAAAGGCTCCGGAGGGCTCAGGGCAGGAGACGCCCGGAATGGCGCTCAAACCTGCCAGGATTCGGGCGCGCCGCCGGGCATATTCGGCCAGCATGACCGGCACAGAATCCATAGGACCCGTAAGCGCGGCGAGGGCGGCATACTGCGAGATGGAGCAGGGATTGGAGGTGCATTGGCTCTGCACCTTCAGCATGGCCTCGATGATGGGCTTGGGCGCGAGACCATAACCGAGGCGCCAGCCCGTCATGGAGAAGGTCTTCGAGAGCGAACCAACGATGATCAAGTGGGGCTTGGATTCTTTAACGCTGGCGATGGAGTAAGGGCGCGCCGCACCATAGGTAAAATGCGAATAGCATTCGTCACTCAATAGCCAGATGCCCCGCCGCCGGCAAACTTCATAGATCCTTTCAAATTCAGCCGGAGGGATAATGGCGCCAGTAGGGTTATTGGGGGAATTGATAATGGCCATGCGCGTCCGCGGCGTGATGGCCTCTTGCAGTTGCTCGGCGCGAAGCCCGAAGCCCGTGGACGCCTCCGTGGGCACAAAAACAGGCTCACCCCCCGCAATCTTCACGATATCGGGAAAGCTAACCCAGTAGGGCGAAGGAATCAGGACCTCGTCGCCTTCCTCAATGAGCGCCATGACGGCGTTGTAGATGGCATGCTTGCCGCCCGCGCAGATGATGCTTTCACTGGGTTCGTAAGAGCTACCCAGCTGTTGCGCGTGCCACCGGCAGACCGCCTCGCGCAGCGGTGCGATGCCCGCCGTGGGAGTGTATTTGGTACGGTTGCGCTCCAGAGCCTCGATGGCCGCTTCTTTAATGTGGGCGGGCGTAGGAAAATCCGGTTCGCCTGGACCGAAATCAACGACGTCCAGGCCTCGGGCCCGCAATTTTTCCGCTTCGACCAAAACTGCCATAGTTGGCGAGACAGCGACACGATTGATGCGATTGGCAAATCTTTCCGTCATGTAGTTCCCCTGAGGGCCCTCTTAGATTACCTTGGCGCGCAGACGGCGTTCAACCACCGGCGGAACGAGACCGCTAACCGAGCCCCCGAGCTGCGCGATCTCGCGAACCAACCGTGAGCTCAGGAAGCTATATTCCACGGCTGGCAGCATGAAGACGGTTTCGAGGCCCGGCTGGAGCTTCCGGTTCATCATGGCCATTTGCAACTCGAATTCGTAGTCCGATACGGCGCGAATGCCGCGGAGGAGTACGTGCGCTTTGCGTTTTCTCGCATAATCCACGAGTAAGCCGTGAAAACAGTCGACCTCCACGTTTGTGAACGGAGCGGTGACCTCAGCCAGCATTTCCGTCCGTTCGGCAAGAGTGAAAAGCGGCGCCTTTTCGGTGTTCCGAAGGATCGCCACGACCAGCCGATCGAATATCTTCGCGCTCCGTTCGATCAGATCAAGGTGACCATTGGTCACCGGATCAAACGATCCGGGATAGATAGCCAATACTTGTTCCATGAGAAAATGAAATCACATTTTATCGCAGACCAATCTCAGAATCGCCAAAAATCGACCCAGCGGCTGCCACCGAATACGAAAAACTGCCATTCTTGGGCTAAGTTGTGAGTCCATGCAACGAGAATACCTCTGCAGATCAGTGGCCTTCGAGAGATTCTCAGTTTGCAATTCGGAACGGGGGCAAGTGGCCCTAAGTCTCTCGAAGCATTGGAGATTTCTGCTTGAGTGGCTTCGGTCCGGGCTTAGCGATAGAATGTTGAGGAGAAAATGAGCGTCAAGCTGCCAATCTACATGGATAACCACGCCACCACGCCAGTGGACCCTCGCGTGATGAGTGCCATGCTGCCCTACTTCAATGAAAAATTCGGCAATGCGGCGAGCCGGAATCATTCGTTTGGCTGGGCAGCCGAGGAGGCCGTGGAAAGCGCCCGCGGGCAGCTTGCCCGGCTGATTAACGCCGCGCCGAAGGAGATGGTCTTCACCAGCGGCGCGACCGAATCCAACAATCTGGCCATTAAGGGCGTCGCGGAGATGTACCGCGAAAAAGGAAATCACATCATCACCCAGGTTACCGAGCACAAGGCTGTGCTCGATACCTGTAAGCGCCTGGAAAAGTATGGCTATCAAGTGACATATTTGCCCGTGGCCAAGGACGGCCGCATAGATCCGGATGATTTGCGGCGTGCCATCACGCCGAAAACCATCCTGATCGCCATCATGTACGCGAATAATGAAATCGGCGTGATTCAACCAATCGAGGAGATCGGAAAGATCGCCAAGGAAAAAGGCGTTCTCTTTCATAGTGACGCGGTACAGGCGGTGGGGAAGGTTCCGGTCGATGTGAATAAGGAAAAAATCGATTTGCTGGCCATGACCGGACATAAAATTTACGGGCCGAAAGGCTGCGGCGCGCTTTATGTGCGGCGGCGCAATCCGCGCGTGCAATTAGCCTCGATCATCGATGGAGGCGGACACGAGCGGGGTATGCGCTCGGGGACCCTTAATGTGCCGGGCATCGTGGGCTTCGGCAAGGCTGCGGAGCTCTGTCAGAACGAAATGGCGCAGGAAGGCGAGCGGCTGCGCGCGTTGCGCGAACGGTTAAAAGAGGGAATCTTCAAGGGTTTGGATGAGGTGTACATCAACGGCTCAATGGCTTACCGGCTGCCAAACAACCTAAACGTCAGTTTCGCCTACGCGGAAGGGGAGTCTTTGTTGATGGGCATCAACGACGTGGCCGTGTCGAGCGGTTCGGCTTGCACTTCCGCGAAGATGGAGCCGAGCTATGTGCTGAAGGCATTGGGCGTGGGCGAGGATCTGGCCCACAGTTCGATTCGTTTTGGACTTGGCCGATTCAACACGCAGGAAGAAGTGGACTACGTGATTCAGCGCGTCGTGGAGGTAGTCAACCGCCTGCGTGATCTCTCGCCCCTTTACGAAATGGCCAAAGAACGCGCGCTTTTGAGCAAAACGAATTGAAAGCGGGGTACAATTAAGTGGTATGAAGGTGCTCGAGGTCGGAACTGGAAGATGATTCACGTCACGGAAAAGGCGGCCCACAAGATCCAGGAGCTCCTTGCCAAGGAGGGAGTTTCCGACAGGGGTGGTTTGCGCCTAGGCGTGCACGGGGGCGGCTGCTCGGGGCTCACTTATGCCATGCGCCTGGACGCGCAGGCCCGCGATCGTGACAAAGTGTTCGAGGAGAATGGAGCGCGGGTTTTTGTGGATCCGAAAAGCTACCTCTACCTCGATGAAGTGACGCTGGATTATGAAGAGACGCTGATGCGGCAAGGGTTCGTTTTCCAAAATCCTCGAGCCACCCACAGTTGCGGTTGCGGCACCTCTTTCACGGTATAACTTTGGTCCGTGAGCCCTGACATTCGAGCACAGCGATAGACTTCCCCATTTCCGCAGTGTAGGCCAATGACACCCCAATTCAGGTAAACTCGCGGCGAGATCTTCTATGATTCGTAGGAAAACCGCGAGCCGGCACCCCCGTTCGCGCGGCAAGAGTATCGGCGTTTGAGTTCGTATTATGCTCGCATGGAGCGCGCGCAGAGGTAATCGAGGAAGTTTAAGATTCGAAGGGAAGGCATATGCCACGGACAGTTGGAATCGACCTGGGAGCGAGTTTTAGCCTGATTTCTTATGTGGATAAAGCGACCGGCGAGGCGAAATGTATTTCGGGCCCCTACGGCGAAAGACTTTGCCCCTCAATTATCAGTCTGGAAGCGGATGGCAGCATCAGCGTCGGCGCGCCAGCTGGCCGGCGTTCCTTCAGCCAACAGGAGGCCGGCATCCATTCGCTCAAGCACCTGATGGGTCGAGGCGTAGACCACGTCCCCGACGCACTGAAGAGGGCGTTGCACATCGATTCAGAGAGCCGAGAGGTGCTGCGCGTTCGCCTCGGCGAGTGCCTCCTGACGCCGCCGGAGATATCCGCATTCATTCTGAGAGAACTAAGAATGTGGGCCGAAGTGTTTTTGGGCGGGCCGGTGAGCGAGGCGGTAATTGCTGTGCCGGCTTGCTTCGACGATGCGCAGCGCCAGGCCACCAAGGAGGCCGGTACGCTCGCGGGTCTGGAGTTATTGCGATTAGTGAATGAGCCCGTGGCTGCGGCGCTAGCCTATGGCTTGCATGAGCAGCGGCGCAGGCATGTGGCCGTTTACGATCTGGGCGGCCGCAGGTTTGAAATTACAATTCTGAAGTTGAATCCCGCGGCGGGTGGGGAGGTGTACGAGGTTATCTCGACCAACGGAAATGCACAGGTTGGGGGCGACCAGCTCGATGATGCGTTGCTCGGTGTCGCGCGTGAAGAGATCCGCATTCGGCACGGTCTGGATGTCGAAAACGATCCGCAGACCTTGCAAAGGCTGCGCAGGGCGCTCGTCCAAGCGAAACATGAGCTCTCCTTTGCAGACCGAGCCCGCCTGGAGGTACCGCTGCCCAATCGAAGCCTGTATGGGCGGGATATTTACAGGACTGAATTCGAGGGCCTAGTGCAACCGATACTCGAGGGAACCACGGGTCCGATGAGGATGGCGCTGGCCGACGCCAACCTCAACGCGGAGGACATCGATGACTTGGTGCTGGTTGGTGGCTCCGCTCAGATGCCGCTGGTGCGGCGTATGGTGGCCCAATTTTTTGGGCAGCGGCCTCATACTGAAATCAACCCAGACGAAGTGGTGGCGCTGGGCGCCGCCGTACAGGCAGATATTCTCGAGACTGACCTGACGGTCGCCAACTCAAGGGTTTAGGCCAGCGACAGCAAGAAGTGGTTTGCGATTTGCTGCGCAAACCTAGCCCGGACCGGGGCTCCACGGCCCCGGCTGCCATGGGCAGTATGTTAAGATTTGCCTTTGTGCGCTGCTTTCCCGCGCTCTCGTGGCCCCGTGGTGCAACGGTTAGCACATCGGCCCTTCAAGCCGGTAATACGGGTTCGATTCCCGTCGGGGCTACCAACCAGCCTTTCAGATATCGAGCTGAGAAAGAAGGTTGTCGAGGTTTGATTCGTCGATGATGAGGTCGGGCCGTTTGGCTTCGATCTCTTGCGACTCATCAAATGCTTGAAAAAGCCGAAGTTTCGCGATGGCATACTCTTCGGTGCCGGAAAGCTCGCGTCCTGCAGAACGTCCCCATCGATCCACAGCTGATTGCTTGACGAAGATTCGGAGCGGGAAGACCTGCCTGCGATCGAGCGAAACCATATATACGTACTCCCTCCCTGCAGAAAATCCGCGGCGGGTCTTTTGCACTTCATAAAAATAATATTGATAGACGTAGCCAGTCGCTGCCGAATAGGTTTTTACGCGCCGAATGGCCTCAGGGCGGCTCATGCCGCGATTATTCCGGCGGGAAATGGATATGTCAATTCAACCCGATGGGGCGGGCCGGGGGAATATCTGGACTCGTGTGCAACTTACTGCACACAGGGCTGATCTCGGAACTAAGCTGCTGGGTTGTCTCGGTGGGTCCTATTGCACCACTGACCGACGCGGCCATGCTAACAAACGAGGTTGGACTGTCAAGATTACCATCAGAGTGAGGCTGTCTATTCGATATGATTGAGGCCTATACAGGGCCTATTCCGAACCTTTTAGGACGGCTGCCAACGCAGGCTCCAAGTCTGGATAAAGAAAGCGATAGCCTAATTTTTGGAGTTTGGTGGAATATACCTTTTGGCTTGCGAGTAACAACGAGTCCGCCATTTCACCCAGAGCCAATCGCAAAATGAACGCAGGTGTGGGGAAAATCGCGGGCCTGCGAAGCACTCGTCCCATAGTCGCAGAAAACTCGGCGTTTTGTGCAGGATTTGGGGAGACGGCGTTGGCCGGGCCGCTGAGAAGATTCGTCTCCAGTGCGAAGCGGATGATGCCGACGATATCCTCCAACGTAACCCAGGAGATCCATTGGCGGCCCGATCCGATTTTCCCCCCCAAGCCCAGGCGAAAGGGCAAGGCCATGCGCGGAAGGGCGCCTCCGTGCTTAGCAAGGATGACGCCAAAGCGTAAAATGACCACGCGCGCGCCCAACTCTGTCGCACCGGCCGATTCTGTTTCCCAATCGGCCGTCAGTTGCGCCAGAAAATCAGTGCCCGCGGGGCTGGATTCCGTTAGTTCTTCACCGCCGCGATTTCCATAGAACCCGATGGCGGAGGCAGCAACGAATATCTGCGGGGGACGGCGAAGCCGCCGCAAGGACGCGATCAAGTGATGCGTTGCGGCTACCCGGCTATCGCGCAACTCACGTTTCCATGCTTCCGTCCAGCGATGCCCGGCAATGGATGCCCCGGCCAGGTGGATGAGGGCGTCGGCTTCCTCGGCTCGGGAGTTGAGGAGTCCGGATTGGGGATTCCAGAGCACATGGGGCAGTTCGCCGGACGGCGTAGTCTGGGCCGTGCGGACCTCCGTCCCGGGGCGAAACAACCGACTTAATTCGTGACCTTGGTGACTCAGGCGATCAACGATGGCAGATCCAACGAGGCCCGTTGAACCGGAAATCAATATTCTCACTGGGCGGCTCCGACTTCTCGAGTCCAAGCTAGGGGACTCTGCCGGTCATTCATTGGCCTGTCAATATACAGAAAGGTACGGCTTAGCTCGCGCTGCGTCAAGGAACTACTTGTTGGTAAGTTGCGTAGTTCAAAGGAATCTCCGGGCACTTTAGAGTCGTGGGCCGGTCGAAAATGAACCCGCTATGCCGCCGGAAACGGATAGAATAACTGCATGCGCGTGCGGGTGCTCTTTTTCGGACAGCTTAGAGAAATCGTGGGTCGCGCCGAGGATTACGCGGAACTGGCCGATGGCGCACGTTTGGAAGATCTGTTCGCAAACTACGGCCAGCGCTATCCAAAGCTCGCGGGCTTTCGCCACTCTGTAGTTGCTTCTGTCAATCAGTCCTTTGCTGACTGGACTTCACCCCTGGCCATGGGCGACGAAGTGGCGTTCCTGCCGCCGGTCAGCGGCGGCGCCGGTATTCCCGCTCTGGCGCGGAGCGAGGCGATCATCGAACTCGTGCGGCAGCGGATTCAAACCGGAGAGATCAGTTCTAGATTGAAAGCCCCTGAGGACGGCGCAATCGTCGTGTTTGAAGGAATTGTGCGCAATGAGTCCGGGGGCCGGCGAACTTTGTACCTTGAATATCAGGCGTACGAGGCGATGGCCTTGAAGCAAATGGCCGTCATCGGCGCGGCGATGCGCAGCCACTTTGGCGCCGACTCGGTCGCCTTAGTTCACCGATTGGGCCGGCTGGAGATCGGCGAGACAAGCGTGCTGATTGCTGCGAGTTCGGCACATCGCCGGGCGGCGTTTGAAGCCTGCCGTTACGGTATCGATACGCTCAAGCAAACCGTCCCTATCTGGAAAAAAGAATATTTTGAGGACGGAGCCGTTTGGGCGCAAGGCGAAGTTCCGCTGCCATCCATTTTGCCAAAAACGGAATCTATCAAGTGAGACGCTATCCCAGGCGTCGACTCTTGTTGCGCATCTCGCGAATCGAGTTCATAGGCCCGGCAGGCATGATCCTTTTCTGCCTGATGGCCGCGCCCTTTCCCAAGTTCCTTTCCAATTCTGAGGCGCAAAATCGCGGAGCCGATCAGCGCTCTGCGATCCAAGTCGACGTGAATCTAGTCGGCGTGATTGCCAGCGTGCTGGATGAGAATAATCGCCCGGTGCCCGATTTACAGAGGGACCAGTTTGAAATCTACGAGGAGGGCAAGCCAAAAAATCGAGGTGTTCGAGCCGGAGACCCAACAGCCGCTGGATCTGGCACTGATGATCGATTCGAGCTTGAGCGAAATCAAAGGACTTCAGTTTGAGACAGACGCGGCGGCTCGCTTTATTGGCCAAGTCGTGCGGGCCGAGGACCGCCTGGGGATATTTGAGTTTGCCGATACGGTCACACAGTTGGCCAGCTTTACGGGTAACGTGCCGCAGTTGCAAGCAGCGGTGCGACATGTGGTTCCGGGCGACGGCACTGCGCTTTATGACGCTGTGTACCTGGGTTCGGATGCATTGGCTAAGGCGCCGTCCGATCGCCGCAGAGTCTTGATTCTAATCACCGACGCCGGTGAAACCACCAGTCGCGCGGATTTTGAGACCGCGCGGCGCGCTGCGCTGCGAGCCGAGGCGCTGCTTTACACGATCATCATTCGTTTCGTGAAGGGCGAGAATGGCCGAAACACCGCCGGCGAGCACGCGCTGGAAACTATCGCCAATGGCACCGGCGGAGCCATGTTCTATCCTGACGACGTTTCGCAACTCGACTCCATATTCGATCGCATTAACCGCGAGCTTCGCACGCAATACCGCCTGGGATACTATCCGCAGCCGCGGCCTCCGCAGGGGGCCTATCGTTCGATTGAGGTGCGAGTGAAAGGAAACTACAAGGTGCGCTACCGGAAGTCTTACTATAGCGGCGGGCTTGCGAACTGAGGCCCACGATCTGCTGACGAATGGGCAATCAATTCTTGGAAGTAGCTGTGGAAGCGGCCATGGAAGCCGGCGGCATCTTGCTCTCCGAGTTCGATCGTCCCGCAAAGATCAGCTACAAGGGGGAAGTAGATCTCGTTACGCAGGCCGATCGCCGCTCTGAGGAGGCGATTGTGAGCCGGTTGCGCGCTTATTTTCCCGAGCACGCTATCGTGGCGGAGGAAGGAAGCGGGCAGGAGGGCGATGGGCGTTATCGCTGGATCGTCGATCCCCTCGACGGCACCACTAACTTCGCTCATGGCTACCCATGTTTTGCGGTCTCGATCGGATTTGAG
>Ga0209802_1001033_pt1 | contig 21248 bp, 22 predicted proteins | sample GraSoiAngelo_129_FD_185886 | JGI IMG/M metagenome (GOLD analysis project Ga0209802, IMG submission 185886) | Grasslands soil microbial communities from the Angelo Coastal Reserve, California, USA - 14_0927_12_40cm (SPAdes) (version 2) | ecosystem: Environmental > Terrestrial > Soil > Grasslands ... | reverse complement strand
GCTCTACGGCGCCCGGCTCTGGGGCATCGGCCGCGGCCTGCTGCGCGGCGACGGCCCGAGCCTGCGCTACGCGGCTCTGCTCGTCGTCGCCACGATCCCCGCGGGCGTGATCGGGGTGCTGTTTCATCGCCAGATCGAGGAGCGCTTCCATTCGCTGACCTGGCTCGGGGTCCAGTTCATCATCACCGGCATGATGCTCTGGGCGACCCGATGGTCACGGGGTGACCGGGACCTTCCCTCGCTGGCAGCAGCCGTCGGTATCGGGTTCGGCCAAGCGTTCGCCATCCTCCCAGCCATTTCTCGGTCGGGCGCGACCGTCGCGGCAGCCCTGTGGAGCGGCGTCACTCCCACTGCGGCGGCGGAGTTCAGCTTCCTAATGGCGGTCCCGGTGATCGCTGGGGCCGCGCTGCTCGAGGGGCACCAGGCCGTGCTCAACGTCGCGGCCGTGGGGGCGTTGCCGTGGGCGGTGAGCTTCGTGCTCGCGTTCGTGAGCGGCCTCTGGTCCATCCGGTTCCTCGTGGCCTTGCTGCGACGCGGCAAGTTCTACGCGTTCGCGCCGTATTGCTGGGGCGTCGGCGTGCTCACGCTCGTATACGCGCGGTGGGTCGCCTAGGGCTCGACGGCCTCCCTGGGAACGTCCTCGCGCAACGGTGGGGCGTGCCGCAGGTCGGGCTCTTCCGGCGTCTCGGGTCCACGCTCGACGCGATCCACGATCTCGGCGCGCAGGACGCGCCCCACGGCACCGTCGTGCTCGCCGAGGAACAGACGGCGGGGCGGGGACGCGACGGGCGCACCTGGCGCTCGCCCGCGGGCGGCGTGTGGCTCGGGATGCTGCTCCGCCCCGGCGACGTCCGGCTCGAGCCGGGCTCGCTCGCGATCCGCGCGGGGCTCGTGGTCGCCGACGCCGTGGACGAGCTGGTGGGCCGGCCGCTGGCGTGGCTCAAGTGGCCCAACGACGTCCTGGTCCACGACCGTAAGCTCGCGGGAATCCTGTGCGAGAGTCGCTGGCACGGCGAGGCGCTGCAGTGGATCGCCCTCGGGCTCGGCGTCAACCTGGCGAACGAGCTGCCGCCGGAGCTCGGCGCGCGGGCGGTGGCGTTGCGCGAGGTGGCGCCCGCGGTGCAGCGCATCGACCTGCTGGACCGGCTCGTGCCGACGCTCGCCCGCATCGGCGGCCCGGGGGCCTTACTCGCCGAGGCCGAGTGCGCCGCGTTCGCCGCGCGCGACTGGCTGCACGGTCGGATGCTTCGGTCACCGGCCCAAGGGCTCGCGCGCGGCATCCGTCCGGACGGCGCCCTGCTCGTCGATGCGGGGACCGGGACGATCGGCGTGCGGGAGGGGCACGTGGAGCTCGCGTAGGGCGGCCTAGACCCCGCCCCGGGAGCGCCGCTGCTCGAGTTTCGCGAGCGCATCGCGGGACACGTCAGCAGGGACGCGCTGACGGGCGGCGGTAATGAGCTGATCGAGACCGCTCATCAACGTGCCGACCCGGATTTTTCCGCCAGACCGGTTGACGAACACGAGCTGACCGGAGGTGGGCGAGAACTTCATCTGTGCGACTTCGGTCCACGCGAGTCGCGTAGGTTCCCGGTGCCAAGGCGAGTTCGACACGAGGCCGCTGTCGGACACGATGACGCGGCGCTTCAGCGATTCCAGCAGCACCCACCAGCCGAGCACCAAGAAGAAAACCACCATGCCGCCGAAGTAGTAGGGATCCTCGGGGGTTCGGAACCCCGCCTTGAGGACCAAACCGACCAGACCGATCGGCACGAGCACACCGCAGAGCATTCCGACCGCCAGCATCCACCTGCCGTAGCGCACCATGATCGAGCCGTCGGGGAGGGTCGGGACCGGCCGGCGAGCTAGCCGGAACAGCCACGATACGATGACGATTGTGACAGCGCCGCTGATGGCTGCAGTGGGGATGGCCATCGTTTCCTGGCGAGTCGGAGGTGCCGAAGGATTCGAGTTGCCATCCAGCCTGTCAAGCGTGGCGGTAGTCTGTTAAAGCGTCTATACTTACGCCGCGCATGCTGCTGGCAATCAACATCAACAACACCGAGACGAAGGTCGGGCTGTTCCGCGGCGACAGCCTCGAGGCCCACTGGCGGCTCACGACCACGCCCTCGCGCACCCCCGACGAGTGGGCGCAGGCGCTCACGTCCTACCTCACGCAGGCGGGACGCTCCACCCAGGAAGTCCGCGCCGCGATCCTCGCCTCGGTGGTGCCGCCCGTCACGCAGACGCTGTGCGAGGCCGTGGAGCGGGCGACCACCGTGAAGCCGCTCGTGGTGGACGGCCGCTCGCAGCTCCCCATCACCCTCGACGTGGAGGAGCCCCTCTCCGTGGGCGCGGACCGCATCCTCAACACGCTCGCGGCCGCCACGCTGTTCCGCCGGGACACGATCGTCGTGGACTTCGGCACCGCCACGACGTTCGACTGCATCACGAGCGAAGGCCGCTTCCTCGGCGGCGTCATCATGCCGGGGCTCCGCACCAGCGCCGACGCCCTGATCCGCAACACCGCCAAACTCCCCGCCACCGAGCTCGTTCCCACGGAGCGGGTAATCGGGCGGCGCACCGAGGACTGCATCCGCTCAGGCGTGCTGTGGGGCGCAGCGGAGGCGGTGGACGGACTGGTACGGCGCATCAAGGCCGAGTGGCCCAACGGAAACACGCCGAAGGTAGTCGCCACGGGCGGCCTCGCGCCGCTCGTCGCGCCCCTCTCCAAGGAGATCGAGTCACAACATCCGGACTTGACGCTCGTGGGGCTGCGGATCGCGGCGAGCGCGCTCGGCCTCAGGTGGTAGCGGACGCGAGGGCGCTCAACGCCTGGCGGCGCTGGGGGTACCGACTGCTCCCGGGCGAGGCGTTCTCCTACCTGCTCCACATGCGTCCGGCCGAGTGGCCCATCATGGCGGGGCACACGGCCCTGGGGTACGTGCTGGCCGTCGGTTTCGGGGGCGTCGCGCGGGGCGAGCGGCTGGGGCAGGCCGTTTGGGGCCTGGGGATCTGGGTGGTCCTGCTCAACGGCGGGACGCTCGCGATCAACAGCGTGTTCGACCGGGACGAGGGAGACATCGGCTATCTGATCGCGCCACCACGCCTGCCACGGCACCTCCTCCCCTTCAGCGTGGCGCTGCTCGCGGGCGGCCAGCTCGCGGCGCTGACCCTGCCGCCCCCGTTTCAGATCGCCTACGCGATCTGCTTCGCACTGTCGATCCTCTATTCGGTGCCGCCGTTCCGCTTCAAGGCGGTCGCAGGCGTCGATTGGCTGATCAACATGTGGGGCTTCGGGACGCTGACGCCGTTCGCCACCTGGGCCGCGACGGGTCGGCCGCTGGACTTGGGGCACGGTCTCGTGCTGCTCGCCTTCTGTCCTCTCTTCGCGGGGCTCTATCCGCTGACGCAGCTGTATCAATTCGACGAGGACCGGCGCCGCGGCGACCGAACGCTCGCACTCATTATCGGGATGCGGCGCAGCCTGGACGTCGCAATCGGGTGCATCCTGCTCGCGTTCGCGCTGTTCGGCTGGGCGGCCGTCGTGTTGCGGGTGGGGGGCGTACCGCTCCTCCTCCCGCTTGCTGCCTGGCTGTGGGTGGTCGTGCCGTGGCGTGTGGGGTATCAGTCGTGGACGGCCGCGCGGCACCAGCAGGGAATGTATCGGGCGCTCGCCGCGTGGGCGGTCACGGATCTCGTGGTCCTGCTGGTGTTTGCTCGATGAGGGCCGCGCGCTAGATTTGGCGGGCCAATCGGCAACACCCCTCGAGCGAGGAGAAGCTGAGCGTGTCGGCTAGCGTCGCCCCCACGACAACGGATCGCTCGGATTTCCGCACGGTCATGGTGAGTGGCACTAAGATGGGCGCCCTCACGGCGGCGGCGGTCGTGCTCTTTCTCGTGGTCGCGCGCTTCGTTCCCGGCACGGGCGGCGCGCGGCGCGGGATGGAGACGCTCATCGTGCTCGCGGCGGGCGTGCTCGCGAGCTTCCTGCCCGGCCGGTGGACCGCGGCCCGCCATGCCGAGGGGATCGCCGGCGCGGCCGCGATCGGCCTCTGGGGGACGATCGTGTTCATGGCGTTCGACATCGTCCTGCTGCGGCCGTTCCGCGCCTATCCCTGGACCTGGGACGCGATCGGCGGCGGGAGTAGCTGGTGGTATCTGCCGATCTGGTGGATGCTGGGCACCTTCCTCGCCTGGATGGGCGGCATCGTCACGGCCACGCAAGCGGCGCGCGGCGAGGCGACGCTCACGCGCACCGCGGGCCCGGCAGTCGTGGGCGCGGTCCTGCTCGTCATCGTCGCGCGGCTGGCAGGCCTGCAACTGGCGCTGCCGGTCCAGACGGGGGCGGGGTTCACGATCGCCCTGGCGGTGCTCGCCGTCGTCGCCCTCGCCCGGAAGTCCTAGAGCGGGGAGGGACGGTGCCGCGCTGGCTGGCTCACCTGTTCGTCGTGCTCGGCTGGCTCGTCACCCCGGTGCTCACCTGGGGGGCGTCGTACGCGGGTCTCTGGCTCGGGGCGCTCGTCGCCACCCGATTCTCTCGTCCCCTCACGATGCTCGTCGTGGCGGGGCTGGGCGCGGCGCTGCTCGGGTTCGCGGCCCTCTGGACCTGGGTGCGCTTCATGCGCCGGCTTCCGCACCTCCTGTCGCATCACATGGCGCCCCGGCCGTCGCAGGAGTACACGGCGGTTGCGGCAGCCGACTGAGCTCGGGTGGCTCCCGCTCGCGCTCTGCATTCCCGCAGTGCTCGCCGCCCAGGGTCGCGACTGGGAGTTCCACCGCGGCCGCTGGTACAACGGTAACCGCTCGGACAGCTACGAATTCCGCACCAGCGCGCACTGGGGCGGGCCGTTCACGCACGGCTTCGGGGCGCAGGTGGTCCTCCACGACTCGCTGGGCCGCCGGCGCGCCTTCTACGGGCTGGCCTACGAGCTGCAGGCGTTCCGCGGCCGCCGCGCGCTCGGGCCGTACGCACTCACCGGCGTCGCGCTGGGCCTTTCCACGGATACGACCACGCAGGAGCTCGCCGCTCAGTGGAGCATGGGCGGCGGCCTCGAGTGGCGGCCGGTTTCGCGCTTCGCGCTCGGCGTCGAGGCACGCTACCGGGTCGAAGACCGGGGGCCCCGCGGCTTCTGGCGCACCTCCGACGCCCGCACGGGATTCAGCGGCGCGGTCGGGATCACGCTAAGGCTGGGGAGGGGGGAAGGGGGACGGGGGAGCGGTGGCTACGGCTCACCGCCGCGGCTGCCTCCCGAGCCGCCGGCCACGATCACGGGGAACGCGGCGGACGTCGTGCGCACCGCGCTCGACGCCCTGGGCACGCCGTACGTTTGGGGCGGCACGGCGGGAAACGGGTTCGACTGCTCGGGGCTCATCCAGTACGCTTACGGCCAGCATAGCATCCGGCTGCCGCGGATGGGCCGCGCCCAGGCCTCGGCCGGCGCCGAGGTGGCCCCCGTCATCGAGGCGCTGCGGCCCGGCGACATCTTGCTCTTCTCGGCCGCGCCGGGATCCGGGGTGACCCACGTGGGCATGTACGTCGGCGAGCTCAAGTTCATCCATAGCTCGAGCAATGGGGTGAAGCTCTCGCTCCTCGAGGTCCACGATCCCGATGGCGCCTACTGGATCAATCGGTGGGTGGGGGCGAGGCGGATAATTCCATGACCAGTAGCCAGAGGCGACGAGGCTACGTTGCACGCGCTTTGCATCTTAGCCTCTTAGCATCTGGCCTACTTGGGCTGTGCTGCACCACGGGCTCCGGGCGCCGTCCGCCCGCCTCCCTGCGCGGCTACGACATCCTGATCACGAACAAGGACTCGCTCAGCGACCGGCTCGCGTTGGCGCTGCGGCGCCGGGGGTTCACGGTGCGGCGCAAGATCCGCGGAGGCAGCGCCCCCACCGCGGCCGTGATCATCTTCACCTCGAGGGACGACACCCCGCCCGAGACCCACTGGCTGCACCTGCGGCTGGCCGACACGCGCAACGGGGTCATCGTGGCGGCGGTCTCGGTACCGGAGGACTCGCTCGGTCCCGCCCCGGACTCCCGGGCCCAGGCGCTCGCCGATTCGCTACGCAGCCAGGCGGCTCTGCGGCGGCCGATTTCCCCCCCTTGACACGTCGGCCGACCGCGGCGAGATTCCTGCGCGGTTCTTAGCACTCACCGGTGTTGAGTGCTAAGATTGTGTACTAACAGTGTTATTTCTCAAAGAGTTAGCTGACCTACCTGTTGGAGGTTGCGCGTCATGGCAACGGCAACGGCGAGCAAGACCAAGCTCAAGATCTTCCCGCTGGCGGATCGCGTGGTGATCCGGCCGCTGGAGGAGACGGAAACGATGAAAGGCGGCCTCTACATCCCGGATACGGCGAAGGAAAAGCCGATCCAGGGGGAGATCGTGGCGGTCGGACCCGGCCGGCGGGAGAAGAACGAGCTCGTGCCGATGGAGCTCAAGGTCGGGGACCGGGTGATCTACGGGAAGTACAGCGGCTCGCAGGTGGAGTTGGATGGGGAAGAGCTCATCGTCATCAAGGAAGCCGACGTCTTGGCGAAGCTTAGCTAAGCGCGAGGAGGAGAGTGGCAATGGCAGCGAAATACCTGGAGTTCAGCGTTGAGGCTCGGGCGCGCCTCAAGCGGGGCGTGGATAAGCTGGCGGACGCGGTGAAGATCACGCTCGGCCCCAAGGGCCGCAACGTCGTCATCGAGAAGAAGTTCGGGAATCCCACCGTCACCAAGGACGGCGTGACCGTTGCGAAAGAGATCGAGCTGGAGGACGAGGTGGAGAACATGGGCGCCCAGATGGTGAAGGAAGTGGCGACCAAGACCTCCGACCTCGCGGGCGACGGCACCACGACGGCCACCGTGCTGGCGCAGGCGATCTTCCGCGAAGGGCTGAAGTCGGTGACCGCCGGGTCGAACCCGATGGCGCTGAAGCGCGGCATCGACAAGGCGGTGGAGACGGTGGTCGAGGAATTGAAGAAGATCTCTGTCCCCACGGCCGGCCGCAAGGAAATCGCCCAGGTGGGCACGATCTCGGCGAACAACGATTCCGAGATCGGCAAGCTCATCGCCGAGGCGATGGAGAAGGTGGGCAAGGACGGGGTGATCACGGTCGAGGAGGCGAAGGGCCTCGAGACCACCCTCGAGACCGTGGATGGCATGCAGTTCGATCGCGGCTACCTGTCGCCCTACTTCATCACCGACCCCGAGAAGATGGAGGCGGTGCTGGAGGACGCCTACATTCTGGTCCACGACAAGAAGGTCTCGTCGATGAAGGACCTGCTGCCGGTGCTCGAGAAGGTGGCGCAGGCCGGCCGGCCGTTGCTCATCATCGCCGAGGACGCCGAGGGCGAGGCGCTCGCGACGCTCGTGGTCAACAAGCTCCGCGGCACGCTGAAAGTGTGCGCCGTCAAGGCGCCCGGCTTCGGCGACCGGCGGAAGGAGATGCTGCGCGACATCGCGGTCCTGACCAACGGGCAGGTGATCTCGGAGGAAGTCGGCTTCAAGCTCGAGAACACGACGCTCAACGACCTCGGTCAGGGGAAGCGCATCGTGATCGACAAGGACAACACCACGATCGTGGGCGGCAAGGGCAAGCGCGACGCCATTCAGGGCCGCATCAACGAGATCAAGGCCGCGATCGAGAAGTCCACGTCGGACTACGACAAGGAGAAGCTGCAGGAGCGGCTCGCCAAGCTGGCCGGCGGCGTCGCGGTGATCAACGTGGGCGCGGCCACGGAGACCGAAATGAAGGAGAAGAAGGCGCGCGTGGAGGATGCGCTGCACGCAACGCGCGCGGCGGTCGAGGAAGGCATCGTGCCGGGCGGCGGCGTGGCGCTGCTGTGGGCCCAGAAGATGCTCGACCGGGCCAAGGGGTCCGACGAGGACGAGAAGATCGGCGTCGAGATCGTGCGCCGGGCGCTGGAGGAGCCGCTGCGCTGGATCGCCCAGAACGCAGGCCAGGAAGGCTCGATCGTGGTCGAGAAGGTGCGCCACGCCAAGGACAAGAACTTCGGCTACAACGCCCAGACCGACACGTGGGAAGACCTGGTCGCGGCCGGCGTCATCGACCCGACCAAGGTGACCCGGACGGCGCTGCAGAACGCCGCCTCCATCGCCGGCCTGCTGCTCACGACGGAGTGTGTGGTGGTGGAGAAGAAAGAGAAGGAGAAGACTCCCCCGATGCCGGGCGGCGGCGGCATGGGTGGGATGTATTAAAAGCTAGACGCACAGATGCCTAGACGCACAGGGCGCCCCGGAGAGCGATCTCCGGGGCGCTCTTGCTTTGTCAGGGGTATCTTTCCTTCATGACCCGCTTGCCGCTGCTGCTCGCCGCCCTCGTGGCCGTCACCGTGCCGCTCGCCGCCCAATCGACGGCACCTCGCCACGCGCGGCTCGAGGGCACCTGGCAGGCGAAGACCGAAGACGAGATCCGCAACATCACCGTGCGGACCGACAGCTCGGCGCAGTTCGGCGAGCAGGTCGCGCGGTGGCGCGTGGTGGGGGACAGCCTCTGGATCACGGTCGGCGACGGCGTGTGGCAGGTGTATGGGATGAAGCTCGACGGCGAGAAGCTGACCGTCTCGGGCGGCGATCTCGAGAAGCCCGTCACGCTGCGACGCATCGGACCCGCGACGGCGAGAGCCGACTCGGTGGCCATCCCGCCGCCTCCGCCGGCGACCGAGCGGGCCTGGTGAGATGTAGGGGCGCAGCATGCTGCGCCCCTCAGCGGCAGCTGGCCACGCAGCGCACGCCGCCGATGCGCCAGCCCTCGGATGTCTTCGTGAAGCTCATCACCAGCCGCGGCCGGTCCTGGCGCAGAGCGCCCCCGCCCTCCGGCACATAGCTGTATTGGGCCTGCACCAGCGCCCGCGCCGTCGTCCCGCGGACCGAGAACTGCTGCACCCGGTAGCTGGCGGCGAGGTGCGTGCGGTGCTGAAAATAGGCCTCCCATTCCGTCGTGCTCGGCCGCTCCATCGATGGGCTCATGAGGACGCGGAGGTTCGCCACGCGCTCGCTCGCCACCGCCCGCTCGAGGTCGCGCAGCAGCACATCGATCGCCGCCCGGGGGTCGGTGGGCTGGGGACTGGGCGGCGCCACGCCGGCGATGAGACCCGCCTGCTCGGCGTCGAGCGCCGCAATCTTCGCGAGCGGGTAGTCCATCGTGCTGAATAGTGATTCCGCTCGCGCCAGCGAGGTGCCTGCCCGCGTCGCGCCGGGGCCGGTGCCGAGCGCCAGCACGACGGGACGCGTGCGCACGATCACTGTCTCGGCTTCGCGGCGCAGCGCCTCCGCCTGGCGTGCCGCGACGGCGTACTGGCTGATGGCCGTGAGGTAGCTGCTCGTGGCCTGGGCCAGGTCGCCGACGCGAGTCCCGCGCTCGGCGTTCTGGAGCGCCGCTTCGGCCAGCGCCAGGGCGGGGACGCTGTTCTTCATGGCGCCGGCCTGCTGGGCGCGGATGCGCGCTGCCAGGGCCGAGTCGCGTGACTGCAGCAGCGCGAGGCTGAGCCCTCCCGGAAGGGGCTCGGCGATCAGCTGCTCCAGAGTCGCGGCCGGTGGCGCGAGCGGTGCCACAAGGGAGGGGGGCCCCGAGCTGCGCGAGACCAAGAGCGCGACCACGAGCGCGAGGCTCGCCAGCACGACGACGCGCCATCGCATCGGCGCGTGACTGATGAGCCGCAGCACCGGCGCGGGGAGGGGGGTCCAGCGTGGCCCCAGCCGTTCGGTGGTCTGCCCTGCGCCCGACAGCGCCGCGCGGATCGCGACCAGCGCCGACTGCATCTGCTGCGCGCTGTCGTAGCGGTCTTCCGGAACCTTGTTCATCGCCTTCGTCACCACGCGCTCCAGCGCCGCCGGGATCGAGGGCGCCATGGTGCGCAGCGCGGGCGGGTCCGTCGTCAGCACCTGGTACAGGACGCCGTGAATCGTCTCGGCCTCGAACGGCTTGTGGTAGCCCAGCAGCTCGTACAGCAGGCAGCCCACGGCGAACAGGTCGGTGGCCGGGCCGATCGCCCCGTTGGTGATCTGCTCGGGCGCCATGTAGCTCGGTGTCCCCACGATGGCGCCGGACCCGGTGAACTCCGCCGACTGCAGCCGCGCGATCCCGAAGTCCATGATCTTTATGCCGCCGTCCGTGGCGATGCGCACGTTCGACGGTTTGATGTCGCGGTGGATCACGCCGCGGTTGTGGGCGTACGTCAGCGCCTCGAGCACCTCGATCACGATATCGAGCTTGCGCTCGAGCGGCAGCGGCTCGTGCTCGGTGATGATCGCGCTCAGGTCGCGGCCGTCCACCAGCTCCATCGCGATGAAGAGCTGGTTCTCGGCTTCGCCGAGGTCGTAGATCGTGACGATGTTGGAGTGTTGCAGCACGCCGGCGGCGCGGGCCTCGCGCAGGAAGCGCTCACGGATGTCGCCGGTGCGGCTCACCCTGGCGGGGAGGAGCTTGAGGGCGACGTAGCGCCGCAGCACGGAGTCGTAGGCCTTCCACACGACGCCCATGGCGCCCTCGCCGATGAGCTGGTGCAGCTCGAACTTGCCGAGTCGCCGGTACTGCTTGGCTTGGGTCATCCGACAGGGATTCGCACGGGACGTGCATAATGCGCGGCGGCCCTCGCTGGGGCAACAGGGTCAGCGAGTCGCCCAGTCGTACAGCCGCGAGAGACTGGCGCGGGCGGCCTCGTCCACGGGCACGTCGCGCCTCGGCAGCACCCGCTCCGCGACCTTGAGGAACCCCTCCCGGCGCATCCGCTCCTGCCCGCTGCCGCCCCAGGCGAAGGGCGGTACGTACTTCGGAGGGCGCACCGCGTCGAACACGTTGGCTCCCGCGCCGATCACGGTGCCCGTGCCGAGCAGCGTGCCGATTGCCGTCTTGGCGTGATCGCCGATCAGGCTGCCCAGGAACTGCAGCCCGGTCTCGAGCGCGTTGCCGTCCACCTCCAGGCGCACCGGCCCGTAGGTGTTCTTGAGGTCCGAGGTCACGGTGCCGGCGCCGAGGTTCACCCAGCGGCCGATCACCGAATGGCCGACGAACCCATCGTGGGCCTTGTTGGCGTAGCCGAGGAACACGCAGCTCGAGACCTCGCCGCGAACTTTGCAATGCGGACCGATCGCAGAGGCCCGAATCGGCCCGCCCAGGAGCTGCGTGTTGGCCCCCACCCACAGCGGGCCCTGGAGCCGCGTCCCCGACTTCACGGCGACGCCGCTCTCCAGGACGATCGGCCCCGCCGCTGTGTCGAACACCACACCGGGCTCGACGGCCGTCTCGTGCAGCGCGAGCCACGCCGGGTCGCCGATGAGGGTGCTGCCGCGCGGGATCGGGTCGCTGTCCGCGAGCCGCGTCGCCAGGTCCGCGGCGAGCAGCCGCTCGAGCGCCGGCACGAGGTCGAACACGCCGCGCAGCGCCAGGCCCGCCACCTCGAGGGCGGGCCCCGCGTCGGTGGGTCGCGTCCAGGTGGAGCCCGGCCCGACGACCCACCCAACGGTGCGCCCGGCGTGCGCGAGCCGGACGTCGCCAGCCGGGAACGCGGGCGCGAGCCCGCGGGGCGCGAACGCCGACGCGCCGACCACGGCGGGGCCCTCGACGGGGCGCACCGCCGCGACTGCGGGGACGCCGGGCTCGCGGAACCCGGCGAGATGCGGCAGCGCGAAGATGGCCGTGGTCTCCGCGCCCACAAACGCCTCCCAACGCTCGCGCACCAGCGCGGCGCCGACCCGCAACTCCGACAGCGGCCGGATGCCGGCGAACGGCGCCCAGGCGGGAGAGGGATCCGGATCGAGCATGTGCAGGGCGTGCGTCACACGCGTTGCACCAGTTCCTTTAGACGGTCCGCCTGACCGGTCGGCATCACCAGCGTGTGGCCGTTCGCCCGCACCACGATCATGTCCTCGATCCCGATCACCGCGAGATGCTCGTTCTCCGTCCAGATCACCGAGCGCCGCACGTCGTCGGCCACCGTCGCGTTGCCCACGACGACATTGCCGCGCGCGTCGGCCCGTCGGATGCGGAGCAGGGCGTCCCAGGATCCGATGTCGTCCCAGCGGAACGCACCCGTGACGACGGCGAGGCGTCGGGTACGCTCGAGTACGGCGACGTCCACGGCCACGGGGCGCGCCTTGGCGAAGAACCCCGACACGTCCCCGGCCGAGAGGGCGGGCCAGGCGTCGCGCAGCTCGCGCGCGTAGGCCCCCGCTTCTCCCAGGAACCGGGCGACTCCCCAGGCGAAGAGGCCCGTGTTCCACAGCGCGCCGCGGCGCCGCAGCAGCATCGCGCGCGCCGCGCTCGGCTTCTCGACAAAGCGGCGCACCGCGCGCGCGCTCCCCAGCGACTTGCCCGGCACGATGTAGCCGTAAGCGGTCTCGTTGCGGCTCGGCTTGACGCCGACGGTCACGAGGACGTCGTACTCCGCAGCGACGCCCAGAGCGTTTCGGGCCGCGGCGCGGAAGGCGCGGTCGTCGCCGACCGCCCAGTCCGCGTGCAGCGACAGCATCTGGGCGCCGGGGTCGTGGCGCGAGATCCACTGCGCCGCCCAGGCGAGCGCCGGGGCGGTGGAGGCGGCGCGGGGCTCGACCAGCACCTGGGCGCGCGGCACCTGGGGCACGAGCGCCGCGATCCGCTCGGCGAGCAGGGCCCCGGTGAGGATCAGGATGCGCTCCGGCGGCACGAGGCCTTCCAGGCGCTCGACGGCCTGCACCACGAGCGGGCGGTCGCCGGCGAGCGGCAGCAGCTGCTTGGGGCGCTCGGGCGTGGAGAGCGGCCAGAAGCGCGTGCCCGAGCCGCCCGCCACGATCGCGGCCCAGAGCGTCATGCGGGATCGTCCTCGGAGGGAGGGGCGTCCCCCAGCATCGCGGCGATGCGGGCGGTCAGCTTCGTAGGGCTGAAGGGCTTGGTCAAGAGGGTCGCGCCCAGCCGCTCCGCCTCGGCGAGCACGCGCTCCTCTCCTTCGGCCGTGAGCACCATGACCGGCAGGGCCCGCGTGCCGGCCGCGCTCCGCAGCTCCCGCAGCAGGTCGAGCCCGGAGCCGTCCGGAAGATGGAGATCGAGCAGCAGGCCGTCGGGCGGCCCCCCGCTGCCCGAGAGCGAGCGGCGTGCGTCGGCGAGGGTGCGCGCGAGACTCACCCGATAGCCGTGGTGCTCGAGGTGCGGACGGAGCAACAGCCCGATGTGCAGCTCATCGTCCACGAGGAGGAGGTGCCGTGGGGAGGGAGCCACCGGCGCTCCGCTCAGAGCAGGCCGGCGATCGCGGAGCGGTGACGGCGGAGGTCGTAGAGCAGCGCGCCCACGTTGGTGGACGGCTGGACCAGCATCACCAGCAGCGCGTCGGCGTTGAGCACCGAGACGAGGGCGATGCCGGCGCCGAATTCGAGCACTCCCGTGCCGAACTCCCCGCGTCCACCAGCCTGGCCCAGCTGCGCCATGCTGGTGATCACCGATGGTAGCAGCGCGGCGAGTCCGTCCGCGTCCATGCCGTCCTTGGTGCGCGAATCGATCGGCAGCCCGTCCCGCCGGCTGACGACCACCACGGCGTCCACGCCGGCGCGGCGGCTGAGCGCTTCGACCACATCACGGATCGTCGCCATACGGCGGCCAAGCTAGGTTTCGGCGAAAGCGAAGTCAAGCAGCCACCGTGGGTTGACCCACTTGGACGCGCGCCAGTATCTTCCCCGGCACCGCATGTCTCCCCGCCACCGGTTCGCCGCGTCCGCGCTCGCCGGCGCCGTCGTCCTTGCGCTCGCCGCGTGCAGCCAGCCATTGGGGTTGCCCCCGCCGACCACGTCGAACGTCGTGGACACGATCGCCCTGTTCGCCCTCGACGGCACGCCGCTCCGGACGCCGTCCGCCTACAAGTTGAGCGGGCGGCAGCTCGTCCGCACCTACCAATCGGCCGACTTCGACTTCGCGTTCAACATCGACGCGTCGAACCGGGCCGTGCTGTTGTCGACGGGCGCGCTCGGCCTGCCCCAGAGCTCCGGCATTCAAGTCGCCACGCAGCCTTTCGAAGCGCTCACTGTCGCGCCCACCGGTGGTTACGTGCTGGACCAGGCGGTCGCGGTGGACGTCCACGTCGTGGCGTTGGTGCGCTCGCGCCTCTTGGGCTGCGCCTTCGGGCTGAGCGAGCCCCTGTACGCCAAGCTCCACGTGCTCGCCGTCGATTTGGTCGCCCGCCGCATCGATCTCGAGATCCTCGTCGACCAGAACTGCGGCTACAGGGGTCTCGACACGGGATATCCCCTCCAGTAGCGCCGTGATCGACCTCAAGCTGCTGCGCGCCTCGCCCGACCAGGTGCGGAGCGCGCTCGCCCGCCGCGGCGACGCCGCCGTGACCAGGCTGCTCGACGAACTGGAAGCGCTCGACATGCGACGGCGCGCGCTCGCGGGCCAGCTGGACCAGCTCAAGGCGGAGCGCAACGAGGCGGCGAAGGCCGACGCGCGCCTGATGAAGGAGAAGGGCGAGCTGCCCACGACGGTGCGCGAGCAGCGTCGCAAGCTCGGGGAGGGGATCGCCGGCCTCGAGACCCAGCTGCGCGACATCGAGGCCGAGCTCGAGCGCAAGGCCCTCTACGTCCCCAACCTGCCACTTCCCGAAGTCCCTGATGGCGACGAGTCGCACAACAAAGTGGTGCGTACGTGGGGCGAGCCGGCCCCGCGGGGCGGCAAGGCGCATTGGGAGATTGGCGAGCAGCTCGGGATCCTGGACCTCGCCCGCGGCGCGAAGCTCTCCGGTTCGGGCTTCCCCGTGTTTGTGGGCATGGGATCGACGCTCGTACGCGCGCTGATCAACTTCATGCTCGACCTGCACACTCGGGAGCACGGCTACGTCGAGGTCGAGCCCCCGTTCGTCGTCCGGCGCGAGATGATGGTCGGGACCGGACAGTTGCCCAAGTTCGAAGAGGACGCCTATCGCACCGAGCCCGACGACCTGTTTCTCGTGCCGACGGCCGAAGTGCCCGTCACGAACCTCCATCGAGACGAGATCCTCGACGGCGCGATCCTGCCCCGCGGCTACGTCTCGTACACTCCCTGCTTTCGGCGAGAGGCGGGCGCCGCGGGCAAGGATACGCGGGGCCTCTTGCGGGTGCACCAATTCGACAAAGTCGAGCTGGTGCGCTTCTGCCGCCCCGCTGATTCGCCGGCCGAGCACGAGAAGATGACCGGCGACGCCGAGGACGTGCTGCGGCGCCTTGAGCTCCCGTACCGGGTGCTCCTCATGGCGATCGGCGACCTGGGCTTCGCTGCGGCGAAGAAGTATGATCTCGAGGTGTGGGCGCCGGGCGTGGGGCAGTGGCTCGAGGTGTCGAGCTCGAGCAGCTTCACCGATTACCAGGCGCGCCGCGCCAACATCCGCTGCCGCCCCAAGCCGGGCGACAAGCCCGAGTTCGTCCACACCCTCAACGCGTCGGGAGTGGCGCTGCCCCGCACCATCGCCGCCCTGTTGGAGACGCGCCAGCAGGCCGACGGGTCGGTCACCATTCCGGCGGCGCTGGTGCCCTACCTCGGAACCGACCGTCTGGTTCCTCCCGGTGACGGATAGGGGCCTGCGCCGCCGGGCGGGCCCCCGCGCGGTGGTCCTGCTCGCGCTGCTGCTCGGCGGCATCACGGTCGGCTACACGTGGGTCGTGGCGCGGCACCTGCGCGACGACGCGCGCGACACGAGCCGCCTGCTGGGACGCGTGTTCGCCGGCCTGAACGACCCGCGCCCGGACGCCGCGACCGATGCCCTGCTGGATCTCGCCGCGCACGTACGGGCGCTCGGCATCCCCATCGCCATCACGGACACGGCGGGGCGCGTCACCGCCATGGACAACGCGCCGCCCCAGATCACCGGGCCCGCCGACACGACGAGGCTGCGCGCCTGGATCGCGCGGCTCGACGCGGTGAACGCGCCGCTCGTCCAGCCCGGGGTGGGCACGATCCACTACGGCCCGCTCCCTGTGGCCATGCGGTTCACCGGGCTCGCCGCGCTGCAGGGCGCCGTGTTCCTGTGCCTCGGGTGGCTCGCCGCCTGGGCCTACCGCCAGCGCCTCGCCGCCACCCGCGACCGCCTGTGGGTGGCCATGGCCCGCGAGTCGGCCCACCAGCTCGGCACCCCGCTGATGAGCCTGACGGGATGGATTGCCTACCTGCGGGAACATCCGGGTACCACGGGCGGGGAGCTGGCCGAGCATCTTCAGGCCGACACGGAGCGGCTGGAGCGCGTGGCCAAGCGGTTCGAGCGCATCGGGCGCCCGGTGCGGCAGGAGGCGGTGGGGCTCGGCGCCGTGGCGGAGCGCGTCGTGAGCTATTTCCGGCCCCGACTCCCGACGCTGGCGAGCCCGGTCCGGCTGGAGCTCGTCGCCACGGGCCCGGGGCCGACGGCGCTGGGTGACCCCGTCCTGATCGAGTGGGCGGTGGAGGCGCTCGTGAAGAACGCCATCGACGCGCTGAGCGGGCGCGGCGGGCGGATCGAGGTGCGGGTGGAGGCGCAAGACCACATCGCGCGGGTGCGGGTGCGCGACGACGGCCCCGGCGTGCCGGCGGCGGTGCGGACGCAGCTGTTCGAGCCGGGCGTCTCCACCAAGCCCGGAGGGTGGGGGATCGGCCTGGCGCTCGCGCGCCGCATCGTGGAGCAGCAGCACCACGGCCGCATCCAGTACCACCCGGTCGCCGCGGGGGGAGGGAGTGAGTTCGTGCTCGAGTTTCCGATCGTGCCGACGCCGTGACGCTGGCCCTCAACCCCCCCCAGGACGCCGCCGTGCGCCATCCCGGCGGCCCGCTGCTCGTGCTCGCAGGCGCGGGTTCGGGGAAGACGCGCGTGCTGACGGCGCGCATCGCCCACCTGATCCGGGACCGCGGGGTGGAGCCGCAGCGGATCTTCGCGGTCACCTTCACCAACAAGGCCGCCGGCGAGATGCGCGCCCGCGTCGCCGCGCTGCTCGGGGCCGATCCCCGGGGATTGTGGATCGGGACCTTCCACGCGCTCTCGGCCCGTCTGCTGCGGCGCGAGGCTGCCCAGCTCGGCTTCGGGTCCAACTTCACGATCTATGACGCGGACGACTCCGAATCCTTCATCAAACGCCTGCTGGAGCAGCGGGGCCTGTCGCCCAAGGCCAATCCACCCCGCGCCATCCACGCCTTGATCTCCGGCGCCAAGAACCGGATGATCGAGCCCGAGGAGTTCGCCGTCACCGCCGACGGTCCGCTGGTGCGGGCCGCGGCCGAGGTGTACGCTGCCCTCGGCCCCGCGCTCAAGCAGGCCAACGCGATGGACTTCGACGATCTGCTGCTGCATCCGCTGCAGCTGTTCCGCGAGCACCCGGATCGCCTCGCCTACTGGCAGCACCGGTTCGACCACGTGCTGGTGGACGAGTTTCAGGACACGAACTCCGCTCAGTACCGGCTGGTGAAGCTGCTCGCCGCCCCGCACCGCAACCTCTGCGTGGTGGGCGACGACGACCAGGCGATCTACGGCTGGCGCGGCGCCGACGTGCGCCACATGCTCGCCTTCCAGCAGGACTTCCCCGGCACGACCCTGATCAAGCTGGAGCAAAACTACCGCTCGACCCAGGTGATCCTCGACGCCGCGAACGGCGTGATCGCCGGGAACGCGCAGCGGCTCGGCAAGACCCTGTTCACCGCGAAGCAGGGCGGCGAGCCCGTCACCCTGCTCACCGCCGCCGACGAGCGGGACGAGGCCGAGTGGCTCGCCGAAGAGCTCGCGCGGCGAACCGCGGAGACGGAGGTCCCCCACGAGGGGATGGCGATCCTGTATCGCACCAACGCCCAGTCGCGGGCGCTGGAGGAGGCGTTCCGCCGCCGCGGCATCCCCTACCGCTTGGTGGGCGCCGTCAGCTTCTACGAGCGGCGCGAGGTGAAGGACCTGCTCGCGTACTTGCGGCTCGTGGCGAACCCGGCGGACGACGAGGCCTTCCTCAGGATCGTGAACGTCCCCCGGCGCGGGATCGGGGAGGCGTCGCTCGCCCAGCTGATCCGCACCGCGGCCCGGTGGGGCAAGCCGCTGCTCGCGGCCGTCGCCATGGCCGAGCGGGTGCCCGATCTGCGGCCCAACGTGCGGGAAGCGTTCGCGGGCGTGGCGCGGCTGGTGGAGGAGCTGCGTGCGCGCTTCGGCGAATCGGACCCCGCGACGGTACTGGAGGCGGTGATCGACGTCGTGGGCTACGAGCAGTACCTGGCCGAGGAAGGGGCGGAGGGGATCGAGCGGTTGGATAACGTGCGCGAGCTCGTGGCCGGGGCCGCGGAATGGGCGGAGGAGGCAGCCACCGACGGTGATGAGGCCGGGGAAGAGGGAAGGGGGGAGGGGACGACTCTGCTCCAACGTTATCTCACGCAGGTCGCGCTGGTCACGCCTGCCGACGACCGCGGCAGCGGGGTCCCGAACGGTGTGACGCTGATGACGGTCCACATGGCGAAGGGGCTCGAGTGGCCGGTGGTCGCGCTCGCCGGGCTCGAGGACGGTCTGTTCCCGCTCGGCCGGACGGCAGGCGAGCCGGGCGGGCTCGAGGAGGAGCGGCGGCTGTGCTACGTGGGTCTCACGCGCGCGCGCGAAAAATTGTATCTCTCATGGGCGCGCACGCGGTACCGCAACGGTCGCCTCGAGCTGGCCGAGCCGTCGCGGTTCCTCGAGGCAGTGCCGGCGACGGTCGTGGAGGAGCGGAGCACGACGCCCCGGTGGGATCGGGCCGCCGCGTTCGCCAAGCGGGCGGCGCGCGCGCGGCGGGTGCCGCTCGAGCCCGAAGAGCCCGCGTGGGAAGCGGAGGTGGCGTCGCAGGACACGCCGCGCTACGTCCCGGGGGAGCGGGTCCGGCACCGGAAGTTTGGCAGCGGCGTGGTGCGCGCCGTGTCGGGCGCCGGCCGCAGTCTGAAGGTCACCGTCGAATTCGACGACCAGGAGATCGGCACGAAGCAGCTGCTCGTCGCCTACGCGGGCCTCGAGCGGGACTGGGAGAGCGCATGAGCGTGACGCGGGACGAAGTGCTGAAGATCGCGCAGCTGGCGGAGCTCGACGTGGACGAGGAGACGCTGCCGCTGCTCGCCGAGCAGATGTCGCGCATCCTCGACTACGTCGCGCAGATCGGCGGCGTGGCGGCGAGCGAGAGCGCGCGGCCGTTCGTGCCGGGGCCGGACGCCGCGCGCTTTCGGCCGGACGAGGTAAAGCCCTGGCCGCTCGCCTTCGGACCCCCGAAGCTCGCACCCGCCTTCAAGGACGGCTTCTTCCTCGTGCCGAAGCTGGGCCAGTTCGAGGAGGCGGGAGAGGGCGAGTGAGAGATCCGGGGGAGGCGCTGGCCAGCGCCAAGGCGGCGGCCGACCGCATCGTCAAGGCCAAGCGCCTCAACGCGATGCTGACGCCGGCGAAGGAGTTGCGGAAATCCCTCGACCAGCAGGCGAAGGCGGCCCACCCTTCCGGCGTCCTCTATGGCATGCCGGTCGCGGTGAAGGACAACATCTGCACCGTCGAATTCACGACGACCTGCGGCTCCAAGATCCTCGAGGGCTACCGCTCCCCCTACGAGGCCACGGCCGTCACGAAGCTTAAGGCAGCGGGCGCGCTGGTCTCGGGGAAGACGAACTGCGACGAGTTCGCGATGGGCTCGTCCACCGAGCACTCGGCGTACGGCCGGGTGCTGCACCCGCTCGACAAGCATCGCGTGCCGGGCGGCTCGTCCGGGGGGTCCGCAGCCCTCGTGGGGGCGGGGGCGGTGCCGGCGGCGCTCGGCTCGGAAACGGGCGGCTCCGTGCGGCAACCGGCGTCGCTGTGCGGCGTGGTCGGCATCAAGCCCACCTACGGGCGGGTGTCGCGCTACGGGCTCGTCGCCTTCGGCTCGTCGCTCGATCAGATCGGCGTGCTGGGGCGGAGCGTGCACGACGCCGCGCGGGTGCTGTCGGTGATCAGCGGCCGGGATGCGAGGGACGCCACGTGCGAGGACCGCGATCCGCTGCGACTCCCCACGGTCCCCGAGTCGCTGCAGGGGTTCGTGATCGGGATCCCGAAGGAGTACTTCCCGTCCGATCTCGACCCGGCGGTGCGGCGCGCGTGCGAGCGGGCGATCCGCCTGTTGCGCGAGCTCGGGGCCGCGGTGCGCGAGGTGTCGCTGCCGCACACGTCGTACGCGGTGCCGACCTACTACATCATCGCGCCGGCCGAGGCGTCCTCCAACCTGGCGCGCTACGACGGCGCCCGCTACGGGCCGCGCTTCGACGGCCAGGTCGATGTGCGCACGCTGTACCGGGGCACGCGCGGCGCCGGGTTCGGGCCCGAGGTGCGGCGCCGCATCCTCGTGGGGACCTACGTGCTGTCGTCCGGCTACTACGACGCCTACTACCGCAAGGCGCAGCAGATGCGGGCCCTCATCGCCCAGGACTTCCGCAACGTGTTCGACCGCGGCGTGGACCTGTTGTTCACGCCGACGACGCCCACGCCCGCCTTCAAGGCCGGGGAGAGGCTCGCCGACCCCGTGGCGATGTACCTGTCCGACATCTTCACGGTCACCGCCAACCTCGCCGGCTTGCCCGCGCTGTCGCTGCCGATCGGCCGCATCAAGGGCCTGCCGATCGGCGGGCAGCTCATCGGTCAGGCGTTCCTCGAGGACGAGATGATCGAGGCCGCCTACGCGATCGAGCGCGTGTTCCCGGCGGTGGAGGAGGCGTGATGGGGGGGGGGAACGCGTGGGAGACGGTGATCGGGCTCGAGACGCACGTGCAACTGCGCACTAACTCGAAGATGTTCTGCGGCTGCTCCGCAGCCTTCGGGGCGGCGCCCAACACGAACGTCTGCCCCGTGTGCCTGGGGCTGCCCGGTGCGCTCCCCGTCCCGAACGAGCAGGCGATCCGGCTCGCCGTACGCGCCGCGCTCGCCTTGAACTGCACCGTCCACACGAAGAGCGTGTTCGCCCGCAAGAACTATTTCTATCCGGACCTGCCGAAGGGCTACCAGATCTCGCAGTTCGACCAGCCCCTCGCGACGGACGGCTCGCTCGTGTTCCTCTCGCCTGACCGCGGCGTCGTCACGGTGTCGATCGTGCGCCTGCACTTGGAGGAGGACGCCGGCAAGTCGCTGCACGACCGCTTCCCGAAGCAGACGGCGGTGGATCTGAACCGCTGCGGCGTGCCGCTCGTCGAGATCGTGACCGGGCCCGATCTGCGCTCGCCGCAGGAGGCGCGCGCCTATCTCCTGACGCTGAAGCAGGTGCTCGAGTACACCGGCGTCTCCGACTGCGACATGGAGAAGGGGAGCTTGCGCGTGGACGCGAACGTCTCCGTGCG
>Ga0209802_1001032_pt1 | contig 21277 bp, 18 predicted proteins | sample GraSoiAngelo_129_FD_185886 | JGI IMG/M metagenome (GOLD analysis project Ga0209802, IMG submission 185886) | Grasslands soil microbial communities from the Angelo Coastal Reserve, California, USA - 14_0927_12_40cm (SPAdes) (version 2) | ecosystem: Environmental > Terrestrial > Soil > Grasslands ... | reverse complement strand
ATCTCTGAACTCCAGTTAGCGACTAACTAATGAAAAAGCACCGTATGATCAAACCTGGTGATACCATAGTGGACCCGGGCTCCGTCGAACTCTGACCGTTTGGGGGCCGAGTCAGCCCGAGGACTTGTGCCCGTTGCGGAAAGAAGACGGAGAGTGCCCAAACACGGTTTTTGTCCAGAATGTAGAAGAACACTCGGAAGATGGGCCTAGCAGTCTTACAGGTTATGGCGACTATTCTTCACCGATGCCCTAGAGTTGGCCGATCTTGTCGTAGATCAGGACGTACAGTGATACGATGAAGATTACTGCCATGATCATTCCGAACGCTAGGTACCCGTAGGCACGCTTGGGACGATAGGCATAGCGTGTGCTCATGAACATCATGTAGAGACCCAGGATTCCCATCGAATAGATCAGCGTCGTAAACACTGCCTCCTGGGTCGTCTGGTTGTTAATGTCTCCTGGATAGACGAAAGAGTATCCGCTTGCCACGTTCAACAGCCCCTGACCTCCCTGGGTGAGCACGAATAATCCGCCTGCCAGCACGAATACGGTGAACCCGACAATCAGGAATTCAGCAATCGGTAGTAGGGGTCTGCTGGATCCTGGCGCGAGTCGGATGAAGCTCATTCTGAAGGCCAGATTGTTCAATGACCGCTTGAGCTTCCAGAGACTCGTTTTCATGCCCATGGTGATCAGTCCTCGTTTTCTTGGTCCTATTTGTGTGACTCTTGAGATGCCTCAATAATAAGCCCTGCTTTCCTGTGGTTCGTCTTCGCTCGTGTTCTGGAACTGTTTTAATACCGGGTCGGAGAATTGACGCTCATCGTCGAGGTCTTGCAACTATTTGTCTCCTCAGCGAATAATATGTTCAAAGTGCGGCGACCTCCTCTACACTGGGCTTGAACTAGAAACGCCGAGTGAGATCATCCAGCGCAACGGCGGCTACTGTCCCAAGTGTGGAAAGAAATTGGGCTTCACAATTGAGACTTTGAAGATAGGCCCGCAGACAGCTCCGCCTACGCAATAATCTTCCTTTTCTACCCAGCTCTGAGCCTCCGAAGCAGGTCTGACGATGCCAAAAAGAACGCAGGTGTACGATTATCACAAGAAACACGGCAATATTGTCGACTACGCCGGCTATGAGCTACCCGTATGGTTCGAGGGAATAATTCCAGAATGCAAGGCAGTACGAACGCATGCGGGGCTATTCGACGTCTCGCACATGGGAAGAATTATGGTTGAGGGCAAGAACGCGGAGGCATTTCTCAACCGCCTAGTAACCAACGATGTTTCCACACTTTCAGTCGGCCAAGGACATTATTCTCTCCTCTGCAATCCAAGCGCGGGAATAATCGACGATCTTACGATCTTCCGAACAGGTGAGACAAAGTATCTGGTTGTATACAATGCTGCTAATCGAGAAAAAAACTGGACCTGGCTTGAAAAACATCAAGATCCCGAAGTAGAGTTGAGAGATGTCTCTGACCAATCTGCGATGCTTGCCGTGCAAGGGCCGAAGGCAGGGCAAATACTACGGAGCGTCTCCGGTGCTAGGCTGGAAGAGATCGACAAGTATTCGGGAAAAGACGTCAAGGTGGGAGACCTTTCGTGTCTAGTGACGCGCAGTGGCTACACTGGTGAGGACGGTTTCGAGATCTACGTCTGGAACACGACCAGCCAGAATCCTGAGCCAGCATTGAGAATCTGGGACAGACTCCTTTCAGCAGGCAAGAATGAGGGCCTGAAGCCCTCGGGGCTCGGAGCTAGAGATGTTTTGCGGCTAGAAGCAGGGATGTGCCTGTACGGAAACGACATTGATGAGAAGACTACACCTGTCGAGGCCAGACTCAATTTTGCTGTTCGAATGGACAAGAAGAGTGATTTTGTCGGACGAGGACCTATTCAAAAGGAGAAAGAGAATGGACCCGCTCGGGTCCGAGCCGGTTTCAAGATTACAGGCAAAGGAATCCCTCGACAAGGTCAGGAAATAGTTCTCGAAGATCAGAGCGTTGGAAAGGTTTCGAGTGGAACGTTCTCTCCAACTCTAGGCATTAGCATCGGCATGGGCTATGTTCCTCCCAACATCTCGAAAGCGGGAACAGTCTTCGGGATCAAGATTAGAGAGCGTAATGCTTCCGCTGAGGTGGTGAAGCTGCCGTTCTACCAGCGACGATCGGAAGACACTGTCCTATTTCTGGGCAAGGAGATGGGGCTTCGGGATTTTCGTCTGAAACATGGTGGCGTCGAGTCTGCCGTGGTTCACAGTTGAGCTAGATCCATTCCCGAACGTCGAGGAAAGTTTTCTGTCCAGCTCTCCTCGGACTATCCAAGCCGTCAAGCAATCCCTTCGAAGCAAGAAGTGACAGGACGTCCTTACCTAGCGTCCACATAATCGACTCGCGGGTAGGCATCTGCGAGAAGAGAAACGAACGCCTTCTCACTTGGAGGGGTCGAGTTGTCTCTACTAACGTTCGGGGTCGAGCTTTCGTAACTCGTAGGCCTCAAGAGCCTCGAACTCATCTCGGTAACCACCTCATGTTGAGGTATTCTGAATGTTAAACGCCAGGATTATCTGGTTGTAACCGGGCGCCAGTGTGCCGGGATTCTAGTCCCGTTCTTTGTAGCGAGATAGATATTCAGAAGGGAATCGCGTTCTTGAGCCGCTATAATCATGAAGAGCCCCAGCATGTTGCTAATGCGCGAGCCGGTTTGAGAATGATGTCTGCCGTCTTGAGGAGCGGGTCTCTGCGGCTATTGGGGTACCGGATGCATTGATGCTAGCCATAACACCAACAATCCCAAAAGGATCACAAGTATCAATATTATCAGAGCATTTCTACGACTGTGGTCTGTCGACTTTGCATACTTAGTTTTCGGAAGATCTGCCGCTTTCGCAGGACAGCTACCACCACGGCAGATCAACCTGAATGCCATCACCCTTCAACGCTTCCATACTTGAATGGGAGACCATATACGTGGAGTGGATTATTCGTTCGCACTTTGCATAGCACGCCTTGAAAACTCCATACTTAAGACTCATGACTTGCAATTCTGCATTCACGATTGCTGACAGCTCGAGAAAAAGAAGGATGAGTGGAATCCGAAGGTTCTTAGTCGCTTTCGGAGAATTGGATCTGCCACTGGTAAGGCCCGGTGCATGTACCCAAACTCAAATTGTTGGTTTCGCCTGAGTAGCCGCCGTTCGCGCAACTGAACCCCTCGTTGTCAGGTATATGCCGGCCGGTGCCGTTATTGTGAGTGAGAAACCCGCGTTGAAGTTCGCCTGAGATCCGTTGCCAACGCGGAGCACATTCCATTCAGCGTGTTTCCAGTTGTTTTGAGAAAGGAAGGTAGTGTCTCCACGACCACCCGCTCGGGCATGTGCAGTAGCCGATAAGCCACCATTGAACGTAGATCCAGCCGTGTCCACTCAATCCACAGCATCCATTCACGAAGACGAATTGAGTCCAACCGGTAGTCGCCCTGCCATTGAACGTGATGGGGTACGTGTTAGTGCTGAGTTGCAGGCTATACCAATCAGAACCATATACAGAGTCGCTCGCCCGTAAATATGTAGAGAATTGACTAGAAAACACCCATGTCCACGTTCGACCACGTTAGAACACACCCTGGCTGAGGTTAGCGAACCGCATGATCAATGTGTTGCATCGCATTCGCGAAGACGCAGAAAATCGGTGCAAAACCTTACGCTGTTCGCACGTGCGTGTATGTAGATCTTTTAATTACTCTTGCGGAAGCAAACAAAATTCAGACCTCTGAGATTTTGCTAAATACTTGTAATTCAGGAAATCCTTTGCTCAAACCGAACGATCTAAGCGTAGAACTCTTTTCGCAGCTATCGAATAGTTCCTGATCTTGTTTCTTAGCCTGCGACTGCGTATTCTCTAGATCGTAGTCTTTCGCAGTCGTGACGGCCGCTGTGTTTCTCGCAGAGGTCTCTTGTGCAGTGGGGGCAGTTCTCGACTGCGAGCAGCTGGCACTCGGTGCAGACGACGCCCCATACTAACGCCAATTTTCTCTATTCGCTTCCTGTGATTTCTCTCGTTTCATTAGCCCTGATTAGAAAAGAGGTATGGACTATTTTTACTCAAAAAGATACTCGAACCTCGACCTGACGAGACATGTAACAGACAAGGAACCCGTCGTTAGCGATAATAGCTTATCGGCGGGGCTTCTCCTTCTTACCCTTCAACAATGCGTCCAGACTAACGCCATTAACCGTGAAGACACGATATCGGGTCCCGGGCAGATCGCCGTAAGCCTTCCCTTCCGCCCCTCCGATACCCTCTATCTGAACCTCGTCATGCTCGTCGATAAAATTCAACGCGCCATCGCCGGGCAGGAATGCAGTTATGACCTTTCCATTCTTGATGATCTGTGCGCGGACGCATTTTCTTACTGCGCTGTTGGGCTGGCGGCATTCAACCCCCACCTTCTCCAAGACGATCGCTCGAGCCTGCGGCGATCCCTCTAGTGGGTCTGCCTTGTAGTCGAGACCGAGCATGCGCCGCTTATAGGGAGCATAGGCCCACCTGAAGCTCTGACGCCGCTTACACAATTTGCGGCCGGCGAACATTCCGCTTGAGGTTTTGACCATGCTCGAAGCCTTTGAACCGGGAGAGAGCGGACCGTCATGCTTGCTTTTTAGCATGACGCTACATTGAGAGTTAAAATCTAACAATGGGAATCGCCTGGATTAAGCCCGGATCGGAAATCTGTCGGGGTCGTTTTGCTTTCCCACGGTTTCCTTGCTAGTAACTAGCGTTCCCTACAGCACCCGACTCGCCTATTCTAAGCCCGCTCAGCGGCTCGTCGCCGAAAAACCCCGTTACCTGGAAAATTTCTCCGCCGAACATGTCAAAAAAAATCGCGACTCCAGACAAAATTCGGCTCTGGCAGGGAATTAACAAAGAGTAATCTTTTCTCCGCCCCTAGCTCTTCGGAGGAAGATATCCGCAGACTGTTCCGTTTGAAATTGTAGAAGCGCAGAACAAGCCCGGATCCGGAAACGGGGCAATCGATTTCAGACCGCGAGATTTTCACGATAAGCTATCCGCCCAAATTCCACTCTGAAAAAACGGTCAACCGGCCCTTTCTAAGCCGTGAATCGGAAGACTCCCCTAGATCCGCATCAACTGGCGAGAGCCCTCTCAGAAAAAAGGGGCCAACAATATTGTCCTCACGACACGAGTGCAGGATGTCAGCAGGGTTAGGATACTACTACATGGTCTATATCGAAGTATCGTTTTACTAGTAATCGGGTCTTGTCGATTGTCCGTCCGTTCTTGCCGATGGCGATAGCCTTGTCGCGCGGATCAACCTCAACCACCACAATCTTCTTGTCCGGCCTCTCGGTCACCCTGACTTCTTTCAGCCGCGCCGGTGCCAGACTATTCCTAATCAGAGCCTCCGGGGTCTCTGCGTACTCAACCACTTCTATCTGGCGGCTAGTCATACGCCGCAGCATGTTGATGTTCTTCCCACCCTTACCGATCGCCAACCCCATATCGCCTGGCTTTGCGACGAAGATGATCCTCTCTAGCTTCTCGTCGATAATACAGTCCTGGGTTGTGGCTCCTGTGATGCTTTCGAACAGGGCCATGTACTTCATCTCCTCACTCGTCAGCTTGATCTTGGGCTGGAGCATCACTTTTTCTCAGCGACCAGCTTCAAGACCTCAGAATCCCCTGGCTCCCGAACGACAATCGCGGAGACCGGGAAGGGCCTCTCACATACAGCCCCCAAATCTAGACTAGAGCCGGGAAAGACGAAGACTGGAATCTCCGACTGCTCAGCGTTGTGCAGAATATCGTCCCGCTCAGCCTCACGACAGTTCCTGGCGAGAATAATCATCTTCGCCCGAGCAAAGCCCGTGCTTACAACCGCCTCTTTGCTTCCAAACCCGACCTTGCCCGTCTTCACAGCCATCCGTATCTGCTTGTTGATGTCAACCAAGGCCTACTTTCCTCCCTTACGCGGCATCATCATGGACACCTCTATCAGACCAGTGCCCATCGGTATCTGCTGACCAACAATCACGTTCTCGGCAACACCCCGCAGAGTATCAGTGATACCCTTGACCGCAGCATCCACTATGGTCGGGATAGTGATCTCGAACGCCGCCTTCGCAAGAGTGCTCGCCTTCTCACCGCTGACTCCGTGGCGTCCCACCTGCAACACGTCACCCGAAGAGGTCATCATGTCTGCGACAAGCATCACATGCCGAACATCTACATCTAGACCCTGCTCTTCCAGTACACCCAATGCTTCCTTGACGATGACGTTGCGGGCCGCTTCTATTCCGAGCACTACAGCTGTCTCGTTGATGTTATTGCTGACCGTCCGTGAAGTATCTACTCCGGGAACTTCTAGGGCGAGTGCGAGGCTCGAGCCTTCAGTCCTGACGATCCATTCACCCTTCTCCTCAATCACTAGCGCCCGTTTCACGGCTGGAATGCCCTTGATGTGAGCCACAACTAGTTTGCTCGCCAGCCGTCTGAACTGTGGAATCTCGAGATCCTTCGTCTTGATCTCAACCGAGTACGACTCGACCTTGACATCCGCGTTCGCCAAGACTAGTGCTTCCCGGACCTCTTGAACGCTCACCTCTCTCTCCCTCATCACTTGAGGATTCAGTTTCACATCTATCCTCATCCGGGTGACATCCGTCTCGAAGGTACTAGCGATGTCTCCGAGAGTCGTGTGGGTCAAGAGTGTCGCGACCTCTTGAGCCTTCTCCCGGCTTGTACGATATTTCGCGTCAAGGTAGACTGTCATGTTCGGCGTGGATGGAATTTTTCTCGCGTCTACGATCTCGATCAATCGTGGTAGGCCAAGCGTCACGTTCTGTTCTCTGACTCCGGCGAAGTGGAACGTTCGCAGCGTCATCTGTGTACCGGGCTCGCCGATAGACTGGGCCGAGACTATTCCGGCTGCCTCGCCCGGCTCCACCAGCGCCTGCTTGTAGTTCTCGATTGTTCCGGCTACCGCTTCGTCTACTCCCGTCTTGGTGAGCTTGGCGTTTAGCAGTGTCTGTCTCAGCTTGTTGAGGGTTAGAGGCGAGAGCACTTCCTTTGATGTGTCGACCTGTTCCTCCACATACTCTTTACCAGCTGCGGTTCCCTTCTTCATTGTAAGACGGACGCGTTCTACCAGCCTGTCTATATTCACCGACTTGCCATGATCGCTCTTGGCGACGTCGACTCCATCCTCACCATATCGTACTTGGATTATGTTGCCGCGAGAGTCTCGCACAGTCGAGTCATACTCGACTCTGAGATGTTCAAGGGCGTTGATGAGACGGCGCTGCATGTATCCGCTCTGCTGAGTCCTCACTGCAGTATCGACAAGCCCCTCTCTTCCTCCCATTGCGTGGAAGAAGAACTCTATCGGGTCCAGTCCATCCCTGTAGCTGTGATAGACGAAGCCCCGCGGCGCAGCTCGCATGTCTCCAGGCTTGAAGAAGCTGAGGGCTCTTCCTCTGTATCCCCTCAAAATCCTCTTTCCTCGAATTGATTGCTGCCCCACGTTGGCAGTCATCTGTCCGATATTGAGTGACGAGCCTCTGGCGCCCGCCCTCGTCATTATAACACCGCTATTGTCCATCTGGAAGTACTGGTCTGCATAATCTCCCGCGACGTCGCGTGCTCTCGAGAGCTCGTTCATGATGTAGATTTCCAGCGACTCTTCAAGGGATTGTCCGGGAAGCCGTTCCAGTGTGCCCTTGCGATAACTCTCAATGTACTCATCCACCTTCTCCTCAGCCTTTGCAATCGCCTTCGTGATCTTTTCCTTGGTAGCCGGGGCTAGCTGGAGCTCGTCCATAGCATAGGTGAATCCGCGAAGTAGCATGAACCGGTCCAAGAGTCTCGTGGCCGCGTTGAGGAACCTCCTAGCCTCTTCCGCCCCATAGTCTTTGACGATTCGATGGAACAGACTCTCAGACTTTTCCGCGCCGATAGAGGCCTTGTCGATCACGCCCTGTTCGAGGATTCCGTCTTTGATAACGACGAACGCATCATATGGACAATCGTGCATGACACCCTTGTCACAGTCCAGGCACTTGTAGTAGCTCGAAAGATTTGATTTTGATACGAAGTTGAATCCTTTCGGCAAAACGATACTGAAGATCTGCTTGCCAGTCCATCGCTCTTCGCCTTTTACGGTGACTGGTTCTGGCATCGCACCCTCGTAGTTTGCAGCGGCGATGAGCTTGGACACGTCCTGGCGGTTGAGCATTGTAGACTTTTGCGTCAGCAGAAACGCGGCCGTTAGGGAGTCCCGTATCGCTGCGATTATTGGTCCACCGTATCTTGGTGAGAGAATCTGGTCCTGTACCTGCATGAGGAGTCGGGCTTCAGTGCGCGCCTCTTCTCCTTGTGGAACGTGTAGGTTCATCTCGTCACCGTCGAAGTCGGCATTGTATGGCGTGCATACTGTCGGGTTGAGTCTGAACGTCTTGTAGGGCAGTACGCGGACTCGGTGTGCCATAATTGACATCCGGTGAAGGCTTGGCTGGCGGTTGAACAGTACGATGTCTCCGTCTCGAAGATGTCTTTCGACAACGAACCCGGGCTGGATGGCTTCTGCGACCACTTTTCTGTCGGTGACGAATTCGAGACGAACCCTTCTCCCATCTGGCCGCACAATATAGAGTGCTCCCGGATAATTGTCCGGGCCGTTATCGATGAGCCGTTTCATCTCTTCGATATTGTGACCAGTTACTTTCTCAGGAATTGTCAGCCTGCTCGCAACATCTAGTGGGACCCCAACTTCGTTAATGTCGAGGTTAGGATCAGGGGACACGACTGTCCTGGCTGAGAAATCGACTCTCTTTCCTGACAGGTTTCCTCTGAATCTTCCCTCTTTACCCTTCAACCTCTGAACCAGAGTTTTGAGCGCTCTGCCTGATCTGTGTCTAGCGGGAGGGAGGCCTGAGACTTCATTATCAAAGTAAGTCGTAACATGGTACTGTAGCAACTCGTGAAGTTCCTGGATGATATTGATAGGTACGCCAGATTCGAGCGCCTCTCGAAGTTTCTGATTGATCCGTATGATGTCGACAAGCTTGTGCGTCAAGTCGTCCTCGGATCGGATTCCGGACTCGAGGGTGATGCTGGGTCTGACTGAGACGGGCGGGACAGGCATTACTTGAAGGACAGCCCACTCCGGCCGCGCGGCCTTCGGGTCCAAGCCCAAGAGGATGAGGTCATCGTCGGCTATCCTCTCCAGCCGCTCTCGAATTGTGCTGGGAGTTAGGCGGACTGCTCCGCCTTCCGCAACGATCTCGTGGAATGTTGTCGGTTTTCCATGCTCGATAGGATACTGTTTTTGGCTGCAGTGTGGGCACTGTTGGGTCTTCTTCGCGTCTCTAATGATCTCGTCTAGAAACGCGTCGGGTACAGTGTTGAGTCGCTCTTTCAACTCTGTATATCTGGCTCGGTATTTCTCGATCTTTTCTTCCGTGAGTAGGATTCTTCCACAGTTCCGACATGTAATGGATAAGAGTCGGTGTGTTAGCTTTGCGAAGCTGACGTGAATTACGGGTTCAGAGAGTTCGATGTGTCCAAAATGGCCGGGACATGCGGAGGCTGTGTTTCCACACGTCTTGCACTTTTGCCGTGGCTCTAGAGTTCCGAGTCTGCCGTCCATTAAGCCTGAGACGATAGGCACTCCATCCTCGTCATAGGTGTCTGCAGCCTGTACCTCTACGGCTGATATCTTTCTCAGCTCTGTTGGAGATAGAAGTGTGAAGCGTATGCTCTGTATGACCTTGGCTGTCTCGTCTACGGTTGCAAGCGCCATGGCTAAGCCCTCTCCTCGAGGTTCAGTCTAGGTGCTATCCCGAGGGCCATTAGTTCCTGCACTAGTAGTTTGAACGCGTAGGATATTGCGACGGGAGATATCTGGGCCTTCTCTGCGTCTATTCTGCATATGTACTTGTTCTGTTTGATATCGTGGTATGCGAGGGTTCCGCACACTTCACACACGTAGGCGACGTACTTGTCAGACTCTTCCAAGAGCCTGTCTCGCAAGAGTGCACTAGCTCCGTGTCCGATGAGGCAGTCTCTTTCCATTTCTCCGAATCTGAGACCTCCACCTCGGGCCCGTCCCTCGGTGGGCTGTCTGGTGAGCATTTGGACTTGGCCGCGGGCTCGCGCGTGCATCTTGTCTGACACCATGTGGTGCAGTTTCTGGTAGTAGACGACGCCTATGAACAGGTCAGCCGCAAGTTTTTCTCCCGTGATTCCATTGTACAGTGGTTCTCTACCGCTACTCTCGAATCCTAGCTTGATGAGAATCTCGCCGATAGCTTCGGGGCCGATGTTCTCGAACGCTGTTCCATCCATGATCTCGCCCATCTGGGAGGCGGCCTTTCCTCCCAACGTCTCAACGAACTGCCCGATTGTCATTCTAGACGGGATGGCGTGGGGGTTGATTATCACGTCTGGGACAACGCCGTCGACCGTGAAGGGCATATCCTCTTGAGGTACGAGTAGCCCGATGACTCCCTTCTGTCCATGGCGTGAGGCGAACTTGTCGCCCAGCTCTGGGACGCGTAGGTCGCGGACCTTGACCTTCACTAGTTTGCTGCCTTCGATGGATTCTGTGACGAATATCTGGTCTATCGTCCCCTGTTCCGAAGGCCTCATGGTGACCGATGAGTCGCGTTTGGTTGGACCCTTGACCTCAAACTCTCGATACTCCTCCAAGAATCGCGGAGGACTCGTTCGACCGACTAGGACAGTGTTGCCTGTAGTCTCGGCCTCGGGGGATATCATGCCATCCTCTTCTAGGAGACGATAGTACCGATCTCCTCGGTAGCCTCTAATGCCGGCCTCGGGAATTTCGAACTTGTCCCTGAGACCTCCGAGGTACTGTCGGCTTTCTGCCTCGTAGATTCTGTAGAAGGTGGATCTGAATAGTCCCCGGTCCACGGATGATCTGTTGATAATGATGGCGTCTTCCATGTTGTATCCTTGGAAGGACAGGATCGCGACTACGACATTCTGTCCCGAGGGTCGTTCTAGATAGTTGAAGATCTCCATAGGTTTCGTCTGTACGATTGGGGTCTGGGGATAGTGGAGTAGATGGGAGCGTGAGTCGACCCGAGTGAAAAAGTTTGTAGAGAAAACGCCGAGTGCCTGTTTCGCCATCGCCGATTCGTACGCGTTTCGGGGAGACTGGTTGTGCTCTGGGAATGGTATCAGGCTTGCTGCGATTCCGAGCATTACGTAGGGTGCGATTTCAAGGTGAGAGTGATCCTTCCGCAGTTCGTGTTCGTACATTGCCACAAGGGCGTTTTCTTCCTCGTCTGCGTCAAGTAGCTCGACTACTCCGCTTCGGACAAGATCCTGCCAGTTTAAGCGTCCATCGTCCACTGATGCTAAGTGTTCTTCGGTGAGTTTGGGTCTCCCCGCATCTGCAACGATTAGCGGGCGCCGTACTCTGCCGGGGTCGCAGTTGATGTAGAGTTCTTTTCTTCCCCCTTCGACTTCCGGTGGATGATATCCAAAGTTGACTTCGGAACTTATCTTGCCCTGTCGCCTGTATTCCCTCAACTCTTCGGCGAGAGCCATGGGATCCTTCGAATAACCGGCAATTATGCCGTCGACTACTACTTTCCCACCAGTCGCGCGGAGTTTTTTGTCGGACTCTTCGATGGGTATGACTCCCATTCGGCGAAGTTTGTCAACCATCTCGTGGGGATCGATTCCGACGCTGATGCTGCTGGAGAGGGCTAGATTCTTGACTAGGCCGCAGTTTGACCCTTCTGGTGTCTCGTCGGGGCACAGTCTGCCGTAGTGGGTTGGGTGAAGATCGCGGGCTTCCAAATTGGGCTGGCTTCTGCTAAGTGGGGACTGGAGGCGGCGAAGGTGGCTTAGTGTGCTGACGAAGTTTGTTCTGTCGAGTAGTTGTGTGACACCGATTCTTCCGCGGACCCAGTTACCGGTCGCGATGGCATGCTGCACTCGCTCGGTAATTATTCCAGGTCGGATGGCGTTGGCGATGGAGAATTCGATATGGCGCCTGATGGTTATTCTCTCCAGCTGGTACTTCAAGTCACGAGTGAGATTTCGGAATGATATTCTGAAAAGCTCGGCGAGGAGTGACCCCGCCAATTTCAGCCGCTTGTTTGCGTAATGATCCTTGTCGTCAGAATTTCTCCTCTCAAGCTTTACCTCAATTATTCGGGTCGCGATTTCGGTGAGAAAGAGCCCCTTCTCTCGCCTGTCTGCTGGGACCCGGCCCATGTGGGGGAGGAAGTTTCTGTCGAGGACTGATTCGGCTTTTCTGAGCCGATATTCGTCAACCTGCCCAGGCGCTAGGCGGTTGCCCAAGTATAGGAGTGCGTCTCGCTGGTTAGTTGCCTCCAAGGATTTTTCGAATGATCCCTCTAGCTCGTTCTGGACTGTTGGATCAATACTCACAAGTTCGGCGACCTTCGCGTCCTCTTCGAATCCCAGTGCCCGCATGAGAATCATGAACGGTATATCGCTGGGAATCCCAGGCATTGTGACATAGGTGCCGCCGTCAGCCTTGAGAGTGACTTCAATGCGGGCTCTGAAGCCGACGGTTGTTGAGAAGATCTTGGCCTTGTAGGTCGGGTTTACGCCCGTATGTTCGATATCTACAAGGATTCTGTTCGCGGCTAGATCTTCCAACGCGACGATTACTCGCTCGGATCCGTTGACTATGAAATATCCTCCTGGGTCTAACGGGTCCTCCCCGACACCGATTAGATCGTCGCTAGATAGTTTAGAGAGAAGACAAATCCGAGATTTGAGCATGACTGGCAGATCGCCGACGTAGACCATCTCGGGCTGTCCTTCACGCTCCCCAATAACCGGGATCATCTCCATGTGCAATGGAGCGGCGTAAGTGAGGTTGCGGATTCGCGCTTCCGCAGGATAGATGGATCTTTCTGTTCCGTCTACTTCTATTACGCGGGGTGCGCCTATCTCGACCTTGCCTAGTTTGATCTTTAGCGGATAGTCTCCTATCTCTATGGGTAGCTCTCCTACTTCGTCCACGATTGCTTGGAGTCCACGTTCGACAAAGTCGTTGTAGGAGTCGATGTGCTGTCTGACTAGGCCGCTGTCGTGGATGAATTCCTTGGTTAGGTTCCAGAGCTGGGTTGTTGTTACCGCCAAATTTTCACTTTCAAGAAACTATTTTTCAAAAATCTTCTACAACATATCGGTAAAAATCAGACTCGCCCGCAGTAGCGCTCTTCCTGATGACCTTTACGATGTCTCCAGGCTTGGCGCCAATTGCTCGTACTGCTGGATCTGTTGATTTAACGTAGGGTATCTGGAAGGGTTTGATATGGTAGCGCTCTAGGACTTCCTTGGCTTCATTGGATTTGAGGAGAACGTGCTTGGGAACAAGGTCGTGCTTGAATATGTCATAAGAGGGTTCCTTCTCTTTGATTTGCTTCTTGACCAAGTACTTGCTACTACCTCATGGACGGGCGGGTGGAGTCCGACCTACCAGGCTGGACGAGTGAAAGTAATCGGCCGTTTAATAAACCTACACTTCAGCGGTTCTGTTAAGTCTTCGTCAGACGAATCCTTGTGGTAACCATCGTCGGATGCTTGAATTTTCCCAACGAGTTTGATAGTTCATTAGCGAAGTAGATGTTGAGTTGCGACTGTCCGCACCTCGGACACTTGTGGTATGCGACCATTACCATCATAACTAACTCTTGAACGCTTTCAATGAAGTAAACTGAAGTTTGCCTGAAAGATTGTTTTTGCACGCGACTGTTTCCGAGAATGGATCCGTTTTCTCTTGGAGAGCCTCCTCGGCTCGTCTGTTTGTATCGCACTCGAAAGTCCATCTGCTTATCAAGGCCGAACAGTCTGGTTGCGATGATGTGCTCTGGAAAATAATAAGGTACTCGACTGATTATATGACTAGAATATGATATCCATAGCTCACAATACGGAGCTGGATTCTATTCTTTACTTTCTTGCTGCTCTTTCCCCTGAGACGATGTAAGGCACCGTGTCACCTACATACGTGGCATGGTCAGCTATCCTCTCCAAGTATCGGAGGATCAGGGTTCCGGACACGACACACTTTAGGTTCGCTTCAGGTTCGTGAGCTGATTTCCTTACGAAGTCGAGATAGAGACCGTCCACAACATCGTCCATTTTCTTCAATCTACCCGCTAGCTCAACGTCCCGTTCCGTGAACGCTTTGATGCTCATTCTTATCATATCCTTAGCTTGGGCTCCAGCCTGCTGAATCGCCTGCCTGTCACAGCTCGAGAGATCCCCGAAGATTCCGATTACATCGGAGATATCGTGAGCGTACCTTCCGAACCTCGAAAAACCGTACGCGACCTCCATGGATGATTTGATGAATCTAAGGTCCGAGGCTACGGGCTGATATCGGGCAATGATCTCGACCGCAAGCTCGCTTACTTCGTCTTGGAGCATTCGAAGTTCTTCTGACCAGCCAAAGATTCGATCTCGCAAGTCCCTCCCTTGCACATAGGCGTCGATTGCTGTGGATACTGTGTTCTGAGAGAGTTCAGCCATGTCGAGAACCATGTTTCGAAGCTTCTCGAGTCCGAGATCCATTAGTCTTGGCAGCAGTAATCTACCATCCTAGCCGAACTTCCCGGTGAGATACCTCTCTGTCAGCTCCTCTTTGGGGTTTTCGAAGAGGCTCGTTGTTCCGCCGTATTCGACGAGCTGGCCTAAGTAGAGGAATGCCGTAAAGTCCGATACCCTGGCTGCCTGTTGCATGTTGTGTGTGACTATCACCACAGTGTATTTCTCCTTTAGATTGGCGATCAGTTCTTCTATCTTGGCAGTTGCAATCGGGTCGAGGGCCGAGCAAGGCTCGTCCATCAGAATCGCCTCTGGCTCGACGGCGAGGGCACGAGCAATGCAAAGGCGTTGCTGCTGACCGCCGCTGAGACTCGTTCCTGACTTGTCGAGGTCGTCTTTCACCTCGTCCCAGAGGAACGCCCGTTCAAGACTGCGCTTGACAGCTTCGTCGAGCAGGTCCCGATTTCTGACACCGTTAAGCTTGAGACCTGCAGCCACATTGTCGTATACAGACATGGTTGGAAAGGGATTGGCCTTTTGGAAGATCATTCCAACGCGTCGCCTAACCGTCACAGGATCGATCCCTTTCGAATAGATGTTCGCACCGTCGAGAAGGACACTTCCCGTGGAACGAGCGCCGGGCACAAGCTCGTGCATCCGGTTGAGGCAACGTATCAGGGTCGATTTGCCGCAGCCCGAAGGCCCAATGATAGCGGTTACCTCGTTCTCTCGCATTCCGAGCGAGATATCTCTCAGAGCGTGATTGTTCCCGAACCAAGCGTTCAGCTTTTCGGTCTGGATCTTGAACTCTTCCATCGCTTCCAGGGAAGCAGATCGCTCACTATTTGCAGGTTTCAATTCCTCTAGTTGTACGCTCGCAGTCAAATTCGTGACCTCAGAAATTTGTACCTTCCACTCGTTGCCAGTCTGACTCCGATGTTGAGACCCAAGACCATGAGAATCAGAACCAGGGCTGCTCCCCACCCCTGCTGCCGAGCGAAGGCATAGGGAACATTCGCGTCTCGATAAATCGTCAAAGGTAGAGCGGCGACAGGCTGGTTCAGCCCATTGAAAAAGAATGAGCTTCCGAGAACTGTCAGGAGCAAGGGCGCTGTTTCTCCCGATACTCTAGCAATCGCCAGAAGGATCCCCGTTATTACACCACCTCGCGCAGTACTCAGCACTATGCTAATCGTAGCCCTCCACCGTCGGATTCCAAGGGCCAATCCCGCGTCGCGAATGGAGCTTGGAACGAGCTTTATCGACTCCTCAGTAGTTCGTGTAATTATCGGTAGCATTATGATCGAGAGAGCTATGGCGCCTGCTGTTGCTGAGAAACCTCCCATCGCAAGGACGATTATTGAGTAGACCAGGATACCGATTACAATCGAAGGAAATTCGCTGAGGACGTCGTTAAGAAATCGGACCGTCCTGCCATATCCGTTATCACCGAACTCCGCAAGATATACTCCGGAGAGTAGACCAAACGGGACCGCTATCGCGCTGGCCAACGCTAGCAGAATGATCGTCCCTTGGATAGCGTTGGCAATCCCTCCGCCGGCTTGTCCGAAGACTCCAGGGGGACTGATAAGAAATTGAAAGCTGATCGCCCCGATCCCATTCCGGACAACCTCGAATAGAATGCTAAAGAGAGGAACTGTTGCGACTGCAATACAGAGCATTCCGAGCCCATAAGCCAGCTTGTCTTTGAACCGACGCGAGCCTGACCCCAACCTTTACTCTGCCCGACCCTTGACTCTGAGAAGTTTCCAAACCATCAGTTGGGCAGACACGTTGATAATCAGTGCAAATGCGAACAAAATCAGGCCAAGGCCGATAAGCGATGAGAGAAGAAGCGACCCTGGGGCGGCTTCGCCAAACTCGTTAGCGATAAGGGAAGAGAGGGTCTGACCGGACTGGAGGAATGATCTTGGGAAAGCGGCCATGCCCGTGGCATTCCCGATAACCATCGTTACTGCCATTGTTTCTCCTACCGCTCGACCCAAGCCAAGTATGGCTGCGCCGAAGATTCCTGATCTGGAGTAGTTGAGAACCCCTGTTCGAACGACCTCCCACCGGGTCGCGCCGATGCTATACGCTGCCTCCCTCTGAGAGGACGGAACCGCCATCATGACTTCCTTTGATATCGAAGACACTGTGGGAATGATCATTATTGCAAGAATCAATCCCGCAGTCAAAATATCAAGCCCAAATGGAGTGCCCTGAAACACCGGTATCGTACCGAAGTACCGAGAGAGCGGCGTCTCAATCCAATCCACTATCCAAAACCTGAAAACGAATAGCCCCCAGAAACCATAGATGACGCTAGGTACGGCCGCCAACAGCTCGATTAGTTGAGACATGGGATTTCTGATAGATCCTGGAGCCATCTCGGCGAGAAAAATCGCGATTCCCAGGCTGATGGGCACCCCTACTATCATAGCGATGGCGGATGTCACCGAAGTGCCCAGGATGTAGGGTAGAGCACCATAGACTTCCCTTCCTTCAACCGCACTCCAGTCGGACCCGAATACGAAGCCGATTCCAAATTTGTCGAATACTGGATATGCCCCACGCGTCAGGACAACGGACATGAGAGCTAAGATCACCACGACGATAGCTGCAAACGCTGTCGAGGAAACTTCGAAAAAATCATCGGCCGAGAATTGCTTAAGCCGATCGATCCATCGAATGAAGCTCCGAGCTGGAACTGAGGAGTTCCGAGTCCGTTCGACCGTCTTAGTCAAAGAGATGATCCTCTTTCCTGGTCGCCATGTTTAGTCGGATCTTAGGAACATGAAGCCAAAGGGAGCGCTCCGGTAGAACCAAGAAATGGACTGTCTTGAGATTAGGCCGGAAGCGAATGCCCATTGAACGTTATCGAACTCAATGTCGTGATGTCTAGAGCCACAACGGATTGAGGGAGAGGAACATAGGATAGACCTGATGCGAGGTGCTGCCCGTTTATCACTGCGAAATAGAGGAAGCTAACGAGTGCTTCTGCAGTCGCCTGGTTCATGCTTGGAACGTGAGACAGCTCCTGATAGACGAGAATGTATGTGAAGCTCGCGATGGGATAGGTTTGAGGACCCGTAGCGTTCAGCATGTTTACTTTTGACCAATCGCCGTTGCCAGCTGGGAGGACAGCAGTCGAATTGGAGACAGCGTATGCTGTCGTCGCAAGAGAGGGAAGAACGTAGTTGCCGTCATGATTGAAGACCGCCGCATAGGTCATGGGCGGAGAAGCGGAAAGTGCATAGTTCAGTTCTACGTATCCAATAGTGTATTGCGTGGTTTGAATGAGACTTGCGACCCCTTCGTTTCCTGGCGCACCTGTTCCAATAGGAAATACGCTGGCCGATTTGCTAGCCCCTTGCTTCCAGACCGATGATCTTGCGAGCCAGCTTGTAAAGACAAACGTTGTTCCTGAACCATCAGATCGATGTATCACCTGTATAGTATTGGGGGGAAGAGTGAAACCCTTGTTTAGCCCTTGAATCGCAGGATCATTCCATTTGGTAATGTTTCCTTGGAATATCTCAGCCGCGACCGTCACGGTCAGATTAAGTCCTGTTGATATTCCGGGAACATTGTAAGCTATTGCTTCCGAGCCTATAGTCGCGGGGATATGTAGTGGGGTGCCGATTGTATTCGTAATATTTGTCCACTGGGTCGTAGAGAGTGGAGCGTCAGTTGCACCAAAGTCTACGGTTTTCGCCTGGAAGTCAGAAATTCCGGCGCCGCTTCCGATACTTTGATAGTTGACCTGAATGTTCGGATAGAATTTACTGAAGTTCGCGGCAATCGCGGAAAAAATGGGGTACGCGAAGGTTGAACCAGCTCCGGTGACTGAAATGACGGATGAACCTGACCTGAAACCGCCCCCAAAGTAGTATCCAGCGATTCCGCTTATTGCACCCACCACGATAAGAGCGATTATGAAAAGAATCTTGCTAATTCCAACTGCGCTGCGTGTCACAACACCTTGACCGCTCGTCATTATGACCAAGTATGCGGTGTCGAATTACTTGGTAATTAGCCGTCCCACTGATTATACTGACTGTCTAAGTATATACATAGTTCACAATATGGAGTTACGAGTCTTGATGAAGCCTTTGGCGATTACCAGTTAGAAGTCACGTGATGCTTCAGCGTCATAGACGTCACCGCTCTCGCCGGTACCGCGATAAATCTCATTGGTATTCTTAATCGAGAGAAAGGAGAGACTATCTCGGAACCTATTTCCAGCTGGCCCAACTCTCATTGGGACAACATCTGAGGTCTCATGCGAGTAACTCACGGATGGCTTTTGAGTCTTCGGCGAAACTCCCGCCTGTGATGAACCAACAGTTACGTCCATTGACTCTTTTGCCTGAGGATGTGGCTCGGGCATTCTGCTGATACGCTCCCTACTTGGGAATGCTAGGAATATTGCATAAGTAGATAATCGACTGAGTATATAGTCGGACTAAATATATCAGTAGTCATCAATAGAGGCGTCTATATCTTGAATCAAGTTGAACTGAGAAAGCTCCAGATGACCGGGGGAGCGAGCTATACTGTTTCTCTTCCTAAGGACTGGGTGAAGGAGCAGGGTCTCCAGGTCGGCGACGTAGTAGCGGTGATGCCTCGATCTGACTCGTCTTTAACCCTCATTCCTCATGAGAAGGTACCTGCAGGTAGGAATAAAGGCGCGGAGGTCACAGTGTCTCCGCCGAAGGAGCAGGACAAAGAACAGATCCTTCGAACCATTCTGGCCCAGTATCTTGCAGGATACGACATAATACGAGTAAGATTTCCCGTCAGTGCAAGGCCTGACCTCAGAACGTACCTAAGAGAGGCGGCGAGGAAGATGTTCGTAGGTTCAGAGATCATCGAAGAGTCGAAGGACGAGCTAATCGTGCAATGCCTCTCCAGTTACGGTGATCTTCCCGCACCCAAGGTTATTTCCCGCATGAGTCTTATCGCGAAACTGATGTTGAGAGATGCCGTGGATTCTTTGAAGGGGCGGGACCCAGCTTTGGCCGAGGAAATTATCCATAGAGATGAGGAGGTTGACCGATTCTACTTGTTCATCATTCGACAGCTGACAATGGCTGTTCTCAATCGAAGCCTCATCCTAGAGATTGGTCTGGCTGATCCGAGGGACTGCCTAGTCTATCGTGTTGTGTCAAAGAGCCTGGAGCGGATCGCGGATCATGCAACTACCATTGCCAAGATGTCTGCCAGCATCGAAAATCCATTGCCGCCCCGCCTCCTCGATGAGATATCCAAAGCCAGCAACATTACAATCAACGTCTTAGAGGACGCGCTGAAAGCGCTCGCCAAGAGCGACGGGACCCTTGCAAACAATTCAATAGTCTCGGCCGAGGGCGTCGAAAGAGAAGCCGAGAATGTGATGGACAAGCTCTTCACATTCAAGCTCAACCAAAAGTCCATCGTCGCGGTCCGCCTTGCCCTAGAGAGTCTCAAACGAATATCAGAATATTCCGAAGATGTCGCGGAAATGGCCATAAATCTGACTGCCCGCAGAACGGAACTCTACTGACCTCTTCCTAGATTACAACCGGACTGGCCGCTCACTTGGTTGAGCTTGCTTCTTCCTGAAACGCGGTCTTTGCAGACGCTGGGCAGAGGTTGAGCCCGAACCTCTTACAGATCAGGTGTCAAAGCTGGCGCCTTTTACACTGCTAGGGAGACACTGTTCAGAGGAAATGTGTGGAAACTTTCCAAAAGGAATCCTCGCTCGCGGGGCCGAACCTCAGGACCTGGGTCGCCCCTTTGGCTCTGGGGGATTATTGTTTCTCTGGGCTTGCTTTTTTTGATTGCGTCAGACCGGATTGAGACTCTTTGGCTTGCTTCGGTTCTTCTCGTACTCTTCTATTTCTCGGAGTCTGTTCTCCCAGTCTCGCATCTGTCTGTCTTTCAGGATCTGGTTGAGCACCTGTGAAGTGTTGTTGTAGAGCTGTGTCCAGCGTTCTCGCGTCTTGAGATCCATGTTCTCGTCGAGTATTAGTCTTCGACATCTGGCGAGGTTCTGGCGGAGTTGCCTGACCATGCCATCGCGAACCCCTCCTCCAGCCGGTCAGAAGGATTAGCGCTCATCCATCTACACCCTCCTGATCGACGTCTCCAGACGAAAACAGGAGTCCTTCGATTCTACCAAAGTCCTCCGCTACTCTCTTGGACCCGCCTTCGCGCAGAGCCGCACGCCACAGCCTCAACAGTCGGGCCCCTGTACTGCTCAACAATCGTTTCTGGCCCTGATCCGACGTCCTGTCCCTCGACCCTGCCTCAAGATTATCTAGGACCATGGCGGTCAGTCTGCGAATATTCGCCAATAGCTCCCCATAGTCCTCTTCCGAGTTCCGCACACTCAAAGTTCCTATTTTCACTACTTTCAGCGATCTCATCGAGGCGTCCCGTCCCGTACGTCGACCCAGTTCTCAGAAAAAACCGGAATCTCTACAGGGTCTCCAAGGAGACCGCAATAATCCCTGCTCATATCCTCGAAATAGACCATCTCTAACCAACTGACCCAGACACTCAAAGATACTATTCGCTCAGAAAATCCCGACAATGTCCACAAACGTCAAAGCACGTCCCGACAAGACGGAGAAGTACGTTTTCCAATTCTAGAAAAAAGCATGCTTAACACAGACCCTCCAGGGTCTCCAAAACTCCCGGAA
>Ga0209802_1001030_pt1 | contig 21287 bp, 17 predicted proteins | sample GraSoiAngelo_129_FD_185886 | JGI IMG/M metagenome (GOLD analysis project Ga0209802, IMG submission 185886) | Grasslands soil microbial communities from the Angelo Coastal Reserve, California, USA - 14_0927_12_40cm (SPAdes) (version 2) | ecosystem: Environmental > Terrestrial > Soil > Grasslands ... | reverse complement strand
GACGAGCATCCGGTCCACGCCCTCGAGATCATCAAGAGCTGCGTCAAGCGTGGGGAAGCGCCGCAGAGCGTCACCGACTCGGCGCTGAAGAGTCTCGGTCTGATGAAAGAAGCCATGGTGGCCTCGTACGGTTCATGAGTAAGGGCAGGCGTGCTTCGCCGACGCGGGGCATGCAGCCTCCGCCGCCCTCCCCGAACGCGACCCTCCAGCGCCGGGCGTTCGACCCGCTGCAGGTGGCAGTCGAAATCGTGGCCGCCCTCGCGGACGCGGTGGTGGTGACCGGGGTGGATCGGCATGTGCTCACCGCCAACCGCGCGGCGGCGGAGCTGTTCGGCCGGCCGCTCGACGACCTCCCGGGGACGCCGATCGACGACCTCGTCGTCATCGCCGAGCGGCAACACGTGGCGGAGCGCGAGCACCGCGCGGTCGAGGGCGAAGAGCAGCGATACGAGACGACGATCGTCAGCGCGGCGGGGAACGAGCGCATCGTCGCCGTATCCACGACCCCTCTGATGGTCGACGGCGAGCTGCTCGGTACGGTGGCGACGCTGCGCGACGTCACCGAGGAGAAGCAAGCGCAGGACACGCTCGCGCGGTCGGAGGCGCGCTACCGCAACCTGTTCGAGTCGGCGTCGGATGCCATCGCGACCTTCGACGCGAACGGCCGCTTCACCACCTTCAACCACGCCGCCGAGATCATCTCCGGCTACCGCCGCGAAGAGCTGGTGGGCCAATGGTTCGCCCCCATGCTGCCCGACGACGAGCTCCCCAAGGCGCTGGCGCACTTCCAGAAGGCGCTCGCCGGTGAGACCGGCCTGTTCGAAACGAGTTTCTATCGGAAGGACGGCGACGTCCGCACGATTCAGGTGACCTACTCGACGCCGCGGCTCGACGAAGAAGTGTTGTGCGTGATCCGCGACGTCACCGACCAAAAGATGCTGCAGGAGCAGTTGATCCAGTCCGAAAAGATGTCCGCGATCGGGCAGCTGGTATCGGGTGTGGCGCACGAGCTCAACAACCCGCTGGCCGGCATTTCCGCCTTCGCCCAGCTGCTGCTTTCCGAGAAGCGCTTCCCGCCCGATCAGCGGACGGCCGCCGAGATGATCTACGCGGAGGCCCGGCGCGCGTCGCGCATCGTGCAGAACCTCCTGACCTTCGCCCGCCAGCACAAGCCGGAGCGCACCCCGACGTCCGTCAACCAGGTGCTCGACGACACCCTCGAGCTGCGCGGCTACGAGCTGCGGGTGCGCGGCATCGACGTACAGCGGGACTACGATGAGCAGTCCCCTGAGACGATGGCCGATGCGCACCAGCTGCAACAGGTATTCCTGAACCTGATCACGAACGCCGAGCAGGCGATGGAGCGGGCGGAGCGGGACCAGCAGCGCCTCACGATTCGCACCCGCCGCGCCGGCGACCTGATCCGGATCGAGGTCGAAGACACGGGCCCCGGCATCCCCCCCAATCTGCTCGAGCGCATCTTCAATCCGTTCTTCACCACCAAACCCACGGGCTCGGGCACGGGGCTCGGGCTCTCCATTTCCCTGGGCATCGTGCGCGAGCACGAAGGGCGCATCTGGGCGGAGAACGCCACCCAGGGGGGCGCGCGGTTCGTGATCGAGCTGCCGATCGTGGCCCCGCGCCCGACCGGCGAGTTCCCCAGCGCCCCGGCCTCGCAACCGGTCGCCGACCGGCTGCACGTGCTCGTGGTGGACGACGAGGCCTCGGTCCGGGTGGCGCTCCAGCGCTACCTCTCGGGCAAGGGCCATGAGGTGGAGACGACCGCCAGCGGCCGCGAGGCGCTCGCCCGCATGCGCGAGGATGCGTTCGATGCGGTCATCATCGACATGCGGATGCCGGATGTGTCGGGAGAGCAGCTGTTCGGCGAGCTCAAGGCCCGCGACCCGTCCTATGCGGAGCGCGTGATCTTCACGACCGGGCAGCTGGTGGACGACAGCGTGCGCAACTTCCTCGCGTCCACCGGCCGGCCCTGCGTGCCGAAACCGTTCGAATTCAGCGCCTTCGACCAGGTCCTGCCGGCGCGACGCGCATCCTGAGCGGCCATCACGGGGCATGCACAACGGGGGCCGCGTCGTCCGCGGCCCCCGTGTCGTTCTACCGGCGAGCGTTCCTCAGGCGCGCTGCAGGTGCGCCCGCCGCCTGAACTGGAGGTGCCGCAGCCCGCTCTGATCCTCGTGCTCTTCGCGCTCGCGGTGCATGCGGAAGAAGCGGTCTTCGCGCGCGGGAACCTTCCAGGTCAGGGTCATGCGCTTCTGCTTGCGCAGGATCTCGATCGATACCGTTTCGCCCGTCTCGTACGACCGCAGGATCCGCATCGCGTGCGACGGGTTGGCGGGCTTCCGTCCGCCGATCGACGTGATCACGTCGCCGCCCTTCAGGGGCAGGCTCGAGTCCGCGGGCGCCCTCACGACGAGCACGCCGTCCTTCACGCCGAAGTACTCGCCCAAGTCGGAGTTGAGACTCACGAGCTCGAGATCACCCCACGGCGATCCCATGAGCTCGAAGTGATCCATGCCGAGCATCGGGGCCACCGCGACGTCGGGCGGGCCGGGGATCTCCCACTGGGACATCCCGCCCATGTTCGCGGCGACGAGAGTCGCCTGTTTCGTGTCATTGCCCCGGCGATACTCGACCTGCACCGTGTCGTCGGGCTCGAGCTTGCGGGCGAGCTCGACCAGCTTCCTCCCGGGGCCGGACTCGTCTTCGTCTTCCGGCTTCACCGCGGCGAGCGAGGTCCCGTTGAATTTCGTGATGATGTCGCGGACCTTGAGACCCGCCTTGTCCGCGGGGCCCCCGGGCGTGACCCCTTCGATCTTGGCGCCGATCTTGTCGGTCTCGGGGCTCGCATCGGTCTTGACTACGACGCCGATCCGGCCGCGGTGGTCGCTCAGCATGAACGCCCGGACGCGCGGGTCGCGAGGCGGTCGCGGCGGGCGAGGTGTTCCCTGCGCCGTGAGTCCGCCCGGCCACGCGGCCAGTGCGACCGCGACGATGATCCAGTTCCGCTGCATTTGAAGTAACCCTCCGGGGCTAGAGCCCCACGTACGCGGCACGCGTCACGCGGACGCTCATGAGCTGCTCCATGAGATCCACCCGCTGCTGCCACAGGTTGACGAGGTCAGCGGAGTGAGCCTGGGCTTGAGAGGGGCCCAGCTGTGCCAACTCGCCGTCGATGACGGCAATGCGGTCTTCCAGGGCGGCCGCGAGCGCCGCGGAGCGGCCGCTCGTCACCCGTCCGTCGGGATCGTAACGCCCCAGCTGCTGCTCCAGCGTCGCCGATTGCTGCTTCACGCGGGCGAGCTCGGCGGCGTCGACCGGCTTCGTCCAGAACGGCCGGAACACGAGGAGCCCGGCGAGCGCCGCAGCCGCGGCGAGGCCCGAGACGCCCCACCGCTCGCGGCGCCGGCGCCGCTCGGCCAGAACGGCGTCCCGCACCGCAGGCCAGCGGTCCCGCGCCGGCCGCCGCGCCGGCAGCGCCTTCAGCCGCGCGACGCGCTGGTACAGCGCCTCGAGCTCCGCCCGGCACGCCGCGCACCCCGCCACGTGCTGCCGCGCCCACGCGGACCCTTCCCCGGCCGCGAGCGCCAAGACGTCATCCATCGTGCAGTGCATCATCGTGCGACTCCTTCATCGAGCATCCGCCGCAACCGGACGTGGGCGCGCGCCAGCTGCGACTTGGAAAAACTCACCGTCTTGCCCATCCGCTCCGCGATCTCCTCGTGCGTGTAGCCCTCGACATCGTGCAGCCATACCACCGCTCGCGATGTCTCGCTCAACCGCTCGAATGCCCGCTCGAGATCGATCCGGGCAGGCACCGCGCCGGGATTCATGCCCGCCGTCCCGTTCATCGCCCCCACTCCAGCCACGTGGCCCGCACCCACCGCCGACTCCTCGTGGAACTCATCTGCCTCCCGCACGTGGTCATGCCGGATCCGCATGAGCGCCTTCGAGGTGGCGATCTGCCGGATCCAGCCCCACAGGTGTCCTTCCCCGCGGTACTGCTTGATGCTCCGGACCACTTCGAGGAACGTCTCCTGCAGCACATCCTCGGCGTCCTCGGGGCGGCGCAGCACGCGGAGCGCGAGATTGTACACGGGCGTCTCGAACGCCCGGTACAGCGCCTCAAGCGCCTCCAGGTCGCCCGACTGCGCCCGGGCTACGAGAATGTCGGGGACGGCGAGTGAGATGGTCATCTCCTGAACTACAAAGATGCGTGAACTACGAAAGACGTCGCGCAGAGGCGTCAAGCAAGGGCGTGACGCCTTTGCGTGACGCCGTCTAACCCATTGCTATCCTGTAAGTTGCGGCTATCTTCCGGCATGCCCGATCTCGACAAGGCAACCCTGCACACCTGGCTGCACCATTGGCAGGACGAATACGACGCCGCCTACCTCTACCTGGTACTGGCCGGCCAGGAGCCGGACCCCAAGCGCAAGGATGTGTACATCAAGCTCGCCGGGGTGGAGGAGCGGCACGTACAGATGTGGGACCAGCTCCTCGCCGACCACGGCCACCGCGTCGGCCGGCCGCGCCCTTCCCTGAACGCGCGTCTCAGAGCCTGGTTCGGGCGCCGCTTCGGGCCCAACTACCTGCTGCCCCTGCTGCTACGCGAGGAGGGGCAGGAGGTGAAGGGGTACATGGACCTCCACAAGGAGGTCAGCTTCGACGACGCGCGGGAGGTGTCGCTCAAGCTCGCCAAGGAGTCGGCGGCACATGCCGAGACGCTGGCGGGTCTCGCCGGTCGGGCCGCGGAACCCTGGCACAAGACGGGGTCGGGGGGGTTCCTGCGCAACGTGGTTTACGGCTTCAACGACGGCCTGACGGCGAATTTCGGGCTGGTGGCGGGCGTGATCGGGGCCGATGTCGCGCCGCACATCCTGTTGGTCTCGGGGATCGCGGGGATGTTCGCCGACGCGCTGTCCATGGGCGCCTCGGGCTACCTCGCGGCGAAGAGCGAGCAGGAAGTGTACGACCACGAGATCGCGATGGAGAAGGAAGAGATCCGCATCATGCCCGAGGTAGAGGAGGAAGAGCTCGCGCTCGTGTATCAGACGAAGGGCATCGAGGCCGGCATCGCGCGCAAGATGGCGGCCGAAGTGATGCGCGACTCGCAGCGCGCCCTCGATGAGCAGGTGCGGGAAGAGCTGAAAATCGGTGAAGCCCACGCGACGCCCTTCAAGGAGGGGTGGCTGACCGGCGCGTCGACGGCGATCGGCGCGTTCATCCCCGTGGCGCCGTTCCTCGTGTTCAGCGGGCACACGGCCGCCTGGACCGCCTTCACGATTGCGATGTTCTCCCACTTCGCGGTCGGCGCCGCGCGCAGCGTTTTCACCGGGCGGGGCGTGCTCCGGAGTGGGATCGATATGTTCGCCGTGGGGCTGGGCGTCGCGGGCGTCGGCTACGTCGTCGGAGATGTGGTCGCAAAGATCTTTTAGACCACGAAGTTCAACAGACGATCCTGCACGTAGACGGTCTTCCGGACCGGTTTACCGTTCACGAACTTCCGCACCGACTCGTCCTGCAGCGCCCGCGCGACGACTTCCGCCTCGCTCGCCCCCCGGTTCACCGTCACTCGTCCGCGCACCTTGCCGTTCACCTGCACCACCACTTCCACGTCTCCGGCTGCGGCGAGTCGCTCGTCGAACGCGGGCCACGTCGCCGTGAAGATCGACTGCTCGTGTCCCAGCAACGACCACAGCTCTTCGGCGAGATGGGGCGCGTACGGCGCCAGCATCACGAGTAGCGGCTCGACCGCATCCCGGTTCGCGAATCGCGCATCCCGCAAGGCGTTCACGTACTCCATCATCGCGGCGATCGCCGTGTTGTAGTCGAGGCCTTCGGTGTCGGCGGTGACTTTCTGGATCGTCTGGTGCAGCTTGCGGGCGACCTCCGAGGGCAACCCCGGGCTTGTGCCCGGGGTCAGTCCCGCGGCCTCGTGTGCCGAAGCCCATACTTTGTCCAGAAAGCGCCGAATCCCCACGATGCCGGTCTCCCGGAAGTCGCCGCCTTCCTGGAAGGGCCCGAGGAACATGAGGTACATCCGGAAGGTGTCCGCACCCCACTGCTGGATGTAGGAGTCGGGGATCACCACGTTGCCCCGCGACTTGGACATCTTCGCGCCGTCCTTGATGATGAGCCCGTGCGCGCGGAGCTTGGGGAACGGCTCCTCGAAGTGCACGTGGCCCAGCTCCCGCAGCACCATAGTGACAAACCGGGAGTACAGCAGATGCAGCACGGCGTGCTCGTTCCCGCCGATGTAGCTCGTCACGGGGAGCCACGTCGTGGTGCGCTTCGGGTCCCACGGCCGGTCGTCGAACTCGGTGGACGGGTACCGGAGGTAATACCAGGCCGAATCGAGGAACGTATCGGAGACGTCGGTCTCGCGCCGCCCTTGCGCGCCGCACTGCGGGCACTTGGCGTAGTACCACTCCTTGTGCCGCGCGAGCGGGCTGACCCCGCTCGCATCGGGGCGGAAGTCCTCGATGAGCGGCAACAGGACGGGGAGGTCCCGCTCCGGCACGCCCACCGGACCGCAGCGGTCGCAGTAAATGATGGGGATCGGCGGGCCCCAGTAGCGCTGGCGCGAGATGCACCAATCGTGCAGGCGATACTGCACTTGGGGAGTGGCCAGACCCTTCGCCTGGAGCCACGCGACGATGCGACGCTGAGCTTCGCGACACGCCAGCCCGTCGAACTCCCCCGAACTGACGAGCACCCCGTCCTCCGTCACGCTCGGCAGCGGCTCCCCCCCGCCGGTACGCACGACCTCGCGGATGGGGAGCTTGAACTGGGTCGCGAACTCGAAGTCGCGCGTGTCGTGGGCCGGCACGGCCATGATAGCCCCGGTGCCGTATTCCATGAGCACGTAGTCCGCGATCCAGATGGGGATCGCCTCACCAGTGGCCGGATTGCGGGCGTAGGAGCCGAGGAACACACCGGTCTTGGTCTTGTCACCGACCCGGCGGGACACGAGGTCCCGCCCCAGCACCTCGCGCCGGTACGCGTTGACCTCGCGCCGCTGCTCCTCGGCGGTGAGCTGATCCACGAGCGGGTGCTCGGGCGCGAGCACGAGATAGGTCGCGCCGAACACGGTGTCGGGGCGGGTCGTGAATACGGGGATCTTGGCGCCGGCCGGCGTTTCGAAAATCAGCTCCGCCCCTTCGCTCCGCCCGATCCAATTGCGCTGCAGCGTGCGCGTCGAGTCGGACCAATCGAGCTGGTCGAGGTTCTCGAGAAGCCGTTCCGCATACCGGGTGATCTTGAAGAACCACTGCTCGAGGAACCGCTGCTCGACCTTCGTGTCGGGATGGCGCTCGCAGAAACCGTTGATCACCTGCTCGTTCGCCACGACGCTCATATCCTTCGGACACCAATTGACCGCCGCCTTCTTCCGGAAGGCGATCCCCGCCTTGAAGAGCTGCAGGAAGATCCACTGCGTCCACTTGTAGTAGCGGGGGTCGGTGGTCGAGAGCTCGTGACGCCAGTCGAACATGCCCCCGAAGCGCCTCAGCTGCCGGCGGAAGGTCTCGATGTTCTGCGGGATGAGCTTCGCGGGATGCGTGCCGACCGAGAGCGCGTAGTTCTCGGAGTGAATGCCGAACGCGTCGAACCCGATCGGCTCGAGCACGTCGTATCCGTGGAGCCGCTTGAACCGGCCGTAAATGTCGGCGCCGGTGAACGCGAACATGTTCCCCACGTGCAGTCCCTCCGCGGAGGGATAGGGGAACATCATGAGGTTGTAGAACGGCCGGCGAGGCTGGTCCAGGTCGGGCTCGTTGGTGCGCTCGCGCGCCCATTGCTCCTGCCACCGCGCTTCGACGACCGCCGGGTCGTAGCTGGGCACCTGAGTCATAAGTGCATGAAAATAAACAGGCTTGCCCCGCCGGGTAACCCTGCGTAGCTTCGCTCCCGACCCTCGACATGTCCAGCCGCACCCAGCAGCTCCGGCAGAGCTTCCTCCTCATGGGGGCCGTCGTCGCCCTCGTCCTCGTGGCCGGGTTCGCGCTGTTCTCGAGCCGCAGTGTCACGCGTATCGTCGAGCGGCAGGCGAACGAGCGCGGCCAGGACATGGCCACGCACGTCGCGTCCCTGGTCGGGATGTATCTGCGGGAACGTCGCCGGGAAGCCGAGGCGCTGGCGCGGTCGCCCGCGGTGGTGCGGGCGGCGCTCGACGGGTCGCAGCAAGCGATCAGCCGGCGCCTGCCGCAGCTCGACACCCCCACCCTGGAGCGGATGTTCAACCAGCGTCACGTGTTGGGGGGAGATCCCGAGCTCGCGGCCTACTTCCGCGACTACGTCCAACGATCCGAGTTCTCTGAGCTTTTCTTCACGGAAAGCCACGGGTACTCCGTGCTCGCCTCGAACCGGACGTCCGACTTCGTGCAGTCGGATGAGGAGTGGTGGCGGCAAGCGGTGGCGGAGGGCGTCTACGAGGGCGCGCCGCGCTACGACTCGTCGGCCGCCGCCGTGTCGCTCGAGTACGACGTGGCCATCCGGGCGCCGCGCGTGAGCGCACCGGTGGGGGTGCTCAAGGCGGTCGTCCCGCTCGATCGCCTGTCCCAGCTGCTCACGGCCGCCGACGCGGGTACCGGGGTTCGGCTGCAGGTGGTGGACGCGCAGGGCACGCTGATCGTGGGAGGGGGTGGAGGCGGGGGGAAACCGAATCAGGCCGACTTGCTGCACCCCATTCCCGACGCCGCCGCCGTGCCGCGCCGGGAGCGCCCCGACACGGCGACGGTACCGGGGGCGTCGGGCGAAGACCTCGTGGTGACGGTCCCGGTCGACAACGGCAAGTGGTGGGTGGTGTTCCGCCAGCCCAAGGCGACGGCCTACGCGGCCGCGCGCACCACGGCCGCGAGCATCGTGATCTGGACGGTCGTGTTGTTCGGGGCGACGCTCGCGCTGCTGTTCGCGTTCTGGCGCCGCCTCAACAAACGCGTGACGGAGCCGGTGAAGGCGGCGGGGGCGATCGCGAGCCGCGTGGCGGGCGGCGACCTCTCCGTGACCGTCGTGACGGAGCGGTCCGGCACGGCCGAGGTGGGCGACCTCCTGACCTCGGTGCACAGCATGGTGGTGGCACTGCGCCGCCTGGTCGGCGCGATCCGCTCGGCGGCGGACGAGGCGGCGGCGATGGCCACGGAAATCTCGGCCTCCACGGAGCAGATGAGCGCGTCGACCGAAGAGATGTCCGCCACCTGCCAGGACCTGACCAAGCGGGCGGCGGAGCAGGCCCAGCTGGTGCGCGCCGCGGCGGACGATGCGACCAAGATCCTCCAGATCGCGACCATCCTCGCCGCGGGTGCCGAGGACTCGGTGCGACGCAACAGCGCCGTCGCCGACGTCGCCCGGCGCAACAAGGACGTGTTGGATCAGAGTACGGTGCAGCTCGCGACGCTGGCAGAAGAGGTGAACCGCGGTGCCGCCGAGGCCGAAGCGCTGGCGCGGGCCTCGTCCGACATCCAGAAGTTCGTGACGCAGGCCAAGGCGGTGGCCACGCAGACGAACATGCTGGCCCTGAACGCGGCGATCGAAGCGGCGCGCGCCGGGCCGCAGGGACGCGGCTTCGCCGTCGTGGCGGACGAGGTGCGGAAGCTCGCCTCGGTGGCGGCGGCCGCGGCGGGCGACACCGCCGACACGGTGCGCGGGGTGCTCGCCCGCGTGCAGGCGACGCGCGACCGGCTGACACAGCTCGCCCAGGGTACAGGCATCGCACGGGACGCGGCCCAGACGGCGGCCCAGGGCCTCGGGACCGTGGCCGCTGAGGCTCAGGCGAACGACGTGTGGGGCCGGGAGATCGCAAAGATGGCGGGCGAGATGCGCGCCCTGGTGGAAGAGATCAGCGCACGGCTCGGATCGGTCGCCCAGGGGACCGAGACCCTGCTCGCGTCGGCGCAGGAAATCGCCGCCTCGAGCGAGGAGCAGAGCGCTTCCACGGAGGAGATCGCATCGTCCGCGAACCAGCTCGCCGAGGCGGCCGACAAGCTGACGGGCGCGGTGAAGTCGTTCCGCCTGCTGGCCGACGAAGAGCCGCCTCCCCAGCAGCAGGCGGCGGACTAGTCCCCGAAATTCACCAGCCGGACGAGCTGGATATCCGGCACCCGCGCCAGCTCGTCGAGCACGCCGTTCGTGAGCGGCTGATCCACTGTGATGGCCGCGAGCGCGTCGTGCCCCGGGAAGGCGACGCGGGCCTGGTGGTAGCTGCCGATGTTGATCCCGGCCCCCCCCAGCAGCGTGCCCACCCGGCCGATCACCCCCGGGACATCGCGATTCCGGATCACCAGCATCCACCCCTCGGGCGCCACGTCGACCTGGTAGTCGTCGATCCGAATAACGCGGCCGTGCTCATTCCCCATCACCGTGCCGGCCACCCGGGCCCGACCGCGCGCCGCCTCGAGCGTGACGCCCACGGTGGTCTCGAAGCCCGGCTCCGGGGCTCCGGTGCGACGCGCGTGGCGGATGCCGCGTTCCTCGGCGATGAGCAGCGCGTTCACCAGGCTCACCGGCTCGACGCTCATCCCCGAGAGGAGCCCCTCCACCGCGGCCATCAACACCGGCCGGGGCGCCGCATCGTCCTTGCCGCCGTAATCCACCTCGACCGCCTTGACCGGCCCATCCACGAGCGCCATCGCCAGGCGGCCGAGCCGGCGCGTCAGGTCGAGCAAGGGCCCGAGCCGCCGCAACAGATCGCCTGAGATACCGGGGACGTTGATCGCGAACGAGAGATCGCCCACCAGCAGCGCGTCCCGCACGGCCCCGCAGATCTCCACGCTGACGCGCTCCTGCGCTTCGGCCGTGGAGGCCGCGAGGTGCGGCGTGAGGATCACGCGCTCGAGCTTGCGGAGCGGCGCGTCCGCGGGCAACGGCTCCACCGCGAACACGTCGATCGCCGCGCCGCCGATGCGTTTTTCACGAACCGCCTCGGCCAGCGCCGCTTCATCCACCAGCTCGCCCCGCGCGGTGTTCACGAGGACGGCCGTGGGCTTCATGAGCTTCAGCCGCTCGGCGTTGATCAGGTGATGGGTCTGCTCGGTGTGAGCCACATGGAGTGTGACCACGTCCGCCTGGCCGAGCAGCTGATCGAGCGGGAGCAGCTTGAGTTGCAGCTCGGCGGCGCGCTCCGGCGAGAGGTACGGATCGTGCCCCACCACGTGCATCCCGAACGCGCGGGCCAGCTGAGCCACATGGCCACCGATGCGGCCCAATCCGACGATTCCGATGGTCTTACCGCGGAGCTCGGTCCCCTCGAACCGTTTCCGATCCCATTCGCCGCGGCGCATCGCCTCCGCCGCCCACGGAATGTGGCGGGCCTGCGCGAGCAGGAGGCCCATGGCATGCTCCGCGGCACTGACCGTATTCGCGCCAGGCGCGTTCATCACGGCGATGCCGCGCCGGGTGGCGGCATGCACGTCGATGTTGTCGACGCCGGTCCCGGCGCGCGCGATCACGCGCAGATTCGGGCCACGGGTGAGCAGATCCGCCGTGACGCGGGTCTCGCTCCGCACGATGAGCGCGTGCGCGCCCGCGAGCGCGCGCTCGAGCTCCTCGCGCGGCTTGCCGGCGCAGTTGGTGACCTCGATCTCCGGCGTCTGCGCGAGCAGCTTGAGTCCTGCCTCCGCCACCTTGTCGGCCACCGCCACGCGGTAGGTCACGCCACGAGTCCCGCGAGCAGGTCCAGGAGCTGATCGAGCGCGGCCACGGTGTGGTCGCCCATGTGCCCGATGCGGATGGTGGACTCCTTCAGGGAACCGTACCCCGAGCCGATGGTCCAGCCCGCCTGTTTCAGCGCGCCGACGATCTGCTTCGCGCTCTTCCCTTCGGGCACTTTGAGACACGACACGGTCCAGCTGCGGCGTCCCTCCCGCGGCAGATACGCGATGCCGTGCTGCTCGCTCCACTCCTCCACGCAGCGGCGCATCGCATCGTGCCGACGCCAGCGCCCCTCAGCTCCGCCCTCGCGCTCGATCCGGGCGAGCTGCGCCTCGAGCGCATACAGCAGGGAGATCGCGGGCGTGTTGGTCGGCTGATGCTTGGTCGTGGCTTCCAGGAAGCTGACCAGGTCGAAGTACAGCCCCCGCGCGGGGAGCGTCCGGGCCCGCTCGAGCATACGATCGGACGCGGCGCCGAGCGCCAGGCCGGGCGGTAGCGCGAGCGCCTTCTGCGAGCCGGTGAGGACGAAGTCGAGGCCTCCTCCCCACCGATCGGTCTCGACGGGAGAGCCCGCGATCGAGGTGACGGCATCCACGAGCAGCAGCACGTCGTCGAACTCGCGCACGACGCCGGCGAGCGCCTCGACGTCCTGCAGCACGCCCGTCGACGTCTCCGAGTGGACCAGGGTCACCGCGTCGACCGGCGTGCGGCGCAGCGTGTCGCGCAGCATGTCGGGCTCCACGGCGCAGCCGAGCGGCACGTCGAGCCGGACGCACTCCTTGCCGCACGCGCTCACCAGCTTGGCGAACCGCTCGCTGAACGAGCCGTTGACGAGCGACAGCGCGCGGTGCCGCACGCCGTTCCGCACCGCCATCTCCATGAAACCGGTCGCCGAGGTGGTACCGACGAGCACCGGCCGGGCAGTCCGCAACAGCCGGGCGAGCGGCGCTTCGATGCCCGCGAGCAGCTGCTCCATCGCTCCCGAGCGGTGTCCGATCATCGGCCGCTGCATGGCCGCGAGGACCTCGGGATGGACGTCGGTGGGACCGGGCAGAAAAAACCGCCCGAACGCGGGCGGCGGCGGGACGGGTGCGGTCATGCGCTGGCGCGGGCGAGATCTTCGACGAGCCCCTCCTCCACGACTTCCTTGGTCTTCACGAGGCGCACCCCTTCGTCCCCCCAATCTTTGAGCAGCTGCTCCGAGACGTCCTTGTCGATCCCCTTCACGGCGTCGGTGACCACGAAGAGCCGGGTATGAGGGCGACGCTCGAGCAGGCCTTCGACCGCCGCCTTGTCGCACACATCGGTCGCGACGCCGTACAGCACGATGTCGTCCGGCGCGAGCACGTCGAGCACGGTCGGCACGTTCTCGTTGGTGAACACGTCGAAGCGATGCTTGTGGAACAGGACATCCCCCTGGTGCGCCCGTATCCGATCGGCCAGGGCCTTCGCATCGGTCCTCGCCGGCTCGATGACGAGCGGATCCCCGAGTGCCGTCTCGGGAATCTTCTTCTGGCCGGCGGTGCCTCGCATACAGTGTGCCGGGAAGGTGCTCTGCCAATCGGGACTGTCGGAGATCTCGGGATGCCCCATGACGTGATCGTCCGCGCTCGCCACGATGCGGATGCCGTGGCCGTGCGCGTAGTTCGTCAGGCGCTGCAGGTTCGTGATGATCCGCTCCGCCTCGGGCACGTACAGCTTGCCGTCGGCGTGCATGAAGTCGTATTGGGTGTCGACATCCCAGAAGATGACGCGAGCCATGGCGGGGAATCTCTCCGAGGATACCGGAGCGTGTCAACAGCAGGGAGGACGGACGAAATCTTTGCCCGTCCTAGAGTTTGAGGATTACGGCGACCTCATCACAACAGTCGTTGCGAGGGCACCTCACACAGTCCGCCCACACCTTGAGCGGGAAGTGCTCGCGCTCGGCGGGCACGAAGCCCGCCTTCAGAAAGAAGGCCGGCTTGCGGGTCAGCGCGAGGACTTCGGCCAGTCCGTGCGCGCGCGCCTCGGCGATCAGGGCCGCGAGCAGCGCGCCGCCGACGCCCGTCCCTTGCCAATCCGCCCGGACGGCGAGGGCGGCGAGCTCCGCGAGCTCTCGAGAGTAAACCTTGAGCGATCCGCAACCGATGACCTCGCCCGCCGAGGCCTCCGCGACGACGTATTCCTTGATGTGGCGGCAGAGGTCGTAGTTGCTGCGCGGCAGCAGGTCGCCGGTCTGAACGTACGGAGCCATGAGGGCTTCGAGCTGCGTCACGTCCGCCAGCACCGCTTCCCGCAGCGCCACGCCGTAGAGAGCCGGACTCCCTGCTCCCTGCTCCCCGAAGATGGGTAAGGCGCTCACGCCAGGATCTCCTCGAGAATCGCGACTCCGCGCTCCAGCTCCGGCACCGTGATCACGAGCGGCGGAAGCAGGCGAATCACCTGCGGCCCCGCCGTGACCACCAACAGCCCCCGCTCCCGCGCCGCCGCGACGATCGGAGCGGCCGGCTCGGCCAGCTCGAGCCCCCACATGAGCCCCCGCCCCCGCACCTCGCGGACCCGCGGCGCCCCGGCGGCGAGCTGGGCGAGGTGCGCGCCCAGCCACTCGGCCTTGCGACGAACGTCGGCGAGAAACGCGGGATCGGCGATCGTCCGCACGACCTCGAGGGCGACGCCCGCAACGAGCGGCCCGCCGCCGAACGTGGTGGCGTGGTCACCCGGCTTGAGCGCCGCGGCGACGGCGCTCGTCACGAGGACCGCCCCCATGGGTAGCCCGCCGGCGAGCGGCTTCGCGAGGGTGAGGATGTCGGGCACCACGCCGGCCTGCTCGTACGCGAACAGCGTCCCCGTGCGACCGAGGCCGCATTGCACCTCGTCGAAAATGACCGCCACGCCTCGGGAGTCGCACAGCTCGCGCAGGAATCCCAGCCACTCGGCGTCCACAGGGCGCACCCCGCCCTCCCCCTGCACCGGCTCGACGATGACCGCCGCCGTGCGGGACGCCGACACGGCGTGATCCACGGCCGCCCAGTCCTCGCGCGCGACGATGCGGATGCCCGGCACGAGCGGCTCGAACGGCTTGCGATAGTCGGGACGGTCGGTGGCCGCGAGGGTCGCGAACAAGCGTCCGTGAAACGAGCCCGAAAACGCGACGATCTCGCTCTTGCCCGACCACTTGCGGGCGAACTTGAATGCGGCCTCGTTCGCCTCGGCCCCCGAGTTACAGAAGAAGGCGCGGTCGGCGAAGGAACGCGCGACCAGCTCCTCGGCGAGCCGCTCGCCGGCCTCGCTGCGGTAGAGGTTGGAAACGTGGATGAGCCCCGAGGCGAGGGCGCGCTCGAGAGCCACCCGGATGACGGGATGATTGTAGCCGAGCGCGTTCACGCCGATCCCGGCCACGAAGTCGAGATACCGTGTCCCGTCTTCCGCGATGAGCTCGGCGCCTTCCCCCGCCACGAACAAGGGGCCGACGCGGGCGTATACGTCGAGCAGGGCCTGCGCGGCCTGCGTTGCCGGCGCGGTCGGCACGGCCGACCCGCCTGGGGGAAGGGTGGTCACGCCGGTTGGACGGCGGGGGCGAGAATGCGGGTGCCGGCTCGGGCGTCGTCGAGGAGATGCACGTCGCCGATGCGGACCGCGCGCGCTCCGGCATGCAGCGCGGCGGTCGCCGCGCGGAGCTTGGCCGCCATGCCATCGGCCGCCACGCCCAGCTCGATGAGCGTCTCGACGTCGCCCACCTCGAGCGTGGGCCGCACCGCCCCGTCCACCTCCACGCCCGATACGTCCGAGATCAGCAGCAGCTCGGCAGCCCGGAGCGCACCGGCGATCGCCGCCGCCGCGTCGTCCGCGTTCACGTTGAGCGGGGGTCCCTCCGCCCCGGACGCCTCCGGAGCCATGGGGGCGATCACGGGCGTGAGCCCCGCGAGCAAAAAGCTCTCGAGCAACGCCACGCGCACCTCGGCGATATCGCCGACGTGCCCCAGCCCGCCGGAGGCCGGCTGGGCGGTGAGCAACCCGCCGTCCACACCCGACAGCCCCACCGCGTCGAGTCCCGCGGCGCGTAGCGCCGCCACCACCTGTCGGTTCACGGGTCCACCCAAGACCAGCTCGACCACTTCCGCCACCTCCGGGGTCGTGACCCGCCGACCGTCCCGCTTCTCGACCGGCAGCCCCAGCCGGCGCGACAGCGCGCTCACGGCCCGCCCGCCGCCGTGCACCACGACGACGGGATCGAGTCGCACGAGGGCCCGCGCGCACGCGGCGAGCCACGCGGGGCGATGGAGCTCGTTGCCGCCGAGCTTGACGACCCGAGTGCTCAGCATGTGAGGCCCGCCGTCTCGGACAGACCAAGCATGACGTTCATGTTCTGAATCGCCTGCCCCGCGGCGCCCTTCACCAGGTTGTCGATCGCGGCGATCACCGTCAGGCGCGGCCGGCGGACGTTCGCCACGGCCGCGACGCCGATGGCCACGCGATTGCGGTACACGACGTCCTTGAGCGACGGCAGCGCGCCGTGCAGCACCGCCACGCAGGGCTCGTCGGCGTACACCGTGTCGTAGATCCCCTCCGCCGTCGTCCGATCGATGGCGCGGGTGAGCGGGACGTGAATCGTCTCGAGGATACCCCGCTTGACGGGGAGCAAATGGGGCGTGAAGACGAGGTCACCTGTGAATCCGCTCTCCCGCGCGAGGGTGGCCCTCAGCTCCGGGAGGTGACGGTGCTCGTTTCCGGCCGCGTAGGCCCGGAAGTCCTCGGCCACCTCACCGAACAGGAGGTCCCTCTGGAGCGCCCGACCCGCGCCCGTGACGCCCGAAGCGGCGTCGATCACCACTTCCCGGGACTGGTCGATCAGCCCTTCCCGAGCGAGCGGGAGCAGGGCGAGCAGCGCCGCGGTCGGGTAGCAGCCGGGGTTCGCCACGAGGTCCGCCGCCGCGACCTGGGGACGGGTGACCTCGGTCAGGCCGTACACCGCATCGGGGGACAGGCGGAAGTCGGCGGACAGATCCACCGCGCGCTTGCCCAGGCCCCGAGCCTCCTGCACGTGGCGCGCCGACACGCCGTGCGGCAGGGCCGACAGCACGATTTCGGCCCGCGCGAGGGGCGCGTCCTCGATCCGGACGAGGGCGATGCCGTCACGCCGCTCGCCCGCGGCCGACTCGGCCGTCGCGAACGCGACCGTCGCACTCGGATGACCGGCGAGGAGTCGCAACAGCTCCTGTCCCACGTAGCCGGACGCCCCGAGCACGCCCACTGGCACCCGTGCATTAATATTCATCGTTACGTAAAAATATTCACTCTGGCACGAAGTGCAAGACCTGGGTTAGCCTCCCGCATGATCGCGAAACTCATTCCGACCCTCGCCGGGCTGGCGCTGGTGCCGGCACTCGGCGCGCAGGCTCCCACGGCCGTCTCCCGCTCCGCCCCGCCCCGGCCGTTCTCGCTGGACGACGTGCTGCACGTACGGGACGTGCGCGATCCCGAGATTTCACCGGACGGCGCCTGGGTGGCGTACACGGTTTCGACGCCGGACACGTCCGAGGATCGGAACAAGAGCGCGGTCTGGATGGCGAAGTGGGACGGCACGCGCAACGTCCGCCTGACCACCTCGAAAGCGGGTGAGAACACGCCGCGTTGGAGCCCCGACGGGCGATGGCTCGCGTTCCTCTCGAGCCGCGACGAGGAGCACACCCAGCTCTGGCTGCTCGACCGCCAGGGCGGCGAGGGGCGCAAGGCCACCACTTTGCAGAGCGATGTGGATGACTACGTGTGGGCACCCGACGGGAAGCGGATCGCACTGGTCGTGGAGGACGCCGACACGGCCAAGCCCAAGACCCCACCTCCGATTGTGATCGACCGGTTCCAGTTCAAGCAGGACGAGGGCGGATACCTCGGCAAGCAGCGGCGGCACCTCTACGTCCTGGACGTGGAGTCGGGGAAGACGACCATGCTGACGTCGGGGGACTACGACGAGCTCTTGCCCGCCTGGTCGCCCGACGGCAAGTCGCTCGTCTTCGTGAGCAAGCGGCGTCCCGACGCCGATCGCGACAGCAATTGGGACCTGTACGTGATGGACGCCGCGCCCGGGGGAAGCGCGGCGCCTCATCAGCTCACGACGTTCGAGGGCCCGGACAACGATCCCGAGACAGAGAGCCGACCGGCGTGGAGCCCCGACGGCCGGTCGATCGCGTACCTCCAGGGCGGCCCGCTCAAGCTCATCTACTACGCCGTTCAGAAACTCGCGGTCATGCCCGCCGCCGGAGGGGGGGGCGCGCCCCGGATCCTCACCGCGGCGCTCGATCGCAACGTCGCGAACCCCGTGTGGTCGAGCGACGGGTCGTCCATCTACTTCCAGCTCGAAGACGACCGCACGGTCGGGCTCGCGCGCGTGCCGGCGGCGGGGGGAGCGATCGAGCGCCTCGTATCGGGCCCTCGCGTCGTGAGCGCGTTCGCGGCGGGAGCGAACGGTAAGCTCGCCGTGCTCGCGTCCACACCGCTCGAGCCCGCCGAGGTGTTCGCGCTGGACGGCACGACGCTGCGGCCGCTGTCGCGCCAGAACGACGCGTGGCTCTCGCGGGTCAGGCTGGGCCCCGTGGAGCCGATCAGCTTCAAGAGCCGCGACGGCACGGCGATCAACGGCTTCGTCGTGAAGCCGCCCGACTTCGTGGCCGGAAAGCGGTACCCGACGATCCTGCGCATTCACGGCGGGCCCGTGTCGCAGTACCAGAACGAGTTCGACTTCCAGCTCCAGACCCTCGCCGGCCACGGCTATCTCGTGGTCGTCGCGAACCCGCGCGGCAGCTCCGGCCGGGGCGAGCAGTTTGCCACGGCGATCTTCGCGGACTGGGGGAACAAGGACGCCCAGGACGTGCTCGCCGCGGTCGACTACGCGGTGGCCCAGGGGCTCGCCGATCCTGCGTGGCTGGGCGTCGGCGGGTGGAGCTACGGCGGGATCCTCACGAACTACGTGATCGCGCAGGACCGCCGCTTCAAAGCGGCGGTCAGCGGGGCGAGCATCTCCAACATTCTCGCCGGGTACGGCACCGATCAGTATGTGCGGGAATACGAGGCCGAGCTGGGTGTGCCGTGGAAAGCCGCCGACACCTGGGTCAAGCTGTCAGTGCCGTTCCTGCACGCGGACCGGATCAGTACACCGACCCTGTTCCTGTGCGGCGACAAGGACTTCAACGTCCCGCTCCTCAACTCGGAGCAGATGTATCAGGCGCTCAGAAGCCTCGGCGTGGAAACGCAGCTGGTGATCTACCCGGGCCAGCACCACGGCATCAACAAGCCGAGCTACCGGCGTGACCGGCTGGAGCGATATCTGGCGTGGTACGACAAGTACTTGAAGCCATAGGGGCGCAGCAGGCGCCGCCCCTGCATCATTCGACCCGTTCGAGGCGCGGGTTAGGCCGGTAGCTCCGACCCACCTTCGCCAGCGGTTTCCCCTCGACCCGGACGACGTCCGCGGTGAAGTCGAAGCGGCCCTGGAACAGGCTCGACCCCACGCCGTACATGTCCACCGGCACCTCCTGCTCTTCGAACTGCCGGATCTTTTCGACAGTGAAGCCGCCCGAGACGACGATCTTCACGTGCTGGAACCCTTCCCCGTCGAGCGCCCGGCGCACGTTCCAGACGAGCTGCGGATTGACGCCCGTCGGCTTGAAGGTGCCCATCTGCGGAATCACCGACTTGTCGACGAGCGTCTCCGACGTGTCGATCCGTACGCCGTAGAGCCGCTCGCCCAGCGCGCGCGCCACCTTGAGCGCCGTCCCGACACAGTCGTTCTCGAAATCGACGAGGGTGATGAGGCGCATGTTCCCGTCCATGAGCTCGGCGAACTTCTTCGACGCGAGCACAGTGTCGCCGCCGTAGGCGGCGATGAGCGCGTGGGGCACCGTGCCGACGCCCTCGGAGCCCCACCACGATGCCTGCGCGTCGGTGGACACGCCGATCGCGCCCGCGATGTGCGCCGCGTACCCGTCCCCGGTCTGGACCAGCCAGTGGTCGTGCCGGGCCGGGAAGAACATCACCTGCTTCGGCCTGGCCGCTTCCACGACCAGCCGGGTGTTGGTCCCGACCTTCGTGCGGCGGGCGAGCACACCGAGGTACAGGGTCTCGAGGTGCGCGAACGCGTCGTACGGGCCCTCGATGAGGAGCACCGTCTCCCACGGCGCGATCTCGTCACCGTCGTACAGCGCGTACACTTCGAGCTCCGGCCATTCCATGCTGCAGAGCTTGAGGATCGCGATCGCCTCATCGATGCCGCCGAGGAAGGCGTGGGCCTTGCCGAACACCTGCATCGTCACGCATGGGCGGTGGTCGTCCTTGAGCAGCAGCTCGCGGGTGCGGACGAAGTATTTGTCGGAGTAGTAACCCTCCCGCATCTTCTCGACGGGGAGGTGGAAGATCTCGGGGTCGAGCCGTGGCCTGCGGACCATCCGTGGATAATACGTCGCTCAGCGCGCCGGTGGCCAGCCGAACGTCGCCATCAACGTGTCGCCGCTGACCAGCGCCACGCGGCGCGCGATGTCGTCGAGCCGGCCGCACCGGACGCGGGCCGCCTCGGCCGACTCGGGCGGAACCACCCGCAGGCAGACGACGTCCACGGCCACGGCGAGCGCGCTGTCGCGGCCGGTCCGGGGCGGCTCGGGCCGCTCCAGCGCGACATCGAAGTCCAACCTCTCACGGCCCAGCCTGAAACTGACGCGCCGACCGGTCGTTTCCGGAACGAGATCCACGACCTGCCGGCTGGACGCGGTGTCGCCTCGCACCAGCCACATCCGAACGGTCACGCGGCGGGGTGGAATCACCGCCTGGGCACTGAAGGCGACGGCACTGTCGATGATGGTCGCTTCTTCGCTCGCTCGGGTCTCTCCCGCGGCGAATGCGCGGCTGACGGTGATTTCCACCCAGACCACGCGCCTCTGGCCGACGCCCGGCGGCCCGAAGGGGTACAGCACGGTCGTTCCGCCCCACGGGACCCGAGACCACCGACGATAGCTGTCCTCCTCCCACAACGGCAGGCCACGACGCGAGCGTCCGACCTGGCGCCGGCTGAAGAACAGCCCTGCCAGGTTCACGGTGTCCGGCTCAGGGAGCGTGCCGAGCAACCCTTGGAGCTCGGTCGCGCCGGCTCGCAGCGCGAGCCGCATGTCCGTCTCCGGCGGGCCGCTCACGGCCGCGCTGGCGAGCAAGCGCGTCTCCCCGGCCCTTCGCTCGACCACCCGCAGGTGGTACGTCACGCGGTAGTTCGGGGCCTGCGAGGCGGCGCTCACCCCGACGCACGCGCTCATCCCCAGCGCCGCCACAATCAGGTTAGCGCGTGACGAATGTCGCACGTGTGGCCTCGATCGCTTCCGACCCCGGCCCACCCCAACGGCTGTACCCCAGCCAGCCCGCCGCCGCGCCGGCAACGAGGCTCGCGGTCATCCAAAAGGCGAGCGTGCGCCCGCGGATCTGCGGACGGGGCACCGTGCGCGCGTGCGGCTCGCCTGCGGAGCGGGCGAACGCGACCCGCAGCTCGAGATGGCTCACGCGCGCCTCGGCGCAGTGCCGGCACCCGGCGAGGTGGCGCGCCAGCGAGGCGCGCTCCGGGAGACTCAGCTCGCCGTCCAGCTCGAGGTCGATCTGCTGTACCC
>Ga0209802_1001025_pt1 | contig 21394 bp, 20 predicted proteins | sample GraSoiAngelo_129_FD_185886 | JGI IMG/M metagenome (GOLD analysis project Ga0209802, IMG submission 185886) | Grasslands soil microbial communities from the Angelo Coastal Reserve, California, USA - 14_0927_12_40cm (SPAdes) (version 2) | ecosystem: Environmental > Terrestrial > Soil > Grasslands ... | reverse complement strand
CTTTATGGAGTTCCCGCCGAACGGCGCGCCAAGCTCATCCGCGACCTGCTCGAAGCAGTGGACCTGACGCGATTCGGCAAAGCGCTGGTGGGGACATTTTCCGGCGGCATGCGGCGGCGGCTGGAGATTGCGCGGGGCCTGGTGCATTCGCCGAAGATTCTCTTTCTCGACGAACCGACCACCGGCCTGGACCCGGTGTCACGCACGAATGTTTGGGAGATGATCGAGAAGGTCCAGAAGCAGTCCAACTTAACGATCCTGCTGACGACACACTATATGGACGAGGCGGACAAGCTTTGCGATCGCATCGCAATCGTGGACCACGGCAAACTGGCGGCGTTGGATAGCCCAACCCGGCTGAAGGACAGCATTCCCGGCAACGACGTGGTGGAGGCGGAGTTTGCGGATGCGCCTGCGAATTGGCTCGATACGCTGAAGGCCCTGCCGCAGGTGGTTAGGGTAACCGAGCGCGAGGGCGTGACGCATATGGCCTCGCAAAGCGGACCCGACACAGTGGCCGCCCTGATGGACACCGCGCGCAAGGCTGGCGTCACCGTGAAACGCGTCACGGTACAGAGCACGACTCTGGACGACGTGTTTCTGCATTACACCGGGCGCCAACTCCGCGACGAAGTAGGGGCCGGCGCGCGGCTCGATATCACACATTTGTACAAATGAGGGCACCTGTACAAACGAGGCGTAACCAGCAGGAGCGACGGATATGAAGCTTTATCGAGTGGAAGCCATCATCGAACGCGACATGCGCAAGTTTTTCCGCAGTCCCGCGTTGATGATGACCTCCATGGTTTTCCCGCTGATGCAGCTCATCGTCTTGGGCTATGCCTTCGGCGGGAAAATTAAAAACGTGCGCCTGGCCCTGGTGGACGAGGACCGCAGCGCCGAATCCCGGGTTCTGCGCGGACGGCTGAACGCGATTGTCCAGGGCCCGCAAACCTTCCGCACCTCCGAATACCGCAATCTGCCCGACGCCATGACCGATCTGCGGGCCGGCTTCGTGAAGGCTGTTCTGGACATTCCGCCGGACTTCTCCGAGCGCGTGCTGCGCAATGAAAAGCCGCGGCTCGCCTTCATCGAAGACAACACGGACAACTTTACGGCCAGCGGGATTTTGGAACGCATCCAAGAGATTCAGACTAGTCTGAACGGGCCGGTGTTGCCGCCTTTGCAGTCCGGAGAATCGCTGGCAGCCAGCATGAGCGGAATGTTCAGCCCCGAGCGGCTGCCGGGAAAAATCGAAATCCAAACCGTGGAAGTCTATCCCTATATCGAATACATCAAGTATCTGCTGGCGGGATCCATCTCCATTTCGATGTTCGTGGTGGCCATGATCGGCGGCGGCATCGTTTTCATCGACGACAAAGCGCGCGGGCTGCACGAAGGCTATCTGGCGACGCCTTTGAGCAAAGCGGATCTCGTCCTGGGCCTGGTCTCTTCCGGCGCAATCAAGGGCCTGATGGCCGGATTCACGATCACCATCATCGGCGGCTTGATCGCCGGCATCGAGCGGCTGTGGGACCCGGTGCGGCTGGTGTATCTGGTGATCGTCCTGGGGGTAACGGCCCTGGCCATGATCAGCTTCATGTTTTTGCTGATGGTCCGAGTGAGCGATCCGCTCGTGCCGCGCGCCATCTTCGGCGTGCTCAATACCCTGCTCTATTTTCCTTCGGGGGCCATTTACCCGACAGAGGGGTTTCCGGTGTGGCTGAGATGGATCTCGGTGATTGATCCATTCACTTACGCGGTGCACGCGCTGAAGAATCTTTTGCTCAAGAATACCGGCTTCGAGGGGATCTATCGGGATGTGGGAATTCTGTCCGCATTCGCTATCGTTCTCATCAGCGGATGTATCGCGCTCTTCAAGCGCCAGATTTAGCGCGACTTTGTGAAGCGGCAAAAGCTCGACTTGGTTACCCGCGAAAAGCGCGACTGTGCTAACGCCGCGAAGCTCATCCTGTAGGTAGACGTTCGCGGCGAAGAGGTAGCCTTTTCGCGGAAGGTGACTTTTGCCGCGGCATTCCCGCAATACGTTGGCGATCCGGAAAGGCATGGGCCAAGGCAAATGAGCAAACTCGGAAAGTTCACAGCCCAAATGGGCAGTTACGCCGCGACATGGGCATTTGCACTGTGCCTATTTACCGGCTCGGCTTACGCGCAGTTTGGCGCGGCAGCCGCTCAGTCGCAGCAAGGCGCGCAAGCGAATCCGCTGCCGCTTTCCGGACGCAGCGGCGCAACCGGTGGGGTTGCAGCCACTCAGACGGCCATACCGGGAACCACCACGAGCGTGAATACACTGAATCCCACGATTCAAGTCTCCGGGGCTTACTCGGGAAGCGCCAACAGCACGGCGACGAGGCCTTTTTCGGGCAAACTCTCTCTCCAGGAGGCCGTGGAGCGGGCCATCGAGTACAACCTTGGAGCCGTAGGCATGAGGCAGGCGGTGCGTCAGGTCCACGGCCAAACCAGGGTGGCGCGCAGTGCATTGCTTCCGAATGTGAACGGAGACTTTTCAGAAACAGACGAAAGCGTGAACCTGGCTGCGCTGGGCGTGCGTTTCGGCTTCCCGGGCTTCAGCATACCGACGGTGGTGGGGCCGTTCAATTACATGGACCTGCGCGCGCGCCTCACGCAGACGGTGGCCGATTTTACCGCGCTGAATAATTATCGTGCCGCTCAGGAGAGCTTGCGTGCCACGCAACTCTCGGCGCAGGATGCCCGCGACCTGGTGGTCCTGGCAACCGGCGGCGCTTACCTGCAAGTGATCGCGGCGAAGGCGCGCGTGCAGTCCGCGCAGGCGCAACTCGAGACGGCCAACGCCGTTTTCCAGCAGACGCAGATGCAGCTTCAATTCGGCAAAGTCCCGCAGATTGACGTGAATCGCAGCCAGGTGGAAGTCCTGACGCGACAGCAGCGGCTGGTTTCCTTGCAAAATGACGTCGCCAAACAAAAGATCAATCTGGCGCGCCTCACGGGGCTGCCGCCAAACGAACAGTACGACATCTCCGATGATGTTCCCTTCGCAGCGGCGCCGGCAATCAGCCTGGAAGACGCGGTAAAGCAGGCCTTGGACCAGCGCGCCGACTTGAAAGCGGCGGAGGCCCAGGTGCGCGCGGCGGAACGCGCGCTCACGGCGGCGCGCGATGAACGCTATCCCGCGCTCTCCGTCAGCGCCGATTATGGGGAGATTGGAACCAATCCCGGGCAGGCGCACGCGACGTTTACGGCCGCAGCCACGCTTACCGTGCCGATCTGGCGCGGCGGCCGCGCCGCGGGAGACATCGAAGAAGCCGACGCGGCGTTACAGCAGCGCCGGGCCGAACTGGAAGATCAAAGGAGCCAGATCGAAAGCGAAGTGCGCAACGCGTATCTCGATTTGCAGGCCGCCTCGAGTCAGGTGCAAGTGGCTCAGCAGAACCTGGAAGTCACACGACAGACGCTGGCGCAGGAGCGGCAGCGCCTGGAGGCCGGCGTGAGCAATGATGTGGTGGTCACGCAAGCACAGGAATCGGTGGCCAGCGCGGAACTTGATTACATCAACAGCGTCTTTGCGCACAACGTGGCCAAACTGAGCCTGGCGCGCGCCATTGGCAATGCGCCGCAGAGCTTGCGCCAATTCCTGAAGTTTCCGTGACAGCCTTTTGATCGCCAAGGAAAAAGCAGATCCCTCGCTCGCTCTCGGCCGCGCGCAGGAGCGCGCGCCGAGACCCCACTCGCTCGGGATGACAGCTCTAGGAGCGTTCAATACGAACCGAGTTCACTTCCCACCGCCGGCGAGGTAAGCCTTGGATGCCGCCTCATCCTTATGCGGAGTGACCTTATCGGGATCGATGCGCACCATGAGGTAGGTGATGTGATCGTCAATCTTGGTAAACCAGTGCCCGGTGCCTGCGGGGATGATGACCACGTCGCCGGGCTTGAGTTGATGTGTGACGCCATTGCGGATGGAAGCAGAATTGCTGCCGGGCCCGTTTAACATCTTGACGGCGCGATCGTCGGCCGGTCTCCGCTTCGTGCCCACGAGATCCGGTCCGGTGACGAGCGTTGCCGAGCCGTCGATGACGTGATAGACCTCGCTCACCTGGTCGTGCTCGGCGACGGAATTGGGCGCCGGGGCCGCGAGTTTGCCGCGATAGACGAGACCGACGTCGACATTGGTCTTCCCCGCGTCCACGGCGCGGATCTGCTGATCGATCAATTTGTCGGCGATGGCCCTCTTCGCATAGGCTTGAATTTCCTGATTCGGAATGTAAGTAGCGGGACACTTGTTGCAGGTAGGCCGGACATCCTGTGCCCCAAGTACGGAGGACGCCAGCAGAAGCATGAGAGCGCCGAGCGTTGCTTTCAACATGTTGATCTCCTTCCCGTCAGGTGGGTGGCAGAGGATTGTAGCGCACGTGCGGTCCAGCCGGCAGCAAAAGCAACAGGACATGCAGCGCTAGGCAGCGCAGATCTTCGTAATGACACATCGATGAGTGATCTCAGTCACAGCATTTCTCACGGCTGACCCACTATAAATGGGGGTCGAAGGACGGAGGCTGCGACGGGAAAAATGCTCTGAAACCCAACGGATCTCCAGAGTCCGCGGAAACCAGCATTTCCCTGGCCAGCTTCTACGCAGAAGCAGTCAAAGGTTAAGACCGAGCAACTTCCGCCCTTCGCTCCGAGGCAGCGGCAAGGCACGCGAACAACCTCAACGGCGTTAAGCCCACGCCTCGGTCGCGCGACAGAAAGATCACTTCCCTCTCATCTGCGGCCGTATTCTGAATTATGCTTACGGTTCGCGCTGGTGTGCCGGCGCGGGCCGGATTGAATGCATTCGCAGGCAAAATAGCCATGACCAATCGGCTGCTGTCTGTCACGAACTTGAGTGTCAGCTTCGGGAATCGCGAGGTCATTCATGACTTGGGCTTCGAGGTGCAGGAGGGCGATTGCGTCGCGATTATAGGACCGAACGGCGCTGGAAAGACCGTTCTGCTCAAAGCGCTGCTGAGGCTGATTCCCTACCGCGGAGAGATTCGCTGGAGCGCCGGGGCCCGGCTGGGATACGTTCCACAGAAAATTGCGGCGGACCGGCAGTTACCCCTCAGCGCGAAGGACCTGCTCGCTGCAAAAGCCAGATTCCTAAACTTGCCGGCGACCGAATTGCAGGAGGTTTCATCCGAGCTTAGTCTCACGACGGAGCTTCTGAGCACCGGCATCGGGGCCTTATCGGGAGGGCAATTTCAAAAAGTGTTGATTGCCTTTGCCCTCTTAGGACAGCCGAACGTATTGCTTTTTGACGAGCCCACGGCCAGTCTGGACGAACTCACGGAAGAGCGCATTTACGAACTGCTGCACTCATTGCAAAACGACCGCGGGATGACCATCCTGCTGGTGTCGCATGACCTGAGCATCGTTTACCGCAATGCGAACATGGTCCTTTGCCTGAGCAAGGGGAAGACCTGCATGGGTCCGCCCAAGGAGATTCTCACGCCGGCGATGCTGCAGGAGCTATACGCCTCACCACCGCAATACTACCAGCACGTCCATGAGCGCTGGCGAGAAGGCGATTCGGGAATCGCGCAGGAGCGCGAAAAACGGTGAGGGACCAGGGCCTGCTGCTCGTGCTGGCGCTGTTCTTTTCGCTGGCTGCAGGCCTGGTCGGATGCATCGCCCTGATGAGACGCATGCTTCTGGCAGGCGACGTGATCTCGCACCTGGCGCTGCCGGGACTTGGTCTGGCCTTTGCGTTCAAGGTGAACCCGCTGATGGGCGGCGCAGCGACGTTGTTTCTCGGGACGTTCCTGGTCTGGCAGCTTCAGAAAAAGACCGGCCTGGCCACCGAAGCCGCCATAGGCGTGGTCTTTGCGGCAGCCCTGGCCATCGGTGCTGCCGTTACACCGAGGGAGGACCTGGCCCAATCTCTCTTCGGCCAGTTAGAAAGGATTTCGCCGGCTGGATTTCTCCTGGGTCTGGCCGCCGTTTTATTTGTAATCGTTTCCATTTTTCTGCTGAGGGACCAGTTGTCGCTGAGCATCTTTTCCACGGATCTGGCGGCCGCGACGGGCGTGCGTATCGCCCGCCTGGACCTCTATTTTCTTCTGCTCTTCAGCCTGACGGTGCTGGTCGGGCTTCGCTTCATGGGCGCGCTGCTGGCCAGTGCATTGATCATCGTGCCTTCGGCAACGGCCCGGCAGCTGACGAATAAGCTCTCGCGCTTCTTTCTTCTCGCAGTAGTGGCCGGCCTGCTTTCCGTGACGGCAGGATTTCTTCTGAATGCGCTGGTGTTCAAACTCTCTACCGCGGGGCCTATGATTGCGATCCTCTCGGCGGTGCTATTTAGCTTGAGTTTGCTCGGGAGGGCGAGATGAAGAGCGATGCGCGAACTCGCGCGGCGCGCATCTCTAGGCCGCCATGTAGCTGAAGTGGCCCTCGCACTGAAGAACGGCAAGCGCCGCCGCCAAAGAGGGCACGATGATCACGCCGGGGAGCACATGCTCGACCATGTCCTGAGCAACTTCTTCTGGATGCGCGCCTAAGCTATTCTGCTGAATCAAGGCTCGCGCCGCCTCTTCGGTGGAAGTGTGGCAGCTGACGAACTGTACTCCACGAGACTGCAAGGCCTGAACGCTGGCGTCCTGATACATCGAATCCTCATTGCTGGGATCCTCGGAATCGTAGCCCGGCGCGCCGGACTTGCCGGGGTAAAAAATGTTTCGCAGAGCCGGGCGCCCGGTCTTGGGATCATTTACTTTGACCCACTCTCCCACCCGATATTTCTCCCAAACGTAGTCGCTATAGTTCAAAACGTTGGCTTGTCCATTCAATCCGCAGACGATTTGAACCTGATCGACGGCGACTCCGTGGCCAAAGCGAAGTCCATTCAGACCATTCTTCGCGTTCCGCAGGAATCGGCCGCCATTGATGGCATCGGTATGTATGATCTGCTTGATGCGGCGCGATGAATTCAGCAGTCTGGCAAACTCCTCGACATGCCAATTGCTTTTCTTCCAGACCAATTGGGCATGCAGCGGCTCTTTCCACAGTACCGAAGCGGCAGTCACAGCTGCTCCACTCAAAAGCGCACGGCGAGATAATTCGTTCACGGGTTTTTCTCCTTGAGGACCTTGGGCCCAGAGTCATCTTTCGATACGCGCCTGCGTCGCCCCGCGACGCTGCAGTCTCCGGACATTCACGTCGGAACGCCCAGAGATGGCAGCACCCATCTCATGAGGACGACATAAGCTGCTAGAAAAATCGCAAACAGAAGCAAATTGGACATGCTTGGCCGACTTTCTTAGACTCCAGCCGGGTTTCCATCTTTCCCTGACAATGGCCCTGACAATGGCTGGATGCTTTCGGGGCGCCGAATCAGACGCCCTATCTGACCATATCACAAAGCCGAGCGATAGCCTTAGCTGCGGGCGCGCCCGCTGTGCAGCGTCACGATTCCGGCGCTCCAAGACTCGAAAGCGACTTCGCAAAAACCGGTTCGCTTCATCAATTCCGCCAGCTCGCTGGGATCTGGAAAACGCGCCACCGATTCCGGCAGATAGCTGTAGGCTTGCGCGTGGCCTGAAACCACGGCGCCCACCGCCGGAAGCACGCGCTTAAAATAGAAGTTGAAAAGATGCCGGAAAAACGCGCCGCGCGGTTCCGCGAATTCAAGAATTGCCAGCGAGCCGCCCGGTGCGAGGACGCGCCGAAATTCACGGAGTCCGGCCGCGTAGTTCGCCAGGTTGCGGAATCCAAAGGCCGTGGCCAGCAGATCGAAGGTGGCGCCGGGAAAAGGAAGCGACAGCGCATCCGCTTCCAAGAAGTCGAGCAGGCGACCCGCCTTCTCGCCGGCCTTTTCCCGCGCGCGCACGAGCATAGGGTGAGCAAAATCGGTGCCCACCAAAGAAGCGGGTGCGGAACCGGCGGACGTGATCGGCGCGTTCGCCAGAGCCAGCGCGAGGTCGCCTGTGCCACAGCAAACGTCGAGAACGCGGGCGTCAGGTCGCGCGACGATGTGCGCAAAGCGGCGCGCCAGGCGCTTCCGCCATACCACATCGAAGCGCAAAGAGAGAAGATGATTCAGCAAATCGTAACGCGGCGCGATGCGGCTGAACATTTCCCGCACCTGACGCGAGGCGGCGGCCTCGTCGTGGGTTCCTGACGGGCGCGTACCGGACAAGCGGGCGCGACTGGAACCGGGTGGGCTCATGGTCGGATTATGTTTGCCGGCCGAGATGGCCGAGAACTTCAACCACCAGCTTAGGCGCAACGGGGCCGAGAGTTTCGGCGCTTCCGATTTTGCGGCTCAGGACCAAGCGCAACTCGCCCCCGCGAGTTTTTTTATCTGCATGCATGATCTCCAGAAGGCGCGACGGCCTGGCATCCGGTAAAGACGGAAGCGGGCCGAGACGACGCACGAGCCGCTCGATTCGGGCGGCGCTCTCGGGCGCCAGCAGGCCCATGCGTGCGGCCAGCCGCGATGCGGCGATCATTCCCCAACCGACGGCTTCCCCGTGCAGATAGTTGCGATACGCCGTGGCCGTTTCAAAGGCATGGGCGAAAGTATGGCCGAAATTGAGGATTTCGCGCAGGCTGGCTTCGCGTTCATCGCGGCTTACCACTTTCGCCTTGGCCTGGATGCAGCGAGGGATCACGAAATCGAGAGCCTTGGCGTCGCGATTCGCGAGCGCCTCGAGCGAATTTTCGAGAAACGCAAACAGGCGCTCGTCCGCGATCACCCCGTATTTAATTACTTCGTACAATCCCGAGCGGAACTCCCGAGGAGGCAGCGTCGAGAGCGTCACACGATCCGCGAGCACCAGGCGGGGAGAGTAAAACGCGCCAACCAGGTTCTTCCCTTCCGGCAGATTGACGCCGGTCTTGCCGCCGATGGCGCTATCGACCTGCGCGACAACCGTTGTGGGTATGTGGACAAGGCCGACGCCGCGCAAGTAGGTGGCGGCGACGAATCCGGCTACGTCTCCGACAACACCTCCGCCCGCGGCAACCAGAACCGCGCGGCGATCCGCGCCGGCCCGGATCAATTCCCTGCAGACGCGCTCCACTGTGGAAATATTTTTGGATTTTTCCCGATCATCGAAAAGGATCGTGCGGCGCAGGCCGGCGTTTCGCAATGCGCGTTCGAGTTTGCGGCGCCAATGCCGGGCGACGCGGGGCGAGCAAAGCAAAAAGACGCCGGTATTCTGGCCGAGGGATTTGATTCGGCGTCCGGCGCCGGACAACACGCCCGCGCCATAAACGACTTCGTAGCGACCGTTTTCCGCATTTATGGCAACGCGCCGCGGAGTCACGGAAGCTTGGCGGCGCCGGGGCGAGCAAACTTCTGCTCGAGCTGCGGGACGACCGCGATCAAGACGTGGCCCACAACAGCCAGGCTTCTGGGGCTGAGCTTGTCGAGCGTGTCCTGAGGCGTGTGCCAGTAGCCCAGGCGCGCCGGCGTGTCCAGATCAATGATGTCCACGGAAGCGACGCTGCGTCGAACAAAAGGTATGTGGTCATCTTCGACGGCGGTTGCATTGGAAACAAAAATATCGCCGTATCCGAGCCGTGAGGCCGTGGACCAAACGAGGTCGGTAAGCCAGGAGGTCGAATTCGTATCGCGCTTAATGCGCAGGTCCCGGCTGCCAATCATATCCACCAACAGCACCGCCTTGGTGCGCGAGAGATCGCCGGAGAGCGCCATGCGGGCAGCCAGTTCGCGGCTGCCATAAGTGTTGTCGGGATCCTTCCATTCCAGATTAAAGGCTTCTTCGCCGTCCAGGAAAGCGAGCCAAATCGTAAGGGCATTTTTTCGCGCGCACAACAGGCGAGCCAGTTCCAGCATTACGCCGGTCGACGAGCCACTGTCATCGGCGCCCACGAAATTCGGCAGGCGCTTGGTGTCGTAGTGCGTGAGGAAGAGCAGAATGTCCGGAGAGGTCCCCGGAATTTTGACCAGAACATTTCTCATCTCCATGTCGCCGAGCGGCGTGGGAGTATGGAAAGCCTCCGGGTCAACGGGGCAGCCGAACGCCTTGAGCTGGCCGATGATGTAATCCTGAGCGCGATGATTGCCCTCGGTTCCCGCAGTGCGGGGGCCGATGGCTACCAAATCAGAGACGTGCTGAAAGGCTCGCTGGCCATCAAAGCCGCCGGTTTTGTCCGCTGGCGGAGCAGTTTGCTGCGGCTGAGGAGTAGAAGCGGGCGCCGCTGCAGCTTCGCTGGTGGCCTCAGATGTGACGGCGCCCTTGCCGCCACATGCGGCAAGGAAAAGCGAAGCGACAAAGAGAACCAGCATCCGTAGATGAAAAATCCGCTTGCGCACGTCAGGTGGCTCCTTGGCGAGCGATCGCCTCGGCGCGGCGCTTTCTGCGCACCACCGCCGCCGAAACGCCGATGCTCAGGAAGTAGAGCACGATCATGGGAGCCATGAAGACCAACATCGTAATTGCGTCCGGAGTGGGCGTAATGACGGCGGCCAGAACAGCAATGAGCAGGATGGCATAGCGGAAGTTTTTCCACAGGAACTGCGGCGTCACGATGCCGAAGAGCGACAGCAAAAATGCCAGCACCGGCAGTTCGAAGACGATACCGACGCCGAGGAGCACGTTCAGGACGAGATCAAAATATTCGTTCACGCTAATCAGCGGAGTAAACGGGCCGCCAGTCTGAAAATTCACCAGAAACTTCAGCAAATACGGCAGGATTACGTAATAAGCAAACGCGATCCCGCATAGAAACAGGGCTACCGATGAGATCACAAAGCCCGCGACGGCCTTTTTCTCATTGCGATAGAGCCCCGGCGCAACGAAGAGCCAAACCTGGTAGAGAACATACGGCGAGGCAATCACAATCCCCAGGTACAGCCCCAAGGTAATGACCTGATAGAGATAACCGGCGGGATGCGTAAAAATCAGTTTGTCCTGCAAATTCGCGCGGCGCAGCGCATCGACCATCGGGCGGGCGACGAATTCGAGGAAATGCTTGGCGACGTAGACGCCGATAAAGGTGCCCGCGACGATGGCCCCGCAAGCGTGAATCAGGCGGGTGCGCAGCTCGCTAAGATGCTCAAAAAACGACATCTTGCCGCCGTCTTCGGATTCAAGACGGCTAGGCGCGCTGGGAGTCGCCATCGGCGGGTTTCTCGGGAACGGTCGCGGGCGTCGAGGTCCCAGACCCCGCGGGCGCTGGCGGCGCTTGCTCCGGGGCTCCGGACGTGAAGGCCGCAGGCGGGGGCGGGACTTCTGCAGGCGTAGCGGGCGCAGGCATGGCGGGCACGGCCCCCAGCAGTTCCGGATCGGTGGGCCGATAGGGCGACGCTTCGGCAGTGCTCGTTTGCTGCAAACGAGTGTGCCGCTCCATCTCGCGCATTTCGTCTTCGATTTGTATACGGAAATCAGTGGTAATGCGCCGGAAATCCGCCATGGCCTTGCCCAGAACGCGGGCCACCTGAGGAAGCTTCTCCGGGCCCAGCACAATCAAGGCGATCAGGAAAATGACGACGAGATGGGGGATGCTGAGCATGCACTCGCTGTGAACCCAAACTCAGCCTGAGAGCGTCCAAATAATAGTCGCACTGATCAGGCGTTCCCGGCCGAAAAGAGGCTCTACGTCTGCATCATAGAGTAGCCCCGGAGGGGTGTCAAATCGGTTAAGAAAACCATGCTATACTGTTGCGCCGAAAGCGAGGCTGGGATGAAAGGCGAGAGGCGCGGTGCTCTGCTGGTGTTGGGCGTATTGGTCGTATCTGCCGTGCTTGGTGGGATGTACGGGCCGTCGGTCCGCGCGACGGTGGCGGGAACGACCGACCTGCAGGACTCCATAAAAAATTTCACCAAGGTACTCTCGGTTGTCCAGCAGGAGTACGCGCTTCCGGTAGATACCGACCATGCTCTCTACGATGGAGCCATTCCCGGAATGCTGCGGGTGCTCGATCCGCATTCCACGTTTTTCGATCCGCGCCAGTACGCGCTGTTGCGCGAAGATCAACGCGGCAAATACTACGGCGTAGGGATGAACGTTGGTCCGCAGGAAAACCATACCGTGGTTCTCGCCCCCATGCCGGGCTCGCCCGCCGCGAAAGCAGGCATTCGGCCCGGCGACATCATTCAGAGTGTGGACGGCAAATCGACCGATGGGCTCACCGTTTCCGAAGTCGCGGATTTGTTGAAAGGGCCGAAGGGGACCGTGGTCCACGTCAACATGGTGCGGGAAGGTTATTCCCAGCCGCTCAGCTTCACGATCACGCGGGATGAAATTCCGAAGCACTCGGTGGATGTGGCTTTCCAGGTGCGCACTGGAATCGGCTACGTGCGGCTTTCCGCATTCAACGAAGAGACCGATACCGAACTGGCGGCGGCACTGAAGCAGCTGGACTTTGCCAATCTGGATGGATTGATTGTCGACCTGCGGGGCAATCCGGGAGGATTGCTGAACGAAGCGGTTTCGGTCTCCGACATGTTCCTGGATAAGAATCAGCTCATCGTGTCGCACCACGGGCGGGCTTCGCAGGAACGGCGCTATTACGCCGTTCGCGGCAATCGCGGAGTGCAGGTGCCGCTCGTCGTCCTGGTCAATGGCGGTTCCGCTTCCGCTTCTGAAATTGTAACCGGGGCCGTGCAGGATCATGATCGCGGGCTCGTGGTTGGCGAACAAACTTTCGGCAAGGGACTGGTACAAACCGTATCGCCCCTCAGTGAGAATACCGGGCTGGCGCTTACGACGGCGCGCTACTACACGCCGAGCGGCCGGTTGATTCAGCGCGATTACAAAGACGTATCCCTTTATGATTACCTCTACAATCACAAGAATCCGCAACCAACCGAAGTCAAACTAACCGACGGAGGCCGGCAGGTGTATGGCGGCGGGGGCATAACCCCGGACGTGGTGGTCAGCGCGCCGAAACTCAACGATTTCGAGCAGCTGCTTTTGCGGCGCGATATTTTCTTCCCCTACCAAGGCCAGGGAGGCGTGGGCAGCTTCACGACTTATTTCCTGGGAACGAAGCCGGAGATCGCCAAGAATTTCGTGGTGACTGATAGCGTGCTGGCGCTCTTCCGCCGCGATCTGGACAAGGAAAAAATCTCCTATACCGATTCCGACATGGAGCAGAACCTCGACTGGATCAAGCGCGAGATCAAGAAGGAAGTTTTCATGTCCGTATTTGGCCTTCCTGCCGGGTTCGAGGTAGATCTGCAGGATGATCCGCAGGTCCTGCGAGCCATCGACTCGGTTCCGCCCGCCCGCGCGCTGTATCAGAACGTGCGCAAGGTGATGGCGCAACGCACCCTGGGCCAGCCCCTGCAATAATTCGGAAAAATTCCTCGCGCATAGCGCCTTTGGCGGTCCTTTTGGGGCGCCATCCGTGTCTCCGCAAAGCTCGTGTGGTTGGCCGCCGGGCGCCCTTGGTGTATAACGGCGGAGCGCCGAACTCACGTGTCGCAGCGACTACTAGAGGAGGAAACCGTGAAATATCTGCTTTCGTCAGTTGTTGTCGTCGCGCTTTTGCTCGGCAATGCATACGCCGCGCGCGCCCAGACTGAGATCACACTCCTGGCGCCGGGCCCCATGGGCAGGGAAACGATGGACAAGTTAATCGCGGGGTTCGAGAGCAAAACAGGCGACAAGGTCAAGGTGACCTACGGCCAGGGCAGCCGGGATACCCCACCCTATGGAACCAGGCAGCTGGTGGCGCGCGGGCAGGCTTTGGACGTATCCATCATATTTGCACCCTACCCGCCAGCGGTCGCCTCGGGCAACGTCGACCCCAAAACCGCGACGACGCTGGCGAGACTTGTTCTGGGAGTCAGCGTGCGAAAGGGCGCGCCCAAGCCGGACATCTCCACACCCGCAGCCGCGAAACGGACGCTGCTGGCAGCGAAGTCCATCGTAATTGTGGACCCCGCGCAGGGGACCCTCGGAGGCGAGGCCATGGATGCCCTCAAAAAGCTGGGCCTCCCCGAGCAAGTGAAGCCGAAGATGAAAATCGTCGAAGGCAGCCAGGAAGCGGAGGCGGCGGTCGCCAAAGGTGAGATCGAGCTTTTTTTGGGTCCGCAAGTGAGCGATAGGCTTGCCGCCGGCGTGGATCTGGTTGGAGGGCTGCCGAGGGGAGTTTCGACTCCAGTGGATGCGGTGGGGTTCGTTTCCACCCACGCCAAAGATCCCAAAGCTGCCAAGGCGCTCTTGCAGTACCTCAGATCACCCGAGGCGGAAGCGGCCTACAAAGCAGCCAGGATGGAGCCGGCGCACTGAGCGGTTGCCCTTGAAATGATGAAGTGAATCCTGACCGTTGCGAGGGCTTGCGCCCACGCCTGGGCATTCTTCCTATTTCTTAACGCCGGTCGCTGCATCCTCATCGGCGGGAGCGCCGACGAGCTTCAGATACTCAAGGGCCTCTGACGGGATGCACATATACTCGTTCGAAAAGGGGACCGCAACCTTGGGGTTGTCCTGGCCGGCAATCCACCTGTAGTCGGCCTTGGCGATCACAAAAGGCTGCGTGTAATAGGCCGGATCCTCCACCGTTTCGGTCATCGTCAAGTGGTTGTGGTCGGTACGCGTGTAGCGTTCGATCACGTGCGCATCGATGCTATGGGGATAGCCGCGGCGGTCGACCCAGGTTTTGTCGTCCATGCCCACGGTATCTACAACCAGTGTGTTGTTTCCCTCCCAGTGGCCCACCGAATATCCGAAATACATGGTGGAGGGCCCGCCCTGGTGGCCTACGTTCTTGGGGAGCGGCCGGCCGTCGGTCCAGACTTCGCGCCAGACCTTAGCGTAGTTTTCCAGGATCACGATGCGATCAGGCATGGTGGCGAAGCCAATTTCCCTGATTTCGTTATTGACGATGCGCGGCATGCCGAAGGGATCACATGTTTTCCAGGGGTCGTTTGAGGTCGCGCTAAACGGATCGGGGATATTGAGCTTTAACTTCGCTTGCCCCTCAGGGGTCATCGGCGGAATCCGGTTATTCAGCGCCGGTTCGCCGGGCCCCAGCCAAGTCCCACTGAGATCGTGCACAGGCGCCGGCCCCCCGGTGTCTTCACCTGGTTTGGGCGGGTGGTTCTGATTCGCAGGCTCCTGAGCCGCTGCAACCACAGACCAAACCGCGAAAAATGCGAGCAGACCAGCCGTTGAGTACTTGGAAAGAAGTTTCATTTCAGCACTCCCGTTGCGACTCTTACTCCTTGTTGGTCGTCTTCCGTCCCTCGGGACGGCAGGCCGCCGCCTCATCTCCGCCGGGTCCGAATTCCTTATCACACTGAGATGGCCGATCGCCTTCGAGCTCCCCACTGCCGAATACCGTGCCATTGGCGAGCACCACCTTGCCCGTACGCCCGATATGCGCGCCATTCTTGACTTGATACATGTAAACGGTGATTACGTCCCCAGCCTGAACTGCATTCTTGGTCCAGCCCGTGGTGCTAACCGCGGAGGCCGCACCCCCTTCCACAACCCAATGTTCGACGTTCCCCTTGTCGTCCTTTACGTCAAACAGAACCAAGGTATGGGGATTTCCCCAATTGACTTTCGTAACGGTAGCGTTCTTCAAGACGACCAGCTTGGTGTTGTCGTACGCCGCACTCCCGTGATGCGCGAAGATCGGACTGCAAACCGCCAGGAGACCCACAACCAGGGCAAAAGCCGTTGTTAGCTTAGTTCTCATGCAACCCTCCTCCAGAAACGAGCGCCAATGCTAATTCCCTGTATCATATTTTTGGCAGCACTGCAATTAACGACTTTAGCATCCGACGCATCCGCCGTTCCAATCCATGACAACAAAGCAACGAGCGCGATCCGCCTCTGTCGCCGCCGACTTCCTCATGGATGGAAAAAGTGTGGCTGCAGCGGGCGCCCTTGGTGTATAAGCACGGCCAAGATCCGACAGCGGAATGCCCTGCCTAGGACCAGGAGGAATCCATGAAACACATGAGATATTTGTTTTCAGCGCTCTTTGTCGCCGCGCTTGTGTTCGGCATTTCAGCGAGCGCGGTGGCCCAGAATGAAATCACACTTCTGGCGCCCACGATCGCCCGGAAGCCGATCGATACGATCCTGGCGAACTTCCAGGCCAAAACGAGCTACAAAGTGAAAGTGACTTACGTCAACGGTACGGCCACCCGGCAATCGGTGGCCAAGGGCCAGGCGCTGGACGTGTCGCTGATCATCGCGCCCTTCCCGGGAGCGATTGCCTCGGGGACCATCATACCCAGCAGCGCGACACCGATTGCGAACTTTCTCACTGGACTCGCGGTGCCGAAGGGCAGGCCGAAGCCCGACATCTCCACGCCCGCAGCAGTCAAAAAAGCACTCCTCGCGGCGAAGTCCATCGGCTACGAAGACCCGGACTTCACGGTTGCCGGGGAAGGCCCCGTAGAAGCGCTTAATAAGCTGGGGATCGCCGACCAGGTGGCCACGAAGAGCAAGGTCATGCTCGGACCCGGAGGCGCAGGCGTCTCTCCGACGGCTACGGAAGGAGCCAGAACGACCTATCAGCGGCTTGAAAGCGGAGACATCGACATCGGCATGCTTCTTCTTAGCGACGAGCTTCTCAACAAGGACAAATTCGACATCGTAGGAGTTCTGCCACGGAAGATTTGTACGCCCACGCCGATGGTGGGATTCATCGCCACACACGCGAGCGATCCCGCCGGCGCCAAGGCGCTCCTGCAATTCCTGGCGTCACCCGATGCGCAGGCGATCTTTAAAGAAGCGGGGCTCGAGCCGCATAGCTGAGCACCCCTGGAGAAAAGCCTGGGTCACACTTAGCCGCAAGAAGCGCGCGGCGCTAGCCGGCGCGCTTGAAGTGCTCCGTCGTAGTGCGCGGCGCGACCTTCATGGTTTTCATCTTCTTGATGTACTCGGGGTACGTGGTTTCCGCACCACCCAAGGAGGCCTCTGGAGGTATCCCGTACTCCACCGCAAAGTTGCTAAGAACATCGTTCTTGCCCGGCAGAAAATTGGGCACGCTCCCCGCCGGCAGGATGGTTCCCTCCGGAATGATCTCGCAAGGGAATGGAGCGATCACCTGGTCGGGAGCATAAACCCAGCTGTACTCGCGAATGTAAGGCTCGGTCAAATAAGCGGGATCGTTAATTATGAAGGTGACATTCAGATAATTGCCGTAGCGGTGGATGCGAGTCGTCACCGTGGATTTGGCGCTGCGCGGAACTCCGGTGCGGGTGAGATACGCTTCCTTCAGATGGTCGGTTGTGTATACCAGAGTGTTGCCTTCCCAATGCCCGGTAGAAAATCCCGACCATTTGTGGGCCGCATTCGGGGAAGGGTGTGGACGACCATCCGTATAGATCACTTGCTCTGGCTCTTGCCAGGAGACGTGCAGGCGATAGCCAACTTGTTGCTTTGTTTCAGGATCCAGCTCTCTCGAAATGTACAGTTGCGAAACGGAGACACGTAACCCGATGTCGATGGGGTGCGGCCGGCACTCATTTTCCGGAAGATCAATCTGATCCGGGTGCCAACTCTCCGCCCTCAGCCGCCCCGCTTCATTGAGTGGAATGCCGGTATAGTCGCCCACATCCACGCCATCGTTGTAAACCCTCGGCGACCACTCGCCGGTTATATCCGCCTGGGCCCGAGCCGGCCGCGCCGGCAGCAACACGAACAAGAGCAGAAGAAACCACGGCGCCTTCATTTTCCAGTTGATGTCAGTGAATCTCATGCTCTCACCTCCCAAGAGATCGAATCAGCGCGGTTCGTTGGCCCGGCACGGCGTGGGATCCCACCCGGAACTATCCGGAATCTTCTTGAAATGTGCATGCGTGAAGAGAGGCTCGATGAGGTATTGAGGATCGGTAACCACGCTGGTCACCGTCAGCCAGGTGTCGCCACCATACGGGTCTGAAAAGGCATCGAAGTCTTCTTCCAACGTCGCGTTGGCGCTGTAGGGAATGCCGTTCTTCTGCAAGTATCCGGGACGCAAACGGGTGGTAAGCACCCTGAGATAGTCTGCCTGTCTCAACACTCTTCCTGGCACGAGCCTGCCGGCTGCATCTTGTATGGGTCCACCCTGGCCGTCACGTGTGTCAATGTTTTCGTCTCCCTCCCAGGAAGCCACCGAGTATCCTTGCCACGTGGGCGCGTCACTCTGGGGCGCTGAGCCGCCGAAATGAAACAGACGCGTCTGGGTCCCAGAATCTATATCCATGCGCAACGTGCTGTCGTCTTGCCAATAAATGTGCAATCGCCCCGGAACTTGCATGATTGCGGGCGCAGCATACGACTTGCATTCATTGCCGGCCGCCTGATCTTTGGCGGGGTCCCAAGTATCCGCGACTTTGCGGCCTTCGGGGTTGAGCGGAACATACTGATAATCATTCTTGTCCGGCACCATCATACGGTAGCGCCACAATTCGGTGACGATCGATACCCAATACCCGGTCAAATCCTGCGGGGCTGCCGCCCGTGGCGTTTTGGCGGCCGGGGCTTGGGAATTGGCCGGGGGTTCGTTACTGGCCCGCCCCTGAGCACCCAGCCGCGCCGCAAGCAGCAGAGACAATGCGGCCGCAAACATTGATATTCGGCCAGCCCGCCCCAGCGCCCCTTGGCAGTGCATTTTCATTTTCGTCTCGTGGGCAACGAAGAGCAGTTATCGAATAGTGCCTTCCCACTTGAAACCGTCGGACGGCCGCTCCACCTTCTGCATTTGCATTCTATGATTTTCACCCGCCGCACGCCCGGGGTGGCCCGTAACGATGATCTTGTCGCCAGGCCGGAGTGTACTGCTGGTCAAGCCCTTCTCGGTCAATTGCGCAGGCGCAGCCCACTCCACGACCCACATCTGCATCTCTCCTTTTTCGTCCGGGGCCTCCACCCGAACGTAGGAGTGCGGATTGCGCCACAGGAATTCTTTCAGTGTTCCTTCGATCTTCATGGTTTTGTCGCGGTCATAAGTCGAGTAAAAGGCATGGTGAGCGAGCATCTGACTGGCGCCCAGCGCTACAAAGGTTATGAGCCCCAGCAAAACGAGCAATCTATTTTTCATAACCATCTCCTGATAAGCATCAGAGAATTGTTACCCCGAAGCCGGGACGGCCGCTGCTGAATTCTGCTAGTTCGTTCCATGGCTCTGTGAACTTTCCTGTTTGCCGCTGAGACTCTTGTAGGCGGCCTCCACGAACATATCCGTTGTCCAGTTGCCCGTAGTGCTGCCATAAATCGGATCGTAGTCCCGGGTCGGCCGGGCGGCCTTCACCTGCTCGAGCGTCATACCTCTTTTAATCATGTCCTGCAGGCGGTCCCGAACGATGGTGACCATTTGCTGGTACACATCCAAATCGGCGACATCACAAAGCCGTCCATGCCCGGGGATGATCATCGTGCCGCCTTCCTGGTGGTCCGCCGGAATCGCCATCTGCTTCAGGCGATTCAGTCCCTGGAGCACTCCCGGAAGGCTTCCCCCACTCTTCAAGTCGATGATGGGGTATTCCGTGGGATCGAAAATATCACCGGTGCTGATCACATCGGAATGCCGGAAAAATACGATGCTGTTCCCGTCGGTGGTTCCCGGTTGATGAAAGATCTGGATCCCTTCCCCATTGAAATAGAGGTTCTTCTCGGGTACCGAATACGTGTCGTTCGGCCAGGCCTTTTCCGGCGTCGGAGCAGTCTGCCCGGTCGGTGCACTCATCCGGTCCAGAACCGTGTTAAACGCCACAATCATGACGCTGGCTTGCGAGGCTCGGTTGATGGCTAAGGGCCGGCCCGTCTTGGCCAAGTTCTCGTTACCGCCTACATGATCGCTTTTATAATCGGTGTTAATGATGTAGGTGAGCGGGCCTTTGGATAACGGCCGGATCGCCGCCAGCACCTTATCGCTCATTGTTGCCAGACCGGTGTCCACCAGCAGGATCCCGTCCCTTCCTGCTTGCACCGTGATATTGCCGCCGGCGCCGGCAAGCATGCTGATGTTGCCTTGCACGGGCAGAACTTCGAGATCTCCGCTCTTGGGCTTCTGATCTTCTTTAGTAGTATCGGGCCCATTCGTATTCGGAGCGGCGTTCTGAGCGCCGCGGTTTTGAGCCGCCTGCGGGTAGACCAACTGCGTTGATCCTACTGCTCCAAGGAAAAGCAGTGTGGCCAGGATGCACATCGGCCGCGGCCTTGATGAAAGAACACCCATGTTCCTTCTCAATATCTGCCAACGTAACAGCGTAATTTCCGCCAGGAGAAGCGGCTTTTCTGACGGCATGATCTACTCCGTGCGAATCGAATGTCAAGATGATAGATTCCGGCCACGACAATTTCTCCCCGCAAAGAGACTTTCCGCGGCGTTGACAATTGCCGCGGGTGCCCGCGCCAAGAGAGAGCACGGAGAAGCGGTGCCCGCATTGGCAATCGCAAGAGCGTTTGCTAGCATAGACGAAATCCGGGAAATCCTTTGCGGCGCCGAAGCGAATCGGTTGCGTTTGCTGCGAGCTGCTTTGGCGCAAAGGTGCTCGGCCTGCACTGTGGGCGGCTAGCTCAGTTGGAAGAGCGCCTCGTTCGCAACGAGGAGGCCGGGGGTTCGAGTCCCCTGCCGTCCACCAAAACTCCCAATAAAAACGAGCTTTTTTGAATAACTGGCTGCCGCCAGTGTCTTTTGGTTTACCGCCGGTTTACCTGAAACTCCCCAGATGAAATATTTGCCGAAGTGTCCGCCTTACTTTAAGCCAGCTGATCGATACTCCGACACAGGAGGTAAACAAACAAAAATGAACGAGCAAATTTCTCCCTCGAATGTATTGCCTGTGCGGTCGGACCTATTGGCGCCCACCATGGCTGCGCAATTTTGAATACGACGCCATCGACTCTGGCGGTCTGGCGCTGCACAAAACGTTATCCACTCAAATTTGGTGAAGGTGGGTCGGAGAAATAAACTGTCTGCTGGGCATCGTTATAAATGTTGGTAATGTTGCCGAACGCGTCGTAGGTGTAGGTCAGATTCTGCAAGCCGCACGGCACACCTGTCGGCGGAGCGGGCGGAGCGGCAAAGAGTGGCGGCGACGGATCTTCGAGACGCCTATTCCACGACAAAGCGCGTTATACGGCCGGGCTGATTCTTTCCGAGTACACCGTTTTTCGGAAGTTGGCCCTCGCCACAATTTTCAGGAGCGCCATCAAAGGCGCGATTGCCCGGCGATTCCCACTCGTTTTACGGTGCGCTTCACCTTCATGCTGCGGAGGTCTTGCTTAGCGCCGGATCGGCAGCATTGTGTGTCGACGCCACAGATGAGAACAGTGGTATAAGCCCCTCGACCAATGTGGGGTGAGTCAAGACGGCGTCGCGCAGCGCGGTCGTGATCGCATGGCCCGTCCGGTCGCCGACCTGCAGGAGACGCTTCGCCGTCGCACCGCCGCACTTCGCGAGGCGGTAACCGCCGTTCTCGCGTGTGAACGCGAC
>Ga0209802_1001023_pt1 | contig 21431 bp, 24 predicted proteins | sample GraSoiAngelo_129_FD_185886 | JGI IMG/M metagenome (GOLD analysis project Ga0209802, IMG submission 185886) | Grasslands soil microbial communities from the Angelo Coastal Reserve, California, USA - 14_0927_12_40cm (SPAdes) (version 2) | ecosystem: Environmental > Terrestrial > Soil > Grasslands ... | reverse complement strand
GTCCTCACCTACTTCTGAGTCTTGCCAAAACGGCAGCTGGTCACGCTCGGCGAGGCCATGCTCCGCCTGTCGGTAAGACCGGGCGACCGCATCGAGGACGCACCGGCCTTCGATGTTCATGTGGCCGGCTCCGAGGCCAATGTCGCTTACGCCGCCGCTCGGGTCGGCGTGCGCGCTGCGTGGACGTCGGTCCTTCCCGACAATCCACTCGGCCATCGGGTCGCCACCACGCTTGCGGCCGGAGGCGTCGACACCTCGCTTGTGCGCTGGAAGGCCGGTGGCAGGCTGGGCCTCTACTTCATCGAGCTGGGAGCCGCACCGCGGCCGATCAGCGTCACCTATGACCGAGCGGCCTCGACCATGGCCCTCGCTTCCACATCCGATTTCGATTGGCCCGCCGTGGTCGACGCGCAGGTGCTGCACGTGTCCGGGATCACTCTGGGACTGTCCGCTTCGTGTCGCGAGCTGGCAAAGCATGCGATGCAGGAGGCGCGTCGCGCCGGCGCCACCGTGACGTTCGACGTCAACTACCGCCAGAAGCTTTGGGACCGCAAGGCCGCAGCCGCCGCGGTCCGCGAAGTCGCACCGCTGATCGACGTTCTCATCTGCACGCAAGAGGACGCCCGCGACTTGTTTGGTGTGAAGGGAGCCCAGGACCTCGGCGTGGAAACCGTCGTGCTCACGCGTGGCGCGTCGGGCGCGGTTGCAACGCGCGCGGGCGTTTCGATCGAGCGCCGCGGCCACCCCGTGGAAACCGTCGACCGCGTGGGCGCAGGCGATGCATTCGTGGCCGGTCTGATATGGGGTCTGCTGGATGGATCGCTGGAGCTCGGCCTCGAGCGAGGCCTGGCGATGAGCGCGCTGAAGATGACCCTGCACGGCGACCTCTTCCGGCTCGACGCCGCCGACGTGATCGCGCTTCTCGCCAGCGAAGGCCGAGAGGTCGGTCGTTGAGCCCGGTCGACCGGCTGCTGAATTCGCAGCTGATCGGGATCGTCCGCCTGGACGATCTCGAGGTTGCGCTGGCCTGCGCGCGGTGCGCGATCGAAGCCGGCCTCGAGGTGATCGAGGTGACGTTTACGATGCCAGGCGCGGCACGTGCCATCGAGAGGCTTCGCCGCGATCACCCGTCGGCGCTGATCGGCGCGGGGACGGTTCGCTCTGGGTCCGAGCTGGAGGACGCCGCCGCTGCCGGCGCCCAGTTCCTGGTCGCACCCGGGCTGAATCCCGAGCTGGTGGAAGCGGCTCGCAGGCGCGGCCTGCCGATGCTGCCCGGAGTGTTCACCGCCTCGGAGGTCGACGCTGCGCTCCGCTGCGGTGTCGAGGTCCTGAAGCTATTTCCCGCGGAGCCGCTCGGCCCCGCGTACATGGCCTCGCTCCTGCAGCCGTTCCCCTCGGCACGCTTTGTGCCGACGGGAGGAGTCTCCGCCGCCAACTCGGCTGCCTACCTGAAGGCAGGTGCAGTTGCGGTGGCGATGGGCTCGTCTCTGTTTCCGGCCGGTCGCATCAGGTCCGATGGGCCGGGTGTGGTGACGCCGCTGGTCGCCGAGGCGCTGGCGGCGGTGCGAACTGTGTTCCGTCAAAATTGAGACCGATGGCCGACCGCGATCAGACCTCCTGGGCCTCGGCGGCCGAGCTGGCCGGGCGCATTCGCCGGAAGGAGCTGTCACCGGTCGAGCTGATGAGCTCGACCATCGAGCGCATCGAGCGACGCAATCGCAGCCTCAACGCCTTCATATTCACCGACTTCGACCAGGCGATGGAGCGGGCGCGAGCCGCCGAGGCCGCCGTGACGTCCGGCGCCAACCTTGGTCCGCTGCACGGCGTGCCGACGGCGATGAAGGATCTGTTCGATTTCAAGCCGGGCTGGCCGTCCACCTTCGGCGGAATCCGAACGCTCCGCAACCAGGTCATCGACGCGTACTGCCCTTACGCGGAGCGGATGGAGCGGGCCGGGGCGATCATCGTCGGCAAGACCAACGCGCCGATCATGGGCCTGCGTGGAATCGCCGACAACTACCTGTTCGGTCCAACACACAACCCATTCGACCTGACCCGCAACCCCGGTGGATCCTCGGGAGGGAGCGCGGCAGCCGTGGCCGACGGGCTCGTGTCCATCGCCGAGGGGACGGACGCCGGCGGCTCGATCCGCATCCCGGCCGCCTGGTGCAACGTGTATGGCTACCGCGCCTCATATGGCCGCGTGGCCTTCACGGGCAGGCCCAATGCCTTCGCGGGCCTGAACCCGTTCGTGTTCGAAGGCACGCTCACGCGGACGGTCGAAGATGCGGCAGTGGGCCTGCAAATCCTGGCGGGCCCAGATTCGCGCGACCCGTTCTCACTGACCAGCACGCCGGACTTCCACGCGGCGCTATCCCGTCAGGTCAGCGGGTGGCGCATCGCCTACACCCCGGACTTTGACGTTTTCCCGATCGAGTCGGCGGTGGCGGACGTGGTGGCGGAGGCCGTGCGAGGCTTTGTCGATGCCGGTGCCACCGTCGAGACGGTCAAGGTCGGCATCAAGCGTTCGCAGCATGAGCTGAGCGACCTCTGGAACAGGATGATCATGCCGCTGAACATCTCCGGCCTCGAGGGACTGAAAGCCGCCGGGATCGATCTCATGCGCGACCACCCCGAGGACCTGCCGCCGGAGTACCGGCACTGGATCGAGATCGGCTATGGCCTGTCGGCCATGGACGTGTGGAACGACATGGTCATGCGTACCGAGGTCTACGACGCCATCGAGTCGGTGCTGCAGAACTACGACCTACTAGTCTCGCCGACCCTGGCCTGTCTGCCGGTCAAGAACACGAGCGACGGCAACACGCTGGGGCCGACCCGGATCAACGGGGAGGAGGTCGACCCGCTGATCGGCTGGTGCCTCACATACCTCACCAACTTCTCCGGTCACCCATCCGCGTCGATTCCGGCCGGGCTGGCAGGCGGGCTGCCGGTGGGGATGCACATAGTGGGCCGCCGCGAACAGGACGTCGATGTCCTCGCCGCCAGCGCCGCATTCGAGCGCGTCCGCCCCTGGTCGGATGCCTACCGCATCTGCGAGGAGAGGCCGCTGTCGTAGTCGCGCCGGCTCTCCCAGATGTGATCGGCACATCTGAGCGCGAGCGCCTGGATCGTGGCGCTCGGGTTCACACCCGCGCTAGTGGGCATGCTGCTGCCATCGGCGATGAACAGGTTGGGCACGTCATGGGCGCGATTGAAGCGGTCCGCGACCGAGGTGCGAGGATCCTCGCCCATCTTCGCGGTTCCCAGCAGGTGCCATCCCCAGATCGGCGCGAGGCCGAAGTCGCGAACGCTCTTGGCCCCGGCGGCTTCGAGCACCTGGTGGGCGTGGGCGATCATGTCGCGCCCAAGCCGGCGGCTGTTCTCGTTCAGCTCGTGATGCGTGACCACGCCGGGCATTCCGAAACCGTCGAGGTGACCCCAGTCGAGCTCGACGTGGTTCGACTCCTCGGGCAGGTCCTCACCGCACAGGTAGAGCGAGATCTCGTGGTTGATGCGCTCATCGAACGCCTGGTGGTGCCCTGAGCCCCACGGCGCGATCTGCAGCGCCAGGTTGAGCGGCGACCAGCCCCGGCAGCCGCTCATGATGAACCCGCGCACGTAGTCCCGAGCGGGATCGGTTTCATAGAACTGGCGGGTCGAGACCGTCCCGCCCCACGTGCCGTTCCAGCCGTCGACCGGCTCTTCGAAAAGGCCGGTCGCAAAGCTCTGCACGTGAACCATCAGGTTCTTGCCGACGAGCCCGCTCGAGTTCGCGAGCCCGTCGGGATGGGAGGGCGAGCTGGACATCAGCAGCAGACGCGGTGTGCCGAGGCCGCCGCAGGCGACGACTGTCACCGCCGCGCGCACCTCTCGGACCACGCCGTCCTGGTCGTAGTAGCGCGCACCGATGGCCTTACCATCCCCGCCGATCACAACTTCGCGGACGCGTGCCTGGGTCCGCAGCTCGACTCCGTTCTTGAGCGCCCCGGGCCAATACGTCAGGTCGGCGGTGGACAAGGATCCTTGCGGACATCCAAACGTGCACCAGCCTCGGTTGTCGCAAGCCGGTCGCCCACGGTATGCGTGGGTTGTGATCGCCTGCTCGGTTGGCCACCAGTACCAACCGAGCTTCTCGTAGGCGTCCACCAGCAGCTGGCCGGGCCGCCCAATCGGCGCGGGCGGATTGGGGAGGGGCTCGCGCGGCGGGCCGCACGGATCGCCCGCCAGGCCGGCGACGCCGACCTCAGCCTCATTGAGGGTGTAGTACGGCGCCAGCTCCTCATAGTCAAACGGCCAGTCGGCCCCGACGTCATCGAGCGACTGCACCCTGAAGTCAGAAGGCGCCATCCGCCAGTAGTTGCCGGCGAAGCCGATCTGGCTCCCGCCGACTGCGTTGTACATGTAAACGTCGATGGGATCCTGGCCCTCGCTGCTGACCGGGTAGTCGGCAGGCCATCTCCGCACATTCGGGTTGGCGGCCCAGTATCGCCGGCCGCGCACCTCCCAATCGGGATGCGACTTGGGCAGCCGTGCGCGATCCACCCAATCACCCTGCTCGAGGCACACCACTTTTGCGCCCCGACCAGCCAGCCGGCTGCAAATCGCGGCCCCCGCGGCCCCAGACCCGATGACCAGCACGTCAGCGTCCGGCTGCCGATTCATCCCTTGAGCTCCCGGCCGGCGACGGCACGGTAGCGCCGTGGCAGGTTGCGCACCCGCTCCAGTCGCGAGGCGTCGAACGCGGTCATGGAGCTGCCTTTCATCGGTCCGCTGCCGCGCCACCCGGTGTCGGCTTCGATGGCCGCGAGCACCTCGGGATGGCCGTAGTAGGCCTCGTACGTGAAGTCGCCGACCATGCTGAACGCGTCTCGGTCGCCCGCCGACTGAAACTGGCGAAGCACGCCCTCGCGCTGCTCCACACCACATTCGGCAAATGTTTTCCCGGTGGCTGCGAGCGCGAGCCTCTCCACCTCGTCGATGGCGTGAAGGAGCGCCGGTCGTATCGACGGCACCAGATGCACCGTGGCGTCGATGTACTCCGCCGCGCCGACACTTCCGGCGTCAGGCCGTCGCCCGGAGGCGGGAATCAACGTCGACGTCCAGGCCTTGAGCGTGGCGGCCCGCGCGGGGTCGAGGACCACAAAACCGCGCGGCGTGCCCACCGGCACCTCCGCTCGCCCGACCTCGAGGCGGTAATCAGGCTGGCTCGACTGTGCCACCTGATGCCGACCCTGTTTTCTGTCGTACGCCATGTCACCCTCCTGGTCCGAACCGAACGGTCGGCTACGAGTCCCTGCCTCCGAGGTCGCGTGGCTTTCCCGTGCTCTCTCTCACCATCAGCTCGACGGGATGCAGCCGTGTGGTCGTGCTTTTATCGTCGCCGTCCAGGTGGCGCATCAAACGCTGCACTCCCGCCGCGCCGAGCTCGGCCATGGGAACGTGGACTGTGGTCAGCTTCGGATGGATGAACTCCAGTCCAGGGATGTCGTCAAATCCGGCCACCGACACATCGTCCGGGACGCCGAGGCCCTGGCGCCGCAGCTCCGCGAGAGCGCCGAGGGCCATCGTGTCGCTGGCCACGAACACCGCGGTGGGCGAACCGTTGGCGAGCAGTCGAGCCGTGGCCGCAGCCCCTCCGGCAGTGGTGAAGTCGGCCCGCATCAGAACCGGCTTCGCACGGGCTGCTTGCATAGCCTCGAGATATCCGTGCTCTCGTTCGCGGCTCGTTCGAAGGGTCTCCGGCCCGCTGATCATGGCGATTCGAACATGCCCAAGCGCCAGCAGGTGCTGGGTGACGAGCCGAGCGCCGGCGCGGTTGTCGGGCATCTCGGCCGGCCATCGTTCAGACCGAGGTGCGAGAGCGACAATCGCGCCTCCATAGTGCGCGATGCTGCGTGCGTAGCCACCCATGCGACGTCGGTAGTGCTCCTCGTCCAGGCCTCCACCGGCGAAGATCACGCCGGACACGCGGCTCAGGCTGAGCATCTCGACGTAACGCAACTCGGTCATCGGGTCGCGGTCGCTGCTGCAGACCACGGTGAGGAAGCCCCGTGCAGAAGCGGCCGCGGTCGCGCCTCGAACGATCTCGGCAAAGTATGGGTCGGTGACGTCATGGACGACGATGGCGATGGTCGGGACGCGCCTCGTTCTGAGAGCTCGCGCCATCGGATTCGGCCTGTAAGCAAGGCGTGTGGCCGCGGCCTGGACGCGGGCGCGAGTGCGGTCACTGACCGGGTGGCTGTTGTCGGGATCCAGGGCACGCGATGCTGTGGTGAGCGAAACAGCGGCCTGCCGGGCAACGTCCGAGAGAATAGGAAGCCTGCTCCGGGTCGTTGCCGGACGCCGCTTGCGGGGCACTCTGGAAACGACGCGACTCAATGCATCACCACCCAAAAAAGGAAATGGATTTCCTCGACCATGGGGCCATACTATCGCCGTGGCCATCACGGGATGTCAATCATGACCCGCGGAGCGGTCGCGGGGTCGCGCGGCTGAGGTGGCGGTGGTCCACCATCTCGGCTGGGCCGTGCGATCTATTGACGAGTCCCGAGTGCACTTTGAGAGAGCGCTCGGACTCGCATTTCGCGGCGAAGAGGGGTTTCCGGACCTGCGCGTCGCCTTTTTCGGAGAAGGGCCGGCAACCATCGAGCTGCTGGAGCCGCTCGACGAGAGTTCCGACATTAGCGCCTTCCTCGCCAAGCATGGCGAAGGCCTGCATCACCTCGCCCTCAAAGTGGACGATGTGGCAGCCGCCCTTGACGATGCGAACGCACGCGGATTCAGGCTGCTGGACACCGGGCCGAAGCCTGGCGCCCGCCAGACCCTGATCGCTTTTGTCGATCCCAGGCGGGCCGACGGCGTCCTCATCCAATTCGTACAGGAAAGCTGATGCCGGCGGCTGAAGGAGGTTTGGATGAAGCTCGACCTTGAGGGTCTGATCCCGGCGACGGTCCTGCCCATGAGGGAGGATGCGGAGATCGACGAGGCGGGCCTGCGCAGGTACATCCGCCATGTCGCCGGCGCCAAACCGAAAGCGCTCGCCATCAATGTCGACACAGGTGAAGGCCCGCACCTCTGGCAGAAAGAGCGGCTCCGGGTGCTCGAGCTGGTGCTGGCTGAGGTCGGCGACCGCATCCCGGTGATCGCCGGCCTGGGCGCCCAGTTCACCGCTCAGGCCGTGGACATGGCGCGCGAGACGAAAGAGGTCGGAGCCGCCGGCCTGCTCGTCTTTCCAATCGGTGCATATCAAGGGCTGCCCCTTGACCCGGAGCTGCCGGTCAGATACCACGCCGCGATCGGCGACGCGACCGGTCTGCCTCTGGTCCTCTTTCAGCTTCAGCCTGCCCTGGGTGGCGTCAACTTCGAGCCCGAAACGCTCGAGCGCCTGTGCCGCGTGGCACAGGTCGTCGCGATCAAGGAGGCGTCGTTTGATCGCGAACGGTTTGTCGAGGTCCGCGACGCGGTCAAGGCCGCACGGCCCGAGTGCGTCTACCTGACTGGAAACGACAATTTCATCCACGAGTCGTTCGTGCTCGGTGCGCAAGGAGCCCTGATCGGCTTTGGAGCGGTCGCGACGCACCAGCAGGTCGAGCTGGTGACCCATGCACTGGCGGGCCGGCATGAGCAGGCGCGCAGCATCATGGAGCGGTTGACCCCGCTGGTCGACGCCATCTTCGCTCCTCCCGTCAGGAACTACCGGGCGCGTGCCAAGGCTGCGCTCGTGATGCAAGGCATACTCGACCGCGAGACGGTGCGTCCGCCGCTCTTGCCCATCTCGGATACCGAGAGGAAACGCATACGTGCGGCAATGGTCTACGCCGGCGAGCTGGGCCAAAACGGCGACGCAGCTCAAGCGTCAGCATGAAGCTAGGGGTTTTCGTCCCGTCCTACCTCCTCCCAGGCCAGGATGCCAAACACGGCGACCAGATCCGCCGATTTGCAGTGAAGGCCGAGGAGCTGGGCTTCGACTCGCTTTTCATCACCGACCACCTGCTGACCGCGGCGAGGTTCTACCGGGTGAGCTGGACGGAGCCGATGTTGACCCTCGCGCATGTGGCCGCCGTGACGAGCCGCGTGAAGCTCGGCACGTCGGTCCTCGTCCTGCCGACCCGGCAGCCGGTCGTGCTCGCCAAGGAGATCGCGACCCTGCAGCACCTCAGCGGCGGCCGCTTCGTTTACGGGATCGGCACCGGCTGGTATCCGCCCGAGTTCGAGTCGACCGGCAGCACACGCCAGCAGCGAGGAGCACGCACCGATGAGGTGCTCGAGGCCTCGATGAAGCTGCTCAAGGGCGCCCACGTCAGCTTCGAGGGCAAGTACTACCGAATGGACGACATCACGGTCGAGCCTTTGGGCCATGTGCCGCCGGTGTGGGTGGCGGGCGGGCAGCAGTACGCGCACGAAGCCTCGCCCGACAAGGCCGAGATGTCGCCCAACGTGCTCGACCGGATCTGCCGGTGGGACGGCTGGATCGCACGGCCCACCGCTGCGCCGGCGCAGATTGCCGATGATCTCGGCAAGATCGACACCGAGCTGAAGCGTCTTGGCACCAGCCGGAGGGAGAAGCGGTTCACGGTCGCGCATGAGAATTTCTGCTGGCTCAGCGAGAAGGCATCGCGTGAGGCAGCCGTCGACGAGCAGAAGCGATACATGCTTGGCGTCGTGTCGGACGAGCGACCGTGGGACTACATCGAAGCCGTGTACCTGACCGGCACGATCGAGGACATTCAGCGCCGCATCCAGCAACGAATCGACGCGGGTGTCGAAGAGATCTTCCTGCACACCATGACGGCGGATCCACATCAGCTCGACCTGATGGCGAAACACATCCTGGAGCCGTTCACCCGCGTTGACGCGAAAGCTATCCGGTGAGCTTCGACGGCCGAACCGCTTTGGTCACCGGTGGCACTCGTGGTATCGGTCTCGCCATCGTCCGGGCCCTGCGCCGCGAGGGTGCGCGGGTGATTGCGATCGGCAAGTCCAAAGAACAGGTCGCCGCGTTTCGGAGTGAATTTGCCGAAGATCCCCTGGCCAGCGTCGAGTTGGCTGATGTACGTGACCGTGGCGCTCTGGAAGCAGTCCGACAACATATGACGGACCTCGACATCCTGATCCCGAACGCCGGCGTCAACACGCGGGTCAAGGCCCTCGAGCTGCCGGATGAATCGCTCCGGGAGATGCTGGAGACAAATCTCTATGGCGTTTTCGTGACCTGTCAGGTCTTCGCGCCGCTGCTCTTTGCAAAACCAGGGGGCCGGGTCGTGATCACCAGCTCTGTCAGCGCTATTCACGGAATGGACCTGCGCGCCGCGTACACGGCCACCAAGGCCGGCCTGTCAGGCCTGGTGCGAAGCCTCGCGATCGAATGGGGGCCGCGGGGAGTGACCGTCAACGCCGTCGGGCCCGGCATCATCGAGACTCCACTGACGCGGGCCTACATGGATCAGCATCCCGAGCGCGTCAAGGCGACCATCGACAACACACCACTCAGGCGCATCGGCATGCCCGAGGACGTTGCCGACGTGGTCGTGTTCCTGGCCTCCGACGCCGCGCGCTTCATCACCGGGCAGACCGTATTCGTTGATGGCGGATTGAGTGCGGGCAGCGCCTGGTGGTAGGAGTCGCCATTTGCCAGAGATGAGCGGAAAGTCAATCGACGACGTACCGGTTGGCCTTCAGACCCGCATCACCAAGACGGTGAGCGAGTCAGACGTGTATCTGTTCGCCGGCATCACCGGCGACCTGGATCCAAACCACGTCGACGAGGAGTACTGTCGCAAAACGAGCCTGGGTCATCGCGTCGCTCATGGCGCGCTGATCATTGGCTATACCTCCGCGGCTTCCACCCGGATCTTGCAGGACTTCGACCGGCCGATGGTGTCAGTCGGCTACGATCGCATCAGGTTTCTCAAGCCGGTCTATTTCGGTGACACCCTGGCCATCGATTACGAGATCACCGGCATCGAGCGTGAGCGGGAACGGATCGTGGCGAAGATCGAGGTCAAGAACCAGCACGGCGATCTGGTCGCCGTGGCGACGCACGTGATGCAGCTGGTGGATTGAGCGAGCAGCCAGGCCTCGGGCTTCTGACCGGCGTGCGAATTCTTGCGTTCACGCAGTTTCTCCTCGGACCGGCCGCGTGCCAGTACCTGGCCGACATGGGTGCGGACGTGATCAAGATCGAGCCTCCTGGGCGCGGTGCGTGGGAGCGCAGCTGGGCGGGCGCCGAGCTCTTCATCAACGGAGTCAGCGCGTTCTACCTGCTCGCCAATCGCAACCTCCGCAGCGTCACGCTGAACCTCAAGAGCGAGCGTGGCGCGGAGGCGGCTCGCAAGCTGGCGGCGGGGACGGACGTGGTCATCGAAAACTACCGCCCGGGAGTCCTCGATCGTCTCGGGCTCGGGTACGAACGGATCAAGGAGCTCAATCCCAACGTCATCTATGCATCTGGATCCGGGTATGGCAGCGACGGACCGTACAGCCACCTACCGGGCCAGGATCTCCTGCTCCAGGCAATCTCCGGCCTTGGCGCCAACACCGGCACGGAATCCGACGGGCCGACCGTTTCGGCGGCGGCAATCGTGGATCAGCACAGCGCCAGCCTGCTCGCGATGGGAATCCTCGGCGCGTTGGTGCACAGGGAGCGCACCGGTAAGGGGCAGCGAGTCGAGGTGATCATGATGGAGGCCGCTCTCGACATCCAGACGGAGCCGGTCGTCTATCACTTGAATGGAGCGCGCCTGCGGCGCCCGAAGACACCGATCGCCGATACGTTTCACTCGGTCCCGTACGGTTTTTATGCGACCGCCGACGGCCACCTGGCGATCTCCATGGCGCCGATCAAGTCGATCGCGGAAGTACTCGGCCGCCCAGCGTCGCTGGAGGCTTACGAAGATCCCGCGATCGCGTTCAGTATGCGAGACGAGATTCGTGCCGCTCTCGACCCGTACTTCCGTGAGCGGACGACGGCAGAATGGCTCGACATCCTGCGGGCGCACGGCATCTGGTGCGCGCCCGTGAACAATTTGTCGGAGACGTTCGACGACGTCGCCATCAAGCATATTGCGCCGGTCCTCGAGTTCGATCATCCCCGCGCCGGGCGCGTCCGAGTTCTCAAGCATCCGGTCCGTTACAGCTCGGGGGAGGCCACTCTCCGCCGGCCACCTCCCGAGCTCGGTGAGCACACGGCGGAGGTCCTCGGTCAATTGGGGTACAGCGGGGACGAGATCGCGGCCATGAGGGCGGCCGATGAGATCTAGCCCGGAGTCCGCTGGAACGCGTTTGACCCTCCGTTAGGCGGTCTGTTACGGTCTTGCTCACTTTCGCGTCCGAGACGCGAAAAGGGGACGTTCGGGGGTAGGCGTTGCGAATCAACCGCTACATGACCCATGCCGTGGTCCTGCTCATCGCTGCAGTCCTGTCGGGCTTCAGCTTCTCGAGCTATCTCCCACCGGCGAAGGGTTCGATCGATGCTCGGGCGGCCAACGTGGGCGGGACGGGTCGTGATATGTCCATGGGCAGGGAATCGACCATCATCAAGCCGATATCGATTCCGAGCTCGGCGCTTCCGAGCCGCGCGCCTATCTATTACAAGATCAAGTCCGGCGACACGCTGGACGGAATCGCGAAAACGCTCGACGTTCCGCTTCGAGAGGTCACGTGGTCGAACCCAGGCTTGCGAGTCCCGCTCAAAGAGGGAAGGGTTCTCCGCCTTGCCCCCGTGCCAGGCTTCGTGGTCCCCGTCAAGTCAGGCGATTCGCTTGAAAGCCTGGCGGCGGCCTACGGCCTCGACCCCGTCACCATCGTCGATTTCAATCACGTCCGCGATCCGCTGACGCCGGGATCGATGCTCATCGTCCCGGTCGATCCCGCTACTGGGCCGAATCTCCCGTCTGGCTTGCCGGCCGACCCGATCAAGCCCGGCCAGCTGGTGTGCCCGATCCGAAGCGCCCCGATCATCCAGAAGTTCGGTCCGACCTCGTTCGAGCTCGAGCCGGCCTATAGCGGCTATCTGCACTTCCACACCGGCGTCGACATCCTCGCGGGGTATGGCACTCCGATCACCGCGGCCGCGGGCGGGAAGGTGACGGCGGTGGGTCCGGCATTTGACTTTGGCATCCGAGTCGAGGTGACCGACAGCTACGGGTTCGTCGAGATCTACGCGCACATGTCGGCCGCCTCCGTCGCCATCGGCCAGCTTGTGCAGCAGGGCGACAAGGTCGGCCTGGTGGGCAGCACCGGGCTTTCGATCGGATCGCATCTCCATCTGCAGCTCGAGGTTGGCGGAGTGCCCACCGACCCGATGCCCCTCGCCGGCTGCACCGGCTGACCGACCCCGCGGCCGGTGGAGGCCTGGGACATACAACTGTCTGATAGTTGAGCACGTGATTCAACCAGCCGCATGGATCTTCGATCTCGATGGAACGCTGGTGGATACGCTCGAGACCAGGATCGTGGCCTGGTTGCAGACTTTCGAGGAACGGGGGATAGCCGCCGATCGTGATCAGGTCGCCGGGCTGATCGGATCGGATGGCCGCCGTCTGGCCCGGCTCGTGGCCGAGGCGGCGGGTCAGGCCTCTGATGCGCAGCGCGAGGAGGATATCGACCGCCGGGCGGGTGAGATTTTCAGCGCCCTGAACGTCGATCCGCGAGTCCTGCCTGGCGCTCTCGAGCTGTTGAACGCTCTCGACGAGCATCGACAGCGATGGGCGATCGCAACATCGAGCCGGCGCGAACAGGTCGACGCATCAGTCAACGCGTTGAAGCTGTCACGGCGTCCGACGGTCATCGACGGGAGCAATGTGAAGCACGCCAAGCCGGCTCCGGACCTGCTCCTGTTCGCCGCCCGCAAGCTGGAGATCGTGCCGTCAGAAGGCTGCTACGTCGGGGATTCGATCTGGGACATGCAAGCGGCCGTTGCTGCCGGGATGCCGGTGGTCGGCGTCGCCAGCGGCTCGGCAACCGCAAAAGAACTGACCGAAGCGGGAGCTTCGTTGACGGTCGACGATCTGACCGAGCTCGTCCCGTTCGCACGAGGCGCCGTGTCATGGTCTGATCGTTAGACATGCCCGAGTTGTACGAACCGACATTTGCCGATGTGCTTGACGCCGCAAAGCGAATCCGCAGCTACCTCCAGCCCACCCCGCTCAGACACTACCCGTCGCTTGACCGCCTCGTCGGCGCCGAAGTCCACGTCAAGCACGAAAACCACAATCCGACCGGGGCCTTCAAAGTCCGCGGAGGCATCAACCTCGTGAGCCGGCTCACGAACGAGGAGCGCGATCGAGGAGTGATCGCCGCATCCACCGGGAACCACGGCCAGTCAGTCGCCTACGCCGCGCGCCTTTTCGGAGTGAGCGCGATCATCTGCGCGCCAGAGAACGCGAACCCGGTCAAAGTCGAATCGATGCGGGACCTTGGGGCCGAGGTGGTTTTGAAGGGCGAACGGTATGACGATGCTCGGCTCAACGCCAGCCGGCTCGCTGAAGAGCATGGCTATCGCTACATCCATTCGGGAGACGAACCCCATCTGATCGCCGGCGTGGGCACGCACACGCTGGAGCTGCTGCAGGAGCAGCCTCAGACCGAGGTCGTCATCGTGCCCATTGGCGGTGGGTCCGGGGCTGCCGGCGCCTGCATCGTCGCCAAGGCCGTGAATCCCCACATCGAGGTCGTCGGGGTCCAGTCCAAGGAGGCGCCTGCGGCCTACCTCAGCTGGAAGAACCGCGAGACCCGTGAGGCGCCCAACCGGACTCGTGCTGAAGGCCTGGCCACGGCCGCTCCGTTCGAGCTGCCGCAACGCATCCTGCGCCGCCTGCTCGACGACTTCGTGCTCGTCACCGACGATGAGATCGACGCTGCCACCGCGCTGATGATCGAGAAGACGCGCACCTTGGTCGAAGGCGCCGGTGCAGCTGCGCTCGCCGCCGCGCTCAAATTGAGAGCTCGCCTCCAGGGTCGCAAGGTGGCTCTGATCTGCAGCGGAGGCAACATCAGCCCGACGCAACTCAGAGAGTTGCTGCAGCGCCATCTCCTCTAGCGGAGCGCCTGGAACTCGGCATCGGTCAGCTCGATCTTCGCCGCCGCCACGTTCTCCTTCAGGTGCGCCGGCGACAGCGTGCCGGGGATCGGCAGCATAACCGGGGATCGGCGCAGGAGCCACGCGAGCGTGATCTGCTGCGGTGTTGCTCCGTGCCGCTCGGCGATCCAGGCAATAGCACGGCCACCCTCGGCGCGCAGCGGATAGTACGGCACGAACACGATGTTTTCGCCGGCGCAGTAGTCGACGACCTCCTCGGACGTGCGCTCCGACAGGTTGTAGTGGTTCTGGACCGCGGTGATGGGAACGACCCGCCGGGCACGCTCGATCTGGTCGATGTCGACGTTCGAGATGCCTACGTGCCGGATCTTGCCGCGGTCTCGGTACTCCTTGATCGCGGCGAGGCTTTCTTCGAGCGGGGTCTCGGGATCGACGCGGTGCAGGTAGTACAGATAGATGCTTTCTGTTCTCAGCGCGCGGAGGCTCTGCTCGATCTCGGCGCTCAACACCTCTGGCCGGCCGCGTCCGGCGCCACCGAACCCGCCTTTGGTCGCCACGATGCAGCCGTCAGGGATGGGAGAGAGTGCCTCGCCGATGGTCTCTTCGCTCTGTCCGCCCGTCTACAGGTGAGCGGTGTCGATCATCTGCACTCCAGCGGCAACCGCGGCCCGGATCAACGCGACGTTGTCCGTTGTTTTCGTGAGCCGGTTTGTACCCAGCCCGATCGGAGCTACGTCGAGGTCGCCAACCTTCATGCAGATTCGATGCTAGCGGGTGACCCGCGGATCCCGGAAGAACCGGGTCCGCGGGTCGATCTGAATGCTTGAAGGGGTGATCGGTTAGCGGGGAGGGAACTGCGAGTTGGGCGCGGGAGCGACGAGGTTCGCTGTCGGAGCCTCATCGATGAAGCCGATCACTGCGCAGTTGATATCGATGCCCACGCTGCCATAAGGGGCGCCTCCAGGGCCGGTAATGAGGTCGGGGCGAGTGGCGGCGAGGTTGAAGACGACGTTCTCGTCGATCTGCCGCTTGTCGAGACCCTGGTCTATTGCTTTCTGCGTCCACTGACCGAGCTGCGCGTCCCACAGTGGGCTGTACGCATCCGCGTGCCGTGGATCCTTGAGGGTTGGAAAATCGCCGAACACGTTCAGGAGGTCGCCACCCTTGCGCAGCGCGTCGATCAACGCGGTGTTGGAGGCGGAGGCGTCCTCTGCGGCGTGGCCGTTGAGAACGATGTTCACGAACCCCTGTGCCTGAGGATTGCTTGCGCCGCTTTGTCCATTGACGAAGCCGAACAGGCGCTCGCGAGCCGAGCCGAGGAAATCATCGCCACCGTTGTACGCAGCGTTGGCGAGGGCGGGTACATAGGTGGAACGCTCCAGGACCGCGGCCAACGGGTCGTCGGCCTCGGTGCTGAGGTACAGGATGGGCTGGCCGGCGTCGAAGCCCTTCACCAGCAGGAGGTCGACCCACGAGTCGAGAAACTGTCCGGGCGGCGGCGGGGGAGCGATGTGAATCCCGAGCACGCGGTCCCCGGTGTTGGTGTGAGTCGTCACGTCAAACGGTCCGTCTCCGGTCGCCACGATGGGAGCGCTGTAGACAACGTCGGACCCAGCGATCCGAATGAACGGGCTGTATCCGGGGCCTGCCACCGCGCCGGGCGAAAACGACGCCGGCGGGAAGCCGTTGGGCCCTGGTACCAACGTGCGCGTTGGGGTGAAGTCCGGCTCGCCCTTGAAGTTGACGACCGCCGGCCCGAACTTGTTCGCGTCGGCCGACGGCGAATCCAGGGTGACTGTTTGCACGCACTGAGGACAGCTGATCGCGATGTTCGCGAGCTTGGGGGCATAGTTCAGGCCGCTGTTGTGCGCCAGTCCAACATCGGATGCCTCCGTCAGGACGAACCACACGGTGTGGCCGTTGGCGGTTCCCTTGTACAAGGGCAGACGAACGGTTTCGTGACTCAGGTCGACCTGGAGCGCGCTTTCCAGGACCAGGTTTTGGGTTGGAAGCAACCCCGTCAGCTGCCCCAGTCCGCTAGCCGATCCAGCGTTGCCAGAAATTCCGGCTGATGCTGCCGGCTGCTCACGAGTCACGAGCACCAGTGACAAGACCACGGCCGCAATAGATGCTGCGGCCAGCCAACTTAACTTGAAGAAACTTCGTCTCAAACTGATCTTCTCCTCATCTCGTCTTTCGACTCTTGATTTGCGAATTCGGGTCTGTCGCGACAGCAGTTCAGTCACGCCGCCACCCGATCCGTTACATGTGCTCCTGGCACGGAACATCGCGGCCCCAATCGCGGTTCGTCGTCTTGAAGGCCTTCATGACCTCGATCACTGCCGCATTGCCGACCGACGAATTGGAGCTCGTCCTCGCGCTGCGCGCGGGTGATGAGGACGCCTTCACGAAACTCGTCAACCGATACCAATCCGCGATGCTCCAGGTCGCCCTGACTTACGTGGGGCGCCGCGCCATTGCCGAGGAAGTCGTGCAGGAGGCCTGGCTCGGCGTCCTCAACGGCATAGGACGCTTCGAAGGACGTTCGCAGCTGAAGACCTGGATCATGCGCATCGTCATCAACCGCGCCAAGCGGCGAGGTAGCGAAGAAGCGCGCACGACTCCCTTTTCCGGAATGCAGCCCGCGCGCGACCAGTCCGGTGCATCCGTGGACCTGGATCGATTTCGCGGAGCTTCCGATCCCTGGCCCGGTCACTGGTGGTCCCCGCCGTCGAATTGGTCCGGGATGCCGGAGGCTCGCCTGCTCTCGGGGGAGATGTTCGACCAGGTGCGGCGCGCCATGGACGTCCTGCCCGAAAGGCAGCGCGAGGTGATCACACTGCGCGACGTCCTTGGGTATTCCGGAGCGGAGGTTTGTAACGTCCTGGCGATTTCGGATACGAATGAGCGAGTTCTGCTGCACCGTGCTCGCTCCCGAGTACGTGCCGCCGTGGAGCGCTACCTACAGCAATGACAGAGAGGCATATGCGTCACGCGACCACCGAGATGACCTGCCAGGAGCTCGTGGAGCTGATCACTGAGTACCTGGATGGAACCCTGCTGGAGCCGGACCGATCGCGCTTCGACGCTCACGTGCGCACGTGTTCAGGATGCGAGGCCTACATTGAGCAGATGCGCATGACGATCCGGTTGCTGGGCAAGCTCAGCGAGGAGTCGATCTCGGCTGAAGCGCAGAGAGACCTGCTGGCGACGTTCCGGACCTGGAAGGCAAACGGGGCCGAACACGGCCTGTGAAGGAGACACAAATGACGACGAATCAGAAAGAGGCGACGCGTGCGCGGCCGGCTGCTGAGCGGGCGAGACTCAAGGACGGGGTGCACATCGAGTACAGCCCGCGCCGGGTGCGCGCGTACTTCGACAACCAACCGATCGCCGACAGCCAGCGGGTGTTGCTCGTGTTCGAGACCAAGCGCCCTCCGGTGTACTGGTTTCCAACCTCGGACGTGCGCATGGACCTGCTGGCGCTTAAAGAGCAGGGAGTCGCGGGCGCCTCAGGGACTGTGCGCTGGCGCTCGACCGCCACGGGCAGGTCGGTGGACAACCTTGCCTGGAGCTACGCGGAGCCCGCCGGCGACCTGGCTCCCCTGGAAAACCACATCGCCTTCTACTGGAACGCCATCGACGCCTGGTATGAGGAAGACGAGGAGGTCTTCGTTCACCCTCGGGATCCGTACACGAGGGTTGACACCGTCCACAGCTCGCGTCGCGTACGTGTGGAGGTCGACGGCGAGACCGTCGCCGAGACCAGCCGGCCGGTGCTTCTGTTCGAGACCGGCCTACCCACCCGTTACTACATTCCCAAGCTGGACGTGCGGATGGATCTGCTCGAATCGACCGACACCGTGACCCACTGTCCCTACAAGGGCGACGCCGGCTACTGGAACCTGCGCCTGGGTGACAAGACGTTCAAGGACTACGTGTGGGTCTACCGGCGGCCGATTCCCGAGATCCCGAAAATCGAGAATCTGCTGTGCTTCTACAACGAGAAGGTCGACCTCTACGTCGACGGAGTGCTTCAGGAGCGGCCTGTAACGTCCTTCTCCTAGTCCACGAAGCGATGTGGAAGCTACTCCGAAGAGTCCTTCCAGCCGAGATGTTTCCAGCGGAACAACCCGCTGAGACCGAGGCGCTTCACGTACAGCTCATGGAAGCGTTCGTACTTCTCGGCGGCCTGGCTGGTCGATTTGAGATAGACGGCCCGCTCGGTGATCCTGTCGATGTCGTCGGCCGGTGCCAGGAAGTGGTGACCGAGTATGTGGTGCTCGAACGCAACACCATGAAAGATGTCCTCTTCGGGCAGCGCTGCCACCTCGGTCACATGACCGACCTCGACCCCATCGCTCGCGATTACGGGCGAACGCGCCCCGATGGCGCGCCACGAAATCACGGTTTCCGGTTTATCGCTCACCGCATCGAACATACACCGCCCTCGGCATATGACGCAGTCGCCTCGGGAGAGTCACCGGCAGAACCAACCTGATCCTGTGCGGTGACCTCCTTGTATTCATGTGCGAACAGGGCTATCCGATCTGCGCCCCAGACGGCGAAACGACGTACCAGGGAGCGCCGAATGCGTTGACGCCCTGGCCGGTCGCATCCCCTGCCTTCTTGTCGGAGATGAACCGGTAGAGCGGGTGGCCGCCGTATGTGACCTGGGTGGTCCTATCCCCGCGGAGTGTGGTGCCGAGCAACGACGCATTCACGCCGGCTCCGGCTTGCGGAGCGCCGTTGGTGAGGACTGGCGGCCAGTACTGCACGCAGCTCGCGCTGTTACAGCTAGACGTGGCGCCCTTGTCGGCCACGAACAGGTAGACGGTCTGCCCGTTGGAGTCGACGATAACCTGGCCGACATTCGTCGTCCCGACGTTGATTGCGGTGCCCGAACTGACCGGCGGAGCCGGCGACGCGCTGGGCGCCGCGACCGGTGCCGCACTTGGAGCAGCGCTCGCCGCTGGACTCGACGGGCCGTAAAGGCCCGTCGAACTGGTGGTCGAGCACGCCGCGGCGATGAACGCGGCGGCCACCAGGCCGCCGGTGAGAACGAAGTTTGAACGCATGTCAGTGCTTCTCCTGTTCATGAATGGTGTGGTTGGTCAGTACCCGCCGGTGCCACGGATGGGGGTGGCGGGGGTGGTGGTGTCCGATGACTTGGATTCGACGCCGAAGTCGGACGACTTCGACTCGCCGAGCACGAATCGCGCGACATCGCGGCCGAGCTCCAGGCCCGCCTCGTGGTCGAGGCGAGTGTGGACGCCCGCAAAGATCCGGCTCAGGCCGGCTTCCGTCATGACCGCCTGGTAGCTGTCAAAGGTCCTCACGGTGCCCTTCACGACGTCGGAGGTCACCTGGATCTGGTCGTCCTTGCCGAAGAACGAGGACAACACCGTCGCTCCGGCCGCGCTGATGACGCTGTGTGCACCGGGGTAAGAGGGGTCGGCCGGCGTGGTCGCGAGCGACGTCCACGTCGGGTCGCCGGCGATGGCCGTGTTGCCGATGCTGTCGCCGGCGCGAATGGCCGTGATCGGCCGCCAGATCTGGTAGTGGTACTTCGCGTCGTAAAAGGCGATGACGCCGTCGGCAAAGGTCAGGTTGAGGACCGCGAACAAGCGCGCCGTGGTCTCGAGGTTCGTGTGGTGGGCCAGGGCAGCGTTGTCGGCGATCTCGTTCCACGTGTTCCAGATCGGCCCGGCCCAGAACTTGGCAGCAACAGTCTCGTCGGCCGTCCGCGTTGTGCTGGTGTTTTGGCCCAGGCTCTTGACCTCGTTGAGGGCGTTGGCGTAAGCCGCGCTGGTCAGCGCCGCCTCGGGCTGAGGGCGAAACTGGTTGGCGCGGTCGAGGACGAATGGGGTGACGTTCGCCCAGCCAGTGAACACGGGGGCGGCGAAGGCTGGCGGAACCGGCCGGAAGTCACCAGGCTGGGTGCCGGCGACGAATGGTGGTGGGGTGTTGGCGGAACCGTCGTTGGCACGGTCGGCCACCAGTCGCGCGGCGACGTCATGACCGACCTGGATCCCTTGCTGCTTGGCAGCGCCGTCCGGAATCGCCGCGAGCTCGCCGGCGAGCGTCTGGTCGAGGGCGGCCCTCAGCTTCGAGTTGAGGTTGGGGTAGAGCGCGACGAGGGTGTCGTGGCCGGCCTGAGCCGCGGCGTCGACGCGTGCCCCGCGTGGCGCGGGCACCGAGAAGAGATACGCGGGGCCATCCTTCGTGAGGGCAAGGACGGAGTCGTAAATCGCGGCGTGCAAGATGGCGAAGCTCCGCGTCGGGTGCACCGTCGCGGGCTGGGCGCCGGGCGTCAGCACGATCTGCAGCAGCTGCTGGTTCCAGTCGACGACGATGGCGCCGGAAGCTCCACCCGCGGGGGGCGCGGAACTCTTGTTGCTGCCGGACGTGATCGCTCCGGCTGCGCTCGCGGTCCCGACCCCGAGCGCGATGCCGATTAGAACGGTCAAAGCGATCATCAGTTTCTTCATGTTGCTTTCTCCTGTTGGTGGTTCATGCCGGGCCGTAGCCCGTGGCGGCCTCGAGCTCTCGTTTGATTCGCCGGGCGGTGCGGTCGAGCAGGTCGGATGCGATCGGATCGACCCAGCCTCGACTGAGCAAGCCGGTGTGGTCGACGATGGTCACCCAGAACGACATCTGAACCTCAGACCCGCTTCGGGTGCCATGAACGGCCATCCACATCCGGATCCGGACGTAGGGCATGCGTCCGTCCGCAAGCCCGCAGAGTCTCAGGGCAGCGGTGCGGGCTTTCGGATCGGAGTCGGTGATGCGGCCTTCGCCGGCGCATGCAAACTGGAAGGGTCCGGCACCGATCGCGATGCGGCCTTCGAATCGTTCCGCATCGATGACCCTGGTGAGGCTGCCGCCGGGCACGCAGCCAAGCAGCATCTCGGGATCGTGAAGCCGGCGAAACACCCAGTCGGGATCGCGATCGACCGGGGTCGTGCGCGAGAGGCTGAGCACGAAGAGTTTCGAATACGGATTCGAGCCGGTTCCCATCCTGTTCGCCTCAGAGCTCGCGCGATCAGTTGCCAACCGTCAGTCCTTCGACGTCGATCTCGTTCGTGCCGGGTCCCGTCTTCCATGTGAGATGCGACAGCGGGCTGGTGGCGGGCCCATGGAGAACACGTCCGTCGAGGGCGAATTCCGACCCGTGGCAGGGGCACACGAAATGCTGCTTGCCGTCGTCGAATGCGTAAGAGCACCCGAGGTGGGGGCAGGTGATTGCGAACGCTCGCAGCGCCCCCTGATCGCGAGTCAAGAAGCCGCCGTACGTCGGATCGCCGGCCGCGTTCTGCTCGCCGCCGTCGGCCATGATGAAAGCCATTCCGGCCGGCGCATCGAAGCGCGCCGCTGCGCCCTCTTTCAG
>Ga0209802_1001020_pt1 | contig 21443 bp, 24 predicted proteins | sample GraSoiAngelo_129_FD_185886 | JGI IMG/M metagenome (GOLD analysis project Ga0209802, IMG submission 185886) | Grasslands soil microbial communities from the Angelo Coastal Reserve, California, USA - 14_0927_12_40cm (SPAdes) (version 2) | ecosystem: Environmental > Terrestrial > Soil > Grasslands ... | reverse complement strand
GCACCGATCGATCCAACTAGCGCCTGGCCGATTTGGATCCAGGTGGTGATCGGGGCGATGTTCGGGTCCGCGGCGAAATAGAGGCGGAATGCTTAGGAACCCGGCCTGTTAATGCAAGAGCTCAGGCTTTGCGTCGCCTGGAGTGCGGCGGAATGCAAATCATCACACCGCTGCCGTCTGCTGGCTCTTGGCGAACCAGACGAACAGCGACACGAACACGACGATCGCCAGCAGCACCATGAACGCGAGGACCGCGCCGTGCTGGCGCTTGGGCGATGCCGCAAAATCCCACGGGCGCGTGGCAAGCCGAAGCAACTCGTTCACGTCACTCGATCGCCACACCTGCCTCGGATACAGGTTGAACGCGCCCCTGCCGTCCGCGTTCATGAAGCGCGCATACGGATAACGGCTTCCCCGCATATACCTGGTTTCCACGTTGCCCGCCAGCTGGGAGATGGGAATGCTCTCGCGCACGAGCCCGAAAAGGTAGACCTTGCTCACCTGGTTCGGATCTATCTCTATCCGTGTGCCGAGAAAGTGAGCCGCCGGAAATGCACCGGCTAGGACCACGAACAAGCCGGCCGGTAGCCGTACCGCCAGGTCCTTTCCGTGCGTGGCCGAGCTGTCGAAGATGATCGCAAGCCCGAAGATGACCGCTACTGCGGGAAACGCCAGGGCGTACACGTACCCGAACAGTCCGGGGCGGATCACCCGCACGCGATGAGGCGGTGAGGATGACATCAGCGGCGAGAACACGCCGCAATGATCGGCCGTGCGGCCTATTCCGTCCGCCCCCCTCGAACCCGGCTCTCCACCCCGTCGAGAAGAATGTCGAGTGCGGAGGCGGGTTTGCTTTTTGGCACGGGCTCGGCCGCGGGTGTTTCGGCATGCTGCACCTTTGGTGTGTAAACGTCGAGGCGCAGGTCAACCACGCCGCTGCTGACGTCCAGCTCGTAGCGGTCGCGAGCGTTCGGCGCCCCTTCGCTCTGCCACCGCAGGTCTGACAGGACAACCTTGGTCGAGAAGTCATCGAGCTTCAACTTCAGGACTCCCGTGTGGACCAGCGCGACGACGGCCGCTCCGGACGGTCGGTGAAGCGTGACGTTCACCACGCCGCTCGAGATATGGATGGGCACTACACCTTGCGGTTCGGGCAGAAAGCACTCCAGGTTGGTGGCACCGCTGTCGACATGTATCTCTCGGACGTCCAGCGCGGGCAAGTCGAGCACGGTGTTCCAGGTGGGAGCCTGGACCTTGAATCGCCATGGACGGCGCGGATTGAGCTCGATCTCTCCCCGCCCGATGCCACGCAGCCGCCTGACGACCACGGTCTCGCCTCTGACGACCGCCGGCGAGGCGGCGGCCTGCTCGTGCGGAACCCGAATCAAGTCCGGCATGTCGGGGCTGCCGCCGCGTAGAAGGACACCGCGCGATCCGCTGTCGATTGCGATCGATGCGGGCTTGCCGCCTTCGTCCAACTCGACATGGGACCCATCGGCTGCGGAGCGGTCCGCAATTACGTAGGTCATCGCCAAGAGAGCGATGTCGGCGGCCTCGACCGCGCGCAGGCCTGCGCCCTGCAGCTGCGCCTTCAGGTCGGTGAAGGCGTCGCTCCGCTCCAATGCATCCGGGACCTCGAGCAGGACCCGATTCGCGTCCTTCTGAGCTGCGACCCGCCGGCGCAGCGCGTCGGCACTAGCCAGAACCGCCTCGCGCCATGTCGATCGATGACGGGGTCGCGGCACCGACTCCAGGATCGACTCCGCCAGGAGCTCCATCAGCTCGCGACGGTCGCGAACATGCCAGTAGAGCGAGGCGGCCTTTACCTCGAGCTTGTCCGCCAGCGCCCGCATCGAGAGCGCTTCCAGGCCCTCCTTGTTGATCAGCTCGAGGGCTGCCGCGACCAGCCGCTCCCGCGTCAGACCGCGATGCTTCTCTTCTTCTGGGCTCAATTTCGCGATTCTCCTCTATTTCTCATAGTTGGGCTTGCATATCTAACGTCGTTAGGGTTATTCTATGCCACCAACGCCCCTAACGGCGTTAGATCGAGGAGGAAATCGAGATGCAGACCATGGAGACTCGGAGATGGCGGTTAAAGGGTCCCGAGATGGAAGGACCCATAGCCCGGTGGTACGCCAAGGTGCGCGGCTCGCAGAGCCAGCTCGAGGCTTATCGAGCGCAGGCGGCGCAGCTCACGTCCGGCCTACCGGAAGGCGCCAGGGTGCTGGAGGTCGCGCCCGGCCCCGGATACCTGTCTATCGAGATGGCTCGTCTTGGTCGTTTCGATGTAACAGGGCTGGACATCAGCCGCACTTTCGTAGAGATCGGGAGCGAGAACGCCCACCGGGCCGGCGTCAGCGTCGAATTTCGGAACGGTGACGTTGCGAACATGCCGTTCGGAGCCGAGACATTCGACCTCATGGTCTGCCAGGCGGCGTTCAAGAACTTCACGCTGCCGCGCACAGCGCTTGCCGAGATTCACCGAGTCCTTCGCGCCGGCGGCACGGCGGTCATCCAGGACATGAGCCGGGATGCGACCCATGCGGACATCGACGCCGAGGTCGCGGCCATGAATCTCGGGTGGCTGAGCTCGTTCATGACGAGGGCGACGCTGGAGCGACTTCGCAACCGCGCGTACTCCCCTCTCCAGCTCGAGCTTCTCGTTGCGGAGAGTCCCTTCCAAACATGCGAGATAACGACCGCGGGGATCGGCCTCGAGGTGAGACTCACGAAACCGGCGATCACCAGGTAAGAGGAGTGAAAAATGTGGATCGGATTCGAAACCATCCGATGGCCGCCCTGGCCGTGCTGGTCCTTGGTCTCTTCACTCCTTTCGTCAACGGTTTCAGCAATGCCGCGCACAGCGGGTTCGAGGTCGGCGCCGGGCAGTCGTGCGCGAGCCTGCAGCTGCCCGAGCAGGTCCAGTCGATCGCGCACTACGTCTTTACACATGCATTCGTCGATGCGATGCACCCGACCCTGGTCCTGCCGATCGTTGTGCTGGTGGCAGCGGCATTTGCCGCCGCGTTCGCCCGCTCGCACAAGCCGAGCGCCCTGGCCGTCCATGAGGAGGAAGCGGCCGTGGCCTAACCTTCTCTTGTGGCGAAGAAGCTCGCCGAGTACGAGGCCAAAAGAGACTTCAAGAAGACACCAGAGCCCGGCGCCAAGGTGCCCCGCAAGGCAACCAAGGCGCCGAGGTTCGTGGTGCAGGAACACCATGCCCGTCGCCTTCATTGGGACTTCCGTCTCGAGAAGGACGGCGTGCTCGTCTCGTGGGCGGTGCCGAAGGGCGTCCCCCTAGACCCCAAGAAGAACCACCTCGCCGTCCACGTCGAGGATCACCCGCTCGACTACATCGACTTCGCCGGCGAGATCCCGCAAGGCGAGTACGGCGGAGGCACGGTGAAGATCTGGGACAGCGGTACCTACGAGACGGAAAAGTGGTCGGACCGCGAGGTGATGGTCGTCCTGCGCGGCAAGCGGGTCAACGGCCGCTACGTCCTGTTCCAGACCGATGGCAAGAACTGGATGATCCACCGCATGGATCCGCCGCAGGATCCAGAGCGCGAGCCGATGCCCTCGCGCATCGAGCCCATGTACGCCAAGCTCGTCCGCAAGCCGCCCACCCCTGACGCCGCATGGGGCTTCGAGTTCAAGTGGGATGGCATCCGCGCCCAGGCCTATGTCGAAGGCGGAACCGTGAAGCTGTTGAGCCGCCGTGGCGAGACCATCACCTCTCGCTATCCGGAGATCCACGCCATGGGACGCGCGCTGGGCGCGACCGAGGTGATCCTCGACGGCGAGGTCGTCGCGCTGGACGAGAAGGGGCGGCCCAGCTTCGAGGAGATCCAGCAGCGCATGGGCCTGACGTCGGAGTCGGAGATCCGCCGCAAGATGAAAGAGGTGCCGGTCACCTACATGCTCTTCGATGTGATGTGGCAGGACGGGCGTTCGCTGCTCAAGCTGGCCTACACCGATCGTCGCAAGCGGTTGGAAGCCTTGAAGCTGAAGGGCCCGTCATGGCAGACGCCGCCTTATGAGGAAGGGGGCGGAGGCGCGATGCTCGACGCGAGCCGCAAGGCCGGGCTCGAGGGCATTGTGGGCAAGAGGCTCGACTCGCCCTACGAACCCGGCCGGCGCAGTGGCGCGTGGGTCAAGGTCAAGAACCACATGGGCCAGGAGCTCGTGATCGCCGGTTGGCTGGAAGGCGAAGGCAAGCGCCGCGGCCTGCCGGGCGCGCTGCTGGTCGGCTACTACGACAATGGGGAGCTCGTGTACGCGGGCAAGGTCGGCACTGGATTTTCGGACGCGATGCTCGACAAGCTGATGGAGCTCATGAAACCCATGGAGCGCAAGACGAGCCCATTCGATCGCGGCAAGCCGCCCAAGGGCGCGCACTTCATCGAGCCCAGGCTGGTCGGTGAGTTCGAGTTCGTGGAATGGACCAGGGGCGGCCAGCTCAGGGCGCCGGCGTTCAAGGGCCTGCGCACCGACAAGGTTCCGCAGGAGGTCGTGCGCGAGCTTGGCTAAGGAAACTGCGGTCGAGGTCGTCATCGAGGGCCGGACGCTCAAGCTCACCAATCTCGAGAAGGTGCTGTACCCCGAGGTCGGGTTCACGAAAGGCCAGGTCATCGACTACTACACGCGAATCGCACCCGCGATCCTGCCCCACACGAAGGACCATCCGCTGACGCTCAAGCGCTATCCCAACGGCGTCGACGCCGAGTTCTTCTACGAGAAGAACTGCCCCAAGCACCGGCCACCCTGGGTGGAGACGGCAACCGTGTGGAGTGGGGGCAACAACCGCGACATGTACTACTGCCTGTGCCAGGACCTGCCGACGCTGGTGTGGCTCGCTCAAATTGCAACACTCGAGTTCCACACATCGCTGTCGCTTGCGAGCAACCTGCCTCAGCCAAGGACGATGGTGTTCGACCTCGACCCCGGACCGCCGGCGACGATCGTCGAGTGCTGCCGGGTCGGATTGATGCTTCGCGACCTCTTCGCGGAGCACGGCCTTGACTGCTGCGCAAAGACGTCAGGCTCGAAAGGACTGCAGCTTTACGTGCCCCTGAACAGCAAGGTCACCTACGACGAGACCAAGGTGGTGTCCAAAGGCCTGGCGCAACTGTTTGAGGAGAAGCATCCTGACCTCGTCGTGCACAAGCAGCTGAAGGAACTGCGCACCGGTCGCGTATTGATCGATTGGAGCCAGAACGACCAGTACAAGACGACGGTCAACGTCTACTCGCTGCGAGCGCGATCGCGGCCGACGGTGTCGACCCCGGTGTCGTGGGACGAGGTCGAAAAGTGCCTGAAGTCTGGCGACCCGTCGAAGCTGGTGTTCGACTCCGACCAGGTGCTGCAGCGCGTCGCCAAGCTGGGCGACCTGTTCGAGCCCGTGATCAAGAAGAAGCAGAAGCTACCCAAATCCCTGCTGCAAGCCACGGGCGGCGAGCCAGCGCTCGAGAAGATGGCCAACCGGCGCCACGGCGGCGGCAGGCGGTACGGCAAGCAGACCGGACACTGAGTTGGCCCGGCCACGGGTCGTTATCGCGGGCGCCGGGTTCGCCGGACTCACCTGCGCTCGTGCGCTGAAGCACGCGCCGCTTGACGTCTTGTTGATCGACCGCAACAACTACCACCTGTTCACTCCGCTGCTGTATCAGGTGGCGTCCGCGCTGCTGGATCCCGGAGAGGTCGCGCGCCCCGTCCGCGAGCTGGTGCGGCCCTTGGGCAACGTCGAGTTCCGCCAGGCCGAAGTGACGGGTGTGGACATGCATGGCCGCATCCTGAACACCGATCGCGGGCCGGTGCAATACGACTACCTCGTGCTGGCCACCGGAAGCCAGAGCGACTACTTCGGCAACGCGTCGCTCGCGCTGCATGCCTTCGGGCTGAAGGAGCTGGGCGAGGGCCTGGCACTGCGAAACCGGGTGCTCGCGCGCGTCGAGGCCACGCAGTGGGTCGCCGATGCCGAGGAGCGCCGGATGATGCTCACGTTCGCCATCGTCGGCGGCGGCCCGACCGGAGTGGAGATGGCCGGCGCGCTTTCCGAGCTGATCCGGCTCGTGCTCAAGAAGGACTATCCAAAGCTCGACCTGGGCGAGGTGCGCGTGATCCTTCTCGAGGCTGCGGGCTGGCTGCTGGGCACGTTCGACCCCGTCCTACGCGAGGCGGCGCGGCGGTCGCTGCAGAAGAAGGGCGTCGACGTGATGCTGAACGCCAAGGTGGCGCAGGTCACGGAGGACTCGATCAGTCTCGCAAGCGGGGAGGTCGTCCCTGCGGGCACGATCGTGTGGACCGCCGGCGTCCGAGCGTCGGAGCTGGGCGCGGCGCTGGGCGTAAAACTCGTGCGCCAGGCCCGAGTTCCTGTGGATGACACGCTGCAACTGCCTGGTCATCCGGTCGTCTTCGTCATCGGCGACCTTGCGGGGGCAGTCGTCGCGGGCGAGCCGCTTCCGATGCTGATCCCGGTGGCCATGCAAGAGGGCCGGCGGGTGGCCGCGACCATCAGGGACATGGCTGCCAACGGTGGTGCGACCGCATTCGTTTACAAGGATCCCGGCACGATGGCGACCATCGGCCGCAACTCGGCAGTGGCTCAGCTCGGCCGCGTCCGCCTGTCGGGGTTTCCGGGCTGGGTGATGTGGCTGACCGTACACCTGGTCAACGTGGTCAGCTTTCGCAGCCGCATCCTCGTCCTCATCAACTGGGCCTGGGACTATCTCTTCTACGACCGGCCCATCCGTCTCATCGTGAGGGCTGATCCCGACCGCTCCGATTGAGCCGCGAGCGTCACAAACGGGCCGGATGCGGGGCTGATACTTGTGAGGTGAAGTCCAGGCTCGCGTCGTTTGGCGCCGGTTTCCTGCTCCTGGCCGTGGCCTCAGGCTGCGGAGGACTTCAGCCACAGGATGCCGGTCAGGCTCTGCGCGAAGGCGGCGCTGCGATCGCCAAGCTCAAGACTGTGAAAGCGACCCTGACGTTCGCGAAGGGGACGATCACTTTCCAGACCTTCAGCCTCGTCAAGGCTGCGGCTCAATTGAGGCTCCCGCTAGACAGCGATACGACCTATACAGTGCGCCAGCAAGACGCGCAGTTCGCGCTCGAGATCATCATCTCGGGCGGTCACGTCTATTTGCACCTGCCCTTCTCCGGCTACAACGAGGTGACCGGGGCGGAAGCTGCGGCAATCCCGGACCTCGCCAAGCTCTTCGATCCCCTCAAGGGCCTGCCTGCCGTGATCCCCGCCGGCCACAGCCTGAAATACCTCGGCGCTGAGCAGGTGGACGGGGTCGACTCACACAAGGTGCAGGCGACCTACAGCCCGGATCAGGTCCATGGCATGCTGCCGGAGCTGACCTCTGCCGGCAACGTCGATGCCGTGATCTGGATCGGGGGCTCGGATCACCTGATCCGCAAGGCGGTGCTGTCGGGCCTTTTCGGTGACAACGGCTCGATGAGCTCGGTCGAGGTCGACCTCAGCGGCTTCAACGGCAGCGTCGTGATCGCCACCCCGGCGCTCTCTTAACAGGCAGGGTTGCTCGTCCTTTTCGACTTGCCCACACTGGCGCAAGGAGCGCCGGCGGGGGAGGGACGGCAAACGGGAAGGGAGGGCCCCGCCAGGGGTGCGTCGAGGCTCAGAATCGGCACCGGCGGCACCCACGATTCCTGACATTCAGCCGGCGACAAGGCGACCCCTGCTCCTTCTCATCGCCGGAGCCGGGCTTTTCATCACGGCCCTCGACGCCTACGTCGTCGTCACGCTGCTTCCGGCCATCGTGGCCGACATCGGCCTGACCATCGACCGCTTCGAGCAGGCGACCCCGATCGTCACGGGCTTCCTCGGCGGCTACGTGGTCGCCATGCCTTTACTCGGCGCTTATTCCGACGTGCGCGGCAGGGCGCCCGTCTACGCCCTGTGCATGCTGGTCTTCGCAGCCGGCTCTGCGATCACGGCCACCGCCGGCTTGTGGTCGTTCGCGGGCCTGCCCTGGCTGGTCGCCGGCCGGTTCCTGCAGGGGTTGGGTGGCGGCGGCCTGGTCCCGCTCTCGCTCGCACTCGCCGCCGACCTCTACCGCAATGAGCGCCGGACGGCAGCCCTGGGGTCTGTGACCGCTATGCAGGAGGCGGGCAGCGTGTTCGGGCCGCTGTATGGGGCCACCATCGCAGCGGCGGCCGGGTCGATCGGGGGTTGGCGATTCGTGTTCTGGCTGAATCTTCCGCTGGCCGCGCTCTGCGCCGCCGGCCTGCTTGCCGGCAGCCGCCGGCAGCGCAGGCTCGATGCAGCTACGGCCTCGTCACTGGACTGGGTCGGCGCCGCGCTGCTCGGCGCGGGCCTCGGGCTGCTGGTGCTTGCGCTGTACCCGGATGACCCCAACACCCGCGCCACGAGCGGCCTCTTGATTCCGGTCGGCGTTTTGAGCCTGGTCGTGCTGAGCCTGTATGCGAGGCGCCAGGCGACGCGCCTTGAGCCCTTGATTCCATCGAGCCTCCTTCGCAGCCGTGCCTTCATCGGCGCTACGCTGGCCAACCTCCTGATCGGCGTGGCGCTCATGGTCGCGCTCGTAGACGTTCCCCTTCTCGGCCGGCTCGTGTTCAAGCAGGATCAGCTCGGGTCAGGCCTGCTGCTCTCTCGCCTCCTGATCGGGCTGCCGGTGGGCGCGCTGCTTGGAGGCCTACTCGCCTCCCGCATCGGCGCGCGTGCAACGGCCGTCGCGGGCATGAGTCTCGCGGCGGCCGCGTTCGCGCAGATGACCGGGTGGCAGTCGAACGAGCTGGCCATGCGCGCCGGTCCCCTGCCGGTCGCAGACCTTGCTCTCGTCGCATGCGGGCTGGGTTTCGGGATCGTCATCGCCCCGCTTGCCGCCCGCGTGCTCGAGCTCACGCGAGCCGAGCATCACGGCCTCGCCTCGAGCCTCGTCGTCCTTTCGAGGACGATGGGAATGCTCGTCGGCCTGGCTGCCCTGACCGCCTATGGCCTGTATCGATTCCGCCAGATCCTGGGCACTCCACAGCTCAACGACCCCGACGTTCGCGCAAGGGTCGATCACCTGGAGCGGCTCGTGGCGGCCGCCTTCCTGCAGGAGTACCGCGAGATATTCGCGGTCGCCGCGGCGCTCTGCCTGCTCGCCGCACTCGTAGCAGGGCTGACGATCGGAACGCAGCCGAAGGCGGTCCCGAGGACCTGACAGAACGTGTCAGGGCTTAGTGGCCACCACCATCAGGTAGGAGTGGTGGTAGCGGAACGCATCGTCAGGATCGCCGAGGCTGTCCATCGCCTCGTCGACCTCGGCCTCGAGCTCGAGGCGATAGCGCGGACCCAGCGCTCTGATCAGGGTGTAGGGGAGCGGGCCGGCTCCTGCCATCAGGTTGGTCCACTCCCGCGCATTCTCGGTCCGACCACCTGTCACCAGCTCAGTCAGCAGATCGACCGTGAAACCGGCCGACTCCAGCAGCTGAGGCAGGAAGCGCGGCTCTCCGAACTGCGAACGGTCGGAGCTGTACCGCGGAAAGCTCAGGTAGTGCCTGCGTGCGAGTGGCACCAGGCCCTGGAAAAACAGGTCCTGGGCGCGCGTGCTGAGACTTCGCCGCTGGCTGGACACTGCCAGCCGGCCTCCAGGCTTGAGCACGCGATGCGCTTCGCTCAGCGCATCGCCCGGATCGGCCAGGTAGGCGAGTGTCTCGCCCATGGTCACGAGGTCAAAAGTCTCCGGCCTGAACACGAGGCGTTCGGCGGCCATGCCGAGAAACTTCGTGTTCTTGCTCGGCTTGGAACGCGCGATCGACAGCATGCGATCCGACAGGTCGATGCCGATCACCGAGCCCGGTGTCACCTTCGCCCCCACCAGATGTGCAACCAGGCCCGTACCCGTGCCGACATCCAGTGCCTGCTGGCCCTTTTTCGGCTTGACGAGCTCGACCAGCCTGGCCGCAACCCGGCCGTGCTGTCCGTTGGCCCAGCTGTCGTATGTCGGTGCGATCTGGTCGAAGAAGTCGACCAGATGGTCGATCATCTCGTCGGACGAGTCAGGATCCATCAGCGCCACGAAGCTGAGCCCAGGGCGTGCATGAGCGTCAGAATCCCGGTTGCCTCCCTCTCGAGTTGTCCGACGACCACTTTGCTACGATGCTAGCTCGTCAAATCCCCCTCTCTTCCGAGTTATGCATCTGTTCGCAAGTCAAGTTCATCGTCGGAGTTGAGCAGAACGAGGAAAAGGCTCGATCAACCCAGTGGAGGACGCCCAAATGGCCCAAGCTGAGAAGTCCGGGACACACGCCCCAGCCACGACCCAGAACGGTGGCACCAACCTAGTCAACCTTGGCCCGCGCGACAGCCTGCACGGGCGCCTCGAGATCCAGGGAGATCTCAAGGTCGCCGGCACCGTCGAGGGCGAGCTCAAGGTCAGCGGCGACGTGTCGGTGGACAGCACCGCCAACGTCCAGGCCACCATCGAAGGCTCGAACGTCAGCGTTCGAGGGCAGGTCAACGGCAACGTGACCGCGCGGCGCCGCCTGACGCTCGGAGGCTCCGGGCACCTCAATGGCGACGTCAAGGTCAGCCGCCTCACAGTCGAGGACGGCGCCACGTTGAACGGCAACGTCACCATGTCGCCGGAGAAGTCCTAAAACTCAACGCGCTCGTCGTTAGGCAGTCCCCCTTTCGGCGCCCCTGACCGCCGGGAGGACGACCGTCTCCACGTAATCGCGCGCCGCCGCCATGACGGCGTGGGTCACCCTCCACTCCAGCGCCTCGAACGCCGCTTCATCCCGATTGAGGTTTCCCAGGTGGCTGCGCCAGAAGCCGATCCCTAGGTTCAGGCCTGGAAACGGGCCGTGGTAAGCCCCGCCTCCCGCGGTCACTCCGGCTGCCGGCAGCGCCGTGTCCGCGGGCGACGCCTCGGCGGCCGGAAAACCGATCTCGGGCGTCGACCGGGGCCCCAATGCGCCCGCGAACGTGTGCCACGCCACCAATACCAACGCGACCACCACCACCAGCTCGGCGATGACCATCCAGGTCAGCGGCGCCCGGATCACCGTTCGCATGCAGGCCAGGCTAGGCGCGGCCGCGGAAGATAGGAACCCTGCCTGTTAAGGCGTCTTCAGCGTGCGCAGCGCTTGCAGGCCGCGCTCGATCGTCTCCAAGCGCTTGGGAAAGCTGAAACGCAAGTAGCCCCGGCCGCGCTCGGGATCGTGATAGAAGCTGGAGGCCGGCACCGTGGCGACCGCGACCTGCTCGATTAGATGGCGCGCCATGGCGGTGTCATCGTCGAAGCCGAATCCTCCGATCCCCGCCATCACGTAGTACGCACCATCCGGAGCCGAGGCCTCGAACCCGCATTCCTGCAGCCCGGTGACGATGGCGTCGCGGCGGTCACGATAGTCCCCGACCAGCTGCATATAAAAAGAAGGGGGGAGCTCGAGCGCGGAAGCGACCGCGATCTGCAGCGGGTGCGCGGCGCCGACGGTCAAAAAGTCGTGGACCTTGCGGATCCCGCTTGTGAGGTCGGGTGGCGCCACCACCCAGCCCACGCGCCAGCCGGTCACAGAGAACGTCTTGCTGGCGCCGCTGATTGTGATCGTGCGATCGGCCATTCCGTCGAGGGTGGCCATGCTCACATGCCGGCCGCGATAGACGAGGTGCTCGTAGATCTCGTCGGTGATGGCGATCACGTCGTGCTCGACGCACAGTTGTGCAATGAGCTCGAGCTCGGAGCGCGAATAGACCTTTCCGGTCGGGTTGTGTGGGGTATTGACGACTATGGCCCGCGTCTTTTCCGTGAAGGCAGCTCGCAGCGCATCTTCGTCGAACGACCAGTCGGGCGCCTCGAGCGTCACATACCGCGGAGTCGCCCCGCTGAGGATACAGTCGGGACCATAGTTCTCGTAGAAGGGCTCGAAGATGATGACCTCGTCGCCGGGGTTCACGGCCGTGAGCATCGCCGCGATCATCGCCTCGGTCGCGCCGCACGACACTGTGATCTCTTTCTCGGGGTCGACGGCCCGGTCCCACACGACCGACTGCCTCCTCGCGATCGCCTCGCGCAGCTGAGGCGCGCCCCATGTCGTCGCGTACTGGTTGTATCCGTCGCGCAGCGCGTTGGCGGCGGCTTCGAGAATGCGAGGATCGGTCTCGAAATCGGGGAAGCCCTGGGCGAAGTTGATGGCGCGCTCGGGACCGTTGAGAGCCAGATTCAAGCGCGTCATCTCGCGAATGACCGACTCGGTGAAGCTCCGGGCCTTGAGCGAGAGACGATCAGTGGCCAGGATCGGCGCGCTCCAATCGGATCTCCGTGCTCGAGCACGAATAGCAGCGTTCCGGCATCTCCAGCCCGCGCTCCCAACGCCCGCAGACATTGCAGGTCCAGCGCGTGCTGGCGAAGAACTCGAGCACGTCCGAACGGCTGAGGAGGCCGACCATCTTGCCGTGCTTGATCACCGGCACGCGGCGGATGCGCTCGCCGATCAGAAGACGGGCGGCCTCGTCGATGCCGGTATCCTCGCTGACGGTGATCACGTGCGAGCTCATGATGTCGCGCGCCAACTTTCCCTTCTTGGAGAAGACGTCGACCTCGGAGACGATTCCGGTCACATGACCGTCGGTTCCGATAACCGGCGCGCCGGTGATGCGCTTGGTTGCAAGAGTAGTTGCGATCTCCTCGACGGGAGTGTCCTCGCGGAAGGTGATCACGTCTCTTGTCATCACCTCTTTGACCGAGATCATTGGGTCAGCAGTGTAGCCACGGTCTCGAGATTCGCGTTGCCCCCGCTCAGAATCATGCCGATTCGGCCGGTGCCCAACTTGCCCGCAGTGTATGCGGCCACCGGTAGGGCGCCCGTCGGCTCGAGCGCCAGGTGAAGGCGCGTCCACGCCAACCTCACGGCCGCCGCGATCTCGTCTTCGGTCACGGTGACCACCTCATCGACGAGCCCCCTGCCGAACATGACCTCGAAGTTACGCTCGCGGATCGCCGTCGTCCGCACACCGTCGGCGAGGGTCGCCGGCGTCCGCTCGAGGGCGACGATGCGATGCGCCTTCCAGCTCCGGTAGGCGTCGTCGGCGGCGGCAGGCTCGACGCCGACCACCTTCAACTTCGAGCTGTGGCTCTTCGCGGCGATCGCCGCCCCTGACAGCAGGCCGCCACCGCCAAGCGGCGCGGCGATCACGTCGAGGTCGGGCTCATCCGCCAGCAGCTCCAGGGTCGCGGTCCCCTGCCCGTGGATGACGTCCCAATCGTCGAAGGGATGCACAAGAGTCAGCTGCCGCTCCGCCATCATCTCGCGAAGGCGCTGTTCGCGATTCGCAAATGTGACGTTTTCCTGGATGACCTCCGCGCCCAACGCCCGAGTCGCAGCCACCTTGGCGGGATTGGCGTCCGCCGGGATGAGGATCAACGCGGGCAAACCGACGGTGCGCGCGGCGAGCGCGACGGCCTGGGCATGGTTGCCTGAGCTCACCGCGATGACGCCGTTCGGGCGCGGACCGCGTTCGACCAGCGACAGGATGGCGTTGAACGCACCGCGCGGCTTGAACGAACCGGTCACCTGGAAGCATTCGGCTTTCAGCCGCAGGCCCGGATCGAGGTCCGTCCGAAGAGCGGGTGTGCGGCGCACATGGGGACGGATGCGCTCTGCAGCCGCCCGCACGGCTGCGATGTGCTCGTCCAGGAATTCGCTCACGCGGCTGCCGGTTCTTTCTCGGAAACCTGCTTCGCCTTGCGGGCCCGCACGTTGGTGAGCACGATGCCGGTCAGGATCACGACCATGCCGATGATGATCGGCGGATTCACCACCTCGCGCAGAAGAAGGACGCCCCAGATCACTGCCGTGACCGGAACGAGCAGCGTCACGCCCGTCGCCTGGACCGGACCGAGCGTATTCAAGATGTAGAAGTAGAGCAGCAAACCGATCGCCGAGCCACCCACGCCGAGCGCGACCACGGCGGCCATCGAGGGCAGCGCCACGTGCACGCTGGGTAACGTCGGCGCGGCAAATGGGATCGCAAACAAGGCGGTCGCGACGAGCTGTCCAAGGGCGACCTCATAGACGGTGACACCACGAAGCTTGCGACGCTGGTACAGAGCGTTCACGGCATACGACAGCGATGCCAGCACCACCGCCAGGGCGCCCACAGCGTTGCCGCCGAAGCCTCTCGCCGTGAGGTCGGGCACGACCAGGATGACCACGCCTGCGAGGCCGATCAAGACTCCCGCGTAGTTCAAGGCACTCGGGCGGTCGCTGGGGATGATCCAGTAGACGAGCACGGCAGTCCACAGCGGAGTCGTCGAGTTCAAGATGCTGGCCAGGCCGCTCGAGATCCGCTCCTCACCCCAGGCGATCAAGACCCACGGCAGCAGCCCTCCCGTGATTCCAAGCAACGCAAACGGGATGATCCGGCGCCGCCAGCCTTCGCCGAAAAGGGGGCGGCCCATGGCGCGCACGATCACGGCGAGCGCCGCGCAGCCGGACGCAGAACGGATGAGCACGAGCGCGATCGGGCTCATGTCGTGGACGGCCACTTTGATGAACAGGAACGAAACGCCCCAGATCAGGGCCAGCCCACCGATGGCGAGGTACGGCAACAGCCCTCGGCGTCCCTCAGACACGGGTCGGCCAGTCGTCCGTCGAGAGCACGAGCGTGACCGGACCGTCGTTTTCGATGGCCACACGCATGACTGCTCCAAAGCTACCGGTACGCGTGACTATTCCGCGTTCTCTGAATCTCGCCACGAATGCGAGGTACAGCTCTTCGGCCCGCTTGGGATCGCCCGCTTTGAGCAGACTCGGGCGGCGCCCGCGGCTCATGTCGGCGAACAGCGTGAACTGCGACACGATGAGCGCCGAGCCCTTCACGTCTTCGAGGCTGACGTTCATCCTGCCCGCTTCGTCGCCGAACACGCGCATGTCGATCAACTTGTCCGCGAGCCTGCGCACGTTGGATTCATCGTCATCTGGACCTGCACCCACCAACAACACGAGGCCCGGGCCGATGGTTGCAACTTGCTGGGCGCCCGACTCCTCCCAGGTCACCGAACCCGAGGCCGCCCAGGCCGCCCGCTGCGCGACTACCCGCACGTACTCAATCGATCTTGGGACCGAAGTGCGGTTCCGCGTGGATAAGCGAATCGATGTAGCGGAATCGCTCGTAGCGGTGCTGGAGCAGCATGTCGGCCGGTTGCGCCAGCAGCGGCTGCATGTGCCGCATGAGCGCTTCGTCGAGCACGCGGGCCGCGGCGTCATAGTCCATGTGAGCACCGCCCTCCGGCTCCGGCACGACCTCCTCCACCACGCCCATGGCCAGCAGGTCGCGCGATGTGAGCTGCAGCTGTTCCGCCGCCTCCACCTTGCGAGAGTTGTCCCGCCATACGATCGAGGCGGCGGCCTCCGGCGACGCCACCGAGTAGATCGAGTTCTCGAGCATGATCACGCGATCGGCGACGCCCATGCCCAACGCTCCGCCACTGCCACCCTCCCCGACCACCGCGGCGACGATCGGCACCGGAATGCGGAACCATTCCATGATGGCGCGCGCGATGGCGGCGGCAATGCCGCGCTCCTCGGCGCCGGCTCCGGGATACGCGCCGGGCGTGTCGATCAGCGAGATGATCGGGAAGCCGAACTTGGCGGCATGGTGCGCGAGGCGCAGCGCCTTGCGGTAACCCTCGGGATGCATCATGCCCCAGTTGCGCGCCACCCTCTCTTTGAGGCTTCGACCCTTCTGGTGGCCGAGGAACACGGTCGTGCGGCCGTGCCAGGTGCCGACCCCCGCAACGAGGGCCGGGTCATCGGCGGAGATGCGATCGCCGTGCAGCTCGATGAAGTCGGGCGCCAGCCGGCGGATGTAGTCGAGCGAGTACGGGCGGCTGGCGTGACGGGCGAGCTCGACGACCTGCCATACCGTCAGCGTCGTCTCTTCGAGCCTGCGGCCGTGCCTGGTCACGGGTACATCTCCAGCAGATGGGCGAGCAAGCGCCGCAGCTCCGTGCGGAGCACCACCATGTCGACCTGCCCTCGGGCAAGTTGAAACTCGGCGCTCTGGAAGCCGGCGGGCAGGTCGGCGTAGGTCGCCTGCTTGATGACCCGAGGGCCGGTGAAGCCGATGGCCGCGCCTGGCTCGGCGATGTTGATGTCCGCGAGCAGGGCGAGCGAAGCCGCGGTGCCACCGAATGTCGGATCGGTAAGGACGGAGAAGAAGGGCACACCCGCCGAATGCAGGCGGCCTACGGCGGCGTTGACCTTGGCCATCTGCATCAAGGCGAGGACGCCTTCCTGCATGCGCGCGCCGCCTGAGGCTGACACGAGGAGGTAGGGGAGACCCGAGGCCGCGGCCTGCTCCATTCCGCGCGCGAGACGCTCGCCGGCGACGATCGACAGGGTGCCGCCGACGAAGCGGAAGTCGAAAGCTGCCAGCCAGATGGGACGCCCGCCGAGCGTGCACGTGCCGGTGCGAACGGCCTCGTTCAGGCCCTCGTCGGCCAGCTGGTCGATCGTGGCCTGGTATGGCTTGGGCACCTTCCAGTTGAGCAGGTCGTGTGAGCGCACATCGCCCCACCGCTCCTTCCACGTTGCGCGGTCGGCCATCAGGATGATCCACGCGTCGGCGCCGAGCCGGAAGTGATGGCCGCACTCGCAGACATACAGGTGCTTGCGGAGCGCTTCGGGGTCGAGCGCCACGCCGCATCCGGGGCAGTTCGTAGGCAGGGCGATCGGGGGCAGCTTGGCGCCCGCCATCCGGACCTCGGTGTGAACCTTGGCGAGCTCCATCAGAAGTGTCCGGACCCGGAGGTCCGCCGCATATTTCGCGGCATCGGCGGCCGGAGCCAAGGAGAGGGTGGCGCAAGGAGGAACGCATACCTCTGGGGTCCCCGCGCGAGGCGCGGGAGGATGCGCGGCGACAGGACCCTCGACGCCGGCTTCAGCGCCTCTCTCGGGGCCCCCGCGGAATCGTCAGATTCCGTGGGGTGAGCAGGCGCCCGGCCGACTAGGCCGCGAAGATGCAAGGAACTTCGGGGGCTGGACACTAAAGTGAGAGTCCTCCGTCGACCGCGATCACCTGGCCCGTGATGAACCCGGCCCGCTGCGAGCAGAGGAATGCGACCGCGGCGGCCACCTCCTCAGCGGTTCCCTCCCGCTTGATAGGCGTCATTTTGACCAGCTCGCCGACCATGTCATCGGTGAGCGAGCCTGACGTCAGCTCGGTGCGTACGTAGCCGGGCGCCACGGCATTGCATGTGATGTTGCGTGAGCCGTACTCGCGGGCGATCGATTTCGTGAACCCGATCAGGCCCGCCTTGGCGGCGGCATAGTTGGACTGGCCGGCGTTGCCGGTGAGGCCGACGATGGACGAGATGTTGACGATGCGGCCCCATCTCGCACGCATCATGCCCGACATGATCGCCGCGCGGGTGGTGGCGAAGGCCGACATCAGGTCGATGCGGATCAGATCCTCCCAGTCGGCCGGCGACATCTGGATCAGCAGCTTGTCGCGCACCGCACCCGCGTTGTTGACCAGCACGTCCACCCGCCCGATCGCCTTCACCATCGCTTCGACCTCGGCCGGGTTGCCGACGTCGGCCTGGTGAGCGGTTGCTCCGGGCAGCGCGGCCGCGGTTTCCTCCGCTGCGGACCCGTCAGAGCGGTAGTTGACCACCACCTTCGCGCCCATACCGGCCAGCGCCTGGCTGATGGCGCGCCCAATGCCCTTGCCGCCGCCCGTGACCAGGGCGGTCTTGCCATCCAGGTCGGTCATGCGGTGACGGGGCTGTCCGCAAAGTCTATGAAGAGCTCTTCGGCGTTCCAGGTGTCGACGCCGGGGATGTGCTTGGCGGCAAGGCTTGCCAGCACGCGTCCGGGTCCCAGCTCGACGACGGTCTTCACCTTCATCGCTCGCATGGAGACCATCGTCCGGGCCCAATCGACCTGGCGCAGCATCTGGAGCCGAAGCTCCTCCTGAAGCGCGGCGACCGTGCGCATCGCCTCGCCCGACGCGTTGGCAAGAACCGGAATCGACGGTGCGGTGAGCTGCAGGCGGTCGACGAGCTTGCGGAAGGCTGCGGCCGCGCCCGCCATCAGCGGCGAATGCGCCGGCAGCGGGATGGTCAGGATCAGAGCACGCCGGGCGCCGGCGGCCAGCGCGAGGCGCTCAGCCTCTTCCACCGCGGGGGTCTCACCTGAGAGCACGAACTGGACGTCGGCGTTGCGGTTGGCAACCCACAGCTTTCCATACGCGGAGGCCTCCTCGCGGATCGATTCGACCTGCGCTTCGTCGAGGCCCACGATTGCGATCATTCCGCCGGGCTGCTCGTCGGCGGCGTGCGCCATGATGCGGCCCCGCTCCTTGACCAGCAGCAGCGCTGTCTCCCAGGGAATCGCCCCCGCCGCAGCCAGGGACGCGATCTCGCCCAGGCTGTGGCCCGCGGTGACGCTCACGTTTTCGAAGCCATAGCTCTCGCGCCACACCTCGTAGGCGGCCCAGCACACCACCATGACGCAGGGCTGGATGATCTCAGTGCGGTTCAAGTCCTCGACCGGCCCTTCGAAACACAGCCTGCGCACCGGCATCTGCAGCACCTCTTCGGCACGCTCGAAGACGCGGCGCGCGGCCGGATAGCGGTCGTGGAGGCTGCGCCCCATCCCGGGTTTCTGCACGCCCTGGCCAGGGAACAGCAGCGCGATCGGACCGGTGAGCTTTACACCCACGTCAGACCCAGGTCATCAGGGTCGCCCCCCAGGTCAACCCCGAGCCGAAGCCGGCCAGCAGAACGTGGTCCCCGCTCTTGACGCGACCCTGGCGGATCGCTTCCTCGAGCGCCAGCGGAATCGAGGCGCTGGACGTGTTGCCGTACTCGTCGATGTTGATCGCGACTCGCTCGAGCGCAAGCCCGATGCGCCGCGCGGCAGCGTCGATGATGCGGAAGTTGGCCTGGTGTGGCACCCAGAGGTCGATGTCCTCGAGGGCCACGCCCGCGGTGTTGCAGACCTCATTGGCCTGGCGGATGAAGATGTCGACCGCGAACTTGAAGACATCGGGGCCGACCATGTCGATGTAGGGCGTGGCGTCGTTGGCTGCGTAAGCACCCTTTTCGATGTTGCCGCAGGTGACCTGCGCGAAGCCGCGCCCGTCCGAGCCGAGACACCAGCTCCTGAAACCGGCGCCGGTCGGTGCCGGCCGAACCACGGCCGCGCCGGCGCCGTCGCCGAAGATGACGGCAGTCCCGCGGTTGTGGTAGTTCAGCATCCGCGACAGCACCTCGGCGCCGATCACCAGCACCGTGTCGGCGCGCTCGGTGGCGATATATGAATCGGCGATCGAGAGCGCGTACACGAAGCTCGAGCACGCCGCCAGCGTGTCCCACGCCACGGCGCCGGGAGCGTTCAGCTCGTTCTGGACGCGGCAGGCGACGGATGGAAACGGCCCGTCCGGAGACGAGGTGCCGACAAGAATCATGTCCAGCTCTTCCGCCTTGACTCCCGCGGAGTCGAGCGCGGCACGCGCGGCCTTGGTCGCCAGCTCGAAAGTGGTGGTGCCGGGTTCGGCGATGTGGCGCCGGTGGATTCCGGTGCGCTCGGTGATCCACTTGTCGGACGTGTCCATCATCCTTTCGAGGTCGAAGTTGTTGATGATCTTCTCCGGCGCGTAAACGCCCATCCCGGCGATCGCGCTGGGACGGCCCTTGGCCTTGAAAGACCGCAAGGGCACGGCGTCGGATCGGGTGCGGTACGCGTTCGTGATCGCCATCTCTCTACGCCTCCAGCCGCTCGGCGGTCTTCTGCTCCAGGAATTTCCAAAGGTCGCCGATGACCTTCATCCTCTCGAGCTCTTCCTCGGAGAGCTCGACATCGTACTTGTCCTCGATCGCGGCGATAAGCTCGACGAGGTCGAGCGAGTCCGCGGCGAGGTCGCGCTGGAAGCTCTTGTCCAGCTGCACATCGCCGGGTTCGATGCCGAGAATCTCGGCCGCGAGTTCTTGAAGCTCCTTGAAGTCGAGCGGGCTTGCCATATCTCTCCTAGTTGGCCTCGGGTGCTTTGATCACGAGGCTTGCGTTGTGTCCGCCGAAGCCGAACGAGTTCGAAAGGGCCACCTTGACGTCGGCCTTGCGCGCCTTGTTGGGGACGTAGTCGAGATCGCACTCGGGGTCGGGATTGTCGAGGTTGATCGTCGGCGGTAGCAGCCCGCGATCGATGGCGAGGATGCAGGCCGCGGCCTCGATGGCGCCCGCGGCGCCAAGTAGATGACCGTGCACGGACTTTGTCGAGCTCACGGCGAGCTTGTATGCGTGGTCGCCGAAGACGGCCTTGATCGCCTTGGTCTCTGCGACGTCGCCAAGCTTGGTCGAGGTGCCGTGCGCGTTGACGTAGCCCACCTCCCCCAGGTCGACCCCGCTCTTGTCAAGGGCGCTCTTCATGGCGCGGATCGCGCCTTTGCCCTCGGGGTGCGGAGCGGTGAAGTGGTACATGTCCGCGCTCGCGCCGTAGCCCGCGATCTCGGCGAGGATTCGGGCGCCCCGCTTCTTCGCGTGGTCCATCTCCTCGAGCACGAGCATCACCGAGCCCTCGCCCATGACGAACCCATCGCGGCCGAGGTCGAACGGCCGGCACGCCTTCTCGGGCTCGTCGTTGCGCTCGCTGGTCGCCTTGATCTGGCAGAAGGCACCCATCGTCAGCGGGGTGATGGTCGCCTCTGAACCGCCGGCCAGCATCGCCACGGCGTCGCCCCGCTTGATGATCTCGGCGGCCTCGCCGACGCCGTGTGAGCCGGACGCGCAGGCGCTGACGATGGCGTAGTTCGGCCCGCCCGCATGGGTGTGGATGGCGACGATTCCCGCCGCCATGTCCGCGATCATCATCGGGACGGTGAAGGGGCTGATCCTCTTCGGCCCGCGCTCCATCAGCGCGGTGTGGCTCTTTTCGATCTCCTCCATGCCGCCGATTCCGGAGCTGACGATCACACCCACATCGTCGGGGTCCATGTCGGCGGGGTCGAGGCCGGCCTGCGCGAGCGCCTGCTTGGAGGCGGCGAGGGCGAACTGGCAGTACCGCCCGATGTGGCGGGCGGTCTTGCGGTCCATGTACTCCTCAGGGTTGAAGCCCTTGACCTCGGCCGCGATCTTGGTGTCGAAACCATTGGTGTCGAAGTGGGTGATGTGACCCACGCCCGACACACCCTCGACCATGTTCGACCACACGGTCTCAAGGTCGTTGCCGATGGGCGTGATGAAGCCCATCCCCGTAACAGCCACGCGCCGACCGTTGGATTTGACGTTCACGTAATTGAGGATACGGACGCGGCGGCCTATTCACATCCGCCCCGTGTGGGAAAAGACTGCCTTCGGTTTGGACCTCGCGTCCAAACGAACTCAGATCAGCCGGCGAAGATCGAGGGCCAGGTGGAGGCGAAGTCGTGAGGCCGGCGAATCGAACTCGGGGCCCAGCACGTCTC
>Ga0209802_1001015_pt1 | contig 21503 bp, 21 predicted proteins | sample GraSoiAngelo_129_FD_185886 | JGI IMG/M metagenome (GOLD analysis project Ga0209802, IMG submission 185886) | Grasslands soil microbial communities from the Angelo Coastal Reserve, California, USA - 14_0927_12_40cm (SPAdes) (version 2) | ecosystem: Environmental > Terrestrial > Soil > Grasslands ... | reverse complement strand
TGATGCAAAACGTCCGGCATCTTAGCATCGTTCGAGACAGTCCGGCCAGACCAGAAAGGGCACTGATTAAATGAAAACGGCTGCACCTGCGAGGCTGAGGTAAAATTCGGTCTCAAAGGACCACAACGAAGCGAGGCTTCGTTCAGGTGCTCACTCCGCGCACGCGGAGGGCACAACCCCAACCAGGAGGTGCAGCCGTGAGCGAGTATATCGGAATTGACCTGCACAAGGCAAAATCGTTCGTGACCCGTCTGGATCGGCGTGGCCAGGTGCTGGAGCAGATCGAGCTGCAGCACGCCACGGGGGCGTTGCAGCAGTATCTGGAGCGGGTCCCGGCGGACACGCGCATTGCGGTGGAGGCCACCGGCAACTGGATGTGGCTCTACGAGTTGATTGAGGAGCGCCATCCAGATCTCGTCCTGGCCCACCCGCTCAAGACGAAGGCGATTGCCAGTGCCCGCATTAAGACCGATAAGATTGATGCCACCACCTTGGCGCACTTGTTGCGGGCCGACCTCGTGCCCGCTGCCTACATTCCGCCACGCGCCGTGCGGGACACGCGGGAGATCCTCCGCTTTCGGGCTTCCCTGGTGCGATTGCGCACCCAGGTCAAGAACAAGATCGCGGCGATCCTCAGCAAGAATGGGCTCACCCCGCCGACCAAGACCGCGTTCGGGGTCAAGAGTCGACAGTTCCTCGCCACGGTGGCGGTGCGCCCCTGCTATCGGCTGGCGCTGGATGGGTATCTGCGCCAACTGGGGCATTTGACGGATGAGATCGATCAGGTTGCCCAGACGATCGAGACGCAAGTCGCGACTGATTCACAAGCCCAGTTGCTCTGCACGATGCCGGGCATCGGGGCGTACTCTGCGTTGCTGATCCTGAGTGAGATCGGCGATGTGCACCGGTTCCCCGATAGTCGGCACCTGTGTTCGTATGCGGGACTCGTTCCGTCCGTGCATGCCTCCGGCGGCAAGACGCGGCTGGGTCGGCTCACCAAACAGGGCTCAACGTGGTTACGCTGGATTCTGATTGAGCTGTCGATGCATGCGATCAAGGGGGCGCCGCAGTTTCGGCAGCTCTACCAGCGTGTGGCCAGGAAACACGGCCGCAATGCGGGGCGCACGGCGGTGGCTCGGGCCATGCTGAAGACGATCTACGCGATGCTGAAACACCAGGAAGCGTTTCGTCCGATCGAACAGGGGAGCACCGGTCAGCGCCTAGGAGCCATGGCCGGCTAGTCCGGCGAGGGCGAGCCAGGCCTCCGGGACTGATTGCGCGACCGGTGTCCCATTTCATCCTGTGCCGTTGAGCACGCATAGGTGGCTGACTGATAGTCCATCGAGACTCGCAGGGGCCGGACGCGAAGGAACAACTGCCTCCTTGACAGCCGTTTTCATAGGTGGCTCCATTTCCGAATGGTGCCTGTCCCCCTTCTAGCAACTGTATCTCGCCGCATACGCCGCCGTCCCCCCGCCGCCTCGGCTTTCGCGCCTAAGTGGAGGGGTCCACGCCTCTCCTGTCATCCTGAGCGAAGCGAAGGATCTAACGAGTCCCTCCCCTCTTGAGGGGGAGGGGATCAAGATTGCAGACGGGGACAAGGACAGAAAAAGTTGACTTTTCACTCGGGTTGACGCAATCTCGCGCTGGCGGTACCCGTCCCCCGGGGGACATTGCACCCAACTCTATTGAGAGGAGAGATAGACGATGGCTACGAAGAAGAGGAAGCCGAGTGCCGCATTCATGAAACCGATGAAACCCAGCGCCGCTCTCGGCGCGGTGATCGGCAACAGCGCCATGCCGCGCACCCAGGTGGCCAAGAAGCTCTGGGCCTACATCAAGCGCAAGAAACTGCAGGACCGCAAGAACCGACGCATGATCAACGCTGACGCCGCGCTCAAGGAGGTTTTCCGCGGCAAGAAGCAGGTGTCGATGTTCGAGATGACGAAACTCGTCAGCAAGCACCTGAAGTAATCCGACAATCACTCCACGGGGCGCCTGCAGCAGGCGCCCCGTTTTCCAAAGTATTTAGCCTCCGCCTCCTTCTCCCTCCGCTTCCTCCTGCCTCTAGCGCAGAGGGCGGCATAAATCCCGCCCCTACGTCAAACCGGATATCAGTGATGGGGATTGGAAGGGCGCGGCACGCCGCGCCCCTACTAACTAATTCTGCTGGTCCCGTTCGAGGTTCTCGACGCGCTGGCGGAGGTGGTCGTGCTGTTGCTGGAGGTGGGCGTAGGAGCTGCGAATGAGGGCGTGCGTCTCCTCGAACTTGCGATCGAAATATTCCCGTTCCTCGCGGTGACAGTTCTCGATCTTGACCTTCAAGTTTTTGAGATATTGAACCATCTCCTCATGGCTCATGAACACTCTGGAACTGCCTTCGTAGTTGACCCCAGCGCTGTTTGTCAAAGGTTCCACTTTCGCCTCCGGCGCCGCGCGGAGAGTATCCTTCTCAGCCGTTCTTGTCAATGAGACACGGCAGGCAGGGAAAAGTTAAAAGGGAATGGCAGGGAGAAAGGATCAGCTTAGACAGCAGCGGGCGCGTCGCCCCCTTCCCACAGCTTGACGGTGCGGTCGAGGCCGCCGCTGATGAGCCGGCGGCCGTCGGGGGAGAAAGCGACCGAGCGCACCGGCTCCTTGTGCCCTTTCAAGGTCCGGATCGGACGCCCGGTCTTGGCGTCCCACAGCTTGATCGTCGTGTCATCGGAGCACGACGCGATGATCTTGCCGTCCGGGGAGTAGGTGACGGCACGCACCCATCCGGCGTGGGCCCGGACAGTGCGGATGAGCTTGCCGCTGGGCACTTCCCAGAATTTCATGGTCTGGTCCCGGCTTCCGCTGACGAGGACGCTTCCGTCCGGAGAAAAGGCCAAACCTCCGATCCAGTTCTCGAAGGCGGTCTCCCACCCTTCTTGCGACTCCACCCAGACGCCGCGCCGCTCGATCGTGCCGTCGAAGGGATCGGACTTGTGGCCGTCCACGGCACAGAGCTCCTGCCCGCTGGGCAGGACTTCGAACAGCGTCATGCCACCGACGTCATTGCCGCTGGCAAGCAGGCGGCCGTCCGGCGAGAACACGGTGCAGATGTTCCAATGCCGATCATAGACGTCGCGGGGCAGGAGCGACAGCAATTCCGTCGCGGTGCTGACTTCCCAGATCTTGATGTCCCGGTTCTCGTTTCCGCGCGCCAGCATGAGGCCGTCCGGCGAGAAGGAGAGTGAGTGGACGGCATGGTCGTAACGGCCGAACAGCATTCTGATGAACTCGCCGGTCTTGGGGTTCCACAGGCGGATCGTCCGGTCGGTGGACCCGCTGGCCAGCATGCGTCCGTCCGGGGAGAAAGCCAGGCAGCGGACCGTATCCGAATGGCCCCGCAAAATCCTGAGCATCCGGCCGGTCTCCACCTCCCAGACCCGGATCGTATGGTCCACGCTGCCGCTGGCCGCCATCGTGCCGTCGGGATGGTACGCCACGACCCAGACCGGGTCGTGGTGCCCGCGGAAGACGCGGACCTCGCGGGCGCCGGCTCGCCAGTAGGCCAAGCAATCCACGACGGGGATCGGCGGGATCCCTGGCATGCCCGGTGGAAACGAGGCGGGAGGAGGGGAAGCCACACCAGGTGTTGCAGAGCTGTCGGCCATCGCGATTTCCTCTGGAAAAGATCCGGGTTTCCTTGGCTTGCAAAAGAACGCAGTCGCTACTTATAATGGGCTGTTAATTCAATTCTTTTCGGACAGCACAAGGATCATAGCGGACCCCGAAAAAGGAAGTCAAGGAGGCCTGTCATGGAACTGCGGTTTCAGCCGTCCCTGATCCAGGAAGTCATCGACGCCTTCATCGAAAAGACCGAGCGGGAAGGGGATCCGACGTTCTACAAGGAGTTCCATGAGCTGGCCGATCCCATCTATGAGAACTTTCCCTTGGACGACCGGGAACCGGAGTTCCAAAAGCTGTACCAGTACCTGTTCGGGCACTGGGGCTTCGCGGACATCATCGACAACGCCTTCAACGAGTTTCCCGAGCTTAAGGAGCGCATCGGCATTACCCTGGTTCGAGGGGTGCTCAAGGAGGACCAGGAATCCGTGGACATCTTGCGCAAGTGGGGGACCGTGGAGGAGGACTTGGCCAAACAGTTTGAAGCCAAGGGCCTCAAGGGGGTCGGGATCAAGCTTCTCCCCCGACGCTTCTATGATCCGGCGTTGCCCCGCTTCTGCCGTCACGAGCTTTTGCACATCAAGGACATGCTCGACCCGGCCTTTCTCTACGACCCGGACATCAAGGTTGGGAACACCCCTGGCGAGGAAAGTCTGATCCTGGCCCGGTATCGAGTGCTGTGGTGCCTCACAATCGACAGTCGCTTGACGCGGATGGAAAAGGAGGCGGTGTTCCCCAAGGAGCAGCGATTCAAGGAATTTTCCACCTGGTACCGCAAAATTCCCGGCAAACAGTTGGTGGCCGTCTTCGAAGGCCTTTGGGCGACCGAGCACTTCACCCACCCGGAATTGATCGAGATGGCGTCCGATACCCTCAAGGTCATCGACCGGGCGATCGAGGTGGAGGGGACGGAGATCCCCGAACGCAAGAAAATCATGCTGATGCCGGGGTTCCCGTGTCCGCTATGCGGCTTTCCCACGTACAACTGGGTCGAGAACCTTGAGAAGGAAGTGGAGCCGGAAGTGTTGGACTATATCCGCCAGAACCATCCTGGCTGGGATCCGGAGTACGGGGGATGTGACCGCTGCATTGAGGTCTACAAGCTCCGGGCCGCCGGCGTCATGGGGGATTAGCGCGCGCGGATGGGCGGAGACTTCGACAAGGACCGGCGGGAGTTCCTCAAGCAGTCCGTCATGTCGGTCGGCAAGACGGTCTACGAGTACTACCAGCAACAGAAAGAGACTGCATCGGAGACCGGCCCCAAGGAGTCTCCGGTCAAGGTCCGGACGGATTGGTTGCGGCCGCCGGGCGCAGTCGACGAAACGCTCTTTCTGGACCGCTGTACGCGCTGCGGTGATTGCCTGCCGGCGTGCCCGTACGGGAGCATCAAGAAGGATGTCGCGACCGGGTACCCGGTCATTTTCGCCAACGAGTCCCCGTGTTATCTCTGTGAGGATTTTCCTTGTATCGCGGCCTGCGAGACTGAAGCCCTGCTCCCGGTGGGAGACCGCACGGACGTGCGCATGGGGCTGGCGGTGGTCAGCCGGGCGGACTGCACGGCCGACCAGGGGTGCCGGTTCTGTCTGGCGAAATGCCCGGTCGAAGCCCTTTCGGTTGATTTTACCGACCCTTATCCGGTCGTGGACGCGGCTAAATGTGTGGGGTGCGGCATCTGCGAGCAGGTCTGCTCGACGGTGAACGATCGGATCGCCATCAAAGTGGTCTCGGGGAGGCGTCTCGAACCGGCCCCGCCCTCGCGGGGGCCCGAAAAAGGCTTGTAATGCACACGAATAGGGGGTCAAAAAGCCCTTGACAACCTTGGACGGGTTCTCCTATTCTTGGTAAACCCAAAGCTTAGGAGGCTGTGAGCAATGGGACCTCAGGCAGTGTCTGGTAATCCGGCAGGCAAAGCCGGCTTGGCCGATGCCCCGGCAGTCGAGCTGGCTCTATCCCGCAGCAAATTGTACCTCCTCCTCTCCTGGGGCTTCCTCTACCCCGAGGAAGAGGAGTTTTACAACTACCTGCAAGACGGCGAGTTCGTAGAGGATGGTCTCTCCGCGGTCGAATCGTTGGAGAAAAGCTTCGAGGCGGCAAAGGCGTCCCCCGCGGCCCGTGACCTCATCCTCCCGATTCGAAAGCTCATCGAACAGATCGGCGAGTGGGAGCAGGAAAACTTCAAGACGTGGGAGTTCAGCGACCTGCAGGATGAGCATCGGCGGGTGTTCTCCAACGTGATCAGCCTCGACGCGCCACCGTACGAAACGCTTTTCGGGAACGAGCACGTCTTTCAGCAGTCCCACACCATGGGCGACATTGCGGGGTATTACAAGGCGTTCGGTCTGGAATTGGCTGAAGTGGTCCACGAACGACTGGATCACATCAGCGTCGAGTTGGAGTTCTTGCATTTCCTGGCCTACAAGGAATCGTACGCGCTCTGTCACGACGGCGAGGAGAAGCTTCAGGTCGTCGTGGACGCCGAGAAGAAGTTTGTGCGGGACCACATCGGGCGATGGGCGCCCTTGTTTGCCGACATGGCGTCGAAGAAGGCGCAGCGGGGGTTCTTCCACCTGCTGTGCGAGCTGGGCAAGGCCTATCTCAAGTTCGAATGCGCCTATCTGGGCGTCAAGCCCCAGCCCTATAAAGAAACCGACTACAAACCGGCCACCTTCAATCCTCCGGAAGGAGCCTCGTTCGAGTGCGGAGCGCAGGACCTCGGGAACGAGTTGACGGTGCTGCTGGATGAAGTCGGGGGCCGTTCTCAGATGGACGAGGGTGACACGAGTGAAGGAAGCGGAGATTCTGGTAAGGCCGGTCATGCCTAAGAGATCGGCCGGTTGCATGCATCGTCGTCACATGAGGCTTTTTAATAATCTGCGAGTCACACAGGCGTTGTTCGGGTAATTACTTTTTTCTTAGAGAGGAGGGGCTATCGCTATGGAAATCATTCACACGAGGAACAGGGCCGTCGTATGGGGGGTGCTGCTGAGCGCCCTTGTCGTAGGCGTGGTCCTGACACTGGGGCAGGTCCCGTTGGCCGTCAGCCAGCCGGTCGCCATCCAGGCGAAGATGATCAAGGGACCCATTCCGATGGACGGGGCCAACCCCATCTGGGAGAATGTGCCCGGTGTGGTGGTTCCGCTCACCGGACAAACCATCACCACGCCGATGCACCCCAACATCGCCGTTAAGTCCGTCTTCGTGAAGGCGGTCACGAACGGCAAGGATATCGGCATCCGGCTGGACTGGGCGGATCAGTCCAAAAACGACACGACCATCGGCCCGCAGCATTTCCGTGACCAGGCGGCCCTTCAGTTCCCGGTCAACACCAGCGGGGCCCCGCCGTTCCAGTGCATGGGGCAGTCAGGCGGGACGGTGAACATCTGGCGGTGGAATGCCGAGTGGCAAAAGGACCTCGGAAAGGACGTCGCCGGAATCTGGGACGTGGACAATGAATACCCGGCTATTTTCTGGGACTATTACTATGAAGAGCCGGCTGGCGGCGTGACCTACCTGGATCGCGTCGGGCGGAGCATGGGCCCGTTCAACACCGGCATCTGGTCGGGCAATATCCTCTCCGATCCTGAGTTGCGGATCGGGTCCGTCGAAGACCTCAATGCGAACGGGTTCAGCACCCTGACGACCCAAATCCACCAGGATGTGTTGGGGAACGGCGTGTGGGAGCATTCGGGTTCGCTCAAGGGTGGGTGCTGCACGGGTCCGACGTGGCGGGTGGTGTACAAGCGGGCGTTGCAGACCCAGGACCCCAACGACGTGCAGTTCAAGCTTGGCATGTCGGTTCCGGTGGCGTTTGCCGTGTGGGATGGCCAAAACGTCGAGCGTGACGGGATGAAGGCGATCTCCACGTGGTTCACCCTGCATCTTCCGCAGTAAGGCATATGGTCATACCGCGGCCGTAGGGAGCGAGCCGCCGGCGCGGTAGTAGTTGGGCCCCGGGGGATCAGTTCAAGGATCCCCCGGGGTTTTTTATGCCCTCGGAAGGGGCACTGGAAGCGGCCCCATGCGCCCTTTCGGAGGGTCGCCAACCCTGCAGATTCAGTTGCATTTCCCTCTACGCAGGGTGTATAAAACCTCGAAGGGCGGCGCAAGGAAAACGTGGAGGTAGCGAGGTGCCAAGATGAAAGCCATGCTCTTGTTCCCTCCTACTTGGCATCCCTCCCAGCCATACCTGAGTCTTCCGTCGCTCACCGGCTTCCTCAAGCACGAGGGCGTCACGGACATCGTCCAGCGGGACCTCGGCATTGAGGTCCTCGACGGCTTCCTCAGCCAAGCCGCCGGTCGTGAGACCTACGAGCGGATGCAGGAGAAGGTCACGACCCTGGAACGGCTGGGGACGCATGGAGAGACGGGTCCCTCGAGCCAGGAGCACCTGGCCCGGATGAAAGAAGCCCTCGACTGGTTTCCGCCGCTCTACGATCACATCGAGGAAGCCAAAAGGTTCCTGCGCTCCGAGCCGTTCTACGATCCGGACACCTACCGAGAGAGCCTGATCCTCATCGATCGCTGGCTCGCCTTCGTTTCGACGCTGTATTTCCCGACACGGATCTCCGTGGTCGACAACCAGTGGCGGTATTCCATCTATTCGTCCAAGGACATCCTGAAGGCGGTCGCGGACGAGCAGGAGAATCCGTACCTGGAGGTCTTCCGGTCCCGACTGGTGCCGGATATCCTGGCGCAGGCCCCCGACCTGGTCGGCGTCTCGATCACCGCGACGTCCCAGATCATGCCGGGCCTCACCCTCTGTCGCTTGATCAAGCAGGCGAACCCTGATCTGCATCTGACCATCGGCGGGAGCATCTTCACCCGGCTGGTGGACAACCTCCGGCGGGTCGATGCGATGTTCCAGTTTGCCGATGACTTTGTGGTCTTTGAAGGGGAGACCGCCTTGCTCGAGCTCATCCATCAACTGGAGGGGAAGCGCGATTTCAGCAAGGTGCCGAATCTCATCTACCGGCAGAACGGGAAGACCATCGTCAACCAGCCGTTTTTTTCCGAAAACATCAATGCGCTGGCGGCGCCGAACTTCGACGGCTTTCCGTTCCGCCAGTACCTCGCGCCCCAGTCCGTGCTCCCCATCCAATTTTCCCGCGGGTGCTACTACAAGGACTGCGCCTTCTGCGCCTTGACGCTGGATCACCAGAATTTCCGGCAGCGGGCCCCGGAAAAGGTCGTGGACGACGTGAAAGGGCTCATGGAGAGGTACCAGACGCCGTTCTTCTTCTTCACCGACGAATGCTTCGCCCTGTCGCCGACCAAGCGGCTCTGCCGCCAGCTCATCGAGGCCGGGGTCAACGCCCAGTGGACCTGCGAGATGCGGTTCGAGAAGAACCTGACGCGGGACCTGCTCAAGCTGATGCGGGATGCGGGGTGCTTGAAGATCGTCTTCGGACTGGAGTCCTACAACCAGCGGGTGATGGATTTCATGAAGAAGGGGATCCAGCGCGAGCATGTCAACCGGATCGTCGACGATTGCCTGGATCTCGATGTCGCCGTGCACTGTTATGTCCTGATCGGCTTCCCCACCGAGACGGAGGCGGAAGCGATGGAAACCGCGAACTTCATCCGTGGGCACACCCGGCTGCACTCGTCCTACGGCTTCTCGTGCCAGCCCTGCCTCTTCGATCTGGAGAAAGAGGCGCCGATCATGAGCGACCCGGCCGGCTACGGCATCCGGCGGATCATGCGGCCGGCGTCGGAGGATCTCAGCCTGGGCTACTTCTACGAGGTGATGGAAGGGATGAAGCCCGACGAAGCGGAACGGGTCTACCAGCACGTGTACGAAAAGGTCAGCGAGGTGGTGTGCGAGCTGCCATTCAATTACTCCATGGCGGACGGGCTGCTGTACATCGCCCGCGCTAAGACGCACCCGGTCGCGACGGGATAGCAGCGGCGTGAGCGATCCGGTCGAGGAGCCCTGATGGCCGAGTCCGTGACGACCCAGAAAGTTCGCGCCGGCGCCGAGACCGGCAGCTTGCTCTTGGAATATTTCCTGAAAGCCTTGCTGATCGCGGGGCTCTGCGAGCTCATCCTCTACCGTCTGGTGTCCCGACTGGGGATGCACCTGTCCAAGGTCGCGAAGGAATACGTGGTCGTCGAGTATTTCCTGCGGGGGGCGTCCGCCGTCGGCTTCGTCTTGATGAACTTTTCAGCGATCCTCGTGTTTCTCGTCCTGCTGGTGCTGCTCTTCTACAAGATGAACGGGTTGCTGGCCCGGCCCCTGGACCGGATCGTCGTACCGATGGTGTCGTTGCTCCTTGCGCTGACGGCGGCGTTCCTGCTGTTCCCGCCACGCATGTTGGGCTCGGTCGTCTACAACGGGCTGACGGTGGTGCTCCTGTGGACCCTCGTGGTCCAGTATTGCCGGGCCAATCCTGCCCCGTCGGCTCGAGCCCTGGCGCTCTGTTACGGGGCTGGCGTGTCGAGCTGGCTCTACTACCAGATGTCGACCACCACGTACGGGTGGCTGGGGATCGTCTCGACCCCGCCGCTGGTTCATGAAATCAGCCGCCTCGGCGAAGCCCTGATGGTCGTGGCGACCGTGCTCGTCTTCGCCGTGTACTCTGGGTTCACGTTTCGGACCAAGAACCGGCAACAACGGCGCCGGTCCGTGCAGTTCGCGGCCACATGGGCTGCTCTGTTCCTTGCCTTGCTGGTGATGGATGGCGTGCTCGAGTTCTTCGATCCGGCCATGGCCAGGGACGTCCGCCAGGCGAGCCAGGGCATCGGCTGGATTTTCCAGATGGGGATGGGCTACACCTTCTATCTGCCGTTCGCGCTCTATGTGGCCGGCCTGCTGTTCTGGTCGTATACGGTGATCAAGCAGATCAGCATGGGGCGGCGCGCCGGCTACGGGCTGGTCCTGATGTTCATTGCGGGGTACGCCCTGCAGTTGTCCCATCTGAGCCTCTTCGTGGTCGTGGGCTTGCTGCTGATCGTGAACGATGGCAGGATCGACGCCCGCGAGTCAGTCAGCCAACTGTTCCCGGTGGGGATGCCCGATCGTCCCGCCGCCGCGCCGGGCGTGTCCTGAGCCGAACGCGTATGACCGATGGGGATGTGACCAAGATGGATGCCGGCACCGACCGAGACACGCAGCCGGACGCCAAGCCTGCCGACGAGGCTGTTGAGGCGCCGCTGAGCCTCGACGAAGAAATGGCGGAGATCAAGAAGCTGCTCGAGGAGGACCCTGAGGACTTCCAGGCCCAGTGCCGCCTGGGCGAGATCTACTTCGCCAAGGGCATGCTGGATGAGGCGCTGGAGAACGTGACGAAGGCGATCGAGATGGCGGAGTCTATCCGCAAGCAGATGGACCAGTCGCTCGCCATGTACTATGCGAACCGGGGCACCATCCATGCGACGAAGGGGAACATTGACGACGCCATGGCCCAGTACCGGAAAGCCCTGGAGATCAATCCGCGGGACGTCCTGGCGCTCTTCAATCTCGGACGGGCGCAGTACGACCGGGATGAGTACATGGAGGCCATGCCGTTGCTCGAAAAGCTCGTGGATGTCACCCCGGATGATCCGATCGCCTGGTTCCAGTTGGCGAAGGTCTATGAAAAGCTCGATCTGCGGCATATTTCCGACCTCCATACGATCGACAGCGCCATCATGGCTTATCGCCGGGTGCTCGAGCTCGACCCGCACAACCTGGAAGCGGCCTTTGCGCTGATGGAGATCTACCTGAACCTGCGCAAGGCGGAGGAGGCGATCGGGGTGCTGGAGGCGGCGGTTCAGAGCAATCCGGACGAGCCCCTGGCGTACTACAACCTGATCAGCACCTATGAGAAGGCCAAGCGGTTTGCCGAAGCCGACCAGACGCGCGAGCGGCTCAAGCAGCGGTTTGCCTCGCGGCGGGCCACGACGGAGTCGAAGGACAAGTAACCGGAGCCACTGACAAGGGAGCGCGCTATGTTTGGAAGCATGGGCATCACCGAACTGGTCCTGATTCTCTTCATCGTGCTGATCATCTTCGGGGCCGGCAAGCTCCCGCAGCTTGGCGAAGGGCTGGGCAAAGCCATCAAGGGCTTCAAGAAGTCGGTGCATGAAGCGGACGCCATCGAAGCGGAGGCCAGCGCGCAACAAACGCAGATCCAGCAGCCGGTCGCGCCTGACGGGACGCCGGGGACCCAGCCTGGAGTCGCGCCGCCGCCTCCCACCGCGCCGCCGTCGGAGCCGCCGAAGGCATGAGGTCGCAGATTGAGGTGAGGGGCAGTCTATGGACAGCAGCGTCATAGCCGTCGGCATCATCGAGACCTTTGCGGGCAACGGGAAATCCCGCAGCACGGGGGACGGCAAGCCGGCGACGAAGGCAGGCATGCCGCTGCCGGTCGGTGTCGCGATCGACCCGCAAAACCAGTCCCTCTACTATACGGAGTCCGGGTCCGATCGCGTGCGACGGATCGAGCTGGCGACGGGCATCATCAGCCACGTGGCGGGCATCGGGGAGACCTGTTACAGCGGCGACGGCGGGCCCGCTGCCGAGGCGGGGCTGTACCTGCCGCTGGATGTGGCCTTTGATTCGAAGGGCGATCTGTACATTTGCGATTCCGGGAGCAACCGCATCCGCCGGGTCGACATGAAGACCGGGATCATCGACGCCATCGCCGGGACCGGCGAGTTCGGCTTCAACGGCGACGGCCCCGCCCTCGAGGTGAATCTCACGTATCCCAGTGCCATCGCGTTCGATTCGCGCGACCGCCTGCTCATCGTGGACGGGCAGGCCCACCGCATCCGCATGTACGACCCGGCGACCAAGCAGGTCACCACCATCGCCGGCCTGTGGTCGAAAGAAGACGATGACCGGGACAGCCCATTGATCGCCAAGAGCCTCGTGGTCCTCTCCGGCGACGCCATTGGGATCGATTTCAGCGACGACCACGGCTGGTTGCGTCCGGAATGTTCGCCGGACGGCGTGGACATGGGCGTGTATCGGGACGACGGAAAGCCGGGGGCCGAGGTCCGGTTCCATGATCCGGTCGCCATCACCGTGGATGCGCATGACGATGTCTACGTGGCGGATAAGGGCAGCAACCGCATCCGGAAGATTGACATGAAGACAGGCACTGTGACCACGGTCGCGGGCGTCTGCTTCTACGGCTACGATGGGGACGGCAAGCCGGCCACCCAAGCCATGCTCAACGCTCCCGAGGCGGTGCTCTTCGATTCGACCGGGCACATGTACATCTCCGATGCGATGAACCATCGGGTGCGGCGCGTGGAAGCGGGGACCGGCATCATCACCACGGTGGCCGGGAACGGCGAGAGCGGCTACAAGGACTCGGGCGCGATGGGCGGGTGCGGCATGGCCAAGTTCGTCAAGGCCGTGGACAAGGAGATGATCAAGCACGGCGATGGACGCGTGGCCGTGGACGCGGTGGTCAATTCGCCGGCCGGCCTCACGCTGGACCAGAACGGGTTCCTCTACATCTGCGAGCGGGGCGAGAACAAGATTCGCCGGTTGAAGTTGTACTAGGGTCGCGCTGGTCCTCCCCAAGCAAGGGAGGCCTCGATGATTGTCAATGGGGGTGACGATGGGCTGGAGTGCTCCTGCCGCCAGGGCGCGTCGCCGGGTCCAGGCGCTCCTCATGACCCTGCTGCTCCTCGTGATCGGGTTCTACGGGCTCGGCGTCCAGGTCGTCAGCTCCCAGGGGCTCTTCATCCGCTCCTATTACATCCCCGGCGACCTGCCCTTTGATCCGAAGTCACCGGATTGGAACAAGGCGACCCCGATGGTCGTTCCGCTCAGCGGCCAAGTCATCACACGGCCGAGCCTGCCTGATCCGACCATCAAATCGCTGACCGTCCGCTCGCTCCATAACGGCAAGGAATTGGCCTTCCTCCTGGAGTGGCAGGATCCGACAAAGAACGACCGCCTCACCCCCGGCACCTTCCGCGACGGAGTGGCCATCGCCTTCCCGCTGGGGGACGCCCCGGCCTTCTTCTGCATGGGGCAGTTGGATCACTATTTGAACATCTGGCATTGGAAGGCCGACTGGCAGACCGATATCGACCGCCGCAAGGCGAAGGAGGAGGAACGCAAGGCGGGCGGTGATGAGGGACAGATCCGGCGCTTCGAAGTCATCCCGCGCAGGGCCTCCTCGGTCGAGGACCTGTTGGGCGGGGGCTTCAGCACGCTCACGAGCAAGCGCGGGCAGGGGACCGTGCAGGGGAACGCCGTCTGGGAGCAGGGACGCTGGCGGGTCGTCTTCAAGCGCTCCATGGAGACGCGGGATCCCGACAACGATGCTGCGTTCGGGCCCGGGCGTATGCAGACCGTCGCCTTTGCGGTCTGGAACGGCGAGAACAAGGAGCGCAACGGGCAGAAAGCCATCGCGCCCTGGCTCCAGTTGATCATCGATCCGATCCCTTCTGAGCGAGTCGAGAAGAAGGAGAGCTGAACCCGATGCGTTATCTGAGGATCGTCTTGAGCGGCATGATCATGCTCGGCATGGTCGGCCTGGCCCAGGCGGCGTCGGACGCGACGACGGATAAGAAAAGCGTGGCGCTGACGCCGGACAAGGCTACAGACAAAAAGCAGAAGGACATCATCGCGATGGCCGAGGAGTTCGGGCTGATCGTCGGGCCGGTCACTGAGGACATCCGCAAGGAACTGAACTTGCGCTCGGCCGAAGGCGTCGCGGTCTTCGAGGTGATCGGCGACAGTCTGGCGGAGTTGGCCGGCATCAAGGTGGGCGCCGTTATCGCCGAGATCAATAAAAAGCCGGTCCGCGATCTCGAGGACTTCGGGCGGCTGATGGCCGAGGCGCTCCCTCAGGGCAATTTCACGATCGGCACCTGGGAGCCCACCAATCCGGAAAATCAAGGTCAGGGCGGACAGATGAACTTCCATTTCGTGCCCAAGCGTACGGATTAGCGTGGGCCTCGTCTGAATGCGGGCGCAAGTGGAGAGCGGAACATGAGACGGGGAGCGTTCGCGGCGGGCCTGGTGGCCTTCCTGGTGGTCGGGTTCGGCACCGCCCTGTTTCAAGAGGGAGCCGGGCAGGACAAGAAATCCCCCAAAGAACCCTGGATCGAGGAAATCGAAAGCGTCTTCGTCCGCTCGGAAGTCTGCCGCCAGTGCCATGACCGGCACTACGAGGAGATGGCCGGGCTTCGCGAGATGACCATGGACCTCAAGCTGATGGGCCGGGTGGACGCCGCGCTGCTCCACGGAACGGCCTTGCCCTCGCCGGTCTTCCGCGCCGTGATGGGGATCTGGCTGCAGACCAATCCCAGCGCTGCCAAGAAACAACAGTGCCTCTCCTGTCATGCCCCGGCCGTGACGATCTTCCCGCAGTACACGGACCGGATCATCGGACAGGTCATGTCTGGAAAGGTCACGGTCGAGGGCATCAGCTGCGCCTCCTGCCACCTGGTCGAAAAACTGTCTGATGATCCCAAGAAGGTCCCATCCTTCGAGCTGACGGCCGGCAAGACCATGTACGGTCCGTTCAAAGACCCGGAAGATAACATGATCCACACCTCTTTCCATTCTCCCCTTTACAAGGGCGCGAATTTCTGTACGGCGTGTCATTTCGAGAAGCTGCGCGACAGTCGGAGCCCCACCATCGACAGCGAGATCCTGGAAGGCACCGTGTGTCAGTCCTGCCACATGGAGCAGTCGACGGGAAGCTCGACGTCGAAGCGCGGGGCCATGACGCGCGAGATCGGCCGCCATTACTTCCGCGGCATCGTGATCCCCGGGTTGATGCTGAAGAACCGGAACCTGCAGGCCGAGTGGATGCCGCGCCTTGAGATCGACGCCAAGAAGAACGGCGCCAAGGTGGACGGCCAGGTGGCCGTCATGAACGGAGCCGTGCCGCACAATTTCCCGGACGGCGATCCCGTCCTCAAACAGTTCTATCTGGCTGTCACCGTCAAGGATAAGAAAGGACGCCCGCTGGGCTCCTTCCAGAAGACATTCGGGACCCCGTACGAGCAGCTCCTAGAGCAACCCCTGGGTGACATCCTGGTCAAGGGCGGGACGACCAAGCGGATTCCTTTCGAGCTGACGCTGAGCGACGAGGGCGAAGGTCTGCAGATCGAGGCGGTCCTGACGTACAGCCTGATTCCCAAGCCTGCCCCCGCGCTGCTGGACGGCTACCTGAAAACGCTCCAGTCTGACGCGGAGCGCGAGCGCGTCAAAAAACTGATCGCAGACTATGCTGAACCCCGCATCTTGACGTTCCGGACGAAACCCCTCTAACGCCACCCCACCTTAGCGTGGCTGAACATCGCGAGACAGGGAGCAAGCGAGCTATGGGATGGACATCTCGGCAAGTGAAGACGCTCACAATCAGCCTCGCCATCCTGGGTGTGGTGGTTGGGGCGGGATGGGTTCAGGGCACGTTTGCCGCCAAGGATGACGAGGGCCCGATGACGCCGGAGCGGGTCTTCCCGGCCTCCTCCAAGTGCAAGAAGTGCCACCTCCGCGCCAATGAGGAATACGAAGAATCGACCATCGCGCGGGCGATTGTCTCACCGACTTTCCGAGCGATGTTGGAAGATTACGTGAGCAAGGGAAAGGACAAGCGCTATTGCCTGAACTGCCACGCGCCCCAGTCGCTCGTGTTCCCGGACCTGGTCGATTCCATGGTCAAGCAAATCATCTCCGGGGACCTGACGTTCGAAGGGGTCGGCTGCATCCAGTGCCATCTCATCAAGGCGGTAGATCCAAATGTGAAGGGCCATCCCTCCATCAAATTGGAGCCGGGCCGGACTGTCTTCGGGGGCTACAAGGATTTCCTTGAGAGCAAGGCGCACGATTCGCAGTACCTGGATATCTTCAAGAAATCGGACCTCTGTCTGGCCTGTCATACCGTCGCCCCGCCAGGGGTGCCAACGGCGGAAGCTGTTGGGAATTGGAGAGGCAGCAAGGCGGCCAAGGAAGGGAAGAACTGCCAGACCTGCCATATGCCGCAGGGCTTCGACTCGTCGGCGAACGAGGAGAAGAAACGGGACATCGCGGGGCACGAGTTCAACGGCAAGTCCCCGGCCCTCCGCAAGCAGGCCTTTGATCTGGACTATGAAACCGACATCCAGGGGGCTCAGACCAAGCTGACCGTCAAGCTGAAAAACCTGGTGCCCCATAATGTGCCCACCACGCACCCGATCTGGAATCAAGTGTATCTGCAAGTCATCATCAAAGGGCTGAACCTCCGTGAGGTCTTTAAAGAAAAGCGCGTCTACGGCCGCATCTTCGCCGATGCGAAGGGCAATCGGACGCTGCTGGATCACGATGCGGTCAAACTGCTGGAGGATACGGTCCTCAAGGCCGAGGAGACCCGCGTGGAGACCTTCACCTTCCCGACGCCGGAGGCGACCCCCTCATTCGACGTGGAGATTTCGCTCCACTATGCCACGCCTGGCGAGTTGTGGCCGGAGGCCTTCGCCAAGCGGGTCGCCTCGTTCACGCCCAAAGGTATGACGGACCCGGTCTTCAAACCCTCGGAGATCACCAAGCGGTGCGGAAACACGAAGGTCGCGGAGGGGAAGATACAGAAGAGGCCGTGCCTGTAGTATAGGACGTTAAACGTTAATCGAAACAGCAGTTACGTTTAACGAATAACGATCAACGCTGTTATTCGAAGACGACGGTCGAGCCGGGCGACTTGGACCGGAAGATCTGGATGGCCGCGTAAATGTTCTTGGCGGGCTGGTTCAGCACGAGCTCTGATTCCGTGATGTGGGTGTCGATCAGCTCGAACGGCCCTCCGCTGTAATAGAGGCGGCATTTGTCGATCTGGCAGCTCTTGTACACGTGGTTGTCCAGCACCAAGTCCTCCTTGGTGAAAGTCTTCTGGTCCACCACGATGTACTGAGGTTCTACGGACATATAGCGCGACTATAGCAGGTCGCGGCGCCTCAGACAAGCATCGTCCTGTCTCACCCGGTGACATCTTTCACAAATCGCCGGAGGCGCTCGAAGTACGGAGCGCCCCCGACCCCCACCAGATCGTTGTGGTCGGCCCCGTGGACGACGTAGAGATCCTTCGGCGGGCGCGCCGCCTCGAAGACTGCCTGCCCCAGTTGGAGCGGCACGAGGGTATCGCGGTCCCCGTGGATGACCAGGATCGGCCGGCGGACTTGGCGCAATCTATCGGCCAGGTTGTACTCGGCACTCACCAGCCAATCCATCGGAAGCCCCCAGTAGTGAAACCGGGCCAGGGCCGCGACGGAGGGGAACGCGGACTCCAGGATCAGGCCGGCCGCCGGCCGTTGGCTCGCCAGCGTGCCGGCCACCGCCGCGCCCAGGGATCGGCCGAAGAGCACGACCCGTTCCGGAGGGACCTGCTTGGTCGTGATGAGGACCTCATAGGCCGCCAGCGCGTCCTGGTAGAGTCCAGGCTCTGAGGGCATGCCTTCACTTCTCCCGTAGCCGCGATAGTCGAAGAGAAAGACGGACAGCCCCATCCTGTGGAGCGCCGCCAGGTTCTCCAGGCGGTGAATGATATTGCCCGCGTTCCCGTGACACCAGAGCAGCACCGCCGGAAGGCCCTTGGCCGGCACGTACCAGCCGAACAGGCGAGGCCCATCTTGTGCCTGGAACCAGACCTCCTCCAGGGGAAGCCCGCTGAGGCGAGCCCAGTCCCTATCCTCCCACGGCGAGGGATGGTAGACCAGGAGCTGGTCAAGCACGGAGCGCCATCCTCCTAGAAATAGAGCTGCACGGACAGCACTGCTTCATTGTCGTGACGGTCCAAGTGGTTGAACTCCAGCCGCAAGGCCAAGTCTTTTTGCAATGTGAATCGCTGCTGGAACGAGAACCGCCAATCGTCGGAATCTTCGCCAACAGGATACCGGAGATACGTAGTTGACAGCAGGACCTTCCACCGCTCCGTGAGGTCGGCCAGCAGCCCGATGGTCCCCCCGCCGCCGACCCGGTGATTCTGCTCGAACGCGTGGCTGTAGTTGGCGTCCAGCTCGGCAAAGGCGAAGTACATCTCGTGCCGGAGCCAATGCGTCTCCGTCGCTGCGCCGATGCCCCCGTTCAGGTTGGCATTGCCACAGTACCGGCAGTCAGGGCGGTTCACCGTGTCGTATCCGGCACTGATCTTCCACGACGGCGGTTTGAACAGCGAATCCATCGGAGACAGCGACACGATATCCACCAGCTTGAAACGTTCCAGGCGAGTCTGGTCTCGCCTGTTGTAATGACGGAAGTTGAAGCTCATCACTTCGATCTGCGCGCCGGGAGTATAGCCGATTTCTGGATCGAGCAGGTCATGGTAGCCGGCGCGCACGGACAGCTCTTCGAAGAACTCGTCCTGCCGCCACCCGGAGCCCAGCCCAACGCGCGAGGTCTTGTGCCCCAGTTCTGGACGCTGGGTGAACGGAGCAATGGTGGTTTCCGGGGAGGCCGTGCCGAGTCTGCTCCGGGTGACGAGCAATGAATGCTGGAGGTCACGGGTGGCGGCGCTCGGCTCAGGGTCGGTGGCGAGACGGTGCAGCAAGTAGTCGGAGGCGAGGTCCAGGACAAAGGCCTGTCGGTCAGGCAGCAGGCTCGCAAACGGCTCGCGTTCGGCGACGGCCGGAGTCTCGATGAGGCGGAGGAACAGGCGATCCTCGTGGAGCGACAGCAGTTCGCGCTTCCGGCGGATCTGAGTGCTCCGCGAGGGCCGGTAGGCGATGTCGGCGACTAGGCCCGGCTGCTGTGTGATGACACGCACGGTATCGGCGGGAATCGTCCAGGCCACGAACTGATCGGTGAGATGCAGCCTGGGATCGGCGACTTCCAGCAGGGAGAGGATGTGGTACGAGCAGTTCTCCTTGAAGAAGAAATAATCAAAATACGCGTTGTCCAGTTCCCACGCGTGCATCAGCAGCCGCGTGATCTGGACTTCAGACAGGTTAAGGCGGTACTCCCAGATGTCCCGGTTCTCAAGGTCGCGGTATTCCTGGACCTTGATATAGTACGGAATGGCCGAGAAGTAGCCCTTGAACCCTCCGAAGACTCCGAGAACGGCAAAGGCGATCTGACTCTCAGTCGTCACTTGCGCGGCGTAGTGGATCGTGTAATCCAGGAGACGCGTCTGCTCCGTTTGACCCTTCCGGTCAACTCGTAAAAAGGTATGCCCGAACATGGACGATGGATTGTTCATGAACGCCGAAGCGAAGATCACCGTGATGGATTGAGCGTTCATCTCCGCAAGCCATGACTGGAACCGTTCGCAGCGTTGCGGCGGCAGCCGCCGATCGTCGATCGCCAATTGAGATTTCAGCCAGTGGTAGCGGGCCACGAAGGCGCACTGCGCCGGCTGGCGTGATCGTCCGACCAGTTCGTTGGAAAAGAACTTGGCCAGCGTCGCTTCCAGTTCCGCGTGAGGAGCGGTTTTGCCGCTTGGGGCCAGAAAGAACCCCGGCTCGTCCACCTCGCTGGTATGGCCACCGGTGAGGTCCCGGCGGTAGTGCAGCAGCAGGTGCCAGTACCGTTGCTCCGAGAGGCGCGCTTCTCTAGCCTGTCGAATCAGCTCCTTGAGGTAGGCATCGTCAACGGTAACGTTGGCCCAGGCCGGGCCGGAGACCAGCAAGAGGGCGAGAGCAAGACCAACCCCTAGTCGCAAAGCAACAGGGCGAGCGGAAGGGATGAAGGGCTCCCGGCCTCTGGACCGGAAGCCCGCTGTCACTTAACGGTTGGTGGAAAACTGTGCGAGCACCGGATGGCCGGCGATCGCGCCATTCAGGGCCTTCAACATGGCCACCGGCGTCGTTTCGCCGGACTGGATCAGGGAGGTGTAACGCTCCTGGGTCATCGCGAAGAACTCAGCATGGTGCTCGGCCGGTACTCCCAGTAGCGTAGCGAGAGAGGCAAGGTGCTCACCCTGTCCCTGGGCCATCTCCTGCGAGAGATTCTCAAAATTGATCTCCGCGAACATCGTGGCCTTCTGTTCTGCCATGAACTTGCCGTCATTCGTGCATCCTGATGTGCCAAAACTAATCCCGAAAGTTTGGCTGAAGAAGGTCCCGTTCGTCGTGGCCATCAGGGACTGGGGCAATATGTTCTTCTGATGCCTATACTCCGACCATGCGACCTTGCCCAGCCCGCACCCCGGGCCGGTGTCAGGGTTCATGGCAGCCAAGGCCATGGTGGCGGAGAGACAGACCAGCGCCACCGCTACTTGCAGGAGAACGAGTTTCCTTGTCATAGACCCTCCTTGTCGGTTGGATGAAGACACCCCCAAGATGCCGAGGTCACATGATTAGTGGAACCACCGTGGACGCCAGTATAGACGCGGTGAGGGAGCCTGTCAATGACTTGATTCGCTGGCCTAGGAAATTTACTAATGAATCCTGCTGAAACCTTGCCCGTTTTATGATCACGACCGCCGCTCACACACGGCGAAGCCGGCGCGCCAATCAACTAAGTACAATTCAAGCAGTTCTTTCATGCGTGTGACTACCTCGGCCGGCGAGATTTTCGCGCCGGCGAGGTGTGGAAACAGTGGGCTCCCGGCAGTAACGCCGGAAGCCCCTGTGTTGGTCAGCGATTGGTGGAGAGTTGCGCGAGAGTCGGGTGGCCGGCCATCGCGGCGTTCAGGGCCTTCAACATGGCCACCGGCGTCGTTTCGCCGGACTGGATCAGGGAGGTGTAGCGCTCCTGGGTCATCACAAAGAACTCAGTATGGTGCTCGGCCGGCACTCCCAGTAGCGTGGCGAGAGAGGCGAGGTGTTCGCCGCGCCCTTGTGCCATTTCCTGCGAGAGATTTTCGAAATTGATCTCGGCGAACATCGTTACTTTATGTTCTGCCCAGACACTGCCGTCATTAGTGCATCCGGATGTTCCCGAGCTAATCCCGAAAGTCTGGCTCCCGAACGTCCCGTTGGTGGTG
>Ga0209802_1001013_pt1 | contig 21518 bp, 11 predicted proteins | sample GraSoiAngelo_129_FD_185886 | JGI IMG/M metagenome (GOLD analysis project Ga0209802, IMG submission 185886) | Grasslands soil microbial communities from the Angelo Coastal Reserve, California, USA - 14_0927_12_40cm (SPAdes) (version 2) | ecosystem: Environmental > Terrestrial > Soil > Grasslands ... | reverse complement strand
TCTTCTATCTGTAACACATTTCTCGGGAAATGGTTTCGGAGTTGTTCATTCAGTACGTGTCCGCAGGGACAGGCAAGCCATTGCGCCATTGTTGGTCGGATTTTTCCATTTCACCAAGATGGCTTTATAATCCTCTCCGCCTGGAGGTCTCGCCTTGCTTAAACGGAGTTTTGTTCTCGCATCGCTCATCATGATCGGTTTTGCGGCGCCATCAATGACCAGCGCGCAACAGAATCCACAGGAGAAAGAGCAAATCCTGTGGCAAAAGCTGGCAACCACCGTCAATGAAGTGGACCGCAACCTCGACGGCGTTCTTGCGGTAGCCATTCTGGACCTGTCCACCGAGCAGAAGTACCTGCTACACGCCGATGAAGTGATGCCCACGGCGAGCTCGATCAAGATCGCGATTCTCGCGGAGCTCTATCGGCAGGCGCAGCAGGGCAAACTTAAGCTCACGGATTTTTATACCCTGCAATCGTCCGATCTTGTTGGCGGAAGCGGAATCTCAAGCGTGCTCACTCCGGGCGCGACGCGGCTCACGCTGCGCGACGTTGCGGGCCTGATGATTTCTGTGAGCGACAATTCAGCCACCAACGTCATCATTGACCGCGTTGGCATGGAAAACGTAAACGCACTGTTGGACTCACTGGGACTGACGCACACCCGGCTGCGGCGCAAGATGATGGATCTGAAGGCCGCCGGGGAAGGAAGAGAAAATATCGCCACGCCACGCGAGATGATGCTACTGCTCGAAAGTCTCTATCGCGGCAAGGTATTGAACAAGCAGATGACGGAAGACTTTTTTAATCTGCTCAGTGTGCACAAGGAAAGCTACATCCCGCGGGAATTGCCGGAGGATTTGAAAGTAGCGAACAAGCCCGGCGAGCTAGAGGGCGTGCGCAACGATTCCGGAATCGTTTTTACTGGCAAGCGGCCTTATGTGATCAGCGTCATGACCACGTATCTGCGGCGTGAGCGGGACGGCGGGGAGGCCATTATTAAGATCTCCAACGCAGCTTACCAAATGTTTGACCGGCTAAGCCGCGCGTCCGAATATGGCCGAGTCGTTTCACCTCACGACACCGGAAATCCGTAACGAATCCTCACCCGGTGCAACCTGCCCCGAACTGGTACAGTTCCAGACGATGTGAAACAGTACGTTGGCACCTTCGAATTCGCCGCTCCGGTACACCATCTTGACGCGCAGTAAATAATCGCGGCGCAAGTAAAGCAAAACAGACAACTTCGATGAAGAGTGCTCGCAGAAATTTTTACGCAGGCATCACCTGAACCGTTGGAAGGAGGATTGCGAACTCATTTGGGGCTGTGTTTGAGCAGCTCGAGTGAGAGTTCTTGAATTATCGATCTTTTCTTTGCGCGATGATTTTTCAGGTGTTCTTGTTCGTACCGCGGAGCAAGGGACAATCTACGCCAGTACTGTTCGACGCAGGAACGGCGCTCCGTCCGGCGGAAACGAAAACAATAGGCCCGAGTCCAGTGGTCCCTGATAGGTTCCGGAAGAGTGAGGGCGTGAAAGCAAGCGAGTTGCCGCCAGTGCGCTTCCACAAGAAACTGTTCATCGCATTGAGTGTGTCCGTTTACGGAGCCAGCGTCGCCGACATGCATCAAACCATGCATGTGAGGAATTATTCGTGGTGGTATGAGACAGACCCGCTTGCGAAACCCATCGTGAGATTACCCGCACCCGCTTATTATGCAACCGGCCTAGCGCTCGCAACGGGAGTGAATTGGTTGAGCTGGAAAATGGGGCACTCAAGACGGTGGCACAGGCTCGCTCCCCTCCCTCAAGTGCTCTCGATAGTGGGGAACACGTACGGATTCAAGAGCAACTGTTTTTCGAACTACTGAAGGCGATGTAACAGCACTGCCGGCGTGGCCGAGGCGCTCTATTTTATTACTAGGGTGCCACGACGTCTCTGAGCTTGGTCTTAACCTGAACGGCGGCGAGGCTGGAGGCATCCCATCCGCCACCAAGCGCTTTGATCAGCAGAACGCTGCTGACCAGGCGCTGGCCGCGAATCACAGCAAGCTCCTGCTCATTGTTCAATAAATTCTGCTGGGCGTTGACGACATCAAGGTAGCTGACGAGGCCGCCGACGTAACGGCTGGTGGCAATATCCAGTGTGCGGCGGGCGGCATCGACGGCCTGCTGCTGCGAGCGGATGGCCTGATCGAGCACCGTCAGGCCGGTGACATCGTCTTGCACTTCGCGGAAAGCGTTGAGAACGGTATCGCGATACGCTGCCACACTGGCGTCGTAACCCGCTTTGGCAAACTGAGTTTGCGCGCGTCGAGCACCTCCGGTAAAGATGCTTTCCGCGACATTCGCCCCGACAGCCCAGAAGGTGCTCTGCACATTCAAGAGTTTGGCGATGTCCGACGCCTGCCATCCGCCATTGGCAAAGAGATTCAGCGAAGGGTAGTAAGCCGCGCGCGCAATCCCAATTTGTGCGTTGGCCACAGCCATCTGGCGTTCGGCTTCGGCGATGTCCGGGCGGCGCTCCAGGAGATCCGAGGGCAATCCGGCATCCAGCGCCGGGGGCTCCGCGTTTAGTTCTTTTTGCGGAAAGTGAAAGTCCGGGGCAGGTTTTCCCACCAAAACGGCAATCGCGTCTTCAGCCTGCTTTCTTTGCTGATAAAGCAAAACTGCCTGCGTCCGTGTGGTGTTCAAGAGCGTCTCTTCTTCAGCGACGTCCAGCCCAGAGGCCAGGCCACCCTTGTGGCGCGAATCCACCAATTGCAGACCTTTTTGCAGCGTCTCGACAGTGCGGTTCAGGATACTCAACTCGGTGTCGAGCTGGCGTAGAGTGAAATAATCGCCGGCAAGCTCCGCGGTGATGACCAGTCGGACGCTTTCCAGATCCGCAGCCGTGGCCTGGTAAGAAGCCTGCGCGGCCTCAATGCTGCGCCGGCGCCGCCCAAACAGATCCGCCTCGTAACCCACCGTAAACGGCAGTACGACATTGGTTTGCGACACCGGCGACCTTACCGGGAAGTTGCTATTCGCAGGCCGATTCCCTGAGAGGCGCTGGCGCTGCGCGCTGGGAGTGGTGGAGAGAGTTGGAAATTGCGTCGCGACCTGAAGCGCGGCGGAGGCACGCGCCTGTTCCAAATGCGCAACGGCGATTTTGATGGTTTGATTGGCGTCAAGAGCTTGTTTTTCGAGAGCGCTGAGTTCCCCGTCCTGGAAAACGCTCCACCATTCGCCTTTGGCCACGCCATCCTTTGGCGCGCTTTCGCGCCAGGGCTCAGCGACGTCCCATTTCGCCGGCACGGGGACGGATGCGCGCTGGTACTTCGGCCCGACCGTGCAACCGGCCGCGAAGACGAAGACAGCAAGACCACTCAAAGCAGCGAAATGCTTCGCACTTAGCATTATTGTTTCTTGGATCCCTGCGCGGGTGCTCCCTGTTGGCCGCGTCCCGAAGCGGCGTTCATGGCAATTTCCTTCACGCGAACTTCCTGGCCTTCCTCAAGGGAATCAGCGGGGTTAAGGACAAGCCAATCGTTCTGGTCGAGACCCTGCAAGACTTCGAGGGTTGTTCCATAATCGCGCCCGACGGTGATTTGGCGCAGGTGGATCTTGTGATTGGCATCCACGACCACCGCACGAAGCCCTTCTGAACGGAACAGCAGCGCGTTCACGGGAACTTGCAGCCGGGTGCCGGTAACTTTGACTTCCAAGTGCACCTGGGCGTAGCCGCCGGGCAAAAGCGCACCGTCTCGGTTCGGAACGTCCACTTCGGTGTTTAGCGTGCGCGTGGCAGCATCGATGGCTTCCGCCGTGCGCACGACTTTCCCTTCAAATCTCCGCCCGGGGTATTGCGTCAGTTCAAGATGCGCCCCCAAGCCCGCGCGAGTGTTGTTGGCGTAAATTTCCGGGACGTGTACGAAAACACGCAAGGGACTCGTCTGCGCCAGGAAGAATAATTGCTGTGTTGTCCCGCCGTTTCCGGCGTTGATCAGCATCCCGATGTCGACGTTCCGTCGCGTGATCACGCCGGAAAACGGGGCGTAAATGTGCTGGAAGGATTTCATCTCTTCCAGGCGGCGCACATTGGCTTCCGCGGACTGCACGATAGCGCGCTTGGCCGCGAGGTCACCCGCGGCGTTATCGACTTCCTGTTTGGAGACCCCGTCGGTTTTCAGAAGTTCTGCATAACGGGAGGAAGTGATTTCAGAAAGATGAGCATTGGCCTGCGCGGTTGAGAGGTCGGCGCGCGCTTGCGAGAGCTGCTGATCCACTTCCGGCGTGTCAATGTCTGCAAGCAAATCGCCTTTCTGAACCCGGCTGCCGATGTCGTGATACCACTTTTTCAAGTAGCCGTTAGTGCGGGCGTAGATCGGAGCCTCGACAAAAGCTTCCATGGTTCCCGGTAGGACCAGATCCTCCTGGCCCGATTCCGGAGATGCGTGAATCACGCCCACGGTTTGAATCGCCAGCGTTTCCGTCTCTTCTGCCAGCGTGCGGTATTCCGAACGGCGCTGCAGCATCGTCAATGCACCCAGAACTACAAGAATCAGTGCTCCGCCCATCAGCACCTTGAAGAACCCGCCCCCTTTGCCGGTGGCCTGACTGTCGTCTTGAGACTTCATCTCAACTCCGTCTTCCTTAATCGCTTACCATCCCGCATCTGCCACGCATTCTCATCTGCTCAGGGTATTACGGGAGCGGTGCGGGTTTCCAGAGCCCTTCTGCGTTCCCGATGTCCGTGAATGATCGAGAAAACCGTGGGCACGAAGAACAGTGTGGCGAAAGTGGCGAAAATCAAGCCGCCAATCACGGCGCGGCCCAGCGGCGCATTTTGCTCACCACCCTCACCAAGGCCGATGGCCAGAGGAACCATGCCGATGATCATCGCCAGGGCCGTCATGATCACCGGGCGAATGCGCACGAATCCGGCTTCGAGCGCGGCCTGCTGCGCATTTTTTCCTTCCTGCAACTGTTCGCGCGCAAAAGAAACCACCAGGATGCTGTTGGACGTTGCCACACCCATGCACATGATCGCGCCGATCATCGAAGGCACATTCAGCGTCGTATGCGTAAAGAACAGCATCCAACAGATGCCGGCCAGAGCGCCCGGCAGGGCGGTGATAATGATGAACGGATCGAGCCAGGATTGGAAATTCACGACGATGAGCAAGTAAGCCAGAACGATGGCGCCAACCAGTCCAATCGCCAGGCCCTCGAAAGAATACTTCATGGTTTGCACTTGGCCGCGGATGGTGATGTGGCTGCCGCGGGGCAAATCCTTCTCGATATTGTGTACGCGAGCCGCGATTTCGTCGGAAACCGCGCCCAAATCACGGCCGTCCACCGAGGCATAAACGTTGATGAGCGGCTGGATGTTGTAGTGGGATACCACCGCGGGCCGCATGGCCGCGGACATATTCACCAGGTTGCCCAGAATCTGAGGAGTTGTATCGGGCACGTTGCTGGTGACCGGCGTGTTGGCCAGCGCCTGGATCGAATCAATCCTGTATTGCGGAGTTTGCACGGCCACTTGATAGGTGGCGCCGTTTTTGGGGTCCAGCCAGAGGACCGGGGCTGTCTGGAAGCTGGAACTTAGGGAGACCAGCAGGTTCTGCGCGATATCCCGTGCCTGCAAACCCACCGACTGAGCGCGCGCGCGGTCGATCTCCATGCGGATGGTGGGATCGTCGAAGGACTGCTGCACGTGGACGTCGACGGCGCCGGGAACGTGCTGGATCTGGGACGCGAGCCTTTCGGCAATTTGATAATTGCCGGGCTGATTTTGTCCCATAACTTCTATATCGATGGGTGCGGGCATGCGAAATTCAGGATCTGAGAAACAATGTCGGGCGGCTGGAAGAAAAATTGCGTCGCCGGGAATCGCCGTGGCAGCATCTCGCGGAGTTCTTTGATGTAAGTAGCGGTGGAATTTCCCCGCTCTTTTTTCAACTGCACGAGAATCTCCGCGTCGGAGGTGCCGATGGTGCCGGCGTTGCTGTAGGTCATGTTGATACTGCTGTAGGGAAGGCCGATATTGTCAAGGACGGTGACCAAATCCCTCTTAGGGATAACTTCCTGAATCGTGCTTTCCACCTGGTCCGCCAGCCGCGCGGTTTCTTCGATGCGCAGCCCGGAGCGGGCGCGCATGTGCAGGCGAATCTGGCCGGCGTCCACGGTGGGAAAATAATCGCGGCCGACCACGAAAACCAGCCCGCCGGAAAGGACGCAGAAGCCGAGAAAGCATGGGATAAATAGCCAGGGGTGATGCAAGGCAGTCATCAATGCGCGGCGGTAACCTTCGCGAAATGCTTCAAACCGCCGCTCGAATCCCTGCTGATAGCGGCGAAAAAATCCCATGTTTTCGCCGATGTGTTCCTCAGTGTGGTATTCGTCTTCGGAACTCAGGAGATACATGGCCAAGGTTGGCACAATGGTGCGCGACCAGAAATACGAGGCGAGCATGGCGAAGATCACGGCTTCGGCGAGAGGCACGAAGAGAAATTTTGCGACGCCGGACAAGAAGAACATGGGAATGAACACAATGCAAATGCAGATCGTGGAAACGAAGGCCGGGACGGCAATTTGCTGAGCGCCATCGAGGATTGCCTGCATGGTCTCTTTGCCCATGGCCAGGTTGCGGTTAATGTTTTCAATTTCAACGGTGGCGTCGTCGACAAGGATACCGACGGCGAGCGCGAGCCCACCCAGCGTCATGATGTTGATGGTCTCTCCCAGGGCGCTGAGTGCGATGACACTCACCAGAATGGACAAGGGAATGGAAATGGCGATGATCAAGGTGCTCTTCCAGTTGCCGAGGAACAGCAAAATCATGACCGCGGTCAGGCAAGCGGCGATGAGGGCTTCACGGATTACGCCTTGGATGGCAGCGCGCACAAAGAGCGACTGATCGAAAAACGTGGTGAGGTGCAGGCCTTCGGGCAAGGCCGAGGAGTAATACTTCAGAATTTCCTTAACGCGGGACACGACCTCCAGAGTCGAAGTCCCGCCCGTCTTGAGAATACTCAAGATCACGCCGCGCTGGCCATTGGCGCGCACGATGTTGGTCTGTGGAGCGAAGCCGTCGCGAACGTGGGCCACTTCCTTCATGTAAATCGTGCTGCCATTGGTTGTCTTGACCGGCAGATCGTTGAGCTCGGCCACCGTCCGTGGGCTCCCGTTCATCTCCACGTTGTACTCGAGCTGGCCCAGTTTTGCCGTTCCCGTGGGCAAGATGAGATTTTGTGAGTTCATGGCGTTGACGATATCCACGGGGGAGAGGCCTTTGGCCTGCAAGGCTGCGGAATCGATATCCACAGAGATAAAGCGCTGCTTTCCGCCGTAGGGCCAGGGAATCGCTGCGCCCGGGACAGTGGTCAGCTGGGGACGAAGAAACGTGGTGCCGAAGTCAAAGAGTTGCTGCTCGCTCATGGAATCGCTGGTGAGCCCGATCTGGATGACCGGAACCGTCGAAGCCGAGTAGATGATGACCAGCGGTGGAGTCGCCCCCGGCGGGAGCCACCTCATCATGGTTTCCGTAGCAGCCGCCGTCTGCGCCAACGCCGTCGAAATGTTCGCTCTTGGCTGAAAGTACAGCTTGATGATGGACATCCCTGGAAGGGACTGCGACTCGAGGTGCTCGATGTCGTTGACCATGGTCGTGGCGCCGCGCTCGATGGTGGAGGTAACGCGCTGCTCCATCTCGAGCGGCGAGAGGCCGCCGTAGGTCCACGCGATGCTCACCACCGGAATGTTAATTTCCGGGAAAATGTCCGTGGGCGTGCGCAGAAGCACTACTGGCGTGAGCAGAATAATCGCCAGCGCCAGAACGATGAACGTATACGGTCTTGCCAGCGCTAATCGGACAATCCACATAACCTGTTACTCTTTCGCGGTAGGCACTTCCTAAATCTAGTTAGATTCGTCGAGTACCTGGTTTGGGTACGGGCCCACCTTGCCTTGACCGCCCGTCCCCTGCGTCATTCGATGCCGACATTTTGACACACGGCACAGGCAAGGCTCCATCCAATTTGGACCCCAATCAGGAGAGGAGAAGTCCTCCAAAGAGGAAAGATTAGCCCGGCAGAAGCTATTTGTGGGTCATGGTGAAGACGCCGTCCCAGCCGGAGGGAGGCTCATCGAAGAGATATTCCTGGCAGCGCTTCCAGTAGGCCCGTGAGGGGCCGTCGTTGGGCCACCGGTCAAGGATGGTCTGAAAAGCGTTTTGCGCGGCTTGCCATTGGCGCTGGCGGAAGAGAGCGCGGGCCTGCTGGAAGAGTTCTAGCCGCGAAGACGTTTCTTCCGATGTGCCGTAGACGGAATTTTCGCCCATCCGGCCGATAAGTTCATAAATCGTGACTGGTTGAAGCTTGCCCTTGACGCGAATGAGATCGAGCTCGCGAAAAACCAAACCGTCATTCTTGACGGCCGCGAAGGTCGTTTCATTGACGAGGATGTGCGTACCGTAATCTTTGTTGAGCCCTTCCAGGCGCGAGGAGAGATTCACGGTGTCGCCGAGGGCGGTGTAGCCATAACGCAGCGCGGAGCCCATGTTGCCGACGCTCGCCATGCCGGTGTTCACGCCTATCCCGATGTCGAGGTGTGGCTTGCCTTCGGCTTCCCATACTTTTTGCAGTTCGCGAACGTGCTCCATCATCTTCAGTGCCGTGTTGCAGGCCTTTGCGGCGTGGCCGACTTCTTCGAAGGGCGCGCCCCAGAAGGCCATGACGGCATCGCCGATGTACTTGTCGAGCGTACCCTGGTGATCAAAGACCAGACTGGTCATGTCCGAAAGATACTGGTTCAGGAAAAGCGCCAGGTCCTGCGCGTCGAGTTTTTCGGAAATCGTGGTAAAGCCGCGAATGTCGCTGAACATCACGGTGATTTCGGTCTTCTTTGGCTCGACGAGTTGCGGATTCACCAGCAGGCGGCGGATGACTTCCGGGCTGAGATATTGGCCGAACGCCGAGCGCACGCGGCGCTTCTCTTTTTCCTCGAAGAGTGAACGGTAGAGCGAGACGAGTAAGACATTGGAACTCAGAGTCAGGGCCGGCACAGTGAAGTTGAGCCACCAGCCCCGCAGAAACGCTGCATAGTCCACAGCGACAAGAGGCAGCAGCAGGCCAGCGCCAAGCCACATCCACCGTGGCGTGACTAGGGCCATCCATATCCCCAATGGAAATCCGAAACACAGAATCAGCAGAACATCTGTGAGTGTCTGTTTCGCGCCGCGAATCAAAAACGATTGGTGCAGGATGTCATCGATGACATTGGCATGAATTTCCACGCCGGGATAATCCAGGCCGCCGTAGGGTGTGGTTCGCAGATCGCCGATGCCCGTGGCCGTCGCTCCGATGAGCACAATCTTGCCTCGGAAGGTCTCGGGCGAGAATTTTCTCTCGGTCACATCAGCCAGGGAATAATGAGGGTAGGTGTAGCCTGGACCGTGAAAATTAATGACCACACGCCCTAAATCGTCCGTGCGAATCTGAGCCGCTTGCCCGAAGACGATGCGGAAAGCGCCGACGGGGCCATATTCCAGAACGACTTGTTCGTTGGGCAGACGGAAATACGACCGGACGGCTTGCACATCAAGCGAAGCAAAAATGTCCCAATCGCTATAGTCTTTGGAGCGTCCGTAAGGAATGATGAGATTGGATTCGCGCACAACGCCATCCACGTCCGGGTAAACGTTGAAAAAACCGGTCGAGGAGGCTTCCTCGCTCAGAGCGCTGGTAAGGACTTCGAGATTCGCCTCAGTGCCCTTCGGGAGAAGATTGTCTGGCGCAAATTTTTCCATGAGACCGATGCGGTCCTGCTTGCCGGTTTCAGGATGCAGCGGCCGCACGCTGGGGAAAGAATAAAAAGCAATCTGATTGGCGTAGGCGTCCAGAGTCTTGTCGTCCAGTCCACGCAGATCGGCTTCGGTGTGAAGAAAGAAATTGCCAAGCACAACCGCGCCGAAATGCTGAATCGCGGAGGCAAATTGTTTGTCTGCGTCGTACGCTGCGGCGAGTTTTTGCACTTCGGAGACGAGGGCCGGATCAATCCGTTCGCCGAGCTTTCTCCTGGCTTCCATTTCAGCCAACAGCGCGCGTATGGGCGCCGCGCTCTGATCCGGCTTGCTGAAAGTGATATCAAACCCGGCTACCCTTGCGCCATCCTCGCGAAGCACGTCCAGCATCTTTGCGAAGTGAGTCCTGGAGAAGGGCCACTTGCCCAGCACTTCCTGGGAATGCTGATCGATATCCACGATTACAATTCGCGAATCAACCGGCGTGGCGCTCCGCGGGCGGTAGCGAAATCGCGTGTCCAGCGAGGCGTATTCCAGCCGCTGGATGAAATTAAAAATGGGAGTGGGGCGTTCGCCGAAAAAAGTGAAGTAATACAGCGTGAATGCACCGAACGTAATAACCAGGCTGATGATGAATGAGACGCGATGGCGCCACCACGATTGGAGCAGTTCGTAGAGGGCGAACAAGCCCCGCCGCTGCCAAAAACCTTCTGACGGAGCTGCCATCGCGCCCCGAGGGCTACTCGCGGAAAATGAAGTTCAACTTGACGCCCGAGACTTCGATCATATCGCCGTTGTTGAGCCGCACCGGCCCGGGAATCGGCGTGCCATTAACGGTGGGCACTTTGTCGCCCGGGCCGAGGTAGTAACCGTCGTCGCGCTGATTGATTTGCGCCGCCATTTGCGGCTTGAACCAGCCCTTCAGGCGGATCGTGGCCATGGCGGACTTTCCGATGACCGTGAGTTTGTTGGTCAGAACATATTCCTTTTGATCCGATTTTCCGCCAAGAACAACCAGGGTCGGGACTTTCATGCGCGTGGAGGCAAACTGCATGGATTCGCCCATGGCGGCGGCCTGCTGGAGCATCTGGCGGCGTTCCTTGGTGTCCAGCACCATGGTTTCATTGATGCGTGGCGCGGCGGCCTTGCGGCCTGTTTGCCATGGCAGTGGGGCGTCGCCGCTGGTGTCGACCTTGATCGTATGCTTGCCGATGTGCACGTTGTCTCCATCGTGCAGCGTGGAGCGCTCGATGCGCAGGTCGTTGACAAAAGTGCCATTGAGGCTGTTCAGATCCTCAATGACCATGCGTCCTGCCTCGTAATAAACCTTGGCGTGGTAATTGGACACGGCGAGGTTATCCACTGGCAAATCGTTATCCGGTGCCCGTCCGATGGTGACCGGGCGGCTGCCCACCGACACCTCTTTGACGATTTTGTTATCAAACATGAGGCTGAGCTTCGGCATCTCAATTCCCTCCAGCGTTGCCATTAGCGCCTAGATTCTTTCGTTCTCCACGGCGCAACCAGGAAAACCACCCTTTGGAATCCTTGAGCAGCCGCACCACCACGACCGTGATGTTGTCCGGACCGCCGCGCTCATTGGCGAGCGCGACGAGTTCTTCCGCCCCGCGCACCGGATCGGGTTCCGCCTGCAGCACTCCGGCAATCTCCGGCTCGGTGACCACCCGTGTCAGTCCATCGGAGCAGAGCAGCAAAACATCGCGCGGGAAGAGTGTGTGTTCCTCGGCGTCTACCTCGATTTCCGGCTGTGCGCCAAGCGCGCGCAACAGGACGCTCTGCATTTCGCTCTCTTCCGCTTCGGCGATCGTCAAAATGCCCCGGCGAACTTGTTCAGCGACGAGAGAATGATCCCGCGTGAGCTGCAGCAGGTTGCCTCCGCGAAGCAGATACGCGCGGCTATCACCGACGTGGGCGATGCTGAGTTTCGTGCCGTCAATCCAGGCCGCCGTCAGCGTGGCACCCATGCCATGTTGCTCCATGTGTTCTTGGGCGGACTTGAAGATGCTCCTGTTGGCGAGATGCACCGCCGTCGAAAGGCGTTTTGTGTTGGCGCTCCAATTCGGCTCAACCTTGCCGAGGACTCGGGCGGCGGGGTTGGTCTCGGCGTCGAGACAATGCTTCATCACGGTTTCCACGGCCAAGGCGCTGGCGATTTCACCATGCGCTTCACCTCCCATGCCGTCGGCCAGCACAAACAGGTTCAGCGGCGCAACGATGCGGAAGCAATCCTCGTTGTTGGTACGCACGCGACCGACGTCGGTCACGCCTCCACTGACAATTCGCACACTCGCTCCCTGTAGCACGGTGAAATCACACCCTGCCCACACGTAGCCGATGATCCTGTTCCCAAGCTAGCAGAGCCCCAGGCCCTGCGAAAGGCTTTGAACCCTACTAATTACTCGCTCTTAAGCCACAATCGGCAAATGAGAATTGGCTTATCTTGTGTATTTCAATGGGCTTAACGGGCACCTCGCGCGTGCATCACACGCGCCTCTCCGCGCGGCTTTCTCAATCCTCTCCGCCAACCGAGAGCTCCCTAACTCCCCGTGGGGACATTACTCTCTCCTCATCGCTGAAATCAAGACGCCGAAGCCGGAACGCGTTGGGAACTCCCCTGATGAACGGACCGCCTCGCTTCGCGCGCAGGAGATTCTCCACTACAATCCCACGCATGGCCCGGCACCGCCCATTGTTGTTTCTTGCCTGTTCCATCGCCAGCTTCTTCGTGTTGCGGTCCGCCGCGCAGCAACCGCCTCCTGCCCCTTCCGGGGCCAGGATCCTTCTCCTGCCGCGGCGAATCGTCTCCGGCCAACGCGCGACGCTGGCGGTGCTCGACGTAAACGGGCGGCTGACGCCCAGCGTTGTCGTGAACTTCTCCAACGGCGACCGCGTAACCACCGATGCGACGGGCCGGGCGCTTTTCGTGGCGCCCCTGAATCCCGGCGTGATTTTTGGTTCGCTTACAGGACGCGCGGGCCGAGTTGCAACGACGATTCTCACGCCGACGGAAGCGGCCACGTCTTCCATGGAAATATCCTCCGCCCCGCGCGTAGCTTCATTGACGGATCGCTTTGAGATTTTTGGCAAAGGTTTCTGCGGGGATGCGGATGCCAATCAGGTACGGATCGCGGGGCAGACTTCACTCGTACTCGCTTCCTCGTCCGTCTCTTTGGTGATTCTTCCTCCCTCCGATCTGCGACCCGGTGGGGCCACGGTCGAAATCGTTTGCGCGAAGGGGGAAGCGCGGCCATTCTCCCTTACGCTCGTCGGACTGGATCTCGTGGCTGATTCTTCGCCATTGAAACCGGGAGAGCATCGCGGGCTCACGGTGCGCGTTCGCGGCATCACGGCGAGAATTTCCCTGGAGGCCCGGAACTTGGCTCCTGAAGTCGCGGAACTCGCGGGCGGCAATCCGGCGCGGGCCTTGAGCAGCGGAGGAACCGAGAATTGGGCGCGCTTCGAGGTGACGGGACGGAAGAGCGGCAACTTCCTGATATCGATTCGCCTGGTCCCGTGGCTTGGACGACCGCAGTAACGGGTAGCACAGCCAGGAATGTGTGCTTTTAGCACCCGTTCAATTTTGAACAGACACGTTGTGCCTCGGAGTCATAACCTCAATCTCCAGAGTAGAAGGTTGGAAATAAGTCCGCGATGGCGCCCCGTCGGCAGCCTCCGAGGACGTCATCGTGGGCAGGCGCTTCACCGCAATCCCCGACGACCCCACCCCCGATGTTGAGGGTGGGGGTTTTTCTCTCAGTCGCGCCGCAACCGCGGCCCGTGCTCCCCCCACCCGTTCAGCAGCCTAAATTATTCGCCTTTTCTTCGCCAGTGCTTTGTGTTAGATTTCAAACTGCTCTCATATTAGCTTTCGAGAGCGGTTCGAGGCGTCGCCATGACCTTCGCGCTTCTGGTAGGTGTCATCGTCGCTTTTGCCGTCGGCTTCTTGGCCACTTGGCTCGTCGCATCTTCCCGTGCTAGCCGGTTACGCTATGAGTCTGCTGCGATAACAGCTCAGCTTTCAGAAACGCGCCAACAACTCGCGACGAGTCGAGCCGAAACGGAAGCTCTCCGAAGGGAAGTCCTTGAGGAAAAGACGTTACGCACGCGCGCCGAAGTCGATGTCCAGAATCAACGCGCGAATCTCGAAGAACAAAAGCGCCTTGTGGGAGATGCCGAAGAGAACCTGCGCCAGGCCTTTGACTCCCTGGCGGCCAAAGCCTTACAGCAGAGCACGGATCAGTTTCTACTGCTTGCGCAGGAGAGGCTCGCAAAGCTCCAACAGGAAACCTCAGGTGATTTGTCGCAAAGGCAGGAGGCCATCAAAGGGCTAGTGGAGCCTCTTCAGCAGCGTCTCTCCGATCTGCAGACGCATCTTCGCCAGATGGAATCGAATCGGGAATCGTCCTACGGTGAACTCCGCAATCAAGTACAGCAGCTCGCTGCGACCAATCGTGACCTCCAGAGGGAGACTGGCACACTCGTGAGCACCCTGAAACAGCCACAAGTCAAGGGTAGATGGGGTGAACTGACTCTCCGCCGCACCGTCGAGCTCGCCGGCATGTCTCCCCACTGTGATTTTGACGAGCAGGTTTCTGTGCACACGGACGAAGGTCGCCTTCGTCCTGACTTGGTTGTACGCCTTCCTGGCGGAGCGAACGTCGTCGTGGATGCCAAGGTGCCTCTACACGGCTTTCTGCGCGTCGCCGCGGCGCAAAATGACACGGAGCGCGAAGCGGGTCTCGTGGAGCATGCCCGGCTTGTCCGGGCGCACGTAAACCAACTCTCCTCCAAAGAATACTGGAAACAATTCCAGCCCTGCCCCGAGTTCGTAGTGCTCTTCGTGCCGGGCGAATCCTTTTTCAGCGCCGCGCTGGAACGGGATCCAGCACTGCTGGAGGACGCCATTACGAACCACGTCTTGCTGGCGAGTCCTGCGAATCTCATTGCCATTCTTAAAGCGGTGGCATACGGCTGGCGGCAAGAGCAAATTGCTGAGAATGCGCAGCAGATCAGCGATCTTGGGAGCGAGCTCTATTTTCGCATTCTCAAGTTTCTCGAGCACATGGATGACGTGCGATGTGGGATCGAACGCACCAATAAAGCCTTTAACAGCGCAGTGGGTTCTCTGGAAGGCCGTGTCCTGCCAGCGGTTCGGAAACTCAAGGAAAAAGGCGGCTATTGGGGAGAGTTTCCCGCCATTGAGCCAACTGAAACGGCTCTGCGAGCCCTCAATCCCGCGGTAAGTGGTGAAGAGAAATAGCTATCCCCTCGCGCGAAGAAGAAGGAGACTTCGTTGTTCGAAGCCTCCCCGTCGAGTAGGAATTCTCCGCTACCAGCTCAACTTGAGCGCAAACTGGAACTGGCGCGCATCGTAGGAGGCGGTCGGCTGGCCGGCAGTGCACGTTGCGCCGGCGGTTGGGTCGCAAAGCTGATTCACGGCAGCGATGTTGGTGCGGTTGAACAGGTTGAAGGCGTCGGCGATGAGATCGAGTCGGAATCGTTCGCCGAAGGGGATGCGCTTGGAGAGACGCATATCCCACTGGAAAAAGTTGGGCGAAGTGAAGCGGTTTCGGCCAAGGTTCCCGCCGCAACCCGCTCCAGCCGTCGTGATGCCCGGAATGCTGAATGTCGAGCCGCTATTCGTCAGGCAGACATTCGCCACACCAAACGTTACGCCGGGGATGAACGGTGACGTCGTTCCTCCGCCAACCGAGGGCCGGGCTTGGGACGCGCCCAAGTCGAGACGCGTATCCTTTCCAGTGATGACATTGAAGGGCCGGCCGGAGGAGAATTCGATGATGGGAGAAAGAGTGAAATCACCGATGAGATGTTTGAAGAAACCGTCGCCGGACTTAGCGCCCGCCGATTGAAAGACGGCGCTGTTCACCCAGCGGTGGCGCTGATCATTCACCGAATTGGCGCGCTCCAGATTGGGGAAGCGGCTGTCCTGCGGCTCGAGGGGAGATTGCAGGTCGGTCGCGTCGTCAATGGAATGAGAAAAAGTGTAGCTGGAGAGCAGCTCAAAGCCCTTGGAAAAGCGCTTCGAGAGGTTGAAGGTCACGGCGTTGTACCAGGAGTTGCCATTGGACAGCTGCGCATCCACGCTGTTGAAGGCGACGGGTACACCGAAGCCCCCCGGGTAGCATTTCGGCGCGGTATTCCCGAGTAATGGGAAGCCGGCGTAGAAACAGGCAGCCTGGGCGGCACCCGCCAGTTGTGGGTAAAACACAGCACCAGGCCCGGCGAAGGATGGATTGGGTCCGGATGGGCGGAAGAAGTTGAAGGCCGCAGCGGTTGCCAAAGGAGTGTTATTTAGGAATGCAAGGGGTGCGGGGCAACCGCCCAATGTTCCTAGGAGGCTGACGCCGGGAAGTGCCGGAGTAAAAGTACAGCCATTGGCAGTTGTCACGGTGGCAGTGGGTACGGCGACGCTTAAGGGGAGTGTGCCGCATACGGAGGTAGTAAAGCCTGCTAAGTTGCAATCGGCAAAATTTACGTCGAGCAATTGAGGATCGGTGGAATTGATGTCCTGCGGGCGGTTCAAGTGCAAACCGCGTGTCCGCTGGTAGCCGAGACTGAACTTCCAGGAGCCCGCGATTTCACGCTCGATCGTAAGATTCGCCTGCTCTGCGTAGCCGTAGACGAAGTTCTTCGAAAGCGGAAGCGTAAAGGGAAGAATGGGGAGCGGGAATCCCGCCTGCAAGTACGCCTGATTGGCAAAGAGGGAACCACTGGCGAGAGGATCGAAGCGCTGGTGATCGGGAAGGTAAAACATGTTCAAGAATGGGGGCGCATTCAGGACGCCCTGAAAGATGGAAGAGCCATTGAGGTTAGCGGGAGAGTCCAGGCCGTTGCCACAAACTGGAGTGACAAGCCCGCAAGCGGAGGGCGTGCCGCCCGTGGAAAGCAATTGGGTCGAACGCCCACCATCGGCCGTAGCGGCGTCGAAAGCCGTGGCCAGAAGGGGGTGATCATAGAACAGACCATAACCAGCGCGAATCACGGTTTTTCCATTGCCTGCGGGGTCCCAAGCCAAGCCAAAGCGCGGCGCGAAATTGTTATAGTCGCGCGGGATTCCTTCCACGACACCGAGGGCTTTCTCCGCCTGGGGATTGATTCCCGGGAGGGGTGAAAAAATGGGGCTGATTTCCACGTCGTAGCGCACGCCGTAGTTGAAGGCCAGATGACGATTCACACGCCAGTTGTCCTGCAGGAAAAAAGCGAAGGGCAGGTTATCAAAAGGCTGGTTGGAGTTTCCGATGCCCTGAATGTAAGAGACGGGAATTCCGAGACCGTAGGATTGCAGGCTAGTGGTTCCTGGCAAAGATACTTCACCCGGAGCGCAAGTCCCGTCATGGCCGCCACCTGCACCGTAGCAATCATGGATTGCATCAGCCGTGACTGTTGACGTTGCGAAGCCGCCGAAATTAACAACGCCGCCGAAATCAAGTTCGAAAATCTGCTGCTTTTTCGAGCGGAGTTGAATGACATTGACATCGCCGCCCATCTTGAAGGTGTGCTTGCCGCGGACAAGGCTAACGTTGTCCATGAATTCAAAGCGACGTTCAATGCGGTCAACCGGGGAGTAGGGTTCACGGCCGAAGTACGCGTACCCGGGTATATTCACACCGATATCGGAACCGCCCGGAAGCTGCGAAAAGCCAAAGTGGATCCCGCGGCGGGCGACCTGCGTGCGAAACTCATTAAAGGCATTATCGCTGACGATGGTGTCATGCTGAAAAGTGAAGTTGAGGTCGCGGGTTTGACTCAGGCCCGCGCGTGTACCGGAATTCTCACCGAAGACCTGATTCTGCGAAGTGGACGGAAGGCCGGTGAGAAGAGAGGGTGAAACGCCCACGCGGAGGAATGAATTGTTTCGATTGTTCCAATGATGGTCGAGGCGGGCAGACCATAAGCTGGTCTTCTCCATGACCGGGTAATTACCGCGAACGTTATTGCCATTGAGAGCGGCAAAAGAAGCGGGGAGTGGCGCAACATACACGCCGAAGTTAGAGCAAGTGGCGCCGTTGTTGACAGGTTGGCCCGCAGGGCACGTTACGGGAATGGGGAATTGACGGCCCGGCGTAGCTGTTAGAGGAATACCGTTGGCTTGATAGAACCCATTGGCGACAGCGCCGAAATCGAAGCCATTGAGTGCGACGCTTGAAGCTGAGCCCATAAGAACGCCGTATTGCACCGCGAGACCTTGCAGTTGAGCGTTTCCTGAACCGAGCAGTGCCTCGACCGTGTCTGCTTGTCCACCCTTCCCCGCGTCCAATTGTACCGTCAGCGGACCGTTGGGCGTCGGAAGCGTCACAGCCCGCATATTGAAATTGTTCTTGCCGATGCTCGAGAAACCGGTCTCTTCGCGCTGCGTGTATTCGTAAGAGAAGAAGACAAAAGTTTTGTCCTTCTTGATCGGGCCGCCGAACGTGAGGCCGCTCTGTGTTCGCGTGTAGGCCTGCTTAACGGGATCCAGCGCTCCGGTTATCGGATTGACCTGGCCGGAAAAGGCATTGCGCGCCTGAAAGGCCTTGTTGCGGAAGTACCCGAAGGCGTTTCCATGAAATTCGTTGGTGCCGCCCTTGCTCACGATGTTGATGACGCCCCCGCTGGCGCGGCCGTACTCGGCGTTGTAATTGCTCAGAATGAGCTGAAACTCCTGGATGCCCTCTTGAGAGAGGGTCGAGCGAATGGCGTTGATGGAGTTATCGACGGCATCCGCGCCGTCAACGCTCACCATGGTTCCACGGGCTCGCGCCCCACCGATGCTCAAACCGCTATTCGGCGCGGGGCCGATGGTGGGCGAAACGTCTCGCGTGGTTTGCGAGTTGGTCAGAGTGAAATTGATGTAGCTGCGGCCGTTAATGGGGAGGTTGTCGATGCGGCGCTGCTCCACGGTCTGGGAGACGTCCGTCTTGGAGGGTTCGATGTTCGAGGTCTCGGCCATCACTATGATGGACTGCAGCTGCCCACGGAGCACCAGCTTGATGTCTCTCGTCACGGTATCGCCCACTGTGAGCACAACAGAAGTGTTTTTGTAAACCTCGAAATTCGGTCCGCCGTCGACAGTTATATTGTACTGACCAGGCGGAAGTCCAACGAGGTTGTAGCGGCCGTCATCTTCTGAAACAACAGCCCGCGCGGAACCGGTGGCTAGGTTCGTTACCGTGACTTTTGCTCCCTTTACGCCAGCAGAGGAAGGATCAAGCACTGTTCCCGTTAAGGAGGCGGTATTCACCCCCTGTGCCGAAACGGTTGCGGCGCAGCCGAGCACCAACAAAAACAATAACAGTCCTGCCAAGATCGACTGCCAAGCGGTCGAAGCACACACACCTTGCCTGCGCTGCATGAATCCTCCTGTTGTGGCACCAGAAAATCTTCCGCTACCCCAAGCGGTGGCGGGCATGCCCGCCGCTTCGCACCTGAAACAATTGAATATAGGGCTTTTACTGCAATATAGAGTTGCTTTCAACTGAAAACTTTTCACGCCCTCCTCCGTGGTCATGTCCCCCCCGGCGCGAGGCGCAGAATGACCCGGATTAGGGACTCATGCAAGCGACAAGACGAGTAACGGCAGGCATGGAGGGGAATGTCGCTCCTTGTCGCTATCGACGTTGCGACAAAAAGCTACGTTCTTGAAGGGAAGGTGCGGCTAGAGCTGCAGGTGGCGCTGGACGAGCTTGCGGAGTTTTTCGCGATCTTCGTCGCGCATATGAACAAATTCCACGCCGTTGCCGTCGGCGCCGATATTGCGGACTACCGCCGTGAAATGGATCTTGCGAAGGCCGGCACGAACCTCGAGCTTGATGGAATCGCCAACGCTGAGTTTTCGCGCCGACTCCAGGTACGCGCCGCCCAGGCTGATCGTCTTCACGCGGGCGAGGCCGGCAGGAGCGCCTTCGATCTGCGCGCGAAGCGGTGATTCCAGGGGCACGCGGACATAGCGGCGCGGGACGAGGTAACTCGAACTGGATTGGGTGGGCGCCCCAAATGCCCCAATCGCCTGCTTAAACGAGGGACGATTCTCGATCAAGGCCAGGGCGTCTTCCGCAGCCGCCCTCAAGCCCGCTGGCTCTGCGTAAGCCAGGCCCTCGCGGCTTCCCACCAAGGTGCGCAGCAGCTCAGCGGCTTCCGCCGCGCGCATGCGGCCAAGCGCTTCGATGGCCTTGATGCGCACGAACTGGTCGCGCAAGACCTCATGTTCGCCGGCAGCGATTTCCATGAGCTGGGGCACGGCCGTAGTTTCTTGCGCCAAACCGATCTGGTCGATCATCATCGGCACGACCATAGGGTGCGCATCGGCGAGGATTGCGGAGAATACGAAGGCGGCGCTCTGAGCCGACGCAGAATTGGAAGGCCGGGAAAGCTCGCTCACCGCCAGATCCTGAAGGTTCCATTCCCAACTCGCCATCGCGCGAGCGAGGCCACGCAGCAGGCGCTCTGGATCAGCAACGGCCAGCAACTTAATGGCTGCGGTCACGCGCTGGCGGCGCGCTTCGTAGAGCCGGGTTTCGAGAAGGTTGAGTACGGGCACACCGATGGTTCGCAAGAGGCGCGCCATAGCTGGCACCATCTCCGCGCCGTGTGGTTCAGTAAGCAGCAGAGTCAGCCGGTCGAGAAGCCGTTCGGGGTCGCGCTGCAACAAACGTGGCAGCACGGGATCCAGAGGCCGGTTGGCCAGCGCGGCATCCACGAGTAAGAACCAGCGATCCTGAGCGACCAGGCGAGTGCCCAGTGCCGTCATGTGGTCGTGCTCTTTATCCCTCGGAACGCGTTCCAGCCCGGTCAGAATGGATTCGAAACCGGCATAATCGCCGCGGCTTACGGCAATGCGCCCCAGGGCTTCCACGAAAGCTGCCAGCAGTGCTGCGGTTTCTGGAGCCGTTTCCGTAAACAGCGCTCTCATCGCCCCCCGGCTGAGGTCCTCCGGCAATTGATTGGGCCAAAGCGATTCGATGATGGCCGCGAGTTCGTTAAGTCCCGCCGCGACGGAACGCCTCGCTGTCACATCGGAAAGCCCGAGTTGCCGTGCGTAATTCAGCACAATATTGCGCGCTTCGCGGCGCGGCGCATCGGCACCGGCCTTGGCGAGTTGCCCGAGGGTCTGGCGTAACGCAGCAATCGGAACGCACCAGACCTCGGGTCCGCGCAAGACTGCCGATTTCTCTCGCGGTGGGAGTTCCAGCCAGAACCGGTCGATCAATTGTTCGCGGTGTGTGTCGGTTGCCCAGGTAACCGCCAGCGAGGAGAGATGCTGCGAAGAATGCGGTCCCGAGTACTCTCCGGCTTCCACGATGACGTCGCCGAAGCGGTCGATGGCCGGCCTTACTGAGGGGGAAGCAACCGAGCCGCCGGAAAACTCCGCACTCAGAAACTCAAGAATGATGTTTTCGGAAAGCCGCAGCAGATAGGGCAGAGGCTGCTCCGCATCACGCGGTGCGTATTGAGAAACGGAACTGAGCAGCATGCGTACGCTATCGCGGCTGGCTTCTTCCATCGCGCCGTGAATCGCGCGCGCCGCTTCCTCCGCAGAAAGGCCGCGCGCGCTTTCGAGCGGGGGCGTAAGCCGCGCCAGCAGGCGCAGCGTCGCTGTCATATCGTCGAGCTCCGGCGCCTTGATTGGTGCGTCGCTGGTCTCGCGCGGGGAGTGTCCGCCGTATGCCACCAGGGCGCCAATCAGGCTCGCCAGAACGGTGTCTACCCTTCGTT
>Ga0209802_1001012_pt1 | contig 21533 bp, 22 predicted proteins | sample GraSoiAngelo_129_FD_185886 | JGI IMG/M metagenome (GOLD analysis project Ga0209802, IMG submission 185886) | Grasslands soil microbial communities from the Angelo Coastal Reserve, California, USA - 14_0927_12_40cm (SPAdes) (version 2) | ecosystem: Environmental > Terrestrial > Soil > Grasslands ... | reverse complement strand
GACCCGCTTGCGGTCGCGCTCAAGTACATCCACGCCGACTGGGCCGCCGGCGTCCTGGCGCTCGGCGCCGTGGCCGCGATGACCTCGGTGCTGCTAGTCTTCCAGCTCGGCCAGGCGCGCATCTTCATGTCCATGGCGCGTGACGGGCTGTTGCCGCCGTGGGCCGCCAAGCTGCATCCGAAGTACCGAACGCCCCATATCACGACGATCATCACAGGCGTGTTCGTCGCGCTGTTCGCGGCCCTCGCCCCGATCGGGGTCGTGCTCGAGCTGACCAACATCGGAACGCTGTTCGCCTTCATCCTCGTCGCGCTCGGCATCATCGTGTTGCGGCGCAAGGATCCCGATCGGCCGCGCCCGTTCCGCACTCCCTGGGTTCCTTTCCTGCCGCTCGTGTCGATCGGATTCTGCATCTACCTGATCTTGAGCCTGCCCTTGCTCACGAAGCTGCGATTCGTCGCGTGGCTCGTGGTCGGCGGGCTGATCTATTTCCTGTACAGCGTGCGCCACAGCCGCGTGCGGCGGCTCGGCCTCGACGCGCGGTGAAGCTCCACAGCAAGATCGTGCTGGGGCTCGTGCTCGGCGCGGCGAGCGGGGTCACGGCGAACACGCTCGCGCCCGGCGCGGCCTGGGTGCGTTGGATCGGGGACAACATCGCAGGGCCGGTGGGGCAGGTGTTCCTCCGCATGCTGCTCATGACCGTGATCCCGCTCGTCTTCACCTCGATCACCCTCGGCGTGGCGGGCATCGGCGACATTCGGAGCGTGGGGCGGGTGGGCGTCCGGACGCTGGCGTACTTCCTGGTCTCGACGGCGCTGTCCGCCGGCATCGGGCTCGCGCTCGTCAACGCCTTCCAGCCGGGGGCCGGGCTCCCGCCCGACGTGCGCGAGCAGCTGATGACGACCTATCGCGCGCAGGCGCAGGGCCTGCAGGCGGCCGGCACGACGCATTTCGGCGTGGACACCTTCGTCAGCATGGTGCCGCGCAACCCGATTCAGGCGGCGGCCGGCATGGATCTGCTCGGGGTGATCTTCTTCTCGCTCGTGTTCGGCGCCGCGCTCACGCTCGTTCCGGAGGAGCGCGCGCGGCCGCTCGTGCGGGTGCTCGAAGCCGTGGGCGAAGCCGTCGTGAAGATCATCGATCTCGCGATGTCGCTCGCCCCCTACGGCGTGTTCGGACTGATCTTCTTCACGACGTCGCGCTTCGGGTGGGGACTGCTCAACAAGCTCGGGCTGTACGTCGCCATCGTGCTGCTGGGGTTGCTGCTGCACGGCAGCGTGAGCTTGTCCCTCCTCGTCCGGCTGCTCGGTGGGCTCTCCCCGCGGGTCTTCTGGGCCCGCATTCGGGCGAGCATCGTCACGGCGTTCTCCACCAGCTCGAGCAACGCCACGCTGCCCACGAACATCGCGGTGGCGGAGGAGGAGCTGAAGATCCCGCCCAAGATCGCCGGCTTCGTGCTGCCGCTCGGCTCCACGATGTGCATGAACGGCACGGCGCTGTACGAGGGGGTGACGGTGCTGTTCTTGGCGCAGGTGTTCGGAGTGGCGCTCGACCTCGGCACGCAGGTCGTCGTGCTCGTGCTGAGCGTGATCACCGCGGTCGGCGCGGCCGGCGTCCCCGGCGGCTCGCTGCCGCTCTTGATGGTCGTGCTCGCGACGGTGGGGGTGCCGGCCGAGGGGATCGCGATCATCCTGGGCGTGGATCGGATCCTCGACATGTGCCGCACCACGATCAATGTGTGCGGCGACTTGACCGCCGCAGTCTACGTGGCGCGCACGGAGACGGACTGGGATCCGCGGGCCGTCGGCTCGGACGTGAAGCTGGCTGCCTGACGGTGTTATTCCAGCTCCGCCGCCAGCTTCAGCGCACCGACCGCCGGATCGATCCGGTTCGGCACGAGCCGCGCCCGCTTGACCTGCGCGGCGAGGCGCGCGTGGAACGCCGCCATGAGCGGCGACTGTACCAGCAACAGGCCACCGGCGATCGCGACGGGCACCGGGCCCGAGCCGGGGAAGTGCTGCTCGAGGGCGACCACGAGGTGCACCAGCTCTCGCGCCGCGTCGTCCAAGGCGCGCTGCGCCACGGCTTCACCTTCGCGCGCCGCGTTGAGGACATGGGGCGCGAGCGCGGCCACCTGCGCGGGCGTGGCCGTGGCGGTCCAGCGGACCAGATCGTCGAAATGCTGCAGCCCGAGCGCCGCGAGCAGGCGTGCGAGCAGGGTGGAGCCCTCGCCCCGCCCGTCCTGGGCCCGCGCCGCCGCTTCGAGCGCCCGGCGGCCGAGCCAGTAGCCGCCACCTTCATCGCCCAGCTGCCAGCCGTATCCCCCGGCGCGATGCAGGCCGCCCTGCGGGTCGCGCGCGTAGGCGATCGAGCCGGTGCCGGCGTTCACGATGACTCCGGGGCCGCGGCCGAACGCCGTGCTCAGCGCCACCTCGGCGTCCGCGAGGACGCGCACCCGCCGCGCCAGCCCGGCCTCTCGCAGCGCCGACTCGAGCTCCGCCTGCTCCGGGGCCCGGCCCGCCCCCGCCGCGCCGACCACGGCCCGGTCCACCGGAAGCGCGAGCGCGGCCTGCGCCGCCGCGCGGCGCGCGGTCTCCGCGAGGATCGCCGCCGACGCCGTCGCGCTGCCCGGCCTCATCGAGGCGCCGGGCCCGTCGGCGCGACCCAGCAAGCGTCCGTCCACGAGCCCGATGACGACCGTCGAGTGCGAACCCCCCGCGTCCGCCCCCAGCAGCGCGTCGGACGGTCGGACAGTCGGACTGTCGGACTGTGACGTCACCGGACTCCGCCTTCCGGGCCGACCGTCCGACCGTCCGACCGTCCGACCACAGACGACAGCAGCCCCACCGCCACGGTCACCGCCGTCCCGAGCGCGACGTACCACCACCACGCGAGCCCGGGGAAGAGCCGCCACGGCACCCCCAGCACCACGGGGGTCATGACGGCTGCGCTCACCACGATCGCGGCGATCACGTCGCGCTGCCGGGCCCGCGGCCACAGCCCGCCGAGCATGTAGGTACCGAGCAGGCCGCCGTAGGTGATCGAGACGATGCTGAGCGCCAGCTGCACGACGGGGGTGTTCTGATCTCGGAACGCCATCGCGCCGGTCACGAGCACCGCCGTCCAGAACAGCGTCAGCCAGCGGCCTACCCGCAGCAGATGCCCGGGGTCCTGCCGGCGCGTGAGCGGGGCGTAGAAATCCAGGGTCGAGGCGGACGCGAGGGAGTTGACGGCTGAGGCGTGGCTGCTCATCGCGGCGGCGAGAATGCCGGCGACGACGAGCCCGGCTAGTCCGGTAGGGAGCTGGGTGATCACGAACGTGGGATAGATCCAATCCTGCCGCATCCGGCCGTCGTCCGCGCCGGCGAGCCAGAGGCTGGTGCCCACGAGCAGGAACAGCGCGAATTGCAGGATGATGAAGACCCCCGAGCCGACGAGCGCGCGTTGCGCGTCCTTGAGGCCACGCGCCGCCAGGAGCCGTTGGACGATCAGGTGGTCGGTCCCGTGGGAGGCGGCCGAGAGGAGCCCACCGCCGACTACCCCGCCCCAGAATGTGTAGAGCACCGTGAGCGACGGCCGGAAATCGAGCGTGACCAGCTTGCCTGCGTGCCAGGCCCGCTCGAACGCGCCGGCGCCGCCCGCGAGCCGCGTTGCCACGATGAACGTCGCGATCCCGCCCAGGAGATACACGCCCAGCTGCAGCACGTCCACCCACACCACGGCGCGCAGCCCGCCGGCCCACGTGTAGATCACGGTGACGACACCGATCGCGAGGATGCCGGCGGCGAGGCTCCAATGCGTGATGATGGCGAGCGGGATGGCCGTGGCGAAGACGCGGACGCAGTCGGCGAGCGCCCGCGTGAGCAGGAACACGCCCGACGCGGTGCGACGCGCCGCGGTCCCGAAGCGGCGTTCCAGCCGCTGGTACGCGGTCTCTTGCGTCCCCTCGAAGTAGCCCGGCAGGAGCAGGGCGGCAACGCCGATCCGTCCGACGAGGTAGCCGAACGCGATTTGGAGGAACGTGAGGTTTCCTCGGGCGGCGAACCCGGGAATGGACATTACCGTGAGGGCCGACGTCTCCGTCGCCACGATCGACATCATCAAGGCCCACCACGGCAGCCCGCGGTGACCGAGGAAGTAGTCGCTCGCGTCGCGCTGGCGCCCCGCGAGCACGAGCCCGAAGACGACGACGGCGACGCAATACGCCGCGATGACGGCTACGTCGAGGGAGTGCAATGACGGACAGCAAAAAGCCCGCGACGCGCGCGGGCTTGGAGTGCCGGCTGTAACGGGGCCAACGGCCTCACACCGTGAAGGACGATCCGCAGCCGCAGCCGCCGGTGGCGTTCGGGTTCTCGAAGGCGAACCCCGACTCTTGGAAGGTGCTCTTGTAGTCGAGGGTGATGCCGTTCAGGTACTGGGCGCTGAAGCCGTCCACGAAGCAGCGCACGCCCGCGGTCTCGATGACGAGGTCGTCCTCCGCCGGCTTGTCCTCGATATTGAGGCTGTAGCGGAACCCGGAGCACCCGCCCGGGAGCACGCCGATCCGCAGTCCGGCCGTTTCGGGCGACACCTGCTCCTCCGCCATGAACTTCCGCACTTCGACCGCCGCCTGTTCGGTCAGGGTGAGCGTGATCGGGGTCGTGTTCTGCGTGGTGGCCATTGCGATCCTCCAGTCACATGCGAACTTAGAAAGGCCCGTCGAGCCTGTCAACTCTCTCGCCAGCTAGGACCGCGCGCCCATGCGACTTACGCTCGCCGACTGGTCCATCGTCGCGCTGTACTTCCTGTTCAACGTGGCTGTGGGCCTGTACTACAAGCGCCGCGCCGGCCGCGATACGGCCGAGTTCTTCCTGTCGGGACGCAACGTGCCGTGGTGGCTGGCCGGCACGTCGATGGTCGCGACGACCTTCGCGGCCGACACGCCGCTCGCGGTCACGGGCCTCGTGGCGCGCAACGGCGTGGCAGGAAACTGGCTGTGGTGGAATCTGCTGGCGAGCGGTATGCTGACGGTGTTCTTCTACGCCCGGCTGTGGCGCCGCGCCGGCGTGATGACGGACATCGAGTTCTCGGAGATTCGTTACGCGGGCCGGCCGGCCGCCTTCCTCCGCGGCTTCCGGGCGCTGTATTTGGGCGTGCTGATCAACTGCATCATCCTGGGCTGGGTCAACCTCGCGATGGTGAAGATCCTGCGGCTGCTGTTCGGCGTCGGCAAGCTCGAGGCCCTGGCGATGGTGCTCGGTCTGATCGCGCTGACGTCCGCCATTTCGACGCTGTCGGGTCTGTGGGGCGTCCTGGTGACCGATCTGTTCCAGTTCGTGATCAAGATGGGGATGGTGATCGTGCTCGCCGTCGTGGCGGTGCACGCGGTCGGGGGGATCGACGCGATGAAAGCGAGGCTGGCGCTCTTGCCCGGCCACGGATCGGTCCTGAGCTTCGTCCCCGACGTCGGGTCGGCGTGGATGCCCTTGATCACCTTCTTCGTCTACATCGGGGTGAACTGGTGGGCCACCTGGTATCCCGGCGCCGAGCCGGGCGGGGGCGGCTACATCGCGCAGCGCATGTTCAGCGCGAAAGACGAGCGCCACTCGGTCCTGGCGACGCTGTGGTTCAACATCGCGCACTACGCGGTGCGCCCCTGGCCCTGGATCCTCGTCGCCCTGGCGTCGCTCATCCTGTTTCCCGGGCTCGCCGACCCGGAGACCGGCTACGTGCGCGTGATGATCGACTACCTCCCCTCGTCGCTGCGCGGGCTGATGGTCGCCGCGTTCGCGGCGGCGTACATGTCCACCATCGCCACGCAGCTCAACTGGGGTGCGAGCTACCTCGTGAACGATTGCTACCGCCGCTTTCTGCGGCGCGACGCGACGGAACGGCATTACGTCCGGGCGTCGCAGGTAGCGACCGTGCTCCTCACCGTGGTCTCCGCCATCGCGACCTTCTACATGGGCTCGATCGCGGGCGCCTGGAAACTGTTGATCGTCACGGGCGCCGGCACGGGCACCGTGCTGCTGCTCCGCTGGTACTGGTGGCGCATCAACGCGTGGAGCGAGGTGTCGGCGATGATCGCGGCGTTCGCCGTGTCCGTGCTGCTGCAGACGGTGGGAGGCCTCGACAGCGATCAGCCGCGGGACTTCGCCTGGATCATGCTCGTCACGGTCGCGATCACCACGGGGGTGTGGCTCGCGGTCACCTTCCTCACGCGCCCCGAGCCTGAGGGCACGCTGGTGGCGTTCTACCGCCGCACGCGACCCTCCCGTGCGGGGTGGGGGCCGGTGGCCGCGCTCGCGCCCGACGTGCGGGCCTCCGCGGACGGGCTCGCGAACCTGCTCGACTGGGCGGCGGGCTGCGTGCTGATCTACGGCGTGCTGTTCGGGGTGGGGAAGCTGCTGTTGCACGAGACCCTCCCCGGCGTGGTGCTCGTCGGGATCGGCGCGATCGCGGGAGCGGTCATCTATCGCGATCTGTCACGCCGCGGGTGGGGCAGCCTCCTGGAGTGAGCCGCCTCACAGCTCCGGGTGGTTGAGGGCGTCGACCACGAGGTCGGCCACGCGCGGTCGCACGCGCAGGATCGCCGGGTTGGCGCGGGTGGGATGGACGCGGTTCGTGAGCAGGATGATGAAGAGATCGCGCTCCGGATCCATCCACAGCGACGTGCCGGTGAACCCGGTGTGGCCGAACGCGCGCCGCGACAGTTGCGCGCCGGCGCTCGAGTACCCCGAGTCCGCCGGCGTGTCCCAGCCGAGCGCGCGCGTGGATCCCGGTGGGACGGCCTGTCGCCGCGTGAACTCGGCCACCGTCTCCGAGCGGATGAGCTGAAGCGTGTCCCAGGAGCCCTCGTTCAAGAGCAGCGCCGCGAAGCGGGAGAGGTCGAGCGCGTTCGAGAAGAGCCCGGCGTTTCCCGACACACCGCCCAGCCGCGCCGCGCTCTCGTCGTGCACTTCGCCCCGCAGCATGCGGTGGCGGAACACCGTGTCGAGCTCGGTGGGCGCGATCCGCTCCCGCCAGGCGGCGGGCGGCCGGAACCGCGTGGCCGGCATCCCGAGCGGCGCGAACACATGCGCGTCGAGGAAGCGGTCGAGCGGCTCGCCGGTGATGCGCTCGACCGCCTGCATCAGGACGATCGCGCTCAGGTCCGAGTAGCGATACCGCGTTCCCGGCGGGTCCAGGAGCGGCGCCGTGTCGACGAGCGCCAGCGCGGCGTCGCGGGTCGCCGTCGAATCGTACAGCGGCAGGTCGGCGGCCAGGCCGGCGGCATGCGTCAGCAGCTGCCGGATCGTCACGCGCTCCTTGCCGGGCCCGCCGAACTGCGGCACGTAGCGCTGGACCGGCGCGTCGAGCGCCAGCTTCCCCTGGTCGACCAGGAGCATGCACGCCGTCGTCAGGCCCACGACCTTCGTGAGCGAGGCGATGTCGTAGATCGTCCCCGGCTCGACGGGGCGCGCATCCCCCAGGCCGTAGCGCCCCACGGCCGCGAGCAGCGCCTCCCGGCCGTGTCGCCCCACGGCGACCACGGCCCCCGGGAATGCCCCGCTGTCTACCTCGGCGCGGAGATACGCGACGACGGCGGCGAGACGGGTGCTGTCGAAGCCGAGCGTGGCGGGCGGCGCGGCCGGCACGCCGACGCCCGCCGGTGCTGGCGGCGCAGCCGCGTGGCACGCCGCCGCGAGCCCGCACAGCGCCAGCAGGCCGCGAGCGTCGAGCTTCATGGCCGCGCGTTGGGGACCTGGACGCCCCAGCCGACGGGGTAGTCGGGCGGGATGCGGATCGGGAGGTGTCCCGTGATGGGGAGCCGGCCGAGCAGCGCGAGCGCCACGGCCCGCTCGCTGGCGCGCACGCCGCTCCACGCGATGAGGTAGGACTTCGCCGTCGGCGTCTGGCTCAGCAAATACGGGCTCCCGAGCGACACCAGCACGGTCGGGCGGGCGGCGTCGGTTGCGGTGATGAGCTGGGCCAGGGAGTCGGGGAGCGTGATGGTGCCGCGCCCCGAGAGCGGGCGCACGTTCGCGACGAACACGGTCGCGGGCGACCGCGCGATCACCGCGCGCGCCGAATCGTAGGAGAGTGGTCCCGACATGGGCCACAGCCGGAAGTACTCGACGGTATCGCCGCCCTTGTGCAACAGATCGGTGAGATACTGGCCGGCGCTGCCGCTCAGCTCGTCGGCGTAGGCGATCAGGGCGATGCGGGAGCGCTTGGCGCGCAGCGCGTGCAGCCGCCCGCCGGCGTCGCGCACCAGGGTGAGGGCGCGGGCGGCGAGGTCGTTGGCGGCGTCCTGCCACCGCTTGCCGCCGACCACGACCATGATTGAGTCGAGCGGCACGGCGCGGCGCGCGAACAGGCCGAGGCGCTGCTTGATCTCGAGCAGCCGACGCACCGACTGGTCGAGCCGCGCGCGCCCGATCCGCCCGCTCTCGACGGCGGCGGCCATCGCGTTGACCGCCGAGTCCGGATCGGCGGGAATGAGCAGCAGGTCCGACCCAGCGAGGAAGGCCCGCACGGCGGCCTCGCCCGCGCCGTACGCCGTCACGATCGCGCCCATGTCGAGCGCATCGGTCACGACCAGACCCCCGAAGTGGAGCGAGTCGCGCAACAGGCCCGTGAGCACGGCGGCCGACATCGTTCCTGGATCGTTGGACCCTGTGAAGGCCGGGAACGCGATGTGCGCGCTCATCACCACGTCCGTCCCGGCCGCGATCCCGGCGCGGAACGGGACCAGCTCGAGCGAGTCGAGCCGGGGATAGCCGGCGCCGATCACCGGCAGGCCGATGTGCGAGTCGGTTTGCGTGTCGCCGTGTCCCGGAAAGTGCTTGATGGTGGCGAGCATCCCGTGGTCGTGCAACCCGCGCACGTACTCCTGGACGAGCCGTGATACCGCGCGAGGATCCTCGCCGAACGAGCGGGTATTGATGATCGGGTTGGCCGGGTTGTTGTTGACGTCGGCGTCGGGAGCGAAATTGATGTGGATCCCGACGGCGCGCCCCTCTCTCGCCGCGGCGGCCGCGATGGTGTAGGCGTCGTGCGCGTCGCCGGTGGCGCCGACGGCCATGATGTGGGGGAACGCGGTGGCGCCCACGACGCGCATGCCGGCGCCCCACTCGAGGTCCGCCGAGACGAGCAGCGGGACCCGGGAGCGGCGTTGCAGCGCGTTGAGCTTTGCGGCGATGTCGAAGGGCGAGCCCGAGAACACGATCACGCCGCCGATCTCGAGCGAGTCCACCCAGCGCGCCGCGACCTGGAACAGCGAGTCGTCGAAGGCGGTGTAGCTGCCCGCCAGCCGGGGCATCACGAGCTGGGCGACTTTCTGCCGGACGCTGAGGCTCGCAAGAAGGGAGTCGACGGACGGAGGGACGGGGGACGGGGGAGGGACGGGTGGGGCTGACCGGCCGACCGCCGGACCGCCGGCACAGCCCAGAACGACCGCCAAGACCAGGAGCCAATGCGTCCGCATCATCTCTCGCTGTTGGGGTTGCTGGCCGGCGTCGGACCGCTGGCCGCGCAGGTTCGGCCGGGGATCGAGGTCCTGCTCGCCGACTCGATCCACCTGGTGGCCGGGAAGCGCGTCGCGCTGCTCACCAACCAGACTGGGGTGGACCGGCAAGGCCGGCGCGACGTCGACCTGTTGCGCGCGAGCGCGTCCGTCGAGTTGCGGCTGCTGTTCAGCCCGGAGCACGGCTTCCGCGGCGCGGACGATCGCCCTGGCGTACCGGACGGTGTCGATTCGGCCAGCGGCCTTCCAATCTACAGTCTCTATGGGGGCGCGCGCCCGCCCAACTTCGCCCCGCTCGACAGCGTGGACGTCGTCCTCATGGACCTGCAGGACGTCGGCGCGCGCTACTACACCTATCCGCCCACTGCGGTTCTCTTGCTGCGCGAGGCCGCTCGCCGCCGCAAGCGGGTCGTGGTGCTCGACCGCCCCAACCCGGTGGGCGGCCTCACGGTGCAGGGGAACGTCCGAGCCGCGCCGGGGCCGCTCGACGTGCAGGACCTCGACTTCCTGCCCCTCCCGATGCGCCACGGCATGACGCTCGGCGAGATCGTGCGGATGGCGAACGCCGTCTACGCGATTCACGCCGACTTGACCGTCGTACCGGCGGCCGGCTGGCGGCGCCCGCAGTACTACGATGAAACGGGCCTGCCGTGGGTGAAGCCTTCCCCCAACATGCCGGATCTGGAGAGCGCGCTCCACTACCCCGGCACGTGTCTGTTCGAGGCCACGAATCTGTCGGTAGGGCGGGGCACGGAGTTCGCGTTTCAGGCGATCGGCGCGCCGTGGCTCGACCCCGTGGCAGTGCGCGCACGACTCGGGCCCAGCCCCGGCGTCGCCCTCGATACCGTCACGTTCGCCCCGTCGCACCCCACCGACGGCAAATACGACGGCGTGGCGCTGCGCGGCGTCCGGCTGCGTGTGACCGACCGGCGGCGCTACGATCCGGCGGCGACGGCTGTCGCGTTGCTCGCGGCGATCCGCGCCGTGCACCGCGATTCGCTGCGATTCAACCCGCAGCGTTTCGACCAGCTCGCGGCGGGGCCCGAGCTGCGCCGGGCGATTCTCGCGGGGCGCTCTGGGGCGGCCATCGTGCGCGCGTGGCGGCCGGCACTCGCGCGGTTTCGGAGCGCACGGGTCAAGTACTTGCTCTATTGAGACTCGGGCTCCCTCCCGCTACTTTCCCCCGGCTATGAATCTGATCCCCCAGCGGGTTCGGGACGCCTTTGGCAGGACGCTCGATCCCCTGGCTCGGGCGCTGATCCGGGTACACGTTCGGCCGAACGTGATCACCACCCTGGGAACGGTCGTCGTCGTGGCTTCCGCCGGCGCGTTCGCGCTCGGCGCGGTCCGCTGGGGCGGGTTTCTGCTGCTGTTCTCGGGTGTGTTCGACATGGTCGACGGACGGGTGGCGCGCCAGGGGAGTATGGTCACGACGTTCGGTGCCTTTTACGACTCGACCCTCGACCGGGTGGGCGAGTCGGTGCTGTTCAGCGGCATCGCCCTCTACTTCCTGCGGGGCGGCGTCCCCGCCAACCGGCTGACCGCGGCGGTGCTGGCGTGCTTCCTGGCGCTCGCGGCGTCGCTCCTGGTGTCGTACACACGGGCGCGCGCCGAGGGTCTCGGTCTCGGGGCGAAAGTAGGCATTGCGCAGCGCGCGGAGCGCGTGCTGCTGCTGGGCGCCCCGACGCTGTTCTTCGGCGCCGGGAACCGCGGCGCGTTGTTCTTCTGGATCGTCGTCATCGTAGCGCTCGCCACCTCGGTCACGGTGGTGCAGCGCGTGATCTATGTCGCTCGGGCCGCGGGCGAGCCGGGCGCGCGGCGTGTGCCCCCCCCCTCCCTGCGGCGGGACACGCTCCCCGGCCACGCCGCGGCGCTGCAATCGCGGAAAGGACAGTGATCGTGCCATCGCAGGCCGGCCGGGACATCGCGCCCGCTCAGGGGACGCTCGGGGTGATGCTGGTGGGGTTGGGGGCGGTATCCACCACGTTCATCGCCGGGGTCGAGAACGTACGGCGCGGCACCGCGTTGCCGATCGGCTCGCTCACGCAGATGGGGACGATTCGCCTCGGCAAACGTACCGAGCACCGCGCGCCGAAGATCAAGGAATTCATTCCGCTCGCGGACCTGAAGGACCTCGTGTTCACGGCGTGGGACCCGATCCCGGACGATGCCTACACCGCCGCCCGCAAGGCGGGCGTGCTCGAGCCGCACCATCTCGAGCCGATCGCCGCCTTCCTCAAGGGCATCACGCCGCTGCCGGCCGCTTTCGATCGCAGCTACGTGAAGCGGCTAAACGGCACGCACGTCAAGCGCGCCTCGACCAAGCGGGAGCTGGCCGAAGAGCTGCGCCAGGACATCCGCGACTTCAAGGAGCGCTCGGGCGCCGCGCGGGTGGTGATGATCTGGGCGGCCTCGACCGAGGTGTTCCTCACGCCCGGCCCGGCGCACCAGAGCCTCGCGGCGTTCGAGCGCGCCATGGAGTGCAACGATCCGGCGATCGCGCCGTCGATGCTGTACGCGTACGCGGCCCTGATGGAGAACGTCCCGTTCGCGAACGGCGCCCCGAACCTCACCGTGGACATCCCGGCCCTCGAGCGCCTGGCCGAGGAGCGGCGGCTCCCGATCGGCGGCAAGGATTTCAAGACCGGGCAAACGATGATGAAGACCGTGCTCGCGCCGGCCTTCAAGGCGCGTATGCTCGGCCTCGCCGGCTGGTACTCGACGAACATCCTCGGCAACCGCGACGGCGAAGTGCTCGACGATCCCGAATCGTTCAAGACGAAGGAAGAGTCGAAGCTGGGCGTGCTCGAATACATCCTGCAGCCGGATCAGTATCCTGAGCTGTACGGCAACGTGTTTCACAAGGTGCGCATCAACTACTATCCGCCCCGCGGCGATAACAAGGAAGGGTGGGACAACATCGACATCTTCGGATGGCTCGGCTATCCGATGCAGATCAAGGTCGACTTCCTGTGCCGCGACTCCATCCTGGCGGCGCCCATCGTGCTCGACCTCGCGCTGTACTTCGACTTGGCGCAGCGGGCCGGGCTCTCCGGCATCCAGGAATGGCTCTCCTTCTACTTCAAGAGCCCGCAAACGGCGCCCGGCCTGTACCCCGAGCACGACCTCTTCATCCAGCAGACGAAGCTCAAGAACACGCTGCGCTGGCTCAAGGGCGAGGACCAGATCACCCACCTCGGCATCGAGTACTACGAGAAGGCGTGAGCGTCGCGCAGTACGTCGTCACGGCCGGCGGGCTCGGCGCCATCGCCTGGGTGCTGTGGTACTTCCTGTTCTCGCGCGGGTCCGCGGTGGCCGCGTCCGACGCGGACGGCGTTCAGGAGGTGCACGTGACCGTGAAGGGCGGCTACAGCCCCGACACCATCGTCGTGCGGGCGGGAAGGCCCGTGCGGCTGCAGTTCTACCGCGACGAGACCGCCGACTGCTCGGAACGGCTCGTGTTCGAGGACTTCGCCGTCGACGTCCCCCTCCCCGCGTTCCAGACCACCACGGTCGAGTTCACGCCGCCGGACGCGGGCGAGTTTCGGTTTCGCTGTGGCATGAACATGCTGAAGGGCCTGCTGGTGGTCGAGCCCGCCACGGCGGACCGCCGACCGTCGGCGTCGCCACACAAGTTCCATGAGTAAGACGCGCATCGTTCTGCCGATCGAGGGCATGAGCTGCGCTTCCTGCGCGGCCACCGTGCAGGAGGCGCTGGGGAGCGCCGCGGGGGTCACCGCGGCGACGGTGAACTACGCCACCGGGAAAGCCGCGGTGGACTACGACGACGGCGAGACGCACGTCGCGGACTTGATCAAGACCGTCCGCGCCGCGGGCTACGACTGCGGCAAGGCGAGCGTCACGTTCGGAGTGGAGCAGTTGCACTACGCGCCCAGTGTCGCGCCGCTGGAGCAGGCGCTGCGCCGGGTGCCGGGGGTGATCCGCGCGGCCGCGAACCAGGCGACCGAGACCGTGACGGTCGATTACATCCCGGGCGCCGCCACGGCGGAAGCGCTCGAGGCCGCGGTCGCCCAGGTCGGCTTCCGCGTGGCGGAGCCGATCGCGGCCGAAGATCCCGTCGAGCGCGAGCGGATCGCGCGGCAACGCGAGATCCGCACCCTCACGGGGAAGTTCGCGCTGGCGGCGGGTGTCACCGTCCTGAGCATGCTGGGCGCGATGCTGCTGATGGCGCAGCAGCCCGACGACACCGTGAAGCAGATCGACCTGCTGGGCCGCCTGCTGATGCCGCTCGCGCTCCGCCTGCAGGAGCTCGTCGCCGGGCGGGCCACGATCGACCCACGGTGGCTCAGGGTCGGCCTGGCGGTGATCACGTTGCCCGTGGTCGTCTGGGCGGGTGGGCAGTTCTATCGCGGGATGTGGAGCGGGTTCAAGCATCGGACCGCGGACATGAACACGCTCATCGGCGTGGGCACGGGGGCCGCCTATCTCTATTCGCTCGCCGCCACCGTCGGGCCCGGGGCGTTCACGGGCGCCGGCCGTCCCGCGGACGTCTATTACGAGGCGGTATCCGCCATCATCGCCCTCATTCTGCTCGGGCGGCTGTTGGAGGCGCGCGCCAAGGGCCGTACCTCCGAGGCGATCCGCCGCCTCGCGGGGCTCCGGGCCAAGAGCGCGCACATCATCCGGGAGGGCAAGGAGCTGGAGATCGCCGTCGAGGCCGTCGTCCCGGGCGATCAGCTGGTCGTGAAACCCGGCGAGAAGATCCCGGTGGACGGCGTCGTGACCGAAGGAGCCTCGGCCGTGGACGAGTCGCTGCTCACGGGCGAGCCGCTACCGGTCGCGAAGAAGATCGGCGACGAGGTGATCGGGGCGAGCCTCAACACGACCGGGAGCATCACGTTCCGCGCCACCCGCGTCGGCAAGGACTCGGCGCTGGGCCAGATCGTCAGGCTGGTGGAGGACGCCCAGGCCACGAAGGCGCCGATCCAGCAGCTGGCCGATCGGGTGGCGGGCGTGTTCGTTCCGATCGTGATCGCGCTCGCGATCGCCGCGTTCGTGGCGTGGTTCGACTTCGGCCCCGCGCCGGCGATCGTGTTCTCGACCGTGGCGCTCGTCACGGTGCTGATCATCGCCTGCCCCTGCGCCCTGGGTCTCGCGACGCCCACGGCGATCCTCGTGGGCACGGGCAAGGCGGCCGAGTACGGGATCCTGATCCGGAGCGGGGAAGCGCTCGATCGCCTGTCGCGCGTGCGGACCGTGCTGCTCGACAAGACCGGCACGATCACCGAGGGGCGCCCCGCGGTCACCCACATCGTGACGGCGAAGCGTCCCGACGGCACCCCGCTCTCGGCGGCCGAGGCGCTCAAGTGGGCCGCCTCGGTCGAGCAGCGTTCCGAGCACCCCCTCGCAGCGGCCATCCTCAAGGCGGCGCAGGACCGGCAGGTCCAGCTCCTCCCCGTCGACAAGTTCGCGCTCATGGAAGGACGCGGCGTGCGCGGCACTGTGGATCGCCGCATCATCGAGGTGATTTCGCTGCGGCATGCGCGCGAGCGTAGCCTCGACCTGGGCGGCCTGGGCCAGGATGGAGATCGGCTCGCCGCTCAAGGCCGCACGCCGGTGATCGTCGTGGTGAACAACACCATCTATGGTGTGATCGCCATCTCCGATCCGATCAAGCCGATGGCCCGGGACGCGGTGCGGGCACTGCGGCGGCTCGGGTTCGGCGTGATGATGGTGTCGGGAGACTCGAAGCGCGGCGCCCAGGCCGTGGCGCGGGAGGTGGAGATCGACGAGGTGCTCGCCGAGGTGTTGCCGTCGCAGAAGGCCGAGCTCGTGAAAAAGCTGCAGCAGCAGGGCCGGCACGTGGCCATGGTGGGCGACGGCATCAACGACGCGCCCGCCCTGGCCCAGGCGGACGTCGGGATCGCGATCGGGACCGGGACCGACATCGCCATGGAAGCGTCCGACGTGACCCTCATCCGGGGCGACCTGCGCGGGGTCGTGACGGCGATCCAGCTGTCCCGGCGCACGATGCGCACCATCCGCGCGAATTTGTTCTGGGCGTTCGTCTACAACGTGGTCGGCATCCCCATCGCGGCCGGAGCGCTCTATCCGTTCTTCCGGGTCCTGCTGTCGCCGGTGCTCGCGAGCGCCGCGATGGCGTGGTCGAGTCTGAGCGTGGTGCTGAACAGCCTGACGCTGCGGCGGTTTCGACCCGCGTGGGGGAGTTGATTCCGTGAAGTATTTCCACCGCACGACCCTCAGCCCCGACGCGGTCCTGGCGCAGGCCCAGGCGTTTTTCGGCGCGCGCATGGCGCCGGCCGACGAGGCGCCGCGCCGCCGCGCCTATGCAGGCGCGCTCGGCCGCGTCATCATCACGGCGTGCGCCGAGGGGGGGCACTACACGTTGGTGGAGGTTGGCACCGACCAGGTGGGAGAATCCGAGCTGGACAGGCTCGCGAAGCGCTTCCTCGCCGAGGTGCACAAGCAGGTAGAGCCCGCGCACGACCTGCGCGGCGCGTACTAACCGGCGACCTTCGCTCCGTACCCCGCCGCTTCGACCGCCCGGACAAGCTGCTCGCTCGTCGCGCTGTCGTCGTTGAAGTCGACCTCGGCCTCGCCCGTCGTCAGGTCCACGATGGCGGAGTACACGCCACTCGCTCCCTGCAGCGCCTTCTCGACCTTCATCTGACAATGGCCGCACGTCATGCCGGTCACCCGCAGCTTGAGTGTCGCCATACGACCTCCGTCACTTGATTCTCCCCAGCCGCTCCGCCAAGTTTCACGCCCACTACAATTTACGTCATGGCATCCCGCGCCGCTCCGACCCGTGAGTCTCCGCCCATCCCGGCGGGGCTGGCCCGCGGGCAGCTGCTCGAAATGTATCGCTTTCTGCGGCTCACGCGCACGCTCGAGGAGCGGCTCACCGCCCTGTACCGCCAGAGCAAGGTCATCGGGGGGTTGTTCCGCTCGCTCGGCCAGGAAGGCGAGTCGGTCGCCTCGGCCTATGCGCTGCAGCGCGGCCCCAACCAGGACGTGCTTTCCCCCCTGATCCGCAACCTCGGGTCGATGCTCGTGATGGGCGCGCGGCCACTCGAGATCCTGCGGCAGTACATGGCCAAAGCGGAGAGCCCGACGCGCGGTCGGGAGATGAACGTCCACTTCAACGACCTGGAGCGCGGCTATCTGGGTCAGATCTCGCACCTGGGGGACATGATCCCCGTGATGGCCGGGATCGCCCTGACGTTCAAGCTGCGGGGCGAGCCGCGGGTGGGGCTCGTGTACATCGGGGACGGCGCGACCTCGACCGGGACGTTCCACGAAGGGTTGAACTTCGCGGCGGTGCAGCGGGTCCCCCTGGTCGTGATCGGCGAGTACAACCGGTGGGCATACTCCACCCCGCCGCACAAGCAATTCGCCGTGCAGCACCTCGCCGACAAGGCGCAGGGCTACGGCATCCCCGCGGCGACCGTGGACGGCAACGATGTGCTCGCCGTGTACGGGGCGACCCGGTCCGCGGTCGAGCGCGCCCGGCGCGGCGAGGGCGTGCACTTCGTCGAGGTGAAGACCTACCGGCGCAAGGGGCACGCCGAGCACGACGACCAGCAGTATGTGCCGCGGGACGAGCTGGACCGCTGGGCGAAGGAGGACGATCCGGTCGATCGCTACGTCCAGCAGCTGCTCACCAATGAGTGGGTCGACGAGCGGGAGCTGAAGGACATCGACGAGCGGGCGCGGGCGGAAATCGACGAGGCGACGGACGCGTGCGTCGACGAGCCGCTGCCCGAGGCGGATTCAGCGCTCGGCGGCGTGTACGTCGATCCGCCGGCGGCCCAGCGGCACTGGTATCGGAGTCTCTGATGGCCGACGTCACCTACCTCGAGGCGCTGCGGCAGGGGCTGTCGGAGGAGATGGAGCGCGACCCGCGCGTTTTCATCCTGGGGGAGGACGTGGGGCTGTACGGCGGCGCGTTCAAGGTCACCGAGGGATTCGTGCAGCGCTTCGGCGAGGCGCGGGTGATCGACACCCCGATCTCGGAGGCGGCGATCGTCGGGGCGGCGGCGGGCGCGGCGCACATGGGGATGCGCCCGGTGGCCGAGATGCAGTTCATCGACTTCATCTCCTGCGCCTACGACATGCTCACGAACTACGTGGCTACCGCGCGCTACCGCGCCGGGCTCGCCACCCCGATCGTGGTGCGCGGCCCGTGCGGCGGCTACGTGCGGGGCGGGCCGTTTCACTCGCAGAACCCGGAGGCGGCGTTCTTCCACACCCCGGGGCTGAAGATCGTCTACCCCGCCACCGCGCGGGACGCCAAAGGGCTGATCAAGGCGTCGATCCGCGACGACGATCCGGTGATCTACCTCGAGCACAAGTGGCTGTACCGCCGGATCAAGGAGTCCCTCCCCGAGGGGGAGGAGATCGTCACGCCGATCGGCGCGGCGCGGCTGGCGCGCGAAGGGAAGGATCTGTCGATCGTCACCTATGGCGCGACGGTGTGGAAGTCGCTCGAGGCGGCGGAGCAGCTGGAGAAGGAGGACGGCGTGTCGACCGAGGTGCTCGATCTCCGCACGCTGCTGCCGATGGACGACGCCGCGATCATGCGGACGGTGCAGAAGACCAACAAGGTGCTCATCGTCCACGAGGACACCCGCACCGGCGGCGTGGCGGGTGAGATCGCGGCTCGCATCAATGAGCAGGCGTTCGCGTGGCTCGACGGGCCGATCATGCGGGTGACGGCGCACGACGTGCCGCTGCCGTATGCGCCGACATTGGAGGATTTCGTGCTGCCGCAGACCGAGGATATCGTCAAGGCGGCGCGATGGCTGGCGGCGTACTGAGGAGATGCGATGGCGCGCGTTGACGTGTTGATGCCCCAGATGGGCGAGTCGATCGCCGAGGGAACCGTGAGCAAGTGGCTCAAGAAGTTGGGCGACGAGGTGAAGCGGGACGAGCCGCTGTTCGAGATCTCGACCGACAAGGTGGATGCGGAGATCCCCGCGCCCAGCGCCGGCGTACTCGCGGAGATCAAGGTGCAGGAAGGCCAGACGGTCCCGGTGCAGACGCTCGTGGCGGTGATCGAGACCGATAGGGGCGCTGCGACGCCGGTGCCCCCCTCCGCAGCAGCCCAGCGGGCCCCCGCTGCTTCGGGGGGCGCCGCTGCTGCCGCGGCACCGGCCGCCCCGGTGGCGGCAGCAAAGGGCGGGGATGGGACCGAGACCGCCGAGGAGCGGTTGCGCCGCAAGTCCACTCCGCTGGTCCGCAAGATCGCCGCGGAGCATCAACTCGACATCTCGACCATTCCGGGCACCGGATTTGCCGGCAGGGTGACCAAGCAGGACATCCTGGGCTTCATCGAGACCGGAGCCAGGGCACCCGCGATCGCACCCGTCCCTCGTCCCCCGTCCCCCGTCACATCCACCGGCCCCGTCGTCCACGCCGTCGTGGAGCCCTGGCCGGGCGACCGGGTCGAGCCGTTCTCCAAGATCCGCAAGATCACCGCCGACCACATGATCATGTCGCGCCGCACGTCGGCGCACGTGACGAGCTTCTTCGAGGTCGACTACAGCCGGATCGCCGAGCTGCGGCGCAAGCACAAGGCGTCCTACGCCGAGCGCGCCGTGAACCTCACTTACCTCGCGTTCATCGCCAAGGCGTGCGCCGAGCAGCTCCGCGCCCACCCGGTGGTGAACGCCGCGGTCTCGGGGGACAACATCATCTACCGACGCGACGTCAACATCGGGATCGCGGTGGCGCTCGATTGGGGGCTCATTGTGCCGGTGGTGAAGCGCGCCGATGAGCTGTCGCTCTCGGGGCTAGCGCGCGCGATCAACGACCTGGGTGAGCGGGCCCGCACCAAGAAGCTTTCGCCCGACGAGATCCAGCGCGGCACGTTCACCATCACCAACCCCGGCGTGTTCGGCTCCTACGCCGGTGCTCCCATCATCAACCAACCCCAGGTCGCCATCCTCGGCGTGGGGGCGATCGAGAAGCGCCCCAAGGTCGTGACCCTCTCCGACGGCGGTGACACGATCGCCATCCGCACCATGGGGATGCTCGCCATGTCGTACGACCACCGCATCGTGGATGGCGCCGATGCCGACCGCTTCCTCGCCGACGTGAAGCGGACACTGGAGGACTTCCCCGAGGGAGCGATCTAGCGATGCCCAAGGTGCTCACCGCCGCCCGGGTGCGGGTGCCCCCGACGCACGAGACGGACTACCTCGCGACGCTGCGGGAGTTGTGCCAGTTCGCCGAGGCGCGGGGCCAACGCATCTGGCTGTTCCGCAATGCCAAGGATCCCCACCTCTTCACCGAGTTTTCCGAGAGTGCGACCGAGATGTCCCACCGCGCGCAGGCCTCGCGCCTGCCCGAGGAGATCAAGCTCGAGCGGCGCCTCCAGAGCCTCGGCAGTTACGCGCCCGACGCCTGGGAGCTGTGGACCGAGGTCTCGCTCGCGGCGCCGGCCGAGGCGTAGATGGCGCGACGCACGATCGTAGTGGACGACCAGACCTGGGAGGTGTACCCGTCGGGGCGCGTGACGACGTACCCCCGCGACGAGTTCGGGCTCATGTTCCAGCAGGGGACGGGCCCCGAACGGCGGCGCCGCTTCACCCGCTACGCGCCGCTCGGGAGTCGCAGCCCCGACCCAGCGCTGGCCGAGCTGTCGGAGCGACAGCTAGTGGAGCTGTTCCGCGCCTCGCAGCCGGCGTGGACGTCCCCGGAGAGCGCCTACGGCGCGCGTTGACCTGCACTGCCACTCGACGGCCTCCGACGGCGAGTACGCCCCGGCCGAGGTGGTGCGCCGCGCTCGGGCGGCCGGCCTCGCGGCCATCGCGCTGACCGACCACGACACTACCGACGGCGTCCCGGAAGCGGTCCGGGAAGGCGCGGGGCTGGGCGTGCGCGTGGTGTCCGGGTGCGAGTTCAGCGTCAAAGCGCCGTGGGGTGAGCTGCACCTGCTTGGCTACTTCCTCCCGCCCGGTCACCCGCAGCTGGAGCAGTTCCTCGCCGGGACGCGCGCCGCGCGCCGGCGTCGCGCCGAGCAGATGGTGGGCCAGCTGCAACGGCTCGGCGTGGACATCGCGATCGAGGACGTCGTGAGCGCCGCGGACGGCGGCGCCTTGGGCCGTCCGCACGTGGCCCGGGTGCTGGTGGAGCGGGGCGCCAGCGCCGACATCAACGACGCGTTCGTGCGCTACCTCGGCCGTGGCCGCCCGGGGTACGTGGACAAACCGCTGCCCCAGCTGCGCCAAGTCGCCGAGCTGGCGCACGCGGTCGGGGGGATCGTCGCCGCGGCGCATCTCGGCGAGCATGGCGGCGAAGGCCAGATCCGGCAGTTCCAGGAGCAGGGCCTCGACGGGCTCGAGGTTCGCCACCCCAGCCATTCCCCCGCCACCGAGCGGCGGCTCACCGCGATCGCCGAGCGCCTCGGGCTCGCGGTGACCGGTGGCTCGGATTGGCATGGCGACACCGAGCTCGGCGACGCCCACGCGGCGCTGGGCGGCCTGGATGTGCCGATCGAATGGCTCGAGAAGCTTGAACAACGTCGCGCGAAAACGTCACGAGAAACCGTCGCGGAGAACCGTACGAACATCCCATGAGCGACCTGTTGCAACTCGGCAGCAAGGCGCCGGCGTTCGAGGCCCCGGCGTCGGACGGCGAGACCTACCGCCTGGCAGACGTCCTCAAGACCAAGCACGTCGCCCTCGTCTTCTATCCGGGCAACAATACTCCCGGCTGAAACCGCCAACTCTCCGCCGTGCGCGACGAGATGACGAAGTTCGAGAAGGCGGGCATCCAGCCGTTCGGTGTCAACCCGGCCGGTGTGGCCAGCCATGCGAGTTACGTGAAAAAGCTCCGCTTCAACTTCCCGTTGCTGTCGGATGCCGACCGCGCGATCGCGCGCGCCTATCACGCGCTCAAGGACGACGGGCAGGGCATCCAGCGCTCGGTGTACGTCGTCAAGCGCGACGGTGCGATCGCCTTCGCGCAGCGTGGCGCGCCCGCGGTGGACGACATCGTGGCGTCCCTCGCCTGACGCATGCCTGCCGAGTTTCGCGGGAAGGTAGCGCTCGTGACG
>Ga0209802_1001007_pt1 | contig 21588 bp, 20 predicted proteins | sample GraSoiAngelo_129_FD_185886 | JGI IMG/M metagenome (GOLD analysis project Ga0209802, IMG submission 185886) | Grasslands soil microbial communities from the Angelo Coastal Reserve, California, USA - 14_0927_12_40cm (SPAdes) (version 2) | ecosystem: Environmental > Terrestrial > Soil > Grasslands ... | reverse complement strand
GGGATTTCGCTGCGCCTGGTGCTCGCCCAGCCGCTCAGCGGCGGGCCGTGGCACGGACGCGTGCTCGTGACGCAGGCGTCAGGGGACCGGCGCGTTTGCGACTGCACGATCACCGGGCTCTCCGGGATCGACTCGAAGAACCTGCTGGTCGCCCTGTACGACCGGACGGACGAGCTGCGAGCCGAGCGGGAGCTCGTCGCGCGCGAGAAGCTGGCGACGGTCGGCGAGATCGCGAGCGGCGTGGCGCACGAGGTGAACAACCCGCTCGCCGCGATCCGGATGGAGGCGGAGCTGCTCGCGCGGGCGAGCAGGGACCCCGAGGTGACGGCCGCCGCCGCGACGATGACCCGCGAGGTGGATCGGGCGGCTCGGATCGTGCGGAGTCTGCTGCGCCTCGCCCGCCGCGCCGACACCACACCCACCCGCGTGCAGGTCAACGACCTCGTCCACGACGTCGCCGAGATCCGCCAGCGCGTGCTGCGCTCCGAGAACGTGGAGTTCCGCGTCCGCCTCGACGATGCCGCGCCCGCCGTACTCGCCCTCGGCCAGGAGCTGCAGCAGGTCGTGATCAACCTCGTCACCAACGCCGAGCATGCGGTCCGCGGGCGTCACCCCGCCGTCATCGAGCTGGGCACACAGGCGCGCGAGGGTTGGGTCCGCCTCACCGTGGAGGACTCGGGCCCCGGCGTGCCGGCACCGATCCGGAACCGGATCTTCGACCCGTTCTTCACGACCAAGGGGCCAGACGAAGGGACCGGACTGGGCCTCGCCATCTGTCAGCGCGTCGTGAGCGAGGTGGGCGGGAAGATCTGGCTGGAGGAGTCGGCGCTGGGCGGCGCGAAGTTCTTCGTCGAGCTCCCCGCCGCGCCCGAATACGTCGAGGGTACGACGGTGGGTTGAACGGCCGGCCGCTAGGCCTCGAGGATCCGCTTCCGGTAAAGGCCCAGCACGATCAGCCCGTAGCCGCCAATCCCGACCAAGAGGGCGCTGAGCCGCCAGTCGAATCCGAACCGCGCGGCGCCCACGATACCGGCCAGCAGGAACACGGCGCTCGCCACGTATCCGAGCACCACCACCTCACTGCGGGCCATCAGGATGCCGAAGACGTAGCCCCAGCTGAAGCCGCACACGAGCAGGAACAGGATGCCCTGCGGAATCTTGACGGGGTCGACCAGATTCAGCACGCCAGCGAAGAAGCAGAACAGCCCGAGCACCGTGTGGCTCGCCAGGTGCAGGGCCAGCGGCAGCGGGACAGTGCCCATCCGATTGAACGTCATGCGCCAAAGATAGACGGCAAGACGCTAAGACGCCAAGTTGCACGTGGGTGAACGTGGAAGCGACGCGAACGTATCTCGAGCTGAGGCATCCCGACCAATTCCGGTCAGCGTTCGGCGATTTTCCGGACGTCGTCGTGGAGCGCGTTGCGGACCCCACGCCGGGCCTGTATCGCCACTGCTACCGCACGGTGGGCGCGGAGTACCACTGGCGCGACCGCTGGGACTGGAGCGACGCCGAGATTCGCGCGCACCTCGCGCAGCCCGAGATCTCGCTCTTCGTTGCCGTGCGCGGTGGCGCGCTCGCCGGCTGGTACGAGCTGCGCCGCGTGCCGGAGGATGATTCAGTCGAGATCGCCTACTTCGGCCTCGCGCCGGGGATGATCGGCCACGGCTTGGGGAAGCATCTCCTCTCGTGCGCCGTGCGCGACGCGTGGGCCCTGCGGCCGGCGCGGGTGTGGCTCCACACGTGCACCCTCGACCATCCGCACGCGCTCTCCAACTACGAGGCGCGCGGGTTTACGCCTTATCGCACCGAGGTGTACACTGTAGATTCCGTCGGGTGAACTTCACTCTGTCGCGGAAGCAGAAGCTCATCATCGCCGGATTGGTCATCGCGCCCCTGCTCGGTTTCGCCCTCTACACCTGGTCCGCGCTGTCGTGGAGCTACGCCAAGGGCGAGCGCGCCGGCTACGTGCAGAAGTTTTCCAAGAAGGGCTGGATCTGCAAGACCTGGGAGGGCGAGCTCGCGATGGTGGCGCTCCCCGGCGCGATGCCGGAGATGTTCTACTTCACCGTGCGGGACGACTCGGTGGCGGCGTACGTCAACGCGGCCCTCGGCAAGCGGGTGGCGCTGGCCTATGAGCAGCACAAGGGCCTGCCGACTCGCTGCTTCGGCGAGACCGAATACTTCGTGACGAACGTCAAGGTCGTGGACTGATGGCGGCGAACAGCTTCGGGAGCCGCGCCACGCTGGGAATCGGCGGCCAGACCTTCGAGATCTTCCGGCTCGACGCGCTTGAGCACCGCGGGCTGGGGATCGCGCGCCTCCCCTACTCGCTCAAGATCCTGCTCGAGAACCTGCTGCGGCGCGAGGACGGCCGCACGGTGCGCGCCGTGGAGATCGAGAAGCTCGCCCGTTGGGACCCGAAGAAGGCGCCGGCGGACGAGATCGCCTTCATGCCGGCCCGCGTGCTGATGCAGGATTTCACCGGAGTCCCGGCGGTCGTGGATCTCGCGGCGATGCGCGACGCGATGGCCGTGATGGGCGGCGACCCGAAGACGGTCAACCCCCTCCTCCCGGCCGAGCTCGTGATCGACCACTCCGTGATCGTGGACGAGTTCGGCACGCCGACGGCGTTCCAGGCGAACGCCGACATGGAGTTCCAGCGCAACCGCGAGCGCTACGCGCTGCTGCGGTGGGCGCAGCGGACGTTCCAGGGGTTCCGCGTCGTGCCACCCGACACGGGGATCGTGCACCAGGTGAACCTGGAATACCTGGCACGCGTGGTGTTCACGAGCGAGGGCGGGATGCCACAGGCGTATCCCGATACGCTCGTGGGGACGGACTCGCACACCACGATGATCAACGGGCTGGGGGTGCTGGGCTGGGGCGTGGGCGGGATCGAGGCCGAGGCGGCGATGCTCGGCCAGCCCGTGTCGATGCTGATCCCGCAGGTCGTGGGGTTCCGCTTGACGGGTCGGATCCCCGAAGGAGCCACGGCGACCGACCTCGTGCTCACGGTCACCGAGATGCTCCGGAAGAAAGGCGTCGTCGGCAAATTCGTGGAGTTCTACGGGCCGGGCGTCGCAAGCCTGCCCCTCGCCGACCGCGCCACGATCGGCAACATGGCCCCTGAGTACGGGGCCACGGTTGGCATCTTCCCCGTGGACCAGGAGACTCTGCGTTACCTCGCGTTCACGGGGCGCCCCAAGGAGCTGGTCGCGCTGGTCGAGGCCTACATGAAGGAGCAGGGCCTCTTCCACACTCCAGGCGCACCCGAGCCCGAGTTCTCCGACACGCTGGCGCTCGACCTCGCGACCGTGGAGCCAAGCCTCGCCGGCCCGCGCCGGCCGCAGGACCGGGTGCCGCTGCGCGAGGTGAAGAAGACCTTCCTCGACGCGCTCCCCACGCTGGTGAAGCCGACCTCGCCCGTGGCGCCACCCGCGACACCGAACGCCCGGCGCTGGGAGGAAGAAGGGGGCAACGTCGCCGTGGCCACGGAGGCACCGGCCGCCCGCCCGAGCCACGTGAACCTCACGCTCGACGGCGCGCAGCACAAGCTGCGGCACGGCTCCGTCGTGATCGCGGCGATCACGAGCTGCACCAACACGTCGAATCCCTCGGTAATGGTCGCGGCGGCCCTCGTCGCGAAGCGGGCCGTCGAGCGCGGCCTGCGCTCGCAGCCCTGGGTCAAGACGAGCCTCGCGCCCGGCTCGAAGGTGGTCACCGACTACCTGCGCGAGGCGGGCCTGATGCCGTACCTCGAGCAGTTGCGCTTCCATCTGGTCGGCTACGGCTGCACCACGTGCATCGGCAACTCCGGGCCGCTGCCGGAGGCCGTGTCGGCCGCCGTCGCCGAGGGCGAGTTGGTCGTGTGCGCCGTCCTCTCCGGCAACCGCAATTTCGAGGGACGGATCCAGTCGGAGGTGCGGGCGAACTACCTCGCCTCGCCGCCGCTCGTCGTCGCCTACGCCCTCGCCGGGCGGATCGACATCGACATCCAGAAAGATCCGCTCGGCGCCGGCAAGGACGGGAAGCCGGTGTACCTGCGGGACATCTGGCCCACCGCCCAGGAAGTGGATCGGGTGGTCCGCAGCGCGATCAAGTCCGCGATGTTCCACAAGCAGTACGGGGAGGTGTTCGAGGGCGACGAGCGCTGGAAGAGCCTCCCCGTCCCTGCCGGCGAACGGTTCGCCTGGGAGCCGGAGTCGACCTACATCCGCCGCCCACCCTACTTCGACGGCATGCCCGAGACCCCGCCGCCCGTCGCGGACATCCGCGGCGCGCGGGTGCTGTGCCTGCTGGGCGACAGCATTACCACCGATCACATCTCCCCCGCCGGCTCCATCCGGAAGACGCACCCGGCGGGCCAGTACCTGATCGCGCACGGCGTCGAGCCGAAAGACTTCAACTCCTATGGCGCACGGCGCGGCAACCACGAAGTGATGGTGCGGGGGACGTTCGCGAACGTGCGCCTCAAGAATCAGCTCGCGCCCACCACCGAGGGGCCGTTCACCGTCCACCTCCCCGACGAGGCGCCTAACACTATCCACGATGCGTCGGTGCAGTACCAGGTCGAGGCGGTGCCGCTGGTCGTGCTTGCGGGAAAGGAGTACGGCTCCGGGTCGTCACGCGACTGGGCGGCGAAGGGCCCGCGCCTGCTCGGCGTGCGCGTCGTGATCGCCGAGAGCTACGAGCGCATCCACCGATCGAACCTCGTAGGGATGGGTATCCTGCCGCTGCAGTTCCTCCCCAACCAAGGCGTCCAAGCGCTCGGGCTCACCGGCCGAGAGAGTTTCGACATCACCGGGCTCGGTGCCGTGCTCGCGGAGGGGTTCCCGCACGGCAAAGAGCTTCCGGTGAAGGCGACCCGACCCGACGGGACGTCGTTCCAGTTCCGTACGATCGTGCGGATCGACACCCCACAGGAGCTCCAGTACTACCGGCACGGCGGGATCCTCGAGTACGTGTTGCGGCAGCTCGCGGGGAAGGAGGCCGCCGAAGAGCCTCCTACAAGCTGAAGTGCAGCCCCACCCCGATCGACGACACGTTCTCCAGGTAGAACTGTCCGTAGGGCGTTGGGCCGCGATACGCGTGGATCTGGATGCTCCAGCGGCGGCTCGCCTCGATGCCCGGCGCGCCCGGACTGAACTCCATTCCGGCCCGCGCGCCCCATCCCACCTCCCATTCGCGTTCCTGGGGTGCCTTGGCATCGAGCGCCGCCACGAGGCGCCCCGACCCCAGTCGGCCCAGGTGGACCAGAGGAGTGCCGGGGCGCCACTCCAGTCCAGCATGCAGGACGCCAGGCTTGAGATCGGAGGGCTCGTGCCTGACCAGGTACTCGCCGCCCGCGTACCCTCTGAGAGTGCCGAAGTCACGGGCGACGATGAGCTCCGCCGCCTCGAAGCTGAGGTTCACGCGCTCGGGATGGACGCGGAGCAGGTACTCGTCCCCCAGATGCGAGCTCTGGTGATAGACTCGCGCCCGGCCCGAGAAGACGCCCCGGCGCCAGGTGAACGGGAAGCCGATGATGAAGTCGGTGTTGATCAGGTCGTAGGACGGCCGCTCCATGTCGAACTGGGAGAAGACGCCCGCGGCGACGCTCACCTGCCACCACCCGCCCCGCCCCCGCACGAGACCGATGTTCTCGCCCAGCCCGACGCTCGCAACCTGGTCGCTCGTCTGCGCGGACTTCTCCCAGAGATAAGCCGCGAAGAACTGCGGCTGCTTGGGGTCCGCGAGGAGCGGCCGGAACAGGTCGCCAGGGGGCAGAGCCTCCAGCTCCTCCGCCGTCTGCGCCCCGACTCGCGCCGCCAGCGTCAGCCCCAAGAGACACGTCACCAGGGCAGCGACACCGCGGCAGCCGGCCGGTGTCATCGAGCCCCCAGCACGGGTCCGAGCGACACGATGATGGACAGCGCGATGAGCACGATGATGATCCACTCCAGCAGCTCCATGCGCCGGCTGGTCGCGCGGTCCGCCAGCTTGGCATAGATGCCGTCGATCGTCTGCAGCTTGCGGGTGATGCTCGCGTCCCATTCCGCCAGGTGGAAGCGCCGGGACGCGAGCGAGTACACCCGTGCCAGGTACTGCTCGCCCACGAGCTTCAGGGCGTTCGTCACCTGTTCGAAGAGGATCGCGCCGTCGAGCTGCAGCCGCGCGAGGCGACGGAGCTCCGGGCGGTACTGGCCGAGCCCGAAGAGACGCGCACGGCGCCGCATCAGCGTCTCGTACGCCCGCTCCAGGGCGTCGTCGAGCCGCTGGTCCAGGAACCGCATCTCGAGCAATTGCGTGTTCGCGAACTCGATCACCGCGCGGACATCGTCCGCTTCGGGGTCGAACAGCAGCGTGGCGTCGGTGTCGATGAACGTCGCGTCGTCCAGCCCGAAGGAGATCCGGGAGGCGGTGGCGTCGTTGATCTCCTGTTGAGACAGGCTGCGCGGTTCGGCGCGCAGGATTTGGGCGACCGTCTGCGCGTGGTGCGTCCACAGGGCGGCGGCCTCGCACGGCGTTGTGAACGCCTCGACCTGGAAGATCGAGTAGTCCTCCACGAAGTCCGCGATCCGCGGCCGGACCGCCGCGTCGCCCAGGGTCCCGAGCACCCGCTCCACGTGGCGGCGGGAGTCGGCGACCAGCCGGTCGTTCCCCCACAGCTCGGCGCTCAGGGCCGGCAGCCCCGTGAGCGGTCCGGCGACCGGCACCGCGTAACTCACCGAAATGGCGCCGAAGTCGTAGAGCACGAGCTCCACGCTCGGCGCGGTGTGGTAGGCTGCCAGGCCCAGCGACTCGGCTTCCTGCGTCACCCGCAGCGGCGCCGGCCGGTACTCGAAGTAGGCGGGGGCGCGGCGCTTCTGCTTGACGCTCAGTCGCTCCGTCGCGGCGGCGAGCAGCCGCCGCTCCGCCGCGTCGAGGTCGATCGACTGCGCGACCTCGTAGGCGAACAGCGGGTAGCAGGTCCCCTTCGCGACGATCAGCTCTGGCCCTCCGCTCATCTTCGCGAGCCCTGCGCCCCTGCCGGCGGCGTCTCGCGCGCCACCGTCGGCGTCGCGTACGCCGGCCGCGGGACGGCCGGCAGGCCGAGGTGGGCGCGCGCCCGGTTCAGCGCGTCGTCGATGTGGCCGGTGACGTTCTCCTCTCCGATCTCGTCGAGGAAGCCCGAGCGCTCGAGCGCCACGACCGGCTGGGCGTGCACATCCGACAGGATGACCAGCGACCCGTCCTTGCGGCTCCGTGCGACGAGGTCGCGCAGCGCGTGCAGCGCCGTCGAGTCGATCGCCGGGACGTGGCGCATCCGCAGGATCAGGACCTTGGGCTTCCCGACGATCCGCCCCAGCCGGTCCTTGAACATCTCCGCCGCCCCAAAGAAGAACGGCCCGTTGATCTCGTATACCTCGACCCCCTCGGGCACGACGCGCCGGCGCACCGCGTTGGGGTCGCTCTCGAAGTCGTCGACGGGATCCCGGAACTCGTGCGTGAGCGCGCTGATGTTCGTCACCTCGGCCATGCGGCGCATGAACAGGAATGCCGCGAGCACCATCCCGACCTCGATCGCGACCGTCAGGTCCACGAGCACGGTCAAGAGGAAGGTTGCGAGCAGCACGGCGACGTCGCTCTTGGGTGCCCGCAGTTCGGACAGGAAGGTACGCCACTCGCTCATGCGGTAGGCCACGACCACGAGGATCGCGGCGAGCGTCGCCATGGGAATGAGGCCCGCCCAGCGGCCGAAGAACAGCGTGATGAGCAGCAGCGTGAAGGCGTGCGCGATCCCCGCCACCGGCGTGCGACCGCCGTTCTTCACATTCGTAGCTGTGCGCGCGATCGCCCCGGTCGCGGGGATGCCACCGAAGATCGGTGAGGCGATGTTCGCCACTCCCTGCGCCACGAGCTCCATGTTCGAGCGATGACGGCCGCCGATCATCCCGTCCGACACCACCGCCGAAAGCAGCGACTCGATCGCCCCGAGCAGCGCGATGGTGAACGCGGCGCCGAACAAGCCGGGGAGCTGGCCCAACGGCACGGCGGGGAGCGCAGGTTTCGGAAGTGCGACGTTGATCACGCCGAAGCGGCCGCCGATCGTCTCCACCGGGGCGTGCAGCAGCTGGACCAGGGCCGTGGTGACCATCAGGGCGATGAACGGACTCGGGAGGCGCCGGTTGACGTAGGGCCAACCGATGATGATGCCGAGCGTAAGCAGCGACACCGCCAGTGCCCACGGATTAAGCGTGCCGAAGCCCATCCCGAATGCCTGCCACTTCTCGAGGAACTCGGCCGGGACGGGGCCCATGCGCAGGCCGAGGAAGTCCTTCACCTGGCTCGAGAAGATGATCAGGGCGATCCCCGCCGTGAAGCCGATCGTGACGGGGTAGGGGATGAACTTGATCGCGCCGCCGAGGCGGGCGAAGCCGAACAGCATGAGGAGCACACCGGCCATCAGCGTCGCGGCCGCCAGTCCGTCCACCCCGTGCTTCTGGACGATGGCATACACGATCACGACGAAGGCGCCGGTCGGCCCGCCGATCTGGACGCGCGAGCCGCCGAGGGCGGAAACGACAAACCCCGCGACGATGGCCGTGTAGAGGCCGCGCTCGGGGGTGACGCCGCTCGCGATGGCAAACGCGATGGCGAGGGGCAGCGCCACGATCCCCACGATCACCCCCGCCCCAAGATCGGCGACGAACTGATCGCGGCTGTACCCCTGCAGCGTCGTCACGAGCTTCGGGACGAGCGAATCCAAGCCACCCTGCCGGTCGGAGTGCGGCAGGGAATCTAAATCAGCGTGCGAGCCCGAGCAGGTGATCGAGCGAGAATGCCCCGGGTCCCACGAGGGCGAGCGTGAGCGCGGCCATGATGAGCACGAGATTGTACTCGTATCCGCCGTTCTGCACGAAGAACCCCTTCGGGCCGTGCACTTTCGCGATGGCGACCGCCATGGTCCCGAGCACTAGCAGACTCGCCAGCGGCGTGAGCAGGCCGAGCAGGTATAGCAGCCCCGCGGCGAGCTCCCCACCGACCGCCAGCGCGGCCCACAACCGCGCCGGGCGGAAGCCCAGGCTCCCGATGAACCCCGTGGCGCCCGCGAAGCCCGGCCCGCCGAACGCACCGAACGCCTTCTGCGTTCCGTGGGCGAGGAACACCAGGCCGAGGGCCACCCGCAGGGCCACCAATCCTAGATCCGCCACCATGTTGCACCTCCATGAAATATATCTAGAATTCGAGATACTCCAATTCGAGAAACATTTCGGCTCCCCAGGAGGTTCCGACGGATGATGGCATCCAAGACGACCGCCCCCGGCGACACGGGGCTGATGCTGTGGGTGGTGCTCGCCCGGGCGTTCGACGCGGTCGACCGCCACTCGCGGGCCAGCATCGCCCGCTTCGGCCTCGGCACGACCGAGTTCGGCGTGCTGGAGGTGCTGTACCACAAGGGGGAGCTGCCAGTCTGCGAGGTGCAGCGGCGCATCCTGGTGGAGTCGAGCAGCACGACCTACGTGGTCGACAAGCTCGTGGCGCGCGGCCTGGTACGGCGCCGCCCCGGTCAGGAAGACCGCCGCGAAGTGCTGCTCGCGCTCACGCCCGCGGGCCGGCGCCTCATCGCACGGATCTTTCCGCCCCATGCCGCGGCGATACGCCAAGCCGTAGGCGGCCTATCGCCCCGGCGGCAGGCACAGGCTCTCCGGCTGCTGCGCACGCTGGGGCTCGAGGCCGCCGGGCGGCTGCACCACACGGAGACTCCATGATCGCGGTCCTGATCGCTCTGCCGTGAGGTATTATTCGGCAACATCCCGCTGACCCGTTCGGAGCGTACCCCTAGCGAACGCGGAGTCCCCGATGCCCGATCGCCCGCATTACTATCACCACCACGATCTCCCCCGCTTCGGCGAGATCGAGCGCGGCGCCCGCGAGCTCGCCAAGAAGTTCTTCGACTGGTACGGTGCCGTGTTCAGCGAGGGAGCGTTGACGGCGCGGGAGAAGGCGCTCATCGCGCTCGCCGTGGCGCACGCCGTACAATGCCCGTACTGCATCGACGCGTATTCGAGAGACGCCCTGGAGAAGGGCTCCAACCTCGAGCAGATGACCGAGGCGGTGCACGTCGCCGCCGCGATCCGAGGCGGCTCTTCGCTGGTCCACGGCGTACAGATGCTCAACCACGTGGACGAGCTGGGGATGTAGCACAGGTGGGACGCGTGCTACCGACGCTCCGCAAGCAGGGCAGCCCGCTCGCGGCCGGGACCGCGCAGCGCGACGTGCTGGCCCGCATTCCCCTGCCGCGGAGCTTCGCCGACGCGCTCCGCGCGTCGCACCTCTACCCGCTCCGCCCCACCACGATCGAGATCCTCCAGATCAACGTCGGGAAGCGCTGCAACCAGACATGCCGCCACTGCCACGTGGACGCCGGGCCGGACCGCGTCGAGGTGATGCCGCGCACGGTCATGGAGGCGTGTCTCTCGTTTCTCGAGGGGGCGCGCATTCCCACGCTCGACATCACGGGCGGGGCCCCCGAGCTGCACCCCGACTTCCGGGAATTGGTGGGGCGCGCCGCCGCCCTCGGGGCTCGCGTCACGCATCGCTGCAACCTTACCGCCATCCTGCTCCCGAACTACGCGGACATCCCGGCGCACCTCGCCGCTCATCGCGTGGAGGTGATCGCGTCGCTGCCGTACTACCAGGCGCGCCAAACGGACGCGCAGCGCGGGGACGGCGTTTTCGAGGCGTCGGTCGTCGGGCTGCGGCGCCTCAACGCCCTCGGGTACGGAATGGGCGGCGGGCTCATCCTCGACCTGGTGACGAACCCCGTGGGGACGTACTTACCCGGCAGCCAGGCGGCGCTCGAGCGGGACTGGAAGCGCGAGCTGAAGCGGCGCCACGACATCGAGTTCGACCACCTGTACACGATCACCAACATGCCTATCAGCCGCTTCCTCGCCTTCCTCGAAGAGCAGGGGCGGACCGAGGAGTACCTCACCCGGCTCGTGAACGCCTACAACCCCCGAGCGGCGGCGGGGGTGATGTGCCGCAACACTCTCTCCGTGGGCTGGGATGGGACGTTATACGATTGCGACTTCAACCAGATGCTCGACCTTCCCGTGTCCGCGGGGGTGCCGCGCACGATCTTCGACGCCGAGCGCGCTGCCCTGGAAAGCCGGGACATCGAGATCGGACCGCATTGCTTCGGGTGCACGGCGGGCGCCGGCAGCTCCTGCGGCGGCGCCGTCACCTAGCTGGGGCCGCAGTCAGAGCCCCTGGGTGAACCTCAGCCCCAGGGCACGGTAGCGGAAGCTTTCCGACCGCACCCCGGCGGTCGACGTGGCACCCGCGCTGTTCGTAATCGAGCCCAGCACTGCGATCTCGTTGTTGGCGCCCCACCCGCGCGACAGTGCGGCCCCCACATGCCACGCGGTCTGATGGGGGGCCCCTTTGAACACCTGCTGGGTGCCCACCCCCCCGTCCACGCGAACGCCCCACCGGCTGCGCTGCAAGGCGTAGACGAGACGCGCCTCGATCACCGAGAAGCGGTCCGGTGCGAAGTAGCCGTTGGACGGGTTCGGGCGATACCCCAGAATGCGCGCGAAGGGGCCGAGCTGGAGCCCCGGGAGCACCCGCGCGAGGACCGCAGCGACTGCCGAGTAGCGGCGATTGCCATCCGAGATCCAGGCGCCCCCGCCGCCGCCCGACACCGACCAGTCGGGCGACGGCGAGACGTCGAAGCTCAGATCCACCGCGTCGATCACGAAGGCCCGCGCGATGAGGAGCGCGGTCTCGTCGAACGCAGCACGGCTGTACCCGAGACTCGCCGCGGCGTACCGCGCCGGCCGGATGCCGAGGCCGAACTGGGCGGTGAGGGGGGTGTGCGTGGCACCCACGTCCGGCACGAGCCGCCGCACGCCGAGGCCGGCGCGCACCACCGCGCCCTTGCCCAGCGGCGCGATGATGTAGCCGCCCCCTCCGTAGCTCGTCCCATCGCTCGCGAGGCGCGTGGCGTGCCGCCAGCCCGCGTGCACGGTGCCCCGCAGGTCGCCGCCAAGCGGCGTGGTGAGCGAGCCTTCCTGTGCGACGAAGGCATTGTCGTCCGAGTCCCCCGCGCCGTCGACCGTGGTCCGGGCCTCGGGACGCAGCGCCGCCCGAACCAGGCGTTGCAGCTCTCGCGCGGTACGATCGCCCGGGGCTGCGGCCCGCGCCCGCGCGGCGTACGCCTCGGCGAGCGTCGGTTGACCCTCCCAGTACAGCGTTTGCGCCAGGCCGATCAGGAGCTCGGGATCGTCGGGAAACTGCTCGAGCGCCGCGCGCCACAGGTGCTCGGCACGGTTGAGGTCGCCGCTCCACGCCACCGCGCGCGCGCGGCCGGCCAACGCGTCGGCCCGCCGCGGTGAGCGTGCCAGCACGGAGTCGTACAGCGCCTCCGACGCCCGCGTGTCGCCGGTCCACGCGAGCACCTGGGCCTGCGACACCGGGATGTCCTCGTCCTTCGGCTCGAGCCGGCGCAGGCGCGCGAACCGCGCGAGCGAGCGCGCCAGCTTGCCGTCCCAACTATCCAGGATCGCCAGGCGATAGAGCGCGCGCACGTTGAGCGAGTCGGCTGCCAGTTCGCGCTCGTAGCCGGCGCGTGCCGCCCGGTAGTCCCCGCGTCGGAACGCCTCGTCGGCCTGGGGCAGCTGAGCGGCGAGCGGGCGGGCGACCGCGAGACCGAGCAGCGCCCAGGCTCCTCCCAAGCCGGCCGTGGTCATCAGTGGAAGGTGATCCCCACGCCGAGCTCGATCACGCTGTGCTTCACGGACTGTGGCACGGTCAGCCCGCCGCCCGTGACGTGGCCATCGTCGCCGAAAAAGAAGTTCCCGACCGGCGTGAGCGAGACGTTGCGCCCGATCCGCACGTCGTAGCCGGCGCCCGCGATGAGGCCGAACCCGTTGCCGGAGGTCGTGGTCCCGGAGCTGGGCCGGAAGGTGGCGTAGCCCACGCCGCCCTTCAGGAAAAGACCGCCGTCGGGCGTCAAATAGTAGTAGACGGCCGCCGACGCGTTCCCGACCGACTCCGTCGAGCCACCGACGTTCTTCACCCATGCGTTGAGCTCGACCCCGAGCAGCACGTCGCTCCGCAGGGTGCCGCCGAGCTTGAGCCACGCGGTAGCAGCACCGCCCTTGGCTGCCTGCGTGAAGGTGCAGTTCGGGCTGCACGAGAGAACCGCATCGCCCCAGCCGCCCCCCAACCCGATCCAGAACCCCTCCCGGGTCTGCGGGTGCTGTGCGGACAGTGCCGGCATCGTGACGACCAGCAGCACGCCCAAAGCCGCCGCGGACCGCGTGACCGCATGCACAGGACGCCTCCATGGGTGACCCGATCCGGCCCGGGCCTCAAGGGGCCGTGCGGGCTAAGCTAGCGGGTTGAGCACGTCAGGCACTCTGTGGCTCAAAACGTGCATCTCATGCACGATCGAATGAGCGACATGCAGACCATTGTGTAGATCTGGCTCCGAACCGTCATCCGTTTGATGCATGTGGTGCACATTTCCGTTGACAGTAGGCAACACCTGGGCTAGCTTGGGATCCCATGAAACTCATCACCACTATCGTGCGCCCCGAACGCCTCCCTGAGGTGAAGGCGGCGCTGTTCCGCGCAGGTGTCACCGGCATCACGCTCAGCCGCGTGAGCGGCCACGGCGGCGAGCAGGAAATCTTCGGGCAATACCGCGGCACCACCGTCGTGATGGAGTTCCACGAGAAGGTGAAGATCGAGATGGTGTGCTCCGAGCCCTTCGTCGAGCCGTGCATCAAGGCAATCCTCTCGGCGGCCCGCACGGGCGACGTCGGCGACGGCAAGATTTTCGTGCAACCAATCGAACGCGTGATCCGCATTCGCACGGGCGAGCTCGACAACGCCGCGCTCACGGCCGTGAACGCGGACGAGGTGCAACGCGCGGCGCTGCAAAGCGCACAGCACGCCGGCGCCACGTCCGGCGAGGAGGAGAAATGAGGGCGCCGCTGCTCCTCCTCGACGCCGCTGCCATCTCGAGCGGGGATACCGCCTGGGTTCTCGTCTCCACCGCTCTGGTGATGCTGATGACGGTCGGCCTGGCGTTCTTTTACGGCGGCCTGGTGCGGCCGAAGAACTCGCTCAATACGATGATGATGAGCGTGGTCGCGCTGGGACTGATCGGGGTGCAGTGGGTGCTCGTCGGCTACTCCGTCGCGTTCGGTCACGGCTCGCCGTTGTGGGGCGGGCTCGCCTGGCTCGGCTTCAAGGGCGTCGGGGTCGAGCCCGATGCTGCCTACGCCGCCACCATCCCGCTGCAGGCGCACGCGATGTTCCAGGGGATGTTCGCGATCATTACGCCCGCCCTCATCTCGGGGGCGATCGTCGAGCGGATGCGCTTCCGCGCTTACGTGGTCTTTCTGGTCCTCTGGGCGACGCTCGTGTACGACCCGCTCGCCCACTGGGTGTGGGGCGCGGGTGGCTGGCTCCAGGCGCGCGGGGCGTTGGATTTCGCGGGCGGCACGGTGGTGCACATCAGCGCCGGATTCTCGGCGCTGGTCGCGGCCCGGATGCTTGGGCCGCGGAAGGACTTCAAGCGGGTGCCCATCGTCCCCCACAACGTGCCACTGGTGCTGCTGGGCGCGGGGCTGCTGTGGTTTGGCTGGTTCGGGTTCAACGCCGGATCGGCGCTCGCCGCGAACGGACTGGCGGCGATCGCGTTCACGAACACCAACACGGCGGCTGCCACGGCGCTCGTCACCTGGGCGGCGCTGGATGTGTTGCGGACGGGGAAAGCCACCGCCGTCGGCGCCGCGACCGGCTTGGTGGTGGGTCTCGTAGGCATCACGCCCGCCGCCGGCTACATCAGCGCACCCGCGTCGCTCGCCGTCGGCGCCCTCTCGGCCCTCGTGAGCTACACCGCGATCCAGATCCGGGCCACCACGCGCCTCGACGACTCGCTCGACGTGTTCTCCTGCCACGGACTCGCAGGAGTGGCTGGGGCGATGCTCACCGGCGTGTTCGCCTCCAAGGCCGTCAACCCCGCCGGGGGAGACGGCTGGCTCGCCGGTAACTTCCATCAAATGGGCGTGCAGCTGCTCGCCGTGCTCGCGGCGATCGCCATCGCCGTGATCGGCACCATCCTCATCCTGACGGTCGTGCAGGCCGTGTTCGGAACCCGCGCGGGCGTCCGAGAGCAGCTCGCGGGGCTCGACCTGAGCGAGCACGGAGAGGAGGCGTACTTCGGCTGGGACGGCAGCGCTGCCGGCCCGGGCGTCTCCCTCGGCGAAGGGGTGATCGTGAACACCGTGCCGGCCGAGCCGGTGGGGGCCACCGCGACCGGTTAGCCGATCGCCTCCACCGCCTCCCCGTATTCCCGCCCCATCCGCTCGAGCGCGAAGCGGGCGAGCGCGCGCCCCCGCGCGGCCGCGCCCAGCGCATCGCGGCGCTGGGGATCGGCGAGCAGCTCCGCGACGGCGCGGGCAAACGCCGCCGGGTCGTCTGCCGGGGCGAGCACGCCGGTCCCTCCCAATACCTCGGGAATTCCGCCGCCCGCGACCGCGACCACGGGCCGTGCGCAGGCCATGGCCTCCGCGACCGCAATGCCGAAGGTCTCAACGTCACAGCCATGCACGACGCACGTGGCCGCGTTGTAGGCACCCGCCAGCTCACGCGGCGTCACCTGCCCCAGCCATCGCACGTCCAGCCGCTCTCGCTCGGCTTGCGCGCGGAGCGCGCCGGCGAGCCCACCATCGCCGCACACCATGAGGCGGGGCCGGGGCTCCTCGAGCCGGGCGAGCGCCGCGAGCAGCCAGCCGTAGCGCTTCTCGCGCTCCAGCGCGCCCACGGCCAGGACCGATGGGCCGTCGCCCAGTCCCTGGCGCTCCCGGAAGGCGCGGCCGGCTGCCGGATCCGGCCGGAACCGCTCCAGGTTCACGCCCTCGTAGATCACGCGGTACGGCGGGCGGCTCATGAAGGGGGCCCGCGCCAACGCCTCCCGGCCTCCCGCATGCGTGAGAAAGATCGTCATGCGGACGCGGCGGTAGGCGAGCCGCACCGTCAGGTCCCGTGGCGGGGCCGCCGCGCCCACGTTGTGGCGATACACGAGCGCGAACGAGCGGCCGAGCGACGCGAGCGCGCCTAGCCGCAGGTCGCGCGGCTTGTCCGCGATCACGACGTCGGCCGCGAACTCGCCAAGCGCGCGCGCCAGTGCCCGCGCTTCCGTGAGACCGCTGTGCCGGATCGGCAGCTCCCGCGCCCGCAGACCTCGCGCCGCGAGCTCCGCCGTCACCGCGGGGGCGGCGGAGAGGAGCTGCAGCACGTGCCCGCGCGCGGCCAGGCCCTGGGCGATGTGGGTGAAGCTCGTCCCCGAGCCCCGCCACGCCCGCGCCGTGGTGAGCAGCGCGATCCTCACTGTACTGCCTCGATTCCCCTTCCCCGGCCTGTCACGTTCGGTTTCCGCGGCCTCTCACGTTCCATAGAGCCAGCGTAGCCGGAACAGGTCCCAACCGAACCGCGCCAGGGAGGTCTCCGAGGTGACAGGGATCCGCCGCAGCGCGAAGAGATCGGTGCCATCGCCGTTCATGCGGCGGCGGATTGCCACCGCAGCCTCGTAGCCCGCCTCCCGAGCCACGCGGCGCGACAGGGCGTTGTGCGCGCCGTACGGGTACCCCAGCACCTGGACGGGGCGGCCGAGCAGCGCGCCCAAGAGCGCGCGCGAGTCCCGCAACTCCCGCAGCACCGCGGCCGGGTCGAGCGCCGTCAGCCGCGCGTGCGTCGCCGAGTGCGAGCCGAACTCGATCCCCCGCGCCTGCATCGCGCGGATCGCGGCGGCGTCGAGCAGGGGCTCCTGGATTTCGTCCGGGTCCCACGCGTTGGTCCCGCCGACGCGCTCCGCCACGAGGAAGATCGTGGCCCGGAAGCCGTGCTGCTGCAACAGGGGGAGCGCGACATCCCGGTTGGAGCGGTAGCCGTCGTCGAACGTGATGATGACCGGGCGACGCGGCAGGCGCGCCGCGCCCCGGCGGTAGCCGAGATAGTCGACGAAGGAAACGCTTTCGTAGCCCCGGCGCCGCAGGAACGCGAGCTGCGCGTCGAACCGCTCCGGAGTGACATAGCTCCGGGGGTAGCGGGCCCCGGCCGGAATGCGATCGATCTTATGGTAGAGGAGGATCGGGAGCTTCATCGTGGTCCGCGCAGCGCGACCACGATTATCCGGCAGCGCGCTCGGACTGCACCTGCTGCATCGGTTCGTGAGACTGGGCAGTGACCCACACGCCGGGGTGGGGGATCGTCACGGTGAAGGCCTCGTTCACCCGCGGCGGTCGTTTCGCGTAGGCGTCGAGGGCGTCGCGCCATTCCGTCGGAACCTGTGCGGCCGAGCGCAGCGGCAACGCAATGGCATTGCCGACGCGGCCCAGGACCATGTTCTCGACCACGTCGGTGAGCGGGCGACCGGCCGGATCTCGCAGCTTCGCGAGTGCCATGTGCCGGGCGGCCGGATCGCCTGCCGAAATGATCGCAGTCGAGTAGTAGAGGAGGTTGCCCTCGATGTGCTCGAGCAGCCGGCTGCCGCTCCGCGGCCAGCCGTCGTCCGAGTTGAGCAGTCGCTCGAGGTCCGGCAGCAGGCCGCGGTCGAGCAGGGTGCGGCGGAAGATGTAGCCGAAGCGGCGAACCACATCCGGCGTGGCGACGTTCGGCAGCCGGAACGGCACGAAGATCACGGGCCGCGCGCGCGGAGTACGGACCGCGACGCGGAAGCGCTCCAGCGGCTCGAAGAAGTGGAACGTCACGAGCCGGTCGGTCGCGGTGTTGCGCACCGTGCGCACGGCCGCGGTCGCCGGCGCCTCGGCGTGGACGTCCACCACTCCCAGCGGGCGGCGCCGTAGCGCCTGGCTCATCCGCTCGGTGCGCTCCCGGATCATTTGCACGGTGTCGGTCGCCGCCGCCTCCAACCCGGGCTCGATCAACGTCAGGGGGTCGAGCTGCAGCTCGGGCCGGAGGGCCGTCGTCAGGTCGCCGAGCATCGAGCTGCCCACCATGCGGGCGAGAATCTGGAGCGGGCGCTCCCGCGCCTCGGCTTCGCGGCGCCAGCGCCCGTCCAGCACCGCCAGCCGGGCTTCGTCGCCCGGTGTGAGCGTCACGCTGTAGAGCAGCTCCCCCCATAACACGCCGAGCGACTGCCAGTATTCCTCGACCTCCACGAGCGCCCCGTAGCGCATCGGCGCCGCGGCGTCCGCGGGAACCGCGAAGAAGTCGGCCGCGGCCTCGCGGCCCGCCGGAGCCCCAGGCGCGCGCTCCGCGAACAGCACGAGCCGCTGGAAGTAGAGCACGTGCCCCGGCACGTCGTGTGGCTCCGCGCCCCGGGGTGGCGGGGGGGCCGGGGGCGAAGCCGCCTGGAGATCGCGCTCGCCCGTGTCCCGCGTCCCCCCGCTCGTCGGCGGCAGCCGGCTCGGCGCGGCGAGCGGGATCGGCTCGTCGCCGAGCGTCGCCGTGTCGAGCTCGATCGGATCCTCGGTGCGGAGCCCGACCCGCAGCCGCAGCTTCGGCGTGTCGCGCCGTGGAATGGCGACGGTCCCGTCCGCCTCGCTCACCCAGTAGCCGGCCGCGTTCCCAGAGGGCTCGAGCACCGTCACGGGCACGCCCTGTGCGGGCTTGCCCGTGTCCTGATGCACGATCCTGAAGACCCAGACCTGCTTCATGCCTGCTGCCATGCCGCGGAACAGGGGGGCACCAATATGCAATTCGAGAGTGCGAGCGAACAACAAACGGCCCGCGGGTTCGGGACCCCGTGCTCGCTAAGTCCTTGTGCTGGCGTCACCTCCGGCCGTACACGTGCACCATCGCCCTGCCCTGACCGCCGCCCGGCACGCTCCGGTAATAGAAGTCGATCCGCCGAATGATCCGCGCGGCACCGGGGAGATCGATCGTGCGGCTGCGCGAGTTCTCCTTGAAATAGAGCCGCGTCGCGGGCGAGAACGTCTCGCCGTCCCCGAATGTGATCTTCACGTCGAACAGCTCCAGGTCGCCGCCCGCGACGACGATGCGGATGCTCCGGAACCGGCCCTCAGTCGCGGCCAGGATGACGTCGTGATCCAGGCGGAAGTTCACCCGCCGCATGCCGAGGTGTTCCCACGCGGCCTGGTTGGCCGCTGGAACGGTGTCGAGCGCCAGCGCCAAAGGGGCAAACGCGGGGAGGACGGCAAGAGCTGCGGCGAGAGACCGGCTGCAGGGTGATAGCACGACCTTTCTCCTTGTGGAGGCTCGAGCAACACGTAACGCCCGGAGCGGCAGACCGCGCAAGGGGTGAGCGAGGTCACGGTCACGATCGGGGCGGGGGCGCTACGCATAGGGTCGCGCCCGCACGCGCCCGAAAAGGCGGCCCGACACGATGTCGTACCGACATTGGCTGGTCCTGCTCCCGCCCCTCGTCCTCGCGGCCGCCGCGTGCGAACCGCCGAGCGCACTGCCTCCACCCTCCAGCGCTACGATTCTGTTTCAGGAAACGTTCGAGGACGATGCCATCGCCTCGCGAGGGTGGTACGACAATCTGGGAATAGCCACGACCACGGTCGAGCACATCTCCGGCAGCACGCGTGCCCTGGAGGTGCACTTCCCCGCGGGCGCGACGACCCCCACGTGGGGCGGCGCCGCGCGGCACCTGTTCACGGAGACCGAGTCGGTCTACCTGAGCTACTGGGTGAAGTACAGCGCCAACTGGGTCGGGTCGGGCCAGCTGTACCACCCCCACGAGTTCCAGTTTCTGACCAACGAGGACAACCCGTACATGGGGCCGTCGTTTACCCACCTGACCACGTACGTCGAGCACAACTATCAGAACGGCGGCATTCCGGTCCTCGCCCTGCAAGACGGCATAAACATCGATCAGACCCACATCCTTCAGGATCTCACGGCGCTCACCGAGAATCGAGCGGCGGGGGGCTGCAACGGGAACGCGGACGGGTACCCGACCGATTGCTACCTCCTGGGCGGCGCGTTGTACAACAACGGGAAGGTGTGGAAAGCGCCCCAGCCGTCGTTCCTACCGACGTCGGGAACAGGCTACAAGGGCAACTGGCACTTCGTGGAAGCCTACTTCCAGCTCAATTCCATCGCGAACGGCACGGGTGTGCCGGACGGGATCGTGCGCTACTGGTTCGACGGGCAGCTCGTGATCGAGCACGCGAACGTGCTGCTGCGAACCGGTACGCATCCGAACATGAAGTTCAATCAGCTCCTGATCGCCCCGTACATCGGGGACGGGTCGCCGGTCGATCAGACCATGTGGGTGGACAACCTCACGGTGGCGACCGGAAGGCCCTGAGGGAGAAGCCCCGGGCCGCTTCAGGACTGCTCGCCTAGCACCAGTCGGCCTTCCGCAGATCGTATTGGCCAGCGCGGCGTGTGTGAGTAGCCCTGCACCGTCTCCTCGAACCCGCGTTCGGACCGGGAGACGGTTACGAACGGGAACGACCAGACATCGGGCATCGGTGTGAGGTCGAGCTCCAGCCTGCGAGAAGCCGAGATCTCCGGGCAGAAGAAGGCGTCGGGCGGGAACGTGGCCGGATCCCAGCGGTAGCTCACGGTGAGTCGCCCCGACTGCGCGAACGTCATACGCTTTTCGAGTAGCCCCGGTGGCACCGCGTTCTGCGCCGGGCGAAGCAGCAACTCCACCGCGTGCGCCGTGCGATCCAGCGTCACGTCGAAGGGCGTGCGCGCCCACGAGGCGAGCGGCTGGAATGACCCACTGGAATACCTGTCGAGCGTCACGTCACCGGAGAGCACTCGGTCTACAAACAGCGCGCGGTCCGCGGGATCGATCGGCGGGAGACGTTCCAGCCGACTGGTGTGTTCGAGATCGTGAATGCTCGGCGTGCCGTCGAGGGCGGCGCCCTCCCGAGCGTCGCCGGGCTGAGCGAGCGCCGGCTCGTGGTATGCTTCGCGTCGGCGGGTCAGCACGTCAGCGTAGTTGATGCCCGGCTCGAACAGCGTGTACTCCTCGATCGCGCCGCCCCGGCGGGGGCTGACGACCGCCGAAAAGCTCGCCGAGTGAACCCAGATCTCCTCGGCGCCGTCTCCGTCGAGATCCAGCCGCTCCACGGCGAGCTCCTCACCGCGCCGCAGCTCGCACTCGGCCAATGCCAGGTTCTGCCAGATCGCCGCCCGCAGGTGGGGCAGGTACAGCCCGCCGAACACCCCGTGCCAGTAGGCGTCGTTGCACTGGGCGCGGCCGATGGCGCGGCGTGGCGCCGCCGGATTCCCCCGTTCGCGGCACAGGAGCGACAGCGCCAGCATCTTCTTGTGCATGCGGTTCGCCTCGGGGTACTTCACGAGGAAGTTCCGCCAGTGGCCGCCCCGTACCAACGCTCCGTCCGGCCCCGCCACGCGCGCCTCCCCGAGGTCGCGCTCCAGAGTGACCAGCCGCGCGGCGGCGGCCGGCGGCAGCGCCCAGCCTTCCATTTCGCGGTACGAGGCCGTGGGGAGGTAGGCCAGGCCGGCGCTCGGCACCTCGGCCAATGCCGCGCTCAGCGTCGTGAGGCGGACCTCCCCGTCTGCCACCAAAGCGGCCATCGCCTCGAGAAACTGCACGAGCCACCCCCGCCGGTACACCCAGTCGCGGGTCCCGGG